>Ga0209793_1000879_pt1 | contig 24480 bp, 15 predicted proteins | sample EBPBio122009_DNA_FD_185863 | JGI IMG/M metagenome (GOLD analysis project Ga0209793, IMG submission 185863) | Wastewater treatment Type I Accumulibacter community from EBPR Bioreactor in Madison, WI, USA - Reactor 1_2/2/2009_ DNA (SPAdes) (version 2) | ecosystem: Engineered > Bioreactor > EBPR >... | reverse complement strand
CTTGTCGGCTCGGCCACAAACAAGATGCCGGCCCTTCGCGGGTCCATCGCCGATGTTAGGCCATCTCCCCACACGCTCTTCTATTGCGGCGACGGTACGGTCGAAACAGACGGTGACGATGCGACCGACGAACACGGCGCCCGTCAGGTCGAAGCCGTGAGTATGCTGCTCGACAGGGCGGGATGGGACGTGTCGCGCTTTACCTCCCGTGAGTCCCGCAAGGATCGTGACATCATCCTCGAGAACTTCCGCATTGGTATCATCGACGCCATGGTCGCGATCCGGTGCCTCGACGAGGGCATCGACGTGCCTGCATGCAGCACCGCCTATATCCTCGCCAGTTCCCGCGATCCACGCCAGTTCGTCCAGCGCCGCGGCCGTATTCTGCGCCGTTCGCCTGGTAAGGAAATGGCGACCATCCACGACTTCATCGTCATCCTACCCGCAGACGTGGAGGACGAGGCCGGGTATGCAAAGCGCTTGATCCGGTCGGAGCTCGCGCGGGTCGCCGAGTTCTCGTCGCTGTCCGAGAACCGCGCCGAAGCCTACGAAGTCCTCGCTCCGACCCTACGGAAATACGACCTCGAACATCTGGTCTGATCCCCCGCGAAGCAAGGCGGGCGGCGCTATTTGTGGCAGACGACGCAGCCCGCCGATGCCTCGTCGATGCCATAATAGTCGTCGTTGGTCAGGGTGCGATCCCCGGCAAGAGGGTTTGCCCGGCGCCGGGCCAGCAGCCGAGCACGGCGTACCTCGAATTCCTGCTCAATCTCCTCGACCCGCTCCGGCTGCTCCATGTCCTCGAGGCTTTCGCCTTGGCTCCAGGTGAAGGGCGAACCATGTTCCAGAGCGGTCTTCTCATAGCTCTTGGCGTCCTCGTAGGCTTCTGGATGCTGTCGCTTGAGGCGCACCCATTCGATCTTCTGCTGGAAGAAGCAGAAGGTGCAGCCTGAGCGCGTGCGCCAAGAGTAGTACTCCGGTTCGCCGACGCCGGCACTGTCGAGAAGGTCGATCACGCCGGCGCGGTCGATGCCCGCCTCGCGCAGCGGGAAGTGTACCGACATGTTCGAATGCGTGGATTGGTAGCCGTCCCGGCGCGGCTCGTCAGCCCGGATCGCGACGTAGGAGCGTACCTTCACTCCGGCCTCAAGATCGGCGGCCAGCCAGTGTTCAAGTGGCCGCAGCTTGAGCTGCCGCGTGCACCATCGTGTGCGCGGCGAAGGAAGGAAGTGGTTGTATTCGCTTAGCCAGAAATCGAAATCACGGTCCGGGTTGATGCGGGCGATCGGCCGCCCGAGGAAGCCCTCGAGACGGTCGAGAAACGTGTAGACCTCGGCGAGCTCCTTGCCCGTGTCCGTGAAGAAATACTCGATCGGAAGATCGGGCTGCGTCTGGCGCATGTGGACGGCGAGCGCGGCGCTGTCGCGCCCGCCCGAAATGCCCAGTATGTGCCGCTCCTGCACCTCGCTCATGCCGTATCCTCCGAAAGCCGTTCCATTACATGCGCGAGCGCTGCCAATTCCACGCTCGACGCTACCTTCTGCTTCTTGATCGTCAGCACAAGCGCATCCGCAATCCGGCGCGCTTGGCTCAGTTCCGCATCCGTCACCTCAAAGGAGCGGTGAAGCGGTTTCTCCAGCGAGGCTAGCCCGACCATCACAGCGATCGCCTGCGCCGTCGGCGCGCGGCCTTTCACGCGGGCGAATGCCTCCGCTTCCTTGAAGCGCCGGGCCAGCTTGGCCAGCTCGAACAATGCTTGCTCGAAGTCACGGTCGGACCAGTTGCGCGCAGGCTTGTGCACAAGGAGGCTTGCAAGTCCCTCGATATCGCCGTTGCCGGACTCGAAGGCAGCGACCCGCATCGCAAACGCGTCTAGCCGCAGTTCGGCGCTGACCCCGGTGGCGTTACGAGCGCGGGCCTCAATGCCTTCGAAAGTAACCGGATCAACCGACAGCTCCCGCGCTGCCATGTCACGCAGCCGTTCCAGCATCCCAGGATAGGATGCTTCGCATGCGGCGAGCGCCTCAAAGACAGCCGCGGCCCGTTCACCCTCATTGGGAAGCGCGACCTCGATGTCGGAGAATAGCAGGGCTTCCGGGTCGTTCGCCTTCAGCACCACGTCGCGGACCCGCTGCGCCTTTTCGTCGAGCGAGCTCGTTCGTTGCGACCAGAGGGGAAGCGCCTTGAAACGCTGGAACAGGGCCGAGGCGACTGGCAGTGCCTCCGGTTCGACGGCTGTGTCCGCGGAGAGCAGCAGTGCCATCCTGCGCAGGAACTCCGCATGCGTCTTTGTGCGCGATACCCGCCGCAGCTCGACCAGCCCCGGATCCTGCAGCATCTTGTCGACGAAAAGATCGTCCACGACCGCCTGATATGTCCCGTCAAGATAGACAGCGAGATTGGCGCGGTGCGCGAGAATGAAAGCCAGGGCCAATACAGGCATGACGCCGCGCTTGAGCCCGAAAGGACGTCGTGCCCATTGATCAAAAGCGTCCGACAGCTTCAGGGTCTTCGGGCCAAGAAGGACGTTCCACGCTTCTTTCAGTGTCGCCCCGGCACCCGTGTCGGCCGGATCGGCGAATATGTGGCCGCCGCCTTTTGCAGTCCTGTGTAAGCCGAAGGGCTTGAGCACGGTGATATAAAGCCCGCGCTCTGCCGGATAACCTTCAATGCCAAGCTCTGGCTCGCTCGCCTGTCTCACCATCGCGTGCATCAGCACCCGCAGTGCCGCCATCGCGCTAGTTGAAGGCTTATCGCGGTAGAGCAGTTCGGACTGCAGGACCGGTGCCTTGTCGAACGCTAGATCCGCAAGTCTTGATGCGACCACGCTGGCAGGCTGGTCATGCAGCGACTTCTCCGCTTCGCCGAGACACCACCAGTCCGCGCTCCCCAAGGCATCAAGCAGCTCGCGACGGACCTGCTCGGTCACCTGCGCCCGCCGGGCCGCAAGCTCCCGCCGTGCGATGCGGTCGCCCTCAAGCTGGGGATGGCTCGCTTCAACCCGGTCGATCGCGAACAGATCTCCCGCATGTTCACGCAGCAGGAAAGCGGACTTTGTCACGGCGACAGCCGCCGTGGTGCCGCGGGCCTCCAGGGCTTGTCCCAGTTGCTTTGCCGCAGTGTTTGGGCGTGCCTCGAAGGAGTGCGCGTCCGGGACCAGCAACACTAGAAGCCCTGACGTGCGCCGCGCGTCGCGGCGCAGGCTATCCGCGGTGGCCTCAGCCCAGGCTTTAGGGTTTTGCGGTACGTCCTCGCCGAGCTGCAGCACGATATCGAACGTGCGTAGAGCCCCGGTGCGGAAATAGTGCCGCTTGGCCGGAACTGGACGCAGGCCAAGGCGCGCCGGCAGGTCGCGCATCTGGTCCGGGCCAAGCTTTTCACTCGCTCTCTGCAGGGATTCGTCGAGATCGAAATCGCTGCCCGAGAACAGCGCAAAGGTGCCAAGACGGGGCTGTCGCAGCAGGATCGCTTTCGCCACCAAGTCTTCGAGCGTGTCGGCGACGCCTGCTTGCTGATCCGTTGGCACGCAAAGCCGCAGCACTTCGGGAGAGGCAACCACACCTGAGCCGTTACGGAAGAACTCGATCAGGGCGATCGTCTTCGTCAGCCGCGCCGCCAGATCGCCGCGCAAGCTCGCCCGCTCGATGGCTTCCATCGCCAGCGCCATCTGCGCGCCGTCGGTGCCGGCCGCGATCGCCGACCCCATGTTGGCAATCAGATAGTCCCATAGCATGTCGGGTCCAAACCAAGGGTCCGGGCTGTCAGCCGGTGTCGCTTGCAGATGGGACTGGAACCCAAACGGTTCCGAAGACGAGATGAAGCCGAACACGCTGCGCTCGTTCTGCGCGAAGCGCTGCCTTGATACAGGTCCCAGCAGCAACGTGGTCACGGGATGAAGCGGCCAGGCGCCGGCCAGGATATGGGTCAGCGCCGGGACGTCCGTTTGCCGCCGCTGACCCACGAAATCTGCGATTCTCTGCGCGACGTCGCGTGCGGCTGGAGGCGCCTTGACCGCCTTGATCGCGTTCGACAGCAGGGCGGCGACTTCATCCGGCTGCGAAACGAAGGGGATATTCTGGAAACGTCCTTGGACCTTCGCCCACTCGTCGCGCGCGGACCGGTTAAGCTTCGAGGCATACTGCTCGAAGGATTGGTGCAGGATACCAACGACGATCAGGCGGCCGTCCGACCGTGCTGCCCGCTCTGCGAGATCCTGCAGGAAGTGGACGTCCCCACCTTCACCAATAGCGTGCTCAAGGAACTTGCCGAGTTCGTCGAGCAGCAGGATGAGTCCGCCTTGCTGCACGTCTTGCAGGATGCGGTCGATGAGGGCGCGCGAATCGCCGCTCGTCGTCTCACGCACGGTCTTGTTCCACCTCAGGATGCCCGCGCACGCCTCGGCGAGATCGGTGCGGAGGTCCGCACGCCGCCCCGTGAGCGCCACCACTCGCCAGCCTTTGCCGGTTTCCGGAAACGCCGCGCGCACATGCGTTGTCATGTCCTTGCCGGCGATCTTCGCCGCGAGCTTGCGCTGTTCGTCGGTGCCGCCAATAAGGCTTGCGAGCAGCAGGGCGGCGCTCGATTTGCCGCCGCCATAGGGTCCCGTCCAGGTGAAGGCGGTTTGCCCACCTTCAGCGATCCCCGCCATCATCGCCAGCAACGATTTCTGCACGCTTCCCTGCAGCACGTAGCCGGTAAGAGGCGGCGTTCCGCCGAGGTCGCCATCCAGCCGCGCCGACCGGGCGAAGCGGCGCTCGACGGTGACGATGTCGGCAAGTGTTCTCATGCTGCCAACCTCATCTCGTAGGCTTGTCTGAGCAGCGCGAGGACGTCGATCGTCTCCAGCGGCTCGCGCCGTGCAACCTGCCGCAAGCCCGCCGTGTCAGTCCAAGCTAACGCGCCGCCCGTCATGTCGCCTATCGCGGCCAGCCGAAAGGCAACGCTTTCTTCATCGAGCCGGAACACGCGCCCAGGCGCGCCGATACCATAGGCGACGGTTTCCACCGACAGCGTCGGTGCATCCTTGTGCCAACGCCGCCAATAGAGGATGAGGGCGTAAGCGAAGACAGCCTGTGAAAGGCTTTGCTTTGGCCCGCGCACAAACTCGAACTGCGCGGGTCGCAGCTCACGGATCAGGCCGAGTTCGGCCAAGAGTGGCTCGGACGCATCTTCTCCCGTGTCGGCCGTGCGCGGCGCATAGCTGCGCAGCAGCACTTCAACGTCGCGCTTGACGGTCTCGGTGGTAGCGCGCGCGCCACGCGCAGCGGCGATCTCGGAGAGCTCTTTCACGAGCGTCGGCCGCTCGAACAGGGGCTGCGCGAAAACGTTGAAAGCGAAAAAGAACGAAGTCGCGACGTCCGGCGTCGCGCACAGTGCGTTGTGGATCAGCCAGACGGTCGAGGCGTCTTCAAGATACGGATCGAGCCCGTCAGTGTCATTGAACAGCAGATGCCCGAGCGCAGTCCCCTCCAGTTGCCCGTCCTTTTCACTGATGATTCCGCAGGCCACCGACCAATGCAGCATCGACATCGCCATGTTCTTGCCGACACCGAACCTTGCAATTGCCTCGTGTTCCTGGAATGTTCTCTTCGCGGTGACGCCATCGGCCACCGCGTCATACACCTTCTTGAGCCACAGCAGGCGCAGCGGAAAGGTTTCGTGACCGGAGAAGCGCAGCGCCACGGTCGAATCAAAAAGCAGGTCCCTCATAAGGGAACCCTTACACCATTAGAGGTTAACGCGCTACTGGAGACTGTCTCCAGTGCGCGACCTTAGCTTCGCGGCCGCAGTGGCGATCGCACCGGCAGCAAGCGCGGCCTCTGCATCTGTATTGTAACGCCCGAAGTATAACCGAACCGTGGATGTCAGGAGACTGTCACTAAGTCCAATAGCCTGAAGTACGTGCGACGGCGTTATTTGACCATTTTGGCAGGCCGATCCTTCAGAAATCGAGACCTCCGCTGAAACGGCCGCGATCAGCTCGTTCGCGTCCACGCCTTCAAAGGCGATACTGATGCTTCCGGGAAGCCGGGACGTTTCGGCGCCATGCCGAACAAACCGCACCTGCCGGCCGCGTAGTTCTTCTTCGAAGCGCGCTGCCAGCGCGGCGCTATGCCGCCCATCTGCGTTGAGCCGGGCTTCCGCGATCCTCGCCGCTGCACCGAAGCCGACAATCAGAGGTGTCGGTAGCGTCCCGGGCCGCAGCCCGCCTTCCTGATCTCCACCATAGAAAAGCGAACGCGGGCGATACGGCGCCGCACCCGAGACGTAGAGAGCCCCGATCCCCATCGGCCCATACATCTTGTGCGACGACAGACTCACAAGATCGAAGTCGGCAGCATCGAACGGGAGCTTGCCGACTATTTGCGCGGCATCGACATGCACGAGTGCACCATGGGCGCGCGCAATCCCGGTGATGTCCGTCAGCGGTTGCACAGCGCCGATCTCGTTATTGGCCGCCATCACCGAGACGAGCAACGTGTCTTCTGAAATGGCAGCGACAGCCCGTTCCAGGTCGATGACGCCATCGGCTGCGACGGGCAATTCCGTGACCGAAAAGCCCTCGCGCTCAAGCGCATATGCAGCATTGAGAACGCTCTTGTGCTCGATCTGTGAGACGACGATTCCACGCCGGTGTTCGCCCCGCGCTACTGCAGCGAGCGCGGTGCCAATGATGGCCAGGTTATTGGCCTCGGTTGCTCCCGAGGTAAAATAAATCTCGCTTGGCGAGGCGCCGACCAATGCGGCAACCGAGCTGCGCGCAGCTTCGACAGCCGCACCGGCGTACTGCCCGTGCCGGTGCGGGGAGTTGGGGTTGCCGGCCTGGGCATGCCACCATGGTTCCATCGCTTCCTGCGCCTCCGGCGCGAGTGGAGTTGTCGCGTGACCGTCGAGATATACAGGCGAGGAATCACCGAACCGCCCAGGGAAACGCTCTTCGTCATCCCCCTGTGCATTGCCGCACGCCAAACTCGAAACCAGGTCTGCCATTATCGTCACCACGTCGTCGGACGTTCCTCCAGCCTACCGGATGTGACCTCAACATCCACCCACGATCCATGCCGGCGCACAAGTATGGACGGCCAGTCCGCTGTCATGTTCAGTCTACCACCGTACTGAAAGGCCGTCCCCCGTCGCGTGGCTACGGCTCCCAATCTTCGTTGAAACATGGCTTTAGTAGCCGAGTATGCCAACACGCAATAGCGAGTGTCGATATGCCGGATGACTTAGTTTCTTCAGCGGTCCCGCCAGACAATTTCGAGCAAGGCTATTGGCGATTTCAGGACTTGGTAGAACGCGACTCCGGATTCCCCTTCCGCAGCTTCGACGAAGGCAGGATCGCTGTTTGGGAAAACTACAAGCCCCACCTGCGGGAGCACGCGTTGTCCCGGCTTCGTGCAGGTGAATGGACAGAGAACCAGATCGGCTCCGGCGAAATCGTCCGTCGCACCATCGACGCGATCGAGATCCAGGACAATCGGCCCGGTGGCCATCTCAATAATCTTCTCTCCTGGCAGAACCGCTGGGGCCATGCCAACCGGGACCACCGGGCGCTTCTGGAGGCCGAGGTCAGCGCCAGCGTTCGCGCGCCGATCGAACGCCTGCTGTTCGGGTTGTACCGCGGCGGGGCCGATGAAGGATTGACCTTCGACGGGTTGAGCGACCTCACCGGGCGAAAATATCCGCTTATGGCCTATCTATACTTCCTCAAGGACATCGATCGGTTCATGCCGATCAATCCGACCGGATTCGACCGCGCCTTTCGCGCGTTCGGCGTTGAACTGACAACGCTGCGGCAGATCGGCTGGACAAACTATACCGCCTACAATGCCACGCTCGACGGTCTGCGACCGCTAATTGCGAAGGCCGCAAATCTCAAGACTGTCCGCTTGGTGGACGCGCACTCGTTTTGCTGGGTCTTTGCAACGCTACTTGAGCGCGAGAGCCAAGGCGCCATTGGTCAGTCTTCCAGCAGCAACTTGGCTGGTCGCGTGCTTGGTGGCCGCGAGAAGGCGGCGGCCATCATGCGATGGACGGTCGAGAACACGGTCAAGAACGCCAATGGCCAAATTGTCGAGCGCGTTCTGAAGAACAAGGAACTTCGGATGACGCCAGAGGCGCTCGAGAAGTTCCTTATCGCCATGCTGGAATTGCAGGGCGACCGTTGTGCCTTGACTGGGATACCGCTCCACTACGATGGGCCGGACGTCGACAAAGCTCTGAAGCCTTCCCTCGATCGCATCGACAGCGGCGGCCACTACGAAGAGGGGAACCTCCAGGTGGTCTGTCAATTCGTGAATTTCTGGAAGAACAACTCCGACAATGAGGAATTCAAGAGGTTGCTCATGCTGGTCCGCGGCGAAACCGGCCTGCCTGCCGATCTGGCCTGAGCAGAATTCCTCCAATCGGTTGCTCGAGAAAGCTGGATTTACAGCGGTTTCATCCCTCAGGACGCTCGGCCACCTCAACATGCTCATGTCCAACATCTCCATATTTTGCCCACTCGCCGAGGGTTTTGTTGGTCGCTCGAACACGGGCCCATCGATCCTCGATTGACTCTTTCTCCGTTGAGAACAAAGATAGAACATATTGAAAAACGGAGCCGAGCGCGACGGGCATGGCCATGTCCTCGAACAGTTTTGCATTGTCCGAACTCCGGGAGCGTGTCGCGCGCCTGGAAGGCAATTCTGCACGTCGGCGTGAGGTTCTCCCTTTTGGCATCCCGGAAATCGACAGGGTGCTGCCGGGAGGGGGACTGGCGCTGGGGGCGCTGCATGAGGTCGCCGGCGGCGCCAATGGCGCGGTCGACGGCGCTGCAGCGGCCCTATGGGCCGCCGGCGTTGCCGCCCGCACGCGCGGTCGGATCCTGTGGTGCGTCACGCGCCAGGACCTGTTTGCCCCTTCCCTGGCCCAGGCCGGTCTGCCGCCCGGCAGGGTGATCTATGTCGAGGCCGGCGACGAGGCCGCCGTTCTCGCCTGTTTCGAAGAAGGTCTTCGCCACGGCGGTCTCGGCGCCGTCGTTGCCGAGCTGGCGCGCCTGCCGATGACCAGCTCGCGCCGTCTTCAGCTTGCCGCCGAGGCCTCGGGCACGCTCGGCATCGCTATTCGCAGGTGGCGGCGACAGACCGAAGCCACCGACTTTGGACAACCGACCGCCGCGGTCAGCCGTTGGCGTGTCTCCGCTCTCTCCTCCCGACCGCTTCCGGTGCCCGGGGTGGGTCGCCCCCGCTGGCGGCTTGAATTGCTGCGCGTGCGGGCAGGGGAGAGCGCCGATTTTGAAGTGGAATCCTGTGATGCCAAGGGTCGTCTCGCTCTATCTGCCGACCTGGCCGACCGATCGCCTGCGACGAAAACTCGGAGTCTCGGCGCCGTCGGCTGACACTCCGATTGTCATGTTCGGCCGGCAGGGCCGCCGCCGCGAGGTCCTTGCCCTCGACGCCGCGGCGCATCATGCCGGCCTGCGCATCGGCATGCCGGCGAGCAAGGCGCAGGTCCTCGTTCCGGATCTCGTCAACCTCGAACTCGATCCGGCCGAAGACATGGCAGCGCTCGACCGTCTTGCCCTATGGGCCTTGCGCTACGCGCCGATCGTCGCCGCTGATCTGCCCGATGGGCTCATCATCGACACCAGCGGCGCCGATCATCTGCATGGCGGCGAGGCGGCGATGCTCACCGGCCTGGTCGACCGGATGGAGGCATCCGGCATTGCGGCTCGAGCGGCGGTTGCCGATGCCTGGGGCACCGCCCACGCGGCCGCCCGGTGCCTTGCGCGGCCGACCGCTGTCATCCCGCCCGGGCAGGCCGCGGCCGCCATGCGGGATCTGCCGCTCCGCGCGCTGCGCTTGCCTAGCGCTATCGTCGATGGCCTTCACGTTCTCGGCTTCGAGCGGATTGGCGACATCGAGGACACGCCGAAGGCACCGCTGACGCATCGTTTTGGGCCCGAGCTCATGCGCCGCCTCGACCAGGCCTTGGGGCGCGCCGCAGAGCCCTTCGAGCCGGTGCGCTCGCCGGAGCTGATCGAGGTCCGGCGCGCCTTCGGCGAGCCGATCGGCGCCGCGGAGACGATCGCGCGCTATACGGGCAAGCTGGTCCACCAGCTTTGCGCGGCCCTCGAGCAGCAGGGGCTCGGCGCGCGGCGGCTTGATCTTCTCTGTCATCGCGTCGACAACCGCGTCGAGGCGATCCGCGTCGGCACGGCGGCGCCGGTGCGCGAGGTGCGCCGGCTGACGCGGTTACTCACCGACCGCATCGAAACCGTGGATCCCGGCTTCGGCATCGAGTTGATGACGCTGACCGCGACGCTGGCCGAGCCACTGCACGACCGGCAGACCATGTCGTCGCTGGTCGAACCGCTCGAGCCGGATATCTCAGACCTCATCGACGTCATCGCCAATCGTCTGGGATCGAGCCGACTCTATCGCTTCGCCCCGGTTGAAAGCGATGTGCCGGAGCGTTCGGTCAAGCGCGTGGCACCGACCGCGCCCGACGACGGCGCGAGCTGGCCGGGGGAGTGGCCGCGGCCGTCGCGCCTGCTCTCGCCACCCGAGCCGATCGATACCATGGCGCTGCTGCCAGACAACCCGCCCGTGTGGTTCACCTGGCGCGGCATCCGGCGCCGCGTCGCCCGGGCCGACGGTCCCGAGCGCATCTTCGGCGAATGGTGGCTGCATCAGGCCGAGACGCAATCTGTGCGCGACTATTTCCGGGTCGAGGACGAGGGTGGCGAGCGCTTCTGGATCTATCGCGCCGGCGACGGCGAGGATCCGGCGACCGGCTCGCACAAATGGTTCCTGCACGGGATTTTCGCATGAGCGGGCCACGCTATGCCGAGCTGCAGGTCACCTCGCACTTCTCGTTCCTGCGTGGCGCGAGCTCCTGTGACGAGCTCTTCGCGCAGGCGGCGCTGCTTGGCATCGAGGCGCTCGCCGTGGTCGACCGCAACAGCCTCGCTGGCGTTGTCCGCGCGCATGAGGCGGCCAAGGCGACCGGCGTCCGCCTCGTCGTCGGCTGCCGCCTCGACCTGGTCGAGGGCGTGTCGCTGCTCGTCTATCCGACGGATCGGGCGGCCTATGGCCGCCTCTGCCGGCTGCTGTCGCTGGGCAAGTCCCGCGGCGGCAAGGGTCTCTGCCATCTCGAATGGGCCGACGTCGTCGCCTATGGCGAGGGTCTGATCGCGGTCCTCCTGCCCGATGCCGCAGACGACACCTGCGCTATGCAGCTGCGCCGCTTGCGCGAGGTGTTCGGGACGAACGCCTATGTCGCCCTCACCCTGCGCCGGCGCCCCAATGACCAGCTTCGCATCCACCAGCTGGCCAATCTGGCGACGCAGATGGCCGTGCCCACCGTGGTGACGAACGACGTTCTGTTCCATCATCCCGAGCGACGGGTCCTGCAGGACGTCGTCACCTGCATCCGGCACAACATCACCATTGATGATGCCGGCTTCCGGCGCGAGCGCCATGCCGATCGGCATCTGAAGCCGCCTGATGAAATGCACCGGCTGTTCAGCCGCTATCCCGAAGCGCTAACGCGCACCGTCGCGATCGCCGAGCAATGCCGCTTCTCGCTCGACGAGCTTGCCTACCAATACCCGGAAGAAAAGACCATGCCGGGCCTTACCGCCCAGCAGGCGCTCGAAAAGCTCACCTGGGAGGGAGCCGCGCGCCGCTATCCGGAAGGCCTGCCGGAGAAGGTTGTAGGATTGCTCAAGCACGAGCTCGGCCTGATCGAGACGCTGCACTACGCGCCCTACTTCCTGACGGTGAACGCCATCGTGGCTTTCGCGCGGTCGAAGGACATCCTCTGCCAGGGCCGCGGCTCCGCCGCCAATTCCGCGGTCTGCTACGTGCTCGGCATCACCAGCATCGATCCCGACCGCAACAATCTGCTGTTCGAACGCTTCGTCAGCCAAGAGCGGAAAGAGCCGCCCGACATCGATGTCGATTTCGAGCACGAGCGGCGGGAAATCGTCATGCAGTGGGTCTACGAGACCTACGGGCGCGATCACAGCGCGTTGTGTTCGACGGTGGTGCGCTATCACACCAAGGGCGCCGTGCGTGACATCGGCAAGGCTCTCGGTCTGCCCGAGGACGTCACCAAGCTGCTCTCATCGCAGGTCTGGGGCCATGGCGAGGGCATCGACGAGACCCGCGCCCGCGAGCTCAATTTGAATCTCGCCGACCGCCGCCTCACCCTGACCCTGGAGCTGGCGCGGCAGCTCGAAGGCACGCCCCGGCACCTGTCGCAGCACCCGGGCGGCTTCGTCTTGACCAATGATCGGCTCGATGAACTCGTGCCGATCGAACCGGCCCGCATGGTCGACCGCCAGGTGATCGAGTGGGACAAGGACGACATCGACATCCTCAAATTCATGAAGGTCGACGTCCTGGCGCTCGGCATGCTCACCTGCATGAAACGCAGCTTCGACCTCTTGGCCGAGCACAAGGGCATCGCGCTCGACTTGGCGACCATCCCCGCCGAGGATCCCGCCACCTACGCCATGATCCGCAAGGCAGACACGATCGGTGTCTTCCAGATCGAGAGCCGCGCCCAGATGTCGATGCTGCCGCGCATCAAGCCGCGGACTTTCTATGACCTCGTCGTCGAGGTCGCCATCGTACGGCCCGGTCCGATCCAGGGCGACATGGTGCATCCCTATCTGCGCCGCCGGGAGGGCAAGGAGCCGGTCGAGTTCCCGACCCCTGAGCTCGAGCGGGTGCTCGGAAAAACCCTGGGCGTCCCCCTGTTTCAGGAGCAGGCCATGCAGGTCGCCATGGTCTGCGCCGGCTTCAGTGCCGGCGAGGCCGACCAGTTGCGCCGCGCCATGGCGACCTTCAAGCACACGGGCGGGGTCAGCAAGTTCCGCGACAAGCTGATTGGCGGCATGATCGCCAATGGCTATACGCCCGAATTCGCTGCCACCACCTTCAAGCAGCTCGAGGGGTTTGGCAGCTACGGCTTTCCGGAATCCCACGCCGCCAGCTTCGCCCTCATAGCCTACGCGTCGAGCTGGATGAAATGTCACCATCCAGACGTCTTCTGCGCAGCGCTTCTCAACTCGCAACCCATGGGGTTCTATCTGCCGGCCCAGATCGTGCGCGACGCGATCAATCACGGCGTCGAGATCCGCCCGGTCTGCATCAATGCCAGCCGCTGGGATTGCACGCTCGAGCCGATCGGCGAGGAAGGACGTTTCGCCGTGCGCCTCGGCATGCGCCTGGTGAAGGGACTAGCCAATGACGATGCGGCCGCCATTATCGCCGCCCGCGCTGACCAACCGTTCACGTCGGTGGACGATCTCTGGCATCGCGCCGGCGTGGCCGCCGCCTCGCTGGTGCAGCTCGCCGAGGCCGACGCTTTCCGTCCTTCGCTCGGCTTGGCGCGCCGTGAAGCGCTGTGGTCGCTGAAGGGCCTTCACGACGATCCCCTGCCGCTGTTTGCCGCAGCCTCGGAGCGCGAGCGGCGCACCATCGTCGAGCGCATCGAGCCCTCCGTTTCCTTGCGGCCCATGGTGGCCGGCCGTGAAGTCGTCGAGGACTATGGCCATGTCGGCCTGACCCTGCGCGAGCATCCCGTGTCGTTCCTGCGGGCCGGTCTCAACCGGCGCCGCATCGTCACCTGTGCCGAAGCCATGGCGGCGCGCGACGGCCGTTGGCTCGAGGCCGCGGGCCTCGTCCTCGTACGGCAGCGGCCGGGATCGGCCAAGGGCGTGATGTTCGTCACCATGGAAGATGAGACCGGCGCCGCCAATATCGTCGTGTGGGTCAAGGTCTTCGAGAAATTCCGCCGCGTGCTGCTCTCCTCCTCGATGCTTGCCGTCCGGGGCAAGATTCAGCGCGAGGGGGAGGTCGTGCATCTCGTCGCCAACGAGCTCACCGACCTTTCGGGGGAACTGGCCAGCGTCGGCAATCGCGATGCGGCGTTTCCGCTACCGCATGGACGCGGAGACGAAGCCCATCATGGCGGTCCCGGGATTGACCCGCGCAGCATGCCGAAAGGTTTCCGGCCGCGCGACCTGGTCGATCCCACGCTCAAGGTCGATCCGATTCACATAAAGACGAGGGACTTCCGCTGAAGACAAAGACCGGCGCTCAGCACATGTCACGGATGCCCCCGCTATCACTCGGGGAAGATAAGCCGCATCAGCTTTGGATCATGGTCGCTGACTTTGCGGCTGTCGGGTTGCACAGAATTGACGTGCAGCGTCTGCATCGACCCCGTCTGACCTTCATCGAGCAGGACGAGCAGGTGATCGAGCGACTGCGAATTGCCTTCGAACACGTAGCTGATCCGTTCCCCGGGTGGCTCGTCCAGCGCCAGGTTCCTGAAGGCCGGGTCTCCCCCGGTCAGCAACAGCAGCGGCGTTTCATACCAGTACGCGTTGAAGTCTCCCAGAATGACAACCGTCCGCTTCTCATCCGCCGGCAGCGCCCGAACATAGTCCCGCACGGCGCGAACCTGTGCCGTACGGGCCGACGCGCTCGGATCGCCGGGCGGTTGGACGATACCGTAGGCGCTGTCACTGCCGCCCTTCGAGGAGAGGTGGACATTGATGATCACCACCTCATGCCCACCAGACTGAAAGCGTGCCACGAGTGGAAGCCGGCTTCTTCCGAAAGCCGGCGCATCGATCTCCTCGAGCGCTGCCGCATCAGCCGTCAGGCGGGCCGGATTGAACAGATAGGCGACCCTGATGTTTCCGCCCGGCTGGCCACCTGACGTGTCGTCGGGGGGATCGAGGGACAATGCCTCGTAGCGCGGACCGCCGGCCGTAACGATCGCCTCAATAAGCATGCCTAGCGTCTCGTCCGCGGCGACGATCTCGCTGTACTCGCCGCCGTCATTGTCCTGAACTTCCTGCAGCGCCACCACGTCGGGCGACCCGAGCAGGCGCACCACATGATCGGCGATCGCCGTGAACTTGCCTGCTCCGACATCGTCGTCGGGATCGTTGACCGGCGTCCGCTCGACGCGCTCGATGACAGGATCGAGGTTCTCGACATTGTAGCCGGCGATTGTCAGCACGTTGTCAGCCGGCGGCGCGCCGATCGGCTCAACATCCCAAACCTTGGGCGTCGCGCCGGTTGCGTTGACCAGGCGCACTTCATAGAGACCGCGATCATAGGCAACATAGCCCTCGATGCTGGCGAAGGTGTCCCCGATCGCGAGCTGGAATTGTGGCGCCTGGGCGGTCGTGACCTGGATCTGGATGCGTTCCGGATTGCCGTCGCCCGGCGTCGCGGTGATGCCGCCCAGCGAGTTCATCCCGGTTGCGCCCGAGCCGCGCTCGGCCACGACCCAGAACTCGCCAAAGTCATTGGTCGGGCCGACGACCACCGGGTTAGTGATCCGCACATAGGTGCTCTCAAGACTCTCGTAGAAGTCTGCGCCGGAAGTGGCCGGGTCGGCGCTGTCCTCGGCGATGTAGAGCAGGTCGGTCGGCGGCAGCCGACCGCCGGACCCAATGATCACAGGTGTGAGGGGCACACCTGACGACCGCTGCGTAAACACGGCGTCGGCGATATCGGTCGTGGTGCGGGGGTCGCCGCCTTCATCCGATTCCCGCACGATCCCTTCGATCCGGACGCGATCGCCGACCGCCAGGCCGTCAGCTTTGCGCCGCACCATGATGCTGTCGGAGGTCTTGTCATTGCCGTCGCCGGCCTCGTCCCTGACAATGAAATTATTCCCGAAGATGTGGGTGACCACGCCTTCAAAGATGACCGAGGTCCGCTCATGGGGAGAGCTATGAGTCTCACCTTGGATCTGAGGAATGGTCAGCTGCTCAGCCGCGTTCCCCCCGCCGACCCCGCCCGCAACTAGGTCGTGTGGACAAACCTGATCCAGCATCTGATCGTCGCCAACTGGACGAATCCGAGAAAGCTCGACTGCAGCTTGTCGTAGCGGGTGGCCACGCGGCGTGAATGCTTGATCTTGTTGAAGAAGCGCTCGATGCGGTTGCGCATCGCGTAGCTTGCCTTGTCGATAGCACGCTGCACTTTCCGGTTCGACTTCGTTGGGATCACGGCATCGATGCCGCGCTTTGCGAGGTCGCTTCTGATGGTGTCGCTGTCATAACCCTTGTCGCCGAGCATTGCTTCGGGCAGCGGTGCATCCTCGGCCATCAGGTCGTCGTAGGCAGTCATGTCCGAAGCCTGGCCAGGCGTCACATGGAAACCGACCGCCAGTCCTTCCGCATTCGCTCGGGTATGAACCTTGGTCGTGAGCCCACCGCGCGAACGGCCAATACCGTTTCTCTGAATCCCCCCCTTCCTCCGGCTCCGTGCTGATGCACCCGGACGATGGTTGAATCGATCATTTGTGTCGTGTTGTCAGATGCTTCACTCTCCGAGAGAGCTGCCAGCATCACATCCCAGACGCCAGCCTCGGTCCAGCGTCGATATTGTCGATGGACCGAGTTCCAGTTGCCGAACTCGGGCGGCAGATCACGCCAGGGCAATCCTGTCCGCGTCACATACAAAACGCCATCCAACACGCGCCGATGGTCCGCAGGCCGACGCCCGCCCTGCGACCGGTTCTCGATGAGGAACGGCGCAAAGAACGCCCATTCCACGTCGCTCATCAATCCGCGAAGCACCGCTGCCCTCCTCAAAGAGCAGCCTTGAATCACGCATCAGATGATTTGGGAATCCCGTTTGTCCACACGACCTAGGCCGACGACCAAAGCAAAGGTCCAATACTTCCTCATCATGCCCCTCCCAGATCGAGTTCTCCTGCATTCTACGCGGACACTACAATAGAACGACGACAGCTTCACCGCGATTGCTCCCGAGCACGACATCGCCGCCGCAGCAATGTCTGATCCTCGTCGCAGATCAGGTCGCACCCTGTCGGACCATCTCTACGTCGAACGAGCCCTCCGGCAGCGGGCGAAACAGCTCGCCCTGGGGCTTGGTCAGGTAGAGCCAGGCCGCCCAGTCTTCCGGCCGCAGCACCACCACCTGGCGATCATGGTACGGCACGATGTCGGGACCAGGCGACGTCGTCAGCATGGTGAAGCTGACCGGTTGACTGCCCTCGGGCTCGCGCCAGAGCCCTGCGATCGCGAGGAAAGGCGCGCCCGTCAGGGTGAACCGGTACTGCGTCTTGGGATATTTCGTGCCGACATATTCGAAGAAGCCCGACGCCGGGATCAGGCACCGTCCACTCTTTGAGAAATCTCGGCCTTCCGACCGGAAATTGAACACCGGGCCGCCCTTGGGCCGACCAGGCGCAAAGCTGAAGTTCATCCGTGCGAGTTCAATGCCGTTGCCGGCGGCCCGCATCACCGGCGCCATGTCGTTGATCCGCACCATGTCCGATTGTGGCAGGTCGAGCTCGGTCTGCTGGGTCGGGATACCGAGTTCCAGATCCTGCATCATCTGGGTGTATTCGACCCAGCGGATGTGTTGCTCATAAGCGTTGCACATGAGGCGATGATAGCGTCACCTCGGCGTTCTGGCGAGGATTAGGGCGTCCTCCTGGCGGAGCCGGGCTGTCGGCAGAGCCGAAGCCCCGAGATCGGGTCTTCGCCCTGACGGGCGTCCATCCCTGACGCAAGCACGAGGACATCCGGCGGAAGGGGGAGCCATGCTGTCCAAGATCAGGCAATGGCTAGAGCACAGGCAGGCGATCCGCCGCCGCTGGCAGGCCGACGCCCGCGCGCTCGTTGCGGCCGACGAGGTCAGCGCCTATTGCGAGGCGCAGCGGCGCGCGACCCGCGCCCGGGTGCGCACCGATAGAGCCGAGTTCTATCACTGGGCCAAGGTGGCCGCGGAGGTCGCCCGGATCGCCCCGCTTGCCGAGATGGATATCGACGTGGTGCGCGCAGTGGTCGCCGAGGAGGAGCGCCGCCGAACCTGACGGTGACTTGCCGTGCCGCTTGCGCGCTGCGCCCGGCAAGGGAAGCTGCGCCGCGGCCTTCTCGTGCACCCCGGCAAAAACGCCGGGTTGCCGTCCGCGCCCTTGCCCGCCTTGCTCTTCGCGGCCTCCGGTTCCTGCCCCGAGAATCCGGGGCGGGAACGAACAAGAAGGGAGCGTCGCAGGGCGCGCGAAAGGAATGGAAAAAGCAGAGCTCGAAGAGCTGAAAGCCAAGGTGCCCTGCGCCGCCGTGCTGGAACGCGCGGGCTTCGCCCTCGACGTCAAGGAAAGCACCCGCAAGGCCATGAAGTATCGCCGCGACGCGGCGATCATCATCGTCATCCACGACGGCAAGGGCTGGTTCGATCCGTTGTCGGACGGCAAGGGCGATGTCTTCCGCCTCGTCGAGCATCTCGAGGGGGTGCCTTTCGTCGAGGCCATGAATGATGTCGCCGGTCTCATTGGTTTCGTGCCTACCCAACCGGTCCTGCACCGCGAGTCCCGCGACCGCGAGCTCAACCTGTCCGTTGCCGACCGCTGGCAGGCCCGGCGCAAGCCATGGCGCGGATCGGCGACCTGGCGCTATCTCACCGACGCTCGCCGCCTTCCCGAGCGCATCGTCCGCGCCGCGATCGCTGCCAACGTCCTGCGCGAAGGCCCGCATGGCAGCATGTGGGCGGCGCATATCGATGCCGATGGGGTTGTCACCGGCTGGGAGGAGCGCGGGCCGGACTGGCGCGGCTTTGCCACCGGCGGCGCTAAACTGCTGTTCCGGCTCGGCCGCCCCGATGCGCCTCGCCTCTGCGTCACCGAAGCGGCGATCGACGCCATGAGTCTTGCCGCGCTCGAAGACCTTCGCGCCGACACGCTGTATCTGAGCACGGGCGGCGGCTGGTCGCCGGCGACGGAGGCGGCGCTCCGCGCGCTTGTCGGCACGCCAGGTCTCAAGCTCGTCGCCGCCACCGACAACAACAAGCAAGGCGACATCTATGCCGGCAGGCTTCTCGCCCTTGCAGGGGAGGTCGGGTGTGGCGGAGAGCGCCTGCGCGCTGCGGCGGACGACTGGAACGCCGATCTTGAGGAAAGGGAGGAATCGAGAGGGATGAAGAGGGAAGGCCGACTGCCGCATGCCCGCCGGTCGCGTCAAGGGTGAAGCTCACGCCCGGCTCACGCCGGCCCTTGACCCGTCCGGGCGGAGAGGCGGCCGCGGGGAGGGGTCCGGAAGGGCTGAAGATGATGGTGATCCATAAGGGATGAACCGCGCTCCGGCCCGCAAGTGGCCAGGAGTTCCCCATGACCTTTCAGTCCTCCATCCGCAAAATCTACTTCGGCGTCGCCGATCGCCGGCAGATGTTCCGCCTGTTCAACCGCCATGCCCAGCGGCCCGATCGCTGGCAGAGTGACGACAGCGCGCTGTTCGCCGGCGAGTGGTTCGAGATCGCGCGCGCCGAGCACGACTACATGCTCGACATCCTGCCGCCGCTCTGGATGCGTGGGGAGATGTTCGCCATGCGCGAATTCCTCACCGAGAGCGTCACCAGCGTCTTTTACACGCTGCGCATCGACGGCAGGACGCGCTACTTCCACGCCTATTGCGATCTGGCCCAGGCCCGCTCGCCGGTCGAGGCGCGAGACGCAATCGTCGAGCGCGAGTCCTGGCCGGTCAAGGCGATGACGCATGCCGAGCGGCTCGAGCACGTCTGGAGCGCTACCCATGACGAATATCTTGGCTATGCCGGTGAGCGCCTCTTGCCCGAGCATCGCGGCAAGCGGACCATTCTCGTTTACGGCCTGGCGCGGACCGAGCTCAAGCTGCTCGATGATCTCACCGACGAGGAGATCGCCGCCAAGCTGCCGGTGCATTTGCGGCACCTTCCTGTCCGCGCGGCGGCGTGAGGTGTGAGCGATGTTCACATTTCCCATTCTCGCCGTCCGCAAGGTCATCGATCGCGGCACTACGGATGCCGCCACCAATGGCGGTTTCCGCAATCCCTATTACGGCACCCGCCCCGGGGAGGGCGAGAAGCCTGGCCTCTGGCTGGTCGGCGACGAGGGCGTCTACATCATGTGCAACGGCAAGCTGGCCGAAGGCACTCGCGCCCTGGTCGTCTATGCCGAGCAGTGCCACCCCAAGGGCGATATCGACTGGTGGGACTACAAGCGCCGCCACTTCGGCGCCGATGACGGCATCGAATTCATCAAGGCCGAGCGGCTGATCCCGCTCTTCGACCGCAACATGGGTGCCACGCACCTCAATCTGCAGCTCACCGACACCGAAATCGCGCTCTCGCTGATCACCCGCTGACTTTCCCAAACCCGCGACGCCGATCGCCCGGCCGGACCTGTTCGGCCGGCGGTTCGCGCACGCCTTCGAAAGGAGACTTCCCAATGTCCAATGACGATCCCTTCACCCTCGATCTCTTCAACACCACCACGCTCTCGTCGGGCCTCGGCCTCGGTGTCACCGCCTTCGGTAGCGACTTTGGGCCCGCCGATCCCGACGCCGGGCAGACCGCAACGCCTGCCATGCCAGTGTCGCAGCCGGCCTCCCAGCCTATTCAGTCGCCGCGCCGCGCGGCCGGGATCGGGCAGGCTGGCGACAACTTCGTCCTTGTTGAGGCCGATCGCGGTCTTGCCCGGGGCTGGAAGCAGCGCGCCCGCGACAATCTCGATGCCATCCGGCTTGCGGCCGAGATCGAAGCCGCCGATCGGCCGGCGACGCGCGAAGAGCAAGCGCGGCTGATCCGCTTCACCGGCTTCGGCGCCTCCGAGCTGGCCAATGCCGTGTTCCGCCGACCAGGCGAAGCCGGGTTTCGCGCCGGCTGGGATAAGGTGGGCGCCGAGCTCGAGGAGGCGGTGTCGGGCCCCGACTACGCCTCGCTCGCCCGCTGCACCCAGTATGCCCACTTCACGCCGGAGGTCATCGTCCGCACCATGTGGGCGGGACTGCGACGGCTCGGCTGGCGTGGGGGCAGGGTGCTCGAACCCGGTATCGGCACGGGAATGTTTCCGGCGCTGATGCCGGCGGAGCTGCGCGACCACACGCTTGTCACCGGCGTCGAGATCGATCCCGTCACCGCCCGCATTGCCCGGCTGTTACAACCGCGGGCCAGGATCATGAATGCGGACTTTGCGCGTGCCGACCTACCGGCAGCGTTCGACCTCGCTATCGGCAACCCGCCTTTCTCGGATCGCACCGTGCGCTCGGATCGGGCCTATCGGTCGATGGGGCTTCGGCTCCACGACTATTTCATCGCGCGCTCGATCGACCTGCTGAAGCCGGGCGGCCTCGCGGCGTTTGTCACCAGTTCTGGCACCATGGACAAGGCTGATTGCTCGGCGCGCGAACACATCGCGAAGTCGGCCGATCTCGTCGCCGCCATCCGTCTGCCCGAAGGCAGCTTCCGGCAGGATGCCGGCACAGATGTGGTGGTCGACATCCTCTTCTTCCGGAAGCGACGGCACGACGAGGCTGAAGGCGCTCTCACCTGGCTCGACACTGACGAGGTCTATCCGGGCAGCGGCGAGGATGGAGCGATCCGCATCAACCATTGGTTCGCCCGACGTCCCGATTTCGTACTCGGCACGCATGCCACGACGTCCGGGCCGTTCGGTGAAACTTACACCTGCTTGCCACATCCGGGCGTGGACTTGGAGCAGCTGCTCTGCGATACGATCAGCCTCCTTCCGGAAGCCATCTATGACGGCGAGCCCGAAGCCGTCGATCTCGACGTCGAGATTGATTGCGTCGGTGATGAGCATTGCGACGGCCCGGCGATCCGTGAGGGCAGCTACTTCATCGCGCAAAGCACGGCGCTGATGCAGATGGTCGACGGCGTTCCCGCGACCGTCACCGTGCGCAAGGGGCGCGGCGCCGATGGTGTGCCCGACAAGCATGCCCAGACCATCCGCAAGCTGATCCCGATCCGCGACGCCGTCCGCGAGGTGCTGAAGGCCCAGGAGCTCGACCGGCCCTGGAAACCGGCGCAGGTCAAGCTGCGCATCGCCTGGTCGAACTTCGTCCGCGCCTTCGGTCCGATCAACACCACTATCGTCTCGACCAGCGAGGATCCCGAAACCGGCGAGGTTCGCGAGACGCATCGCCGGCCGAACCTCAACCCGTTCCTCGACGACCCCGATTGCTGGCTGGTCGCCTCGATCGAGGATTATGACGTCGAGACAGACACTGCGCGCCCCGGGCCGATCTTCACCGAGAGGGTCATCGCGCCGCCTTCGGCGCCGATCATCAACTCGGCCGCCGATGCCCTGGCAGTCGTGCTCAACGAGCGCGGGCATGTCGATATCGATCACATCGCCGAGCTGCTGCATGTCGATCCCGAGATCGTCATCGCCGATCTGGGCGACGCCATCTTCCGCGATCCGGAGACCGGCGCGTGGCAAACCGATGACGCCTATCTCTCCGGCCAGGTCCGCGACAAGCTCAAGGCCGCCGAAGCCGCCGCAGCGCTCAATCCGGCTTTCGAGCGCAACGTCCGCGCGCTTGTCGCGGTCCAGCCGGCCGATCTCGGCCCGTCCGACATTACCGCCCGCCTCGGCGCGCCCTGGATTCCCCCCGCCGACGTCGTCGCCTTCGTCAAGGAGACAATGGGCGCCGAGATTCGCATCCATCACATGAGGGAATGGGCGTCGTGGACCGTCCAGGCCCGCCAGCTCGGCTGGATGGCCGCAGGCACCTCGGAATGGGGCACCGAGCGCCGTCACGCCGGCGAGCTCATCGCGGACGCACTCAACAGCCGCGTGCCGCAGATCTTCGACACCATCAAGGACGGCGACAGCGAGCGACGCGTGCTCAATGTCGTCGATACCGAGGCGGCCAAGGAGAAGCTCACCAAAATCAAAACGGCGTTCCAGACCTGGATCTGGTCCGATCCAGATCGCACCGACCGGCTCGCGCGGGTTTACAACGACCGCTTCAACAATATCGCGCCTCGAAGTTTCAACGGGGACCACCTCCAGCTCCCGGGCGCCTCAGGCGCCTTTTCTCTTTATCGGCACCAGAAACGCGGCATCTGGCGCATCATCTCGGCCGGTGCAACCTACCTCGCCCATGCCGTCGGCGCCGGCAAGACCATGACCATGGCGGCGGCCGTCATGGAACAGAAGCGGCTGGGACTAATCGCCAAGGCGATGCTTGTCGTGCCCGGACATTGCCTGGCCCAGGCGGCGCGGGAGTTCCTCGCGCTCTATCCGACCGCGCGCGTTCTCGTCGCCGACGAGACCAATTTCGCCAAGGAGAAGCGCCACCGCTTCCTGTCGCGCGCGGCAACGGCGACCTGGGACGCGATCATCATCACCCACTCGGCCTTCCGCTTCATCAGCGTGCCCTCGGCCTTCGAGAGCCAAATGATCCAGGACGAGCTCGAGCTCTACGAGGTGCTGCTCACCAAGGTCGAGAGCGGCGATCGGGTCTCGCGCAAGCGTCTCGAGCGCTTGAAAGAAGGGCTCAAGGAGCGACTGGAATCGCTGGCGACGCGCAAGGACGACTTGCTCACCATCTCGGAGATCGGCGTCGACCAGATCATCGTCGACGAGGCGCAAGAGTTCCGGAAGCTCAGCTTCGCCACCAACATGTCGACGCTCAAGGGCATCGATCCCAACGGCTCGCAGCGCGCTTGGGACCTCTATGTAAAATCCCGCTTCATCGAGACGAAGAACCCCGGCCGCGCGCTCGTGCTGGCCTCGGGCACGCCGATCACCAACACGCTGGGAGAGATGTTCTCGGTGCAGCGCTATCTCGGCTATGCCGCGCTCTTCGAGAGGGGCCTGCACGAGTTCGATGCCTGGGCCTCGACCTTCGGCGACGTCACCACCGAGCTCGAGCTGCAGCCCAACGGCAAATACAAGCCGGTCACGCGCTTCGCCACCTTCGTCAACGTCCCCGAGCTCATCGCCATGTTCCGCTCCTTCGCGGACGTGGTGATGCCCGAGGATCTGCGCGAGTATGTGAAGGTGCCGGCGCTCTCGACCGGTGCACGGCAGATCAGGACCTCCAAGCCTTCCGGCGCCTTCAAGCGCTACCAGGTCCTGCTCGATGCCCGCATCAAGGCGATCGAGCAGCGCGAAGGGCCGCCTCAGCCCGGCGACGACATCCTGCTCTCGGTCATCACCGACGGCCGCCACGCCGCGATCGATCTGCGCCTGGTCGATCCCGACAATGACAATGAGCCGGACAACAAGCTCAACGATCTCGTCGCCAATGCCTTCGCAATCTGGCGGGAAACCACTGGCAACGACTACGTCCGCCCCGACGGGAAGCCCTTCGAGCTCAGCGGCGCCGCACAGATGATCTTCTCCGATCTCGGCACGATCAATGTGGAGAAGACGCGCGGCTTTTCCGCCTATCGCTGGATCCGCGACGAACTGGTGCGCATGGGCGTACCGGCGTCCGAGATCGCGTTCATGCAGGATTTCAAGAAGTCGGAGGCCAAGCAGCGCCTGTTCGGCGACGTGCGTGCCGGCAAGGTCCGTTTCCTGATCGGCTCGTCCGACACGATGGGGACCGGCGTCAATGCACAGCTTCGCCTCAAGGCGCTGCACCATCTTGACGTGCCGTGGCTGCCCTCGCAGATCGAGCAGCGCGAGGGTCGCATCGTCCGT
>Ga0209793_1000870_pt1 | contig 24674 bp, 23 predicted proteins | sample EBPBio122009_DNA_FD_185863 | JGI IMG/M metagenome (GOLD analysis project Ga0209793, IMG submission 185863) | Wastewater treatment Type I Accumulibacter community from EBPR Bioreactor in Madison, WI, USA - Reactor 1_2/2/2009_ DNA (SPAdes) (version 2) | ecosystem: Engineered > Bioreactor > EBPR >... | reverse complement strand
TAGTGTCGAACACAGCGGTGACGAGAATGAAGGCGATGGCCGCCGTGCGAAGGCCGGTGCGACAGACATGGCGCTGGTCCTGAAAGGCGGGCTCTATAGCATTGCCGAACCGCAACGGCAGCCGTGAAATCTCCGCCGCGTCGGCGCGACGACGCAAATCGCTCAGCCGCCTGCGTCGAGCGCCGCCAGTCTGTCCAGGATGCGGTCGAGCGCGGCGCAATCGTCCGGCGTCAGCAGATCGGTGATCGATTTCTGGTAGGCGAGCGCCATCGGCGCGATCTCCGAATAGGCGTCGTCGCCCTTCGCCGACAGCGACAGGAATTCTTCGCGCCGGTCCTCGCTGTTGGCCTTGCGGTCCAGCATGCCCTTATCGTCCAGCGCCGCGACCGCGCGGCTGACCTTGACCTTGTTCATTCGCGTATGCGCCGCGATCTGCTTGGCGGTCATCTGGCAGAATTCGCCGAGCGTCGCGACGATCCGCCATTCGGGAACCGAGATGCCGAAACGCGCACCGTAAAGCTCGGCTAACCCGTCGCTGACAACCGTCGCCGCGACGTTCAGCCGGTAGGGCAGGAACCGCGCAAGCGTCAGCTCGCCGGGCGCCGCCGGCGAATACAGTTGAGGCGTCATTGACTTTGGTTTCAAGTGAAACTATTCTGCATTAGTTTCGTTTGAGACTAAATTTCGGGGTCGAGGAGGTCAAGTGATGAATGCGCCGCAAAACAAACCGGCGGGCACGGCTGCGACCGGCTCCGGCCTTGCGCCCGGTTACATGTCGGGCTTTGGCAACGGCTTCGAGACCGAGGCGTTGCCCGGCGCCTTGCCGGTCGGGCGCAACTCGCCGCAAAAATGCGCCTACGGGCTCTATGCCGAGCAATTGTCCGGCTCGCCCTTCACCGCGCCGCGTACCACCAATGAACGTTCCTGGCTCTATCGCATCCGTCCCACGGTGACGCATTTCGGCGCGTTCAGGCCGGCCGACATCGGCCTGTGGCGCACCGCGCCGGCCCCCGAAACCAGCCTGCCGATCGCGCCCTACCGCTGGGATCCGATGCCGATCCCCGCCGAGCCGATGACCTTCGTCGAAGGGGTTCGGACGATGACGACCTGCGGCGACGCGGCCAGCCAGGCCGGCATGGGCGCACACCTCTATTTCGTCACCCGCTCGATGACCGACGAATATTTCTACAATTCCGACGGCGAGATGATGTTCGTGCCACAGCAGGGCGATCTGCGTCTGTGGACCGAATTCGGCGTCATCGACATCGAGCCGGGCGAGATCGCGGTCATCCCGCGCGGCGTCAAGATCCGTGTCGAACTGCGCGGCGCTCCCGCCCGCGGCTATCTCTGCGAGAACTATGGCGGCGCTTTCACCCTGCCCGAGCGCGGACCTATCGGCGCCAACTGCATGGCCAACCAGCGCGATTTCCTCACGCCCTGCGCGGCCTATGAGGATCGCGACGCGCCGTCGAAAATGTTCGTCAAGTGGGGCGGCGACATGTGGGTGTGCGACCTCGACCATTCGCCGCTCGACGTCGTCGCCTGGCACGGCAACTACGCGCCTTACAAATACGACCTGCGCAAATATTCGCCTGTCGGGCCGATCCTGTTCGACCATGCCGACCCGTCGATCTTCACCGTGATGACGTCGCCGTCGGAAACGCCTGGAACCGCCAATATCGATTTCGTGCTGTTTTCCGACCGCTGGCTGGTGGCCGAAAACACCTTCCGCCCACCTTGGTACCATATGAACGTGATGAGCGAGTTCATGGGCCTGATCTACGGCGTCTACGACGCCAAGACCGGCGGCGGCTTCGCGCCGGGTGGCGCGTCGCTGCACAATATGATGCTACCGCACGGACCTGACCTGGACGCATTCGAGAAGGCGTCGAACGCCGAGCTTGCGCCCCAGCGGCTGACCGGCACGATGGCGTTCATGTTCGAGACCCGGTTCCCTCAGAAGATCAGCAAGTTCGCCGCCGAGACCCCTGCCTTCCAGAAGGATTACGCCGGCTATGGCAAGAAACTGACCAGGCATTTCGACCCCGGACGCCCGTGAGGGTAAGCGCCGGGTCCGGTTCGCGCTGAACGGCGTTTGGCAGCGCCTGCTCAGGCTGTTACACCGTTCAGACCTGATTCGCGCAGCCTGGAAAAATTGATGGAGCGACTGGCCGGAAAGGTCATTCTGCTGTGGGGTGTCCGCCGCGCGGCGCTGGCGTTCGCCGCCGGCGCCCTGGCGGTCCTTGCGCAAGCCCCGTTCGATTTTCCGGCGGCCGGCTTTGTCGCGTTTCCGCTGCTCGTGTGGCTTCTGGACGGCTCGGTCGCCGAACGCGGCCGCGGCTTTGTCCGCCGCCTGGGCCCCGCCTTCGTGACGGGCTGGTGGTTCGGCTTCGGCTATTTCCTCGCCGGGCTCTGGTGGATCGGCAACGCCCTGCTTGTCGAGGCCGACAGTTTTGCCTGGGCGCTGCCGCTGGCGATTCTTGGCCTGCCTGCCCTGCTCGCCTTCTTCTACGGCTTCGCCGCCGCGATCGCCCGCGTCCTATGGGCGGATGGACTGGGGCGCATCTTCGCGCTCGCCTTCGGCTTTGGGCTGGCGGAATGGCTGCGCGGCTTTCTGTTCACCGGCTTCCCCTGGAACTCGATCGGCTATGCGGCGATGCCGACGCCGATGTTGATGCAGTCGGTTTCGCTCGTCGGCCTCGCGGGCATGAACGCACTGGCCGTCTTTGTCTTCGCCTCGCCCGCTTTGCTGGCCTCGGCGCGCGACCGGCGCTTCGGCGCCGTGCTCGCCACCCTGGTTGTGGCGGCGCATGTCGGGTTCGGCCTGTGGCGTCAGCCGCCGGCCGCTGAAAAAACCCTCGCCATTCGCGCCGTCCAGCCGTCGATCGACCAGACCGAGAAATGGGACGCGGACGTCCGCGATCGCATCTTCAAGACTTATCTCGACATGACCACTGCGAAGCCGGAGGACGGCAAGCCCCGTCCCGATCTGATCGTCTGGCCCGAAACGGCGGTTCCGTTCCTGTTTACCGAGCGCCCCGAAGCTCTGGCCGAACTTGGCGACGCCCTGCAGGACGGTCAGATGCTGCTCGCCGGCGCGGTGCGCGGCGAAGGCTCCGACGATGTCGGCGCCCGTTTCTACAACTCGATCGTCGCCATCGACGACAAGGGCGAGATCGCGTCGGCGTTCGACAAGATCCACCTCGTGCCGTTCGGGGAATATCTGCCCTTCGAGGATATCTTGTCACGCCTCGGCCTGACCAAGATCGTCGCCACGCCGGTCAGCTTTTCCGCCGGCGGCTCGCGCGAACCGATCGCCGTGCCCGGCGGCTACAAGGCGATCCCTCTCATCTGCTACGAGGTGATCTTTCCCTACGAGGTCGCCGCCATCGCGGACGAGGGCGACTTCATTCTCAACATCACCAATGACGCATGGTTCGGCGACACGCCGGGCCCCTACCAACACTTCCGCCAGGCCCAGGTTCGGGCCGTCGAGACGGGGCTGCCGCTGTTGAGGGTCGCCAACAACGGGATCACAGCAGCCATCAGCGCTGACGGGCGCATCGTCGACGGCCTGGCGCTGAACGCAACCGGAAACCTCGACGTTCAGCTGCCGATTGTACGGGCGCAACTTCTGGCCGGTTCGCCAGGCCGAAACGGCCTTGCGGTGATTTTCTTCTTTTTCGCGTTGGCGTGTGCTATCAGGGCGCTCCGGCGGCCAAGTTGAATTGACAGCCGTTCATTTTGACTAACATAGTGATCTTTCCACATCCTACCCGGCCCGCGCCAACCTGCGTCACTCCGGGAAATTTCGAGATTTTTTAGCTACTATTATTTCCCGCGCTGGTCACAAATTGAGATGGCAGAGAACAAGAAAAAACCAAATCCTATTGATATTCATGTCGGAAGCCGTGTCCGGCTTCGTCGAAACATGCTTGGCATGAGCCAAGAAAAACTCGGCGAGAACTTGGGCATCACTTTCCAGCAAATCCAGAAATACGAAAAAGGGACCAATCGGGTCGGCGCAAGCCGGTTGCAGGCTATTGCCTCGATTCTCGGAGTTCCGGTTTCCTTCTTTTTCGAAAATGCACCCGGCGGAAATTCAGGCGGATTTGCTGAAGACGACTCAGCCCAGTTCGTCGTCGACTTCATGAACAGTTCCGAAGGCCTTCAACTCAACCGCTCCTTTGTCCGCATCTCCGATCCCAAGGTTCGTCGCAAGATCGTCGATCTGGTGCGCGCGCTGGCTGACGACCGCGAAACCGAGTGAGCCGCGTTCTTTGGCCGATATGCCGGCATTCATGGTAAAGATCGCATTTGCTTGACTGCGACACCTCCTCTTCATATCAGGTCGCCGGTTCTTACGGCTTTCTGAAGGTATCCCCCGTGGCGCGCAGCAACTATTCGTTTACGTCTGAATCCGTGTCCGAGGGGCATCCCGACAAGGTGTGCGATCGCATCTCGGACGAGATTGTCGACCTGGTCTATCGTGAGGCCAAGAAGACCGGCATGAGCCCATGGCAGGTCCGCGTGGCGTGCGAGACGCTGGCGACCACCAATCGCGTCATCATTGCCGGCGAAGTCATCGTCCCAGACAGCTTGCTGAAAAAGGCCAGGGACGGCTCGATCCTGACCGACGCCGGCGGCTTTCCGATCATCAATCCGTCCAAGTTCAAGTCGGTGGCGCGCAAGGCGATCCGCGACATCGGCTACGAACAGTCGGGTTTCCACTGGAAGACGGCAAAGATCGACGTGCTGCTGCACGGCCAGTCCGCCGACATCGCGCAGGGCGTGAACAACGCCGCCGACAAGCAGGGCGAGGAAGGCGCTGGCGATCAGGGCATCATGTTCGGTTACGCCTGCAGCGAAACGCCGGACCTCATGCCCGCGCCGATCTATTATTCGCACAAGATTCTCGAACTGCTCGCCGCCGCCCGACATGAAGACAAGGGCGACGCCGGCAAGCTCGGCCCTGACGCCAAGAGCCAGGTCACCGTCAAATATGTCGACGGAAAGGCGTCCGAAGTGACGCAGATCGTGCTGTCGACCCAGCATCTCGACGACAAATGGGACAGCAAGAAAGTTCGCAAGGTCGTCGAGCCCTATATCCGCGAGGCCCTCGGCGACCTCCGGATCGCCGACGACTGCAACTGGTACATCAATCCGACCGGCAAGTTCGTGATCGGCGGTCCCGACGGTGACGCCGGCCTGACCGGTCGCAAGATCATCGTCGACACCTATGGCGGCGCGGCGCCGCATGGCGGCGGCGCGTTCTCCGGCAAGGACACCACCAAGGTCGACCGTTCCGCCGCTTATGCGGCGCGCTACCTCGCCAAGAATGTCGTGGCCGCGAAACTCGCCGACCGCTGCACCATCCAGCTGTCCTACGCCATCGGCGTCGCACAGCCACTGTCGATCTATGTCGACCTGCATGGAACCGGCAAGGGCGTCACCGAGGAGCAGATCGAGGCCGCGATCCGCGAGGTGATGGACCTGTCGCCGACCGGCATCCGCAAGCATCTCGACCTGAACAGGCCGATCTACGCCAGGACGTCGTCCTATGGCCATTTCGGCCGCAAGCCGGGCCGCGACGGCTCTTTCTCCTGGGAGAAGACCGACCTGACCAAGCGGCTGCGCGCCGCCATCGCGGCCTGATCTTCAGCCTGTGGGCGACAAACACGGACACCGGGCGGCCGAAGCGTTCTTCGGCCGCAGGCATGGCAAGACCATCCGACCCAGCCAGGCCGAGGCGCTTGCCAGGACGCTGCCGCGCCTGAAACTCGATCTGACGCTGCCCGCGCCGGATCCGATTGCGGCGCTGTTCGACGCGCCTGTCGGCAAACTTGTCGTTGAGATCGGGTTCGGCGGCGGCGAGCACCTGCGCCATGCCAGCGGTCTGGCGCCCGATACAGGTTTCATCGGCGTCGAACCATTCGTCAACGGCATGGCGACCATGCTTCGTTCGCTCGAACGCGAGGCGCGGCCGAATCTCCGGCTTTACGACGACGACGCCGTGCGCGTGCTGGACTGGCTGCCGGCTGGCTCCGTCGACCGGGTTGACCTGTTCTATCCGGATCCCTGGCCGAAGAAGCGGCACTGGAAGCGCCGTTTCGTCAATCAGCCGAATCTGGCCAGAATCGCCCGGGTGCTGAAGCTGGAGGGAACGTTCCGCTTTGCCTCCGACATCGGCCACTACATCAATTGGACGCTGGTCGAGGTCACGCGCAGCGGCGCGTTCGAATGGCGGGCGGCCTCGTCGAGCGACTGGCTCACTCCCTACGATGGCTGGCCCGGCACTCGATACGAGGCCAAGGCGATCCGCGAAGGCAGGCAGCCCGCCTATCTCGCTTTTGTCAGAAGCGGTTGATCTCGCGGAACTGATGCGGATCGATGCCGAGGCGCTTCAGGTCGCGCGGGTTTGGCGCGCGCCGGTTGTCGGTGGCGGTCGCGGCGGTGATGGCGGCGCTAAATATGTCGAAAAAACCAAGCAGCCTACGTGAGAAAATGCCACGGCTCATGATACACCTGCGTCGTTTGATCGTTTTCGTTATCGACGAGCGTATGTAGGAAGCGACTTGGGCGTCAGCGAGGTGAGCGCGCGCATCCCTGCCATGCCAACGGCGCATTGCAACATGGCGGCAATCCCGCCGGCCTTGCCTTCCGCGCCCGTCTCCACTATATGCAATTCAAATTCTTGGTCGGTATGACGAAGAGTGGGTCCACCCGGTCCCGCTCTTTTTTGTTACCCCCGGCCGGGATCGCAACAATGGACCCAGATGACGGACGGACTGACGGACACCAGCCTTGGCCATGATGATCGCATCATCCGCGAAAGCGGCATCGATGCGCGAATCGCCTCGATCATCGCCCCGGCGGTCGCCGGCGCGGGTTTTCGGCTGGTGCGCGTGCGTCTGAGCGGCCAGAACGGCCTGACCTTGCAGATCATGGCCGAACGGCCCGACGGTACGATGACGGTCGAGGATTGCGAGGCGCTCAGCCAGGCGATTTCGCCGGCGCTCGATGTCGACGATCCGATCGAGAAGAACTACAATCTCGAAGTGTCGTCGCCAGGCATCGACCGGCCGCTGGTGCGCAAGTCGGACTTTGTCGAATGGCAAGGTTGCCTCGCCAAGTTCGAGACGTCGCAATTGGTGGCCGAACGGAAACGGTTCAGGGGACGCATCGCCGCCGCCGACGATCATGGCGTGACGGTCGACCGCGACGCGCCCGGCTACGGCGAGGCGCCGAGCGTGGTCATTCCGTATGAAATGCTCGCCGAAGCGCACCTCGTCCTCACCGACGATCTGGTCCGCGACGCGCTGAGCCGGGACAACCGGGCAAAGAAAGACGCCCGCAAGCGCCGCAGGGGCGACGACAAGGACAACGTCGGCCCGGCCGGCGAATGAGAATTTAGTTTTGCCGAGGCGAAAGCCACGAGGAGACAGACATGGCAGTCAGTGCAAACAGGCTCGAGCTCTTGCAGATCGCGGACGCGGTCGCCCGCGAGAAGTCGATCGATAAGCGTATCGTCATCGATGCGATGGCAGACGCGATCCAGAAAGCGGCGCGCCAGCGTTACGGCCAGGAGACCAATATCCGCGCCGACATCAACCATCAGACCGGCGAGATGAAGCTGCAGCGCCTGATGGAAGTGGTCGAGCAGGTCGAGGACTATGCGCGTCACATTTCGCTGGCCGATGCGCGCCAGCGCAATCCCGACGCGCAGGTCGGCGACTATATCGCCGAGCAGCTGCCGCCGATGGACTTTGGCCGCATCGCCGCCCAGTCGGCCAAGCAGGTGATCGTCCAGAAGGTGCGTGAAGCCGAACGCGACCGTCAGTACGACGAATACAAGGACCGCATCGGCGAGATCGTCAACGGCACGGTCAAGCGTGTCGAATACGGCAATGTCATCGTCGATCTGGGCCGCGGCGAGGCGATCATCCGCCGCGACGAGCTGATCCCGCGCGAAAACTTCAAATATGGCGACCGCGTACGCGCCTATGTCTATGACGTGCGCCGCGAACAGCGCGGACCGCAGATTTTCCTGTCGCGCACCCATCCGCAGTTCATGGCCAAGCTGTTCCAGATGGAAGTGCCGGAAATCTACGACGGCATCATCGAGATCAAGTCGGTCGCTCGCGATCCGGGTTCGCGCGCCAAGATCGCGGTCATCAGCCGCGATTCCTCGATCGATCCGGTCGGCGCCTGCGTCGGCATGCGCGGTTCGCGCGTACAGGCCGTGGTCGGCGAACTGCAGGGCGAGAAGATCGACATCATTCCCTGGTCGATGCAGCCGGCGAACTTCATCGTCAACGCGCTGCAGCCGGCCGAGGTCGCCAAGGTGGTTCTCGACGAAGACGCGGAGCGCATCGAGGTCGTGGTCCCCGACGACCAGCTGTCTCTGGCGATCGGCCGTCGCGGCCAGAACGTCCGCCTCGCCTCGCAACTGACCGGCTGGGACATCGACATCCTGACCGAACAGGAGGAAAGCGAGCGCCGCCAGAAGGAATTCGTCGAACGTTCGAACCTGTTCATGGAAGCGCTCGACGTCGACGAGATGGTCGGCCAGGTGCTGGCCTCGGAAGGCTTCACCTCGGTTGAGGAAGTCGCCTATGTCGACGCCGACGAAATCTCCTCGATCGACGGCTTTGACGAGGACACCGCGTCCGAGATCCAGACCCGCGCCCGCGACTATCTCGAGCGCATCGAAGCCGAACACGACGCGGCCCGCAAAGAGCTGGGCGTCGCCGACGAACTGCGCGATCTGCCTGGCATGACCACGGCGATGATGGTCGCTGTCGGCAAGGATGGCGTGAAGACCGTCGAGGACTTCGCCGGTTACGCCTCCGACGACCTGGCCGGCTGGCGCGAGCGCAAGGACGGCGAGACCAAGGTCTTCAAGGGCATCCTCGAAGACTTCGGCGTGTCGAAGGCCGACGCGGAACAGATGGTGCTGGCCGCCCGCCTCGCGGCCGGCTGGATCACCGAAGACGAGCTGATGCAGCAGGACGTCGAAGACGTCGCTGACGCGTCGGTCTGACAGTGATGAACCCGGCCGGAGCAACGCTTGATCGAGATGAACGATCGCACCTGTATCGTGACACGCAAGGCGGGCGAGCCTGACGGGCTCATCCGTTTTGTCGTCGCGCCCGATGGTTCGGTCGTTCCCGACGTCAAGCGCAAGCTTCCAGGCCGCGGCTGCTGGGTGACGGCAGAGCGCCGCTTCGTTGACGAGGCGGCCCGAAAAAACCTGTTCCGCAAGGCGTTCAAGGCCGAGGTCACGGCGCCCGTCGATCTTGGCGCCATGGTCGATCGCGTGCTGTCACAAAACGCGCTCGGCGCGATCGGCCTTGCGCGCAAGGCCGGCGCGCTGGCGACGGGAGCGGCCAAGGTCGAGGCTGCCGTGCGCAGCGGCGAGGCGCTCGCGGTGCTGCATGCGCGCGAGGCCCAGCCCGACGGCGTGCGCAAGATCACCCAGGCGCGCCGCGCCACGATCCATCTCGGCGGACCCGCAATCGACGCATACAAACTCTTTTCGGAGGCCGAATTGGGTTTGGCATTGGGGGCCCTAAGTGTGATACATGCAGCCCTGCTCGCCGAGGATGCGGGCAAGGCGGCGCTGAAGCGCGTGGTGGCGCTTGACCGGTACCGGGGCGGTTCCCCGGAAGACGGCCTCGGCATTGGGGCCATCGAATCCGTCGATGGTCCGTTGAAGGATATGGAATGAGCGATTCAAAATCAGGCGACAGCAAGACGCTGACCGTCAATCCGAATGCGAAGAAGACGCTGAGCCTCAAGCCGGCCGGCGTGTCGCAGGGAACGGTGCGTCAGAACATGTCGCACGGCCGCTCCAAGCAGGTCGTCGTCGAAACCAAGAAGCGCAAGATCAATTTGCCTGGCGACAAGCCGGCCGCGCCGGTGCTTGTGCCCAAGGCTGCGCCGCAGCCGGCAGCGCCGCAGCCCGCGCCGGTCGTGGAAGTGCGCAAGCCCGCGCCGCAGGCCGACCGCTCGGCCGTGGTGCTCAACGAACTGTCGGCCGAGGAAATGGACGCCCGCCGCCGCGCGCTCGAAGGGTCCAAGGCCCGCGAGGTCGAGGACCGTCTGCGCGCCCAGGACGAAGCCAAGCGCCGCGCCGCCGAAGACGAACGCCGCAAGAAGGAACGCGAGGAATCGGCGCGCCGCCAGGCCGACGAGGAAGCGCGCATCCAGAAGGAAGCCGACGCACGCCGCCGCGCCGAGGAAGAGGCCAAGCGCCGCGCCCCCGCGCCCGAAGCGATGTCGGCCGACGATGAAGAGCGGCCGTCGCATTCGGTGCGCGGCAAGCCGGCGGCCCTGCCGCCACGCCGCATCGCCGTTCCCGAGGTCGCGCGCCCTGCCAAGACCAAGAGCGACGAGGACCGCCGCCGCGGCAAGCTGACCGTGGCGTCCGCAACCTCCGAAGACGAGGGCCGCGGCCGATCGTTGTCGTCGATGCGTCGCCGCCAGGAAAAATTCAAGCGCATGCATTCCGAGCCGCGCGAGAAGATCGCGCGCGAAGTGGTGCTGCCTGAAACCATCACCATCCAGGACCTGGCGCAGCGCATGTCCGAGCGCGCCGTTGACGTGATCAAATATTTCATGAAGCAGGGCCAGATGCTGAAGCCCGGCGACCTGATCGACGCCGACACCGCTGAACTGGTGGCCGGCGAATTCGGTCACACGGTCAAGCGCGTCGCCGAATCCGACATCGAAAGCGGCATCTTCTCGGTCGAGGACAAGCCGGAGCACATGAAGCCGCGGCCGCCGGTCGTGACCATCATGGGCCACGTCGACCACGGCAAAACCTCGCTGCTCGACGCCATCCGCAACGCCAATGTCGTCTCCGGCGAGGCCGGCGGCATCACACAGCACATCGGCGCCTACCAGGTGCTCAAGGGCGATCACGAGATCACCTTCCTCGACACCCCCGGCCACGAGGCGTTCACCGCCATGCGCGCCCGCGGCGCCCAGGCCACCGACATCGCCATTCTGGTGGTGGCGGCCGACGACAGCGTCATGCCGCAGACGATCGAGTCGATCAATCACGCCAAGGCGGCCAACGTGCCGATCATCGTCGCCATCAACAAGGTCGACAAGCCGTCGGCAAACGCCCAGAAGGTGCGCACCGAACTGCTGCGCCACGAGGTTTTCGTCGAATCGATGGGCGGCGAGACGCTCGACGTCGAGGTCTCGGCCAAGACCGGACAGGGCATCGACAAGCTGCTGGAGGCGATCCTGCTGCAGGCCGAAGTGCTCGACCTCAAGGCCGACCCCGACCGCACTGCCGAAGGCGTCGTCGTCGAGGCCAAGCTCGATCGCGGCCGCGGCCCTGTCGCCACCGTTCTGGTGCAGGCCGGCACTCTGATGCCCGGCGACATCATCGTCGCCGGCAATGAATGGGGCCGTGTGCGCGCGCTGGTCGACGACCGCGGCGACCAGGTGCCGGAAGCCGGTCCGTCGATGCCGGTCGAGGTGCTCGGCATGCAGGGCGTGCCGCAGGCCGGCGACCGCTTCGCGACCGCCGAGAATGAGGCCAAGGCGCGCGAGATCACTGAATACCGCCAGCGCCTGGCGCGCGACAAGGCGGTGGCCAAGCACGCCGGCCAGCGCGGCTCGCTCGAACAGATGATGTCACAATTGCAGACGTCGGGGCTGAAAGAGTTCCCGCTCGTCATCAAGGCCGACGTGCAGGGTTCGGTCGAGGCGATCGTGTCTGCGCTCGGCAAGCTCGGCAATGACGAGGTGCGCGCACGCATCGTCCATTCCGGCGCTGGCGCGATCAACGAAAGCGACGTGTCGCTGGCCGATACCTCGCAGGCGGCGATCATCGGCTTCAACGTGCGCGCCAACAAGCAGGCCCAGCACGCCGCAGACCAGGCTGGCATCGAGATCCGTTACTACAACGTCATCTACGATCTCGTCGACGACGTGAAGCAGGCGATGTCCGGCCTCCTCTCGCCGGAACGCCGCGAGACGTTCATCGGCAATGCCGAGATCCTCGAGATCTTCGACATCACCAAGGTCGGCAAGATCGCGGGCTGCCGTATCACCGAAGGCAAGGTCGAGCGTGGTGCGGGCGTGCGTCTGATCCGCGACGGCGTTGTCATCCACGAAGGCACGCTGAAGACGCTGAAGCGGTTCAAGGACGAGGTGTCGGAAGTTCCCGTTGGCCAGGAATGCGGCATGGCGTTCCAGAACTACGAGAACATGCATGTCGGCGACATCATCGAGTGCTTCCGCGTCGAAATGGTGACGCGCACGCTGTAAGGCGCTGAGCCGCATGCCGGACGCAGGCGACCGCCCCTTCCGCACTCTGACCTACGAACTCGGCCAGCGCGACGCGCTGGCCGGCGCATCGCTTGGCCGCGTGCCGACAGCCTGGGAAAAAGTGCGCATGATGGCGATCATCGCCATCGCCGGTTTCGGTGCGACCTTGCTGCCGCAGGACATGCCGCCGTTCTGGTACTGGACCTGCCTGGTCACGATCCTGCTTGTCGCCGCCGCCGGCGCGCTGTTGTCGTCCAACATTTCGTTCCGGCGCGATGCGGCGAAGCTGCCGATCCCGCAAGGCGCGGTGACGCTCGACGCCTATGACGATCGTATCGTCGAACGTTCGGCGCTTGGCGGCAGGACGCTGCCGGTCGACAAGGTGACGATGGTGGTCGCAACCGACAGCCATCTGTTCATTCGCGAAGGCGCGAAGCTGCCGGTCATCGTCCCGGTCAGGGCCTTTGCCGGCCTTGCCGACATGGACGATTTCGCCCGTTGGATCGAGGCCGCCGAAGAGCTGCCGCAACATCCCGGGAGCATTGTGCCGGATCGGCTCGGCCACGGTTGACCGTCAAACCGCAACAGCAAGGTTGCGTACCGGCCGGACATTCATTACTTCGCCTGCTTTCGCTCGGATCATTCGCGCCATGTCAAAGTCTCAATCCCAGGGCCCGTCGCAGCGCCAGCTGCGAGTGGGCGAACAGGTTCGCCACGCGCTGGCCGATGTGCTGACGCGCGGCGAGGTGCGCGACGAGGTCATCCAGGCCAATGTCATCTCGGTGTCCGAAGTACGCATGTCGCCCGACCTGAAGATCGCCACTGCCTATGTCGCGCCGCTGGGCGCCGCCGACAATGACGCGGTCATCAAGGCGCTGGCGCAAAACGCCAAATTCATCCGCGGCCGCGTTTCCGGCGCGCTCCGGCAGATGAAATACATGCCCGAATTCCGCTTCCGGCTGGACACGTCCTTCGACAACATGGCCAAGATAGACCGGCTGCTGCGCTCGCCCGAAGTGGCGCGCGACCTCGACCGTGAGGACGACGAATAATGGCGCGCAAGAAGAAGGGCCGCCCGGTTTCGGGCTGGGTCATCCTCGACAAGCCTGTCGGCATGGGATCGACCGAAGCCGTGTCAAAAATCCGCTGGCTCTACAAGGCCGAGAAGGCCGGCCACGCCGGCACGCTCGACCCGCTGGCGTCGGGCATGCTGCCGATCGCGCTTGGCGAGGCGACCAAGACGGTGCCCTATGTCCAGGACGGCGCCAAGGTCTACCGCTTCACCGTCGCCTGGGGCGAGGAGCGTTCGACCGACGATCTCGAAGGCCCGGTGACGGCAAGATCCGACGCCCGCCCCGATGAAGCCGCCATCCGCGCCCTGCTGCCGAAATACACCGGCGTGATCATGCAGACGCCGCCGCAGTTCTCGGCCGTGCGCATCGATGGCGAACGCGCCTACGATCTGGCCCGCGCCGGCGAGGACGTCGAGATCGCGGCGCGCGAGATCGAGATCGAGCGGATCGATCTGGTCGAGTTTTCGACCGATGCGGCGGTGTTCGAGGTCGAGTGCGGCAAGGGCACCTATGTGCGCTCGCTGGCCCGCGACATGGGCCGCGACCTTGGCTGCTATGGCCATGTCAGCGCGCTGCGCCGGGTGCTGGTGGAGCCGTTCGAGACCGGCGAACTGGTGACGATCGGCGCGATCGAAGCCGCCGCCGACCTGCCGCCGAAGGACGAAGACGGCGCGCGGCCGGAGATGTCGGAGGAAGAGACCTCCCGCCGCCTCGATGCACTCGACAGCCTGCTGGTCGACACCGCGGTCGCGCTCGACGGGCTGCCCGAGGTCGCGCTCGGCGACGACGCCGCCAACAAGGTGCGGCTGGGCAATCCGGTGATCTGCCGCGGCCGCGACGCGCCGCTGCAGGCCGACGACGCCTTCGCCACCTCGCGCGGCCGGCTGGTGGCCATCGGCTCGGTCGAGGCCGGCATGTTCAAGCCGCGCCGGGTATTCACCCACTAGGCGCAGTCGCAGGGGATCGGACAACGGGCATGGCTGACACGACCGCGCAACCGACGAACCAGACGCCCAGGCGCATGCGGCGCAAGGTCAAGGTGCCGCCGGTCGGATCGTCGCCCGGCACGCTGATCGCCGACCCGAACGCGCTCCCCCCGGTGATGACGCTGACGCTGCTGTCGCCAAAAAAATCCGAGACCGTCGACAACGCGTCGCTGGACGATGTCGCCAAGGCGCGCGGAAAATGGCCGCTCCTCTGGCTCGACTGCGCCGGCCTCGCCGACATCGGCCTGATCCAGCAGATCGGCCAGATGTTCGGCCTGCAGCCGCTGGAACTGGAAGACACGGTCAATTCCGGTACCCGGCCCAAGGCCGAGTTCCTGCCCGGCCACGCCTTCGTCATCATGACCATGATCGACGGCGGCGACACCCATCGTTACGAGCAGGCCTCGCTGTTTTTCGGCGACGGGTTCGTGCTGACCTTCCAGGAACGCATCGGCGATCCGTTCGGGCCGGTGCGCAAGCGCATCGCCTCGCCGATGCCCAGCCGTCTGCGCGAGCGCAAGTCCGACTACCTCGCCTACGCGCTGATCGACGCCGTCGTCGACAGCTATTTCCCGCTGGTCGAGCAGCTTGCCGACAAGACCGAGCAGATCGAGGACGAGATTCTCGGGCAGACCGACAAGAACCAGACGCGGCGGCTGCATTTGATGCGGCGCGGAGCCAGCCAGTTGCGGCGGCCGCTCGCGCCGATCCGCGACGCGGTGGCGACGCTGGCGCGTTCGGATTCCGGGCTGATCGCGCCCGACACCAGGATCTTCCTCAACGACACGCTCGATCACGCAACCACGCTGATCGACCTCGTCGACGCCCAGCGCGACATGCTGAGCGGCCTGATCGACACCCATCTGGCGCTGAGCCAGGCCAAGACCGGCGAGGTCATCTCCTTCCTCACCGTGATTTCTTCGATCTTCATCCCGTTGACCTTCCTCGTCGGCGTATGGGGCATGAATTTCGACACCAGCGTTTCGCGGTGGAACATGCCGGAACTGGAATGGGCTTACGGCTATCCGGCGGCGCTGGGCTTCATGGCGATCATCGCGCTGACGCTGCTCGGCTATTTCAAATGGCGGCGCTGGCTGTAGCCATTGCGCTTGCGCATACCGCGGCCGGTGGCATGATGGGCCGGTTGAAGGAGCGCGCCATGCGTCGAACTGTCCTCGCCTTCGCCTGTGTCCTCGCCGTTCAGCCGGCTCTCGCCTGCGACGGACCGCCAGTGTGCACGGTGGTCGATCCGACCGGCACCCCGCTCAACGTGCGCGACGGACCCAATGGCAGGATCCTGTCGACCCTGAAGAAGGGCGCGCAGGTCGAGGTGATCGACCACAAGGATCACAACGGCAAACGCTGGGCGCTTGTCGGCAAATATGCCGAAGCCTGGGGCTATGTGTTCGGCGCCTATCTGAAATGCGACGGCGAGGACGAGATGGGCAGGATCTGCACCGTCGCCGACCCGACCGGCACCCCGCTCAACATCCGCGAAGAGCCGAACGGCGCGATCCTTGGCACGTGGGAGAATGGCGTGAGGGTGCGCCCCTACGAAGAAAAGATGCACAAGGGCAAGCTGTGGTATGCGGTCGAACGGCTGGCCGACGACAATGCGGCCGGCTGGGTGTTCGACCCCTACCTCAAATGCGAGGAAGACGACTGAACCGTCCCGCGCCGGTCGGCGTAGCCCAACCGCACGGTCACAGCGGCTTCTTGATCCATTTCGAGATGACGCCGACAAAGCCTTCGCGGAACAGCAGCACCGTCAGCACGAAGATGACGCCCTGGATGACCGTGACCCAGGCGCCGAACGTCGCCAGATAGTTCTGCATCGTCACGATGACGGTTGCGCCGACGATCGGCCCGAACACCGTGCCCATGCCCCCGATCAGCGTCATCAGCACCACTTCGCCCGACATTGACCAGTGCACGTCGGTGAGCGACGCAAGCTGGAACACCATCGACTTGGTGGCGCCGGCCAGTCCCGCCAGCGCCGCCGACAGCACGAACACAGCAAGCTTGTAGCGGTTGACCCGATAACCGAGGGAAATCGCGCGCGGCTCGTTCTCGCGGATCGCCTTCAGCACCTGTCCGAACGGCGAATGGATGATCCGGTAGATCAGCAGAATGCCGCCGAGCGTGATCGCCAGCACGAAGAAATAGAGCGACATGTCGGAATGCAGGCTGACCAGGCCGAACAGATCGCCGCGCGGCACCGACTGGATGCCGTCCTCGCCACCGGTGAAAGGAGCCTGGATGGAGAAGAAATACACCATCTGGGCGAAGGCCAGCGTGATCATGGCGAAATAGATCCCCTGGCGGCGGATCGCCAGCGACCCGATGACGAGGCCGAGCGCCGCCGCGGCCAGCACGCCAAGCAGCAGCGACACTTCCGGCGTCACGCCCCAGACTTTCGCCGCATGCGCCGCGACATAGCTCGCACCGCCGAAATAGGCGGCATGGCCGAACGACAGCAGGCCGCCATAGCCGAGCAGCAGATTGAAGGCGCAGGCGAACAGCGCAAAGCACAGCACCTTCATCACAAACACCGGGTAGAGCATGAAGGGCGCGAGCAGTCCCGCCGCCAGGAGCGCCAGAAAAATTGCGATGTGGAGCGCCGGCGTGCTCGCCGCCGACTGGCCGGCCGGTGCGGTCGGGGTTTGCGTCACGGTCGACATCAGGCAGCCTTTCCAAACAGTCCGGCCGGCTTGACCAGCAGGACGATCGCCATGATGACGAAGATGATGACCGACGACGCCTCGGGGTAGAACACCTTGGTCAGCCCCTCGATGATGCCGAGGCCGAAGCCGGTGACGATGGAGCCGAGGATCGAGCCCATGCCGCCGATGACGACGACGGCGAACACCACGATGATCAGGTCGGCGCCCATGTTGGGATTTACCGAATAGACCGGCGCGGCCAGCACGCCGGCAAATGCCGCGAGCGCGACGCCGAAGCCATAGGTCAGCATGATCATGCGCGGCACATTGATGCCGAAGGCGCCGACCAGCGTCGGGTTTTCGGTGGCGGCGCGCAAATAGGCGCCGAGCCGGGTCTTTTCGATGACGAACCAGGTCGCGAGGCACACCACCAGCGAGGCGACGACAACCCAGCCGCGATAGTTCGGCAGGAACATGAAACCGAGATTCTGGCCGCCTGCCAGTTGCGGGGGAATCGCATAGGGCAGGCCCGAAATGCCGTACTGGTTCCTGACCAGGCCCTGGATGATCAGCGCCAGCCCGAAGGTCAGCAGCAGGCCGTAGAGATGGTCGAGATGATAAAGCCTGGAGATCATCGTTCGTTCGAGGACGATGCCGAATGCGCCGACGATGATCGGCACGATGATCAGCGCCGGCCAGTAGCCGATGCCGAAATAGGCGAGCAGCACCCAGGAGAAGAACGCACCGAGCATATACTGGGCGCCATGGGCGAAGTTGATGATGTTGAGCAGGCCGAAGATGATCGCCAGCCCGAGAGACAGGATTGCGTAGAACGACCCGTTGATGAGGCCGAGCAGCAACTGCCCAAACAGCGCCTGTGGCGGTATGCCGAGGAGTTCGAACATCTGGAACCTGTCCCCTGAACGAAAGGAGCCGGGCGCACGGCCACCGCGCGCCCGGATCGGTTGTCGCTACTTGACCAGCGGACAGCCGCCGTCGGCGAGCGGACGGAACGCCTTGTCGGCCGGGATGGTCGCGACGGTCTCGTAGAGGTCCCACTCGCCCTTCGATTGATCCGGCTTCTTGACGCGGAACAGGTAGGAGTCGTGGATCTTGCGGCCGTCGACGCGCAGCGCGCCCTTGCCGAACAGCGGATCGTCGGTCGGCATTTCCTTCATCTTCGCCATCACCTTGGCGCTGTCCTTGTCGCCGACTGCTTCGACCGCCTTCAGATAGTGGGTTACGGCGCTATAGACGCCGGCCTGAATCATCGAAGGCTTCTTGCCGGTCTTCTCCTCGAAGCGAGCCGACCATGCGCGGGTGCCGTCATTGAGATCCCAGTAGAAGGCTTCGGTCAGCACCAGGCCTTGCGCCACCTGCAGGCCGAGCGAATGCACGTCGTTGATGAACACCAGCAGGCCGGCGATCGACTGGCCGCCCTGGGTTATGCCGAACTCGGCCGCCTGCTTCATCGAGTTGATGGTGTCGCCGCCGGCGTTAGCCAGGCCGATCACCTGCGCGCCCGACGCCTGCGCCTGCAGCAGGAAAGACGAGAAGTCGGTGCCGGGGAACGGCGTCTTCACCGAGCCCACCACCTCGCCGCCGGCTGCCTTGACCACCGCCGAGACGTCGCGTTCGAGGGCGTGGCCGAAGGCGTAGTCGGCGGTCAGGAAGAACCAGGTCTTGCCGCCATTGGCGACCATCGCGCTGCCGGTGCCGTGCGCCAGCTGCCAGGTGTCGTAGGTCCAGTGCGCAGTGTTGGGCGAGCACTTGGAGCCGGTCAGGTCGGACGTCGCCGCGCCGGAATTGAGGAATATCTTGTTCTTTTCGCGAGTGATGTCGTTGATGGCGAGCGCCACCGACGAGGTCGGCACGTCGGCGATGACGTCGACGCCTTCGGTGTCGTACCACTGGCGGGCGATATTGGATCCTACATCCGGCTTGTTCTGGTGGTCGGCGGAAACGATCGTGACATTGATGCCCTTGTCGCCAGCCTTGAAATCCTCGGCTGCCATTTGGGCCGCGATCACCGAGCCTTCACCGGTGATGTCCGAGTAGATGCCCGAACGGTCGTTCATGACGCCGATCTTGACGTCGGTGGCGTAGGCTGCTCCCGAGAGCAGGACCGCCGACAGCGCTGCAAGGCCAAAGGTTCTGATTTTCATTGATTTTCTCCTCCGTGTCATACGCATTAAGGTCGTAGTGCCGCTACACGCCCAGATAGGCGTGCAGCTTGTCGATGTTGGCGTCGAGCTCCGTATTTGGGATCATGTCGACGACCCGTCCCTGCTCGACCACGTAGTGGCGGTCGGCGACGGATGAGGCGAAGCGGAAATTCTGCTCCACCAGGACGATGGTGAAGCCCTCCTGCTTCAATTGCGCGATGGTGCGGCCGATCTGTTGGATAATGACCGGCGCCAGTCCCTCGGTCGGCTCGTCCAGCAGCAGCATCTTTGAGCCTGTGCGCAGGATGCGGGCGATCGACAGCATCTGCTGCTCGCCGCCCGACAGTTTGGTACCCTGGCTGGTCAGCCTTTCCTTGAGATTGGGGAACAGTTCGAAAATCCGCTCGACGCTCATCCCGCCGTCGCGGATCTGCGGCGGCAGCATCAGGTTTTCCTCCACCGAAAGCGACGAGAATATGCCTCGCTCCTCGGGGCAATAGGCGATGCCCGCGCGGGCGATCAGCCTTGCCGGCAGCGAGATCGTCTCGGCGCCGTCGAACGCCACCGAGCCGCTGCGCTTGGGCAGGATGCCCATCACCGCCTTGAGCGTGCTGGTCTTGCCCGCGCCGTTGCGGCCAAGCAGCGTCACCACTTCGCCGGGCTTCACCTCGAAGCTGACGCCGTGCAGCACATGGCTTTCGCCGTACCAGCCGTTGAGGTCGCGCACGTCGAGCAGCGCCGCGGCCGGCTGCTCCGCGTTCCGTTTCGCCAGGGCCGCCTCAGTCATGACCCGCTCCGATATAGGCTTCGACGACGCGCGGGTCGCGCGACACGTTTTCGTAGTCGCCTTCGGCCAGCACCTTGCCGCGCGCCAACACGGTGATGGTGTCGGACAAGGAGGCGACGACCGACAGATTGTGCTCCACCATCAGGATCGTGCGGTTCGCCGATATGCGCTTGATCAGGGCGGCGATGCGGTCGACGTCTTCATGGCCCATGCCCGCCATCGGTTCGTCGAGCAGCATGAGCTCGGGATCGAGCGCCAGCGTCGTCGCCAGTTCGAGCGCCCGCTTGCGGCCGTAGGACAGGTCGCTGGCCAGAACGCGCTCGAACTCGTCGAGGCCGACATCGGCAAGCAGGGCGCGCGCATCGTCGTCGAAGGCCGACAACGCCTTTTCCGAACGCCAGAAGTCAAAACTGTCGCCGCGCCGGCGCTGCAGCGCGATCCGGACGTTTTCGAGCACCGACAGATGCGGGAACACCGCCGAGATCTGGAACGAACGCACCATGCCGCGCCGCGCGATGTCGGCCGGCGACAGCGACGTGATGTTGTCGCCCTTGTAGGTGATGCTGCCGCGCGTCGGCGGCAAGAATTTGGTCAGGAGATTGAAGCAGGTCGTCTTGCCCGCGCCGTTTGGACCGATCAGCGCGTGAATCTCGCCGCGCCGCACCTTGAGGGTGACGTCGTCGACCGCGACGAAACCCTTGAACTCCTTTGTGAGATTGTCGGCGGCCAAAATGAAGCCGTCACTCATACGCTATCGCTCTCCCGGCACAACAGGAGCTACGAGAACGCAGCCCGCTTGTCTGAATATTGAGAGGCCTCCTCCCTGGAAGCGCTCGCTTGCGACCAGCTTTGCCGATCAGATTGTTATGTTTCTAAGTAATAAGGATGCACAGCAAAACCGCGAACGCAAGCACGTAGAAACCCGTACGAAGTTATACGGTAGTCGTAGTCCGCAGCGTCACTTGGTCTTGATACGTGACGCGGACCTGCATTCGCCAATTCTTTCCGGCTGGCGGAAGGGGGTAGCATTGCCTGCCGTTTTGCCCTATATGCGCGCCAGCTTCGCCGCAGACCTGCCGCGAGGCGCATCACGGCCCCAGCTGGACGACATCCCGGCCGAGGGCATCCCGTTTCCTCACATTGAAAGGAAAAGCGCGATGTCGATTACTGCCGAACGCAAGCAAGAGCTCATGAAAGAGTTCGCAACCAAGCCGAACGACACCGGTTCGCCGGAGGTGCAGGTTGCGATTTATTCCGAGCGGATCAAGAACCTGACCGAACACTTCAAGGGTCACAAGAAGGACAACCACTCACGTCGTGGCCTTCTCGCCCTGGTGTCGCAGCGCCGTCGTCTGCTCGACTATCTCAAGAGCAAGGACGAAGCGCGCTACAACACGCTGATCGAGAAGCTCGGCCTGCGCCGCTAACGCAACCGCCGCCGGTTCCCTCACGGGCTCCGGCGGTTTTCGCATATCCGGACCGGCCAGCGCCGGACCGGCGGGTTCCGCCAGGTCGTTTTCGACGTCAGGAACCGCCCATGGACAGGTCATGGGGCAGGATTGCCGGAAGCTCGGCATAAACGCGACAAACGAGCTTCCCGCTGTCTTGCCCATGGCTCGTTCGAGACAGAAGCCAGGGATGATGAGGGTGCTGCGCTATGCGCGAGCGCCCGTCCCGCATATCTAAGGACAAGACATGTTCAACTACCACAAGGTTGAAATCGAATGGGGCGGCCGCCCGCTCACGCTTGAGACCGGCAAGATCGCCCGTCAGGCCGACGGGGCCGTGCTCGCGACCTATGGCGAGACCGCCGTTTTGGCCACCGTCGTGTCGGCCAAGGAGCCGAAGCCGGGCCAGGACTTCTTCCCGCTGACCGTCAACTACCAGGAAAAGACCTACGCCGCCGGCAAGATCCCTGGCGGTTATTTCAAGCGCGAAGGCCGCCCGTCGGAAAAGGAGACGCTGGTGTCGCGCCTGATCGACCGGCCGATCCGCCCGCTGTTCCCCGACGGCTACAAGAACGACACCCAGGTGGTCGTCACCGTGCTGCAGCATGACATGGAAAACGATCCCGACGTGCTGGCGATGGTCGCGGCTTCCGCCGCGCTGACCCTGTCGGGCGTGCCCTTCATGGGTCCGGTGGGCGGGGCTCGCGTCGGCTACATCAACGGCAAGTTCGTACTCAACCCGCATATCGACGAGATGCCGGAATCCAAGCTCGATCTGGTCGTCGCCGGCACTGCCGAGGCCGTGCTGATGGTCGAGTCGGAAGCCCAGGAACTCGACGAGCAGACCATGCTCGGCGCGGTGATGTACGGCCACAAGGGCTTCCAGCCGGTGATCGACGCGATCATCAAGCTGGCCGAGGTCGCCGCCAAGGAGCCGCGCGACTTCACCCCCGACGATCTGTCGGCGCTTGAGAAGGAGATGCTCGGCGTGGTCGAGAAGGACCTGCGCAGCGCCTACAAGATCACCGAGAAGCAGGCGCGCTACGCCGCCGTCGACGCCGCCAAGGCGAAGGTCAAGGCCCACTTCGCGCCCGCCGAAGGCGAGGAGCCGAAATGGGCCGGCGACAAGGTCGCCGCGGTGTTCAAGGAACTGCAGGCCAAGGTGGTGCGCTGGAACATTCTCGACACCAAGAGCCGCATCGACGGCCGCGACCTGTCGACGGTGCGCAAGATCGTCTCCGAAGTCGGTCTTCTGCCGCGCACCCACGGCTCGGCGCTGTTCACCCGCGGCGAGACCCAGGCGATCGTGGTGGCGACGCTGGGCACCGGCGAGGACGAGCAGTATGTCGACTCGCTGACCGGCATGTATAAGGAGAAGTTCCTCCTGCACTACAACTTCCCGCCCTACTCGGTCGGCGAAACCGGCCGCATGGGTTCGCCGGGCCGTCGCGAGATCGGCCACGGCAAGCTCGCTTGGCGCGCCATCCGTCCGATGCTGCCGGCAGCCGAGCAGTTCCCCTACACGATCCGCGTCGTCTCCGAGATCACCGAATCGAACGGTTCGTCGTCGATGGCGACCGTGTGCGGCGCCTCGCTGGCGCTGATGGACGCGGGCGTTCCGCTGGCCAAGCCCGTCGCCGGCATCGCCATGGGCCTGATCAAGGAAGGCGAGCGCTTCGCGGTGCTCTCCGACATCCTCGGCGACGAGGATCATCTCGGCGACATGGACTTCAAGGTTGCGGGCACCAGTGCCGGCATCACCTCGCTGCAGATGGACATCAAGATCGAAGGCATCACCGAAGAGATCATGAAGGTGGCGCTGGAGCAGGCCAAGGGCGGGCGCGAGCACATCCTCGGCGAAATGGCCAAGGCGCTGTCGGGCGCACGCTCCGAGCTCGGTGAATTCGCGCCGCGCATCGAGGTCATGCAGGTTCCCACCGACAAGATCCGCGACGTCATCGGTTCGGGCGGCAAGGTCATCCGCGAGATCGTCGAGAAGACCGGCGCCAAGATCAATATCGAGGACGACGGCACGGTGAAGATCGCTTCGGCCAACGCCAAGGACATCGAGGCGGCGAAGAAGTGGATCCACTCGATCGTCGCCGAGCCGGAAGTCGGCGAGATCTACGAAGGCACGGTCGTCAAGACCGCCGACTTCGGCGCTTTCGTCAATTTCTTCGGACCGCGCGACGGTCTGGTGCACATCTCGCAGCTCGCCAATGAGCGGGTGCAGAAGACCACCGACGTGGTCAAGGAAGGCCAGAAAGTGTTCGTCAAGCTGATGGGCTTTGACGAGCGCGGCAAGGTCCGCCTGTCGATGAAGGTCGTCGATCAGGAGACCGGCAAGGAAATTCCGAAGGCCGAGAAGAAGGCGGATTCGGACGAAGACGCGGCCTGATTGACAGGCTGATACAAGATCGAAGGGCGCGGCGCAGGCCGCGCCCTCTTTGTTTGAAATCTCTCAACCCAGGCATTCCGTGGCTCGGCCGCACCGCGCAACGCCTTCATTTGTTTGCCGCCGCAGACAGCTTGTCCCACTGGTCGGCGTGACCGCTCGCTTTTGCAGCGTCGTCCCATTGCAGTTGCGGGCATCGATGGACCGGCTCGCACTGGTCGCCATTGCTGGCAAAGCACACCTCTCCTGTATCGCCGGACAGTTTGAACTTCGCCTTGTCTGTCGCTTGACTGGCGGTCGCCGAATTCGGGCCTTCGAACACGTCACAGGTCATGTCTGCGGCGCAACGCATGGACCGCACCGTCTGGAGCATCTCGTCTTCGCCGCCGACCATGAACTCGACGAGGCCATCGGAATGGATCAGATAGGGGCTGGTGGAGCAGAACAGGTGGATTTCTTCCGCTGGCGCATTCGGGTCGCCGGAATAGACGCCCCATAGGCCCTGGACGTCCGGCGCAAGCGTTACCTCCTCCAGCACCCTGCGCGTGAAGACGATGCCGGCCGCACGATTCGGCGTCACCGTGACCCTGGTCCCGTCCTGGCTGAATGCAACGCCATAGGCGCTAAGGATCGCGTTTAGCTTGACCAGTTCCTGTCCGGACGCGGCGTCCCAGATACCAACCTGGGCGCCCGACGAACCGGTGACGATTTGAGACCCGTCCGCGCTGAAGGCGACATCAACGACCTTTTCGACGCCTTCCTCCTTCAACGTCAGGATTTCGTTGCCGCTGGAGACTTCGAAAACATGCGCAGCGCCGTCCTCCGCACCGGTCAAGACTTTGGTTCCGTCAGGCGAAAAGACTGCCGAA
>Ga0209793_1000864_pt1 | contig 24847 bp, 27 predicted proteins | sample EBPBio122009_DNA_FD_185863 | JGI IMG/M metagenome (GOLD analysis project Ga0209793, IMG submission 185863) | Wastewater treatment Type I Accumulibacter community from EBPR Bioreactor in Madison, WI, USA - Reactor 1_2/2/2009_ DNA (SPAdes) (version 2) | ecosystem: Engineered > Bioreactor > EBPR >... | reverse complement strand
TCGACCTATGTCCAGAACCCGCCCTACTTCGCCGGCATGAAGAAGCAGTTCGGCCGTGTCTCCGACATCAGGGGCGCGCGCATCCTCGGCCTGTTCGGCGACAAGATCACCACCGACCACATCTCGCCGGCCGGTTCGATCAAGGCGGCCTCGCCGGCCGGCAAATACCTGACCGACAACGGCGTCGGCGTCGCCGACTTCAACCAGTACGGCACCCGGCGCGGCAATCATGAGGTGATGATGCGCGGCACCTTCGCCAACATCCGCATCCGCAACCACATGCTGGGCGAGAACGGGCGCGAGGGCGGCTACACCATCCACTATCCGTCGAAGGAAGAGATGTCGATCTACGACGCGGCGATGGAATACAAGGACCAGGGCGTGCCGCTGGTCATCTTCGCCGGCGTCGAATACGGCAACGGTTCATCGCGCGACTGGGCGGCCAAGGGCACCAACCTGCTCGGCGTGCGCGCCGTCATCGCCCAGTCGTTCGAGCGCATCCACCGTTCGAACCTGGTCGGCATGGGCGTCATCCCCTTCACCTTCGAGGACGGCGCAAGCTGGGCTTCGCTGGGTCTGAAAGGCGACGAGACGGTCGAGATCGACGGCGTCGAGAACATCAAACCGCGCCAGAAGATGACCGCCAAGGTGACGTTTGCCGACGGTTCGGTGAAGAACATTCCGGTGCTCTGCCGCATCGATACGCTGGATGAACTCGACTACTTCAAGAACGGCGGCATCCTGCAATATGTGCTGCGCGACCTGGCGGCGTAGCGCGCTTTCTAGAGCGCCGCGCGTCCAATTGGACGCGCAAAGGACGCTCTAACTCTTTGAATCTACTGCATCGTAATTCCGAAAATCGATTCCGATTTCGTACCGATGCAGTAGGACGATCGAAAAAGGCCCCTTCGCGGGGCCTTTTTTCTGGACGTGCGACAGTCGACGCAGCGCCCACGGCGAACCGGCAACCCCGGGGCGGGGCCCGCTGCCGCCGGCAGCTCCCGCCCGTTCGAGGCCTTTGAAAGGTCCACCGGACCTTCCAATTCGCCTGCGGCGAACCGGCCTCTCACCCCAAAGTGACTTTGCGTTGAAGCGCGGCCTGCCTAAGGTGCCTGAAGGCGCTGGCGCACAGACGGCCTTAGGGATATTTCGAGGCATGGATTTCAAACGACCGGCCCGGCTCGCGCTGGCGCTTCTGGCCTGTTCCGCCGGACTGGCGGTGGCGGGCGACCGCCCCTACGGCGTCATCGAACTGTTCACCTCGCAGGGGTGCAATTCATGCCCGCCCGCCGATGGCAACCTCGCGGCGTTGTCGAAGCGCGGCGACGTCATCACCCTTGGCTATCACGTCAATTACTGGGACTATCTTGGCTGGCGCGACACGCTTGCGACGCCGGAAAACACCGCGCGCCAGAATGAATACAAGAAATCGTTCCAGGCCCGCTCGGTCTACACGCCGCAGGCCGTGGTCAACGGCCGCGTCCATGTCAACGGCGCGCAGCGGCAGGCGCTGGAAGGCGCGCTGTCCTCGCTGAGCATGAACGGCGACGGCATGGACGTTTCCGTCGACGTCGAGCGCCGCGGCGATACGGTCGTCATCACCGCCGGCGACGATCCGGAGCGCCGCGATGCGCACATCATGCTGGTCTACTACGACCGGCCGACATCGATCGAAGTCGCCGACGGCGAGAACAGCGGTCAGCGTATTTTCTACGTCAACCCGGTGACCAGGTTCCAGACCGCCGGCATGTGGCACGGCGAGAAGAAACAGTTCGAATTGCCGGCCAGCGAATTCGCCAGGAACGGCGCCGGCGGCTGCGCGATCCTGTTGCAAAGCGTCGCCAGGGACGGCGGTCCGGGGCCGATTCTCGGCGCCGCCAACCTGCCGGCGACACCGTCGCAATGAAAAGCCGGCGCGCAATCCTCGGATCGCACGCCGGCTGAAAGTCTCGTCGCCAGGCCTTCTTTGCGAGGCCAAAAGGATCGGTCCAGCGCGGGCCCCGTGGGCGGGGGGCTTGGGGTTTACAGAGCCGGCGCCGGACCGAACCGTCTCAGGCAACGACGCGATGTTGGTAAGCAATCCGGGCCATAGATTGTATATTTTGCGGCAAGATTGTGATTGGCCCACTTTGCCCGAGATCGCCCGATAACGAATTTTTCCATCACCGAAATGAATCGTGATCGCTCCGACGGACCGTCCGGGGCGGCCTTTTTTGGTTGCAATTGACGGTTCCAGAGGTCAGCATTGCCCAATTCAATGCGGAGTGGTCTATGACCGACGGTTCAGGCGGCGTGGAGGGTGGGGACCCATCCGGGATATTGATCCCGCTGTCCGACGTCAGACGGCAGCGGGCGAACATTCCGATCACCTTCGACAGACGCGAACTCGACCAGATCCTGCGCCTTTACGGCCGCATGGTGGCCGCCAATGAGTGGCGCGACTACGCGATCGACCATTTGAGCGACCATGCCGTATTCTCGGTGTTCCGCCGCACGTCGGAGACGCCGCTGTTCCGGATCGTCAAGGATCCCTCGCTGGCGCGCCGCCAGGGCGCCTATTCCGTCATCGCCGCCACCGGCCAGATCCTTAAGCGCGGCCACGAACTGGCCCGCGTCCTGACCGTGTTCGACAAGACGCTGAATCTGGTCAAGGCCTGACCGGGCAGTACGCGGCAAGCCCGGCATTTTTTGCAGCCCGCTCGTCAGCCCTTTGGGCCGCCTCTGCCCTGGCGTGGGGAATGGGCGCGCGACGGCCGTTTCAGGTTCACAATCGTTCCGGCAATGTATCCGGGTCGGGCGGCGCGCTGGCGCCGCCGTTCAGCGACAGCTGCATGAACACCGTGTCGAGCCAGCGGCCGAACTTGTAGCCAGACCCTTCCAGCACCCCGGCATGGCGGAAACCGGTCCGCTCGTGCAGCCTGACCGAAGCTGCGTTGACCTTGCCGTCGCCGATGACGGCCACGATCTGGCGGAAGCCGAGTGCCCGGCACGCCTCGATCAGCCACTCCATCAACAGCCGCCCAACGCCCTGGCCCTGCGCCTCGGGTCCGAGATAGATCGAATCCTCGACCATGAAGCGGTAGGCGCGGCGCGGCCGGAAAGGACCGGCATAGGCATAGCCGATAACGACGCCGTCACGGGTGGCGACGAAATAGGGATAGCCCTGCGCCGTAAGCGTCCTGAACCGGCTTTCCATTTCGGCCCGCGATGGCGGCTCAAGCTCGTAGGTGGCCGTGCCGTTCAGCACCGAATGCGCATAGATCGCCGTAATGGCGTTAAGATCGTCCGGTGAAGCGGGGCGGATTGCGATCGTCATGGCATCGCTCAAACCACGCCCGGCGCCAAAAGAAAAGGGCGGCCGAAGCCGCCCTTTCCGAAGTTCATTCGCCAGCCACTATTCGCGGTTGCCCAGGAACTGCAGCAGGAAGGTGAACAGGTTGATGAAGTCGAGATAGAGCGTCAGCGCGCCCATGATCGCCTTGCGGCCGGCCACGAGAACGTCGTCGCCTTCGAAATACATCTCCTTGATCTTCTGCGTGTCATAGGCCGTCAAGCCGGCGAAGATCAGCACGCCGACGCCGGAGATGACGAACTGCATCATCGGCGAGGCCAGGAAGATGTTGACGATCATCGCGATGATCAGGCCGAACAGGCCCATGATCAGGAACGAGCCCATGCCCGTCAGGTCGCGCTTCGTCGTGTAGCCCCACAGCGACAGCGCGCCGAACGACGCGGCCGTGATGAAGAAGGTCTGAACGATCGACTGGCTGGTGAAGACCAGGAAGATCGACGACAGCGACACGCCGACGAGCGCAGCATAGACCCAGAAGGTCGTCTGCGCGGCCGCGACGCTCATCTTGTCGATTCTGAAGCTCAGGAAAAACACCAGCGCCAGCGGCGCCAGCATCACCACCCATCGCAGCGGCGAGCCGTAGAGGGCGGCGCCGAGGCCGGTCAGCATCTTGCCGTTGGGCAGGGTCGCGACGGCCAGGGACGGGTCGCTGGTGGTCGCCAGCATCGCCATGCCGATTGCGGCGACGCCGGTGATGACCAGACCCAAAGCCATGAGATTGTAGACCTTGAGCATATATGCCCGCAGGCCTTCGTCGATATCGGCGCGCGTCGCGCTTCCGACCTGCGACTGATAGTTGCGGAGTTCAGCCATGGAATTCCTCTTGTTGCTCCTGTCCCGTCCGGTGTCGGTCGCGCTCCTCGCGCGTCCAGGCGCCGCTGGCGGGACTCCAGCATGCCTGCAACGCAATATGATGATTTCACCGGCCGATAACAAGGGTCGTAACGTCGCGAAACCATGCGTGATCATACAAAGTAGTAAATTTTGCGGGAGGTCCGATCCGCCTGTCAGAGCTCCCGCAACACTGGAGCCGCCTTCTGGCCGAGGATGCGCCAGGTGCCGGCCAATCCCATGCCCACCGTCAGCGTCAGCGCCACGGCGATGGTCGTCAGGGCGACGTCCGGCAGGAACGCGGACGGCAGGTTCATCACCCGCGCGACGACGAACCACGCCGCCGCGCCGCCGGCCAGCAGCGCAAAGATCGCCGTCGCCAGTCCGATCAGCAGATATTCGAGCGAATAGGCGGTGATCAGCGTGCCGCGGGTCGCGCCGAGCATCTTCAACACCACCGCGTCGTGGGTGCGCGCCCGATTGCCGGCCGCAAGCGCACCCGCAAGCACCAGAACCGATGAGATCAGCGCCACCGCCGCCGCCGCCCGTATCGCCGCGCCAAGCTGGGCGACCAGGTCGTTGACGATGTCGAGCGCGTCCTTGACGCGCACCGTCGTCACCGCGGGAAAGGCGCGGGTGACGGCGTTGAGCAGCCGCGCCTCCTCCCCGGCCGTCGCCTGCTTGTCCTGCAAGGTGGCGAGCCAGGCGTGCGGCGCGCCGGCGAAGGCGTTGGGCGAAAACACCATGACGAAATTGATGCCCATCGATTCCCACTGCACCTGCCGCAGATTGGCGATCGTGGCGGTAATGTTGCGCCCCAGCACGTTGACGGTGACGGTGTCGCCCAGTTTCAGGCCAAGTTCCCCCGCCTCCTGCGCCGCAAACGACACCAGCGGCGGGCCCGAATAGTCGGCCGACCACCATTGCCCCGCCGACACGGTGGCGTTTTCGGGAATCGTCGGCGAATAGGTGATGCCGCGGTCGCCGCGCAGCACCCATGCCGCTTCCGGCGGCACGACGAGCTTCTGCACGTCGACGCCGTTGAGCTGAAGCACCCGCCCCCGCAGCATCGGCACCCGCATCAGCTCGCCAGTCGGCGATTCCCTTGCGATCAGCCCGGCGAATTGCTCGACCTCGGAGGACTGGATGTCGACAAAGAAGAAGTTCGGCGCCCGCTGCTGCAGATCGCCAGCGATCTGGCGGCGCAGATTGCCGTCGATCAGCGCCAGCACCACCAGCAGGGTCAGCCCGAGCCCGAGCGACAGGACGACGGACGGCGTCAGCGCGCCTGGCCGATGGATATTGCCGATGGCAAGGCGCAACGGCGTCGAGCGCACCGTCGGCGCGCGCCGCGCCAGCCATTGCACGATTTCGGCCACGGCGCGCAGCACCAGGAACGCCACGACCGCCGCGCCGACGAAGATGATCGCGATGCGCCGGTCGGCCGAATACCAGATCGCCAGCGCAGCCAGCGCCAGCGCAATCGCGCCGACGGCGACAAGATAGGTGGGGCGCGGCCAGCCGCGCGCCTCAAGTCCAAGCTCCCGGAACAGCGCGGTGGCGGGCACGTCGCGGGCGCGGCCAAGCGGCAGGATGGCGAAGGCCAGCGTCGTCAAGAGCCCGAACACCACGCCCAACGCCAGCGCGTCGGGATAGATGCTGGCCTCGGCGGCGATCGGCACCACAGACGACAGCGCGCCGGACGCGGCGAACGGCGTCGCGGCCGCGATTCCCAGGCCGATGACAATGCCGATCGCCGCGACGATCAGCACCTGGAACAGGTAGAGCGAAAAGACGAAACCGCCCGAGGCGCCGACGCTTTTCAGCGTCGCGATGACGCCGCGCTTGGCGTCGAGATGCGCCCTGACCGCATTGGCAACGCCGACGCCGCCGACGACCAGCGAGGTCAGGCCGACCAGAGTGAGGAATTGCGAGAACCGCTCGACATTCGACGACAGCGCCGGCGCGGCGTTGGCGCGCGAGCGCGCGCTCCACCCAGCCTGCGGAAACTCCGAACTGGCGCGGTCGGAGATGGCTTTGATCGCGCCATCGGTCGCGCCGGCCGGCAGCCTGATCTTGTAGACATGCTCGACAAGGCTGCCCGGCTGGATCAGTCCCGACGCGCGCAATCCCCCCATCGACACCATCAGCCGCGGCGCAAAACCGAAGCCGTCGGAAATGGCGTCGGGCTCTGCCACCAGCCTTGCTCGTAACTCGAACACGCCGCCGCCGACGCGCACCCTGTCGCCCGGCTTCAGGCCGAGCCGCTCGAACAGAAGGTCGGGCGCGGCCGCCCCCCACACGCCTTGCCGCTCGCCGAACAGATCGGCATTGGGCAGCGCCGGGCTGGTCTCGAGCCGGCCGTAGAGCGGATAGGCTGCGTCGACGGCCTTCAGTTCCACCAGTGCCTGATCGGAACCGTCCTCCAGCCGCGCCATCGAGCGCATGCCGGCGCTGACCGCGACCTCGCCCAGACTGTCGAGGAACGCACGTTCAGCGGCAGAGGCTTCCCGCTGGTTCAGCTCGAAGCGGATGTCGGCGCCGAGCAGCGTCTGGCCCTGCGCCGACACGCTTTGCGTGATCGAGCGGGCGACCGAATTGACGCCGCCGATGGCGCCGACGCCAAGCGCGATGCAGGCGATGAAGATGAGAAATCCGCCAAGGCCGCCACGCATCTCGCGCAGCGCATAGCGGAGCGGAAGGGCGAGACCGGTCATGCCGGAACGGCGACGGGTTGCGGCGCGGCGGCTTCGATCCGGCCCGACCGCATGGCGATCTGGCGCTGGCAGCGCGCCGCAAGCGACGGATCGTGGGTCACTAGCACCAGCGTCATGCCGCGCTCTCTAGCCTTCGCAAACAGCATGTCGGCGATCTGCCGCCCGGTCGCCTGATCGAGATTGCCGGTCGGCTCGTCGGCGATCAGGATGCTCGGATTGGGCGCCAGCGCCCGGGCGATCGCCACCCGCTGCTGCTCGCCGCCGGACAATTGTCCCGGATAGTGATTGAGCCGTTCCGACAGTCCGACCGCCGCCAGTTCGGCCGCCGCGACCTCGAAGGCGTCGCCGCGCCCGGCAAGCTCCAGCGGCACCGCGACGTTCTCCAGCGCGGTCATGTTGGGGATCAGGTGGAACGACTGGAACACGATGCCGACGTGGCGGCCGCGAAACGATGCGATCTGGTCCTCGGTCTTGGCGTTGAGCAGTTCGCCGGCGATCGTGACGCTTCCCGCATCGACCCGTTCGAGCCCAGCCAGCACCATCAGCAGCGTCGACTTGCCCGAGCCAGACGGCCCGACGATGCCGGCCGCCTCGCCACGCGCCACCGTAAGATCGACGCCCTTGAGGACATGGACGCGCGACGCGCCCTCGCCAAGCGTCAGGGACACGTCTTTCAGGTCGATGACGGGTTCTGTCACGGATACGACTTCCTATATGTGAAACTGTCTTTCAGGCGATCGGGCGCACAGTCGCCTCATATGGTAACGAAAAACGCGATGAAACAGATGATGCGTCCATTTTGCATTGCACTTGTTTGTGTCCTGGCGTCTTGCGCCGCCGCATCGGCCGAGACGATGCGGATCGTCGGCTTCGGCGACAGCCTGATGGCCGGCTACCAATTGCCGCCCGACGACGCCTTCCCCAACAAGCTGCAGGCCGCGCTGAGGGCCAGGGGCCACGACGTCGAGATCGCCAATGCGGGTGTTTCCGGCGACACGACAACTGGCGGCCTGGCCCGTCTCGACTGGTCGGTTCCCGACGGCACGCAACTGGTCATCCTGGAACTTGGCGCGAACGACATGCTGCGCGGCATCGCGCCGGAGATCACCGAAAAGAACCTCGACGCCATGCTGACCGCGCTGAAAAAGCGCAATGTCGGCGTCGTGCTGGCGGGCATGTATGCAGCGCCCAATCTGGGCCAGGACTACCGCGCCGCCTTCGACGCGATCTTTCCCCGCCTGGCGCAAAAGCACGGCGTTCCGCTGATTCCGTTCTTTATCGAAGGCGTGGCGGCGACCCCGGAGTTGCAGCTTGACGACGGCATGCACCCGAACGCCGCCGGCGTCGACAAGATGGTCGAAAACGCGCTGCCGGTGATCGAGCCGCTGCTGAAATAGCGTGGCCGCGCCGTCATCGGCTGTTCACAGGCAATGCGGAATAAGCGCTTGCCCGGACGGGAAAACGATGATTCGCTGACTTTCGAGGTCGAATCGAGGAGATAGAAGCCATGCCGCGACTATTTGCTGCCCTCGAGATACCGCGTGACGCCGCGCTCTCCCTGTCCCTGCTGCGCGGCGGCCTTCCCGGCGCCCGCTGGGTCGACGTCGAGAATTATCACATCACATTGCGGTTCATCGGAGACGTCGACGGCCACGTCGCCGACGAGATCGTCAACGCGTTCGACCGCATCGAGCGCACCGGCTTCGACCTGACCTTGTCGGGCGTCGGCGCGTTCGGCTCGAAGAAACCGCATTCGATCTTCGCCGGCGTCGCCCCGTCCGACGGCCTCAACGCCCTGCGCGGCGAGATCGACCGCATGTGCGGCCGCGCCGGCGCGCCGGCCGACCAGCGCAAATTCGTGCCGCATGTGACGATCGCCCGGCTGCGCAACTCAAGCGACCGCGACGTCGCCATGTATCTGTCGGGGCGCGGCAATTTCTCGACCCTGCCGTTCAGGGTCGGCCGCTTCGTGCTGATGTCGTCGCGCGATTCGGTCGGCGGCGGCCCTTACGTCATCGAGGAGGCATGGCCGCTGGCGGCGCCGGCCGCCGGCGCGCGCGCCAGCCTTTCGGCGACGGCTTCGGACGCGGCGCGGATCATCCCGTAGACGTCCTGGAATCCGTTCGGTCCGCCATAATAGGGATCGGGCACCTCGCCCGGCGCGCCATGCGCATAGTCGAGAAACAGGTAAATGCGCGACCGGTCGCGCGGCGTCGATCTTGCGCGCAGGTCGTCGAGGTTCGACCGGTCCATCGCGAAAATCAGGTCGAACCGCGAGAAATCGGCGTCGGCGATCTGGCGGCAGACCTGCCCGGCGATGTCGACGCCGTGTTGCCGCGCAACCTTGATCGAACGCGGATCGGGCGCCGATCCGGCATGCCAGCCGCCGGTTCCCGCCGAATCGATGACGTAGCGCGCGCCCTCGCCGCGTTCATCAACGACCGCGCGGAACACGCCTTCCGCCAGCGGCGACCGGCAGATATTGCCGAGACAGACAAACAGAACCGAGATTGGAGGCTGTTCAGACATTCGACGGACGCTATGTTGCAGTGGAAAATGGACATAGACCGGGAATTCGAGGATGGCGAGAGACAGATTGGACAAGGCCGCGCTGGACGACGCGTTGAGAACGCTCGACGGTTGGTCGCTGGCCGGTGACGGGGCGTCGATCGCAAGGACCTTCAGGTTCCGCGATTTCAGCGAAGCGTTCGCCTTCATGGCGCGCAGCGCGCTTGCCGCCGAGAAGCTGGACCATCATCCGAACTGGTCCAACGTCTATAATACGGTCGAAGTGAAACTCTTCACCCACGACCGCGACGGCGTCACCTCGCTCGATATCGATCTGGCGAGGCTGATGAACGGTTTCGCGGCGCATTGAATCCGCAGCCGCCGGGGCCATCTATGGCTTGAAGGAGGATCTTGATGAAGCATGTCGAGATCGACGAAATCCTGGCGCCGGGCGACCAGGCGCAGAACCGCAGCCGTGAGGCGCGCGTCAGGCGCGGCTTCTGGCGGACCGTCAGGCGCGCCGCGAAATATGTGCCGTTCATGGATGACGTCGTGGCGGCCTATTTCTGCGCCATCGACCCGAAGACGCCGATGCGCCCGAAAGGCGTGCTGCTGGCGGCGCTTGCCTATTTCGTACTGCCGTTCGACGTCATTCCAGACGTGCTGCTCGGTTTCGGCTTCACCGACGACATCGCCGTGCTGACCGCGGCGATCGCCTCGATCCGCCAGCACATCAAGCCGGCGCACCGCCAGGCGGCCGCCAGGGCGCTCTCGGAACTGTGAAAATCCGACGCAGCCGAGGTCAAACTGTTGCCGTTTTCATGGTTTCAGTCCTCTGCAAAGCGGGCGCGGGGCCGTTTTCGTCTTGTCGACGTTCAACCTCCGCGCCGGTTCCGGACCAGTGGTAACGAATTGGTAACCGGGGCTTAATCAAATTGAGTAGAATACGCCCAACTCGACGAGCGGGCAGGCTCCGGCTCAAACTGACGAAGTGCGGCAGGCAACAATGAACAGAACTTCACTGATGATCACGGCGGGCATGGTCATCGCCGCTTGCGGAACTGCGGGTGCGCAGGCGCAGAACATGGCCAAGCTCGGCCAGAAGAACGATTGGGCGATCTATTCCTACAAGGATGAGAAGGGCAAGGTCTGCTACACGCTGACGGTGCCCACCGACAAGCAGCCGCCGACGCTCGACCACGGCAAGAGCATGTTCTTTGTCGTCACCCCGAAGCCCGGCGATTCGACCAAGTTCGAGCCCCAGTTCAACGCATCCTACAATCTGCAGGAGAACTCGAAGGTCGAGGTGACTGTCGACGGCAAGACCTTCCAGATGTTCACCCGGGGAAACCGGGCATGGATGGACAAGACCGACGAAGAGCCTGCCCTGATCGCCGCGATGCGGGCCGGCAGCGACATGAAGGTCGCCGCCAAGTCCGGCCGCGGCAACCCGACCAGCTATGTATTCTCTCTCAAGGGCATTTCGGCCGCCCTGAAGGACGTCGCCGCCTGCAAGTAGGCCAAATCGCGGCGGTGACCCGATCCGCCATCCATGCTACACACTTCCGGAAGCCGGCCGTCATGGCCGGCTTCGACCGTTTTTGAAGACCGCGATCCGATGACTTTCACACTTGAACCTGTTGTCCGCTCCAACCCGAACGCCAAGGCGCAAAGGCCGGCCGCCGGCCTGCCGTCGCTGATCGGCCTGTCGCGCGAAGACATGGCGCAGGCGCTGATCGACGCCGGCGTGCCGGCGAAACAGGCCAGGATGCGGGTGCAGCAGCTTTGGCACTGGCTCTATGTGCGCGGCGTGTCGGATTTTTCGGACATGTTCAACATCTCCAAGGAACTGCGCGCGACGCTTGCCGAGCGGTTCTCGATCACGCGGCCCGAGATCGTCGAGGAACAGGTATCGGCCGACGGCACCCGCAAATGGCTGTTCCGCTTTCCGCCGCGCGGCGCCGGCCGACCGGTCGAAATTGAGACAGTCTACATTCCCGAGGAAGGCCGCGGCACCTTGTGCGTCTCCTCCCAGGTCGGCTGCACGCTGACCTGCTCGTTTTGCCACACCGGCACGCAGAAGCTGGTGCGCAATCTCACCGCCGAGGAAATCCTGGCGCAGTTGATGACGGCGCGCGACCGGCTTGGCGATTTCCCGGACCGCGACACCCCCGCCGGCGCCATCGTGCCCGCCGAGGGCCGCAAGATCACCAACATCGTCATGATGGGCATGGGCGAGCCGCTCTACAATTTCGAAGAGGTGAAGAAGGCGCTGTTGATCGCCTCCGACGGCGACGGCCTGTCGCTGTCGAAACGGCGCATCACCCTGTCGACGTCGGGCGTGGTCCCGGAAATCGCGCGCACCGGCGAGGAGATCGGCGTGCTGCTGGCGATCTCGCTGCACGCGCCCAATGACGATCTGCGCGACCTGCTGGTGCCGATCAACAAGAAATATCCGCTGAAAGAGCTGATGGAGGCTTGCCGCGCCTATCCGGGCCTGTCGAACGCGCGGCGCATCACCTTCGAATATGTGATGCTGAAAGACGTCAACGATTCGCTCGACGACGCCAAGGCTCTCATCAGGTTGCTCAAGGGCATTCCGGCCAAGATCAACCTGATCCCGTTCAATCCCTGGCCGGGCACCAATTACCAGTGTTCCGACTGGGAGACGATCGAACGGTTTGCCGACTACATCAACAATGCCGGCTACGCCTCGCCGATCCGCACCCCGCGCGGCCGCGACATCCTCGCCGCCTGCGGCCAGCTGAAATCCGAATCCGAACGGCTGAAGAAACACGAGCGCCTGGCGCTCGAGGCGATGATGATCGCCGGGCACGGCGAGTAAACGCGGACAGTCCGAAGATGAGGCGCTTTTTCGACCTGCTCGCCCGCGCCTTGCTGATGATGGGCGGCTACTGCGCCGCCGCGCTTTGCGCCAGCGCGGCGCTTCATTTGCTGACATTGCCGGCGCTTGGCTTCGACAGTGCGGAAATACCGATGGTGATGGCGGGAACCTTCGTCTTCTCGGTGCCGTTCGTGGCGCTGTTCGTCGCCTATTTCGCCTTCGTCCCGGTCCTGGCGGTGATCGCGATCGCCGAACTGTGGAGCCTGCGCAGTTGGATCTATCACGTTGCGGCGGGCGGCATGATCGGCTTCGGCATCGCCATGCGGTTCCGCGCCCTGGCGCCGGAAGACGCGATTGCGGTCGGCGTCGACACGCCGTTTCTCGCGCCTGGCAATTCCATCCTTGATCCGCGCCTGGCGCTGGTTCTGGTACTGTCGGGCATGGCGGGCGGCCTCGCCTACTGGCTGGTCGCCGGTCGCTCCTCCGGCTCGTGGAAGCGCAGCCGCGCGGCAGCCGCCACACCGCCGCCCGGCCCGCAATAGAGTCTCGCAAGGGCGGCGCGGCTATTTCGCCTGGGCGGTCAGAATCTTGATCGCGAAGGCGGAAAATACCCCGGCGAACAGATAGTCGACCACGCGGGTGACGCGCGGGCTCTTCTTCAACAGTCCGGCGAACTTATCGGCGGCGATGACCATCGGCGCGGTGATCGGGATCGACAGCACGATGAAGAAGACGCCGAGGAAGAATAGTTTTCCGGGAGCATGCGGGTCGCTGGCCGAGACGAATTGCGGCAGGAACGTCATGAAGAACAGGATGATCTTCGGGTTCATCAGGTTGACGCCCAGTCCCGTCAGCCAGTTCTGCGCCAGCGAATGGGGTTTGCGCGGCGTCGCGTCCGGCGAGAATGCCGAGCCGTGCCGGATCGCCTGATAGGCGAGCCAGATCAGATAGCCGGCGCCGAACACCTTGAGCGCGAAAAACGCCTTGGGCGAGGCGACGATCAGCGCCGACAGGCCGACGACCACCAGCGTCGTATGGATCAGGCAGCCGGTGAACGCCCCGATCATGCAGGCGAAGCCCGCCGCGCGGCCCTCCGACAGCGATCGGCCGACAAACAGCGTCATGTCGGGTCCCGGCGTAATCGCGATGATCGTCGTGGCGATGGCGAACTGGATGAGCGTCGTGGCGTTGGGGAGAAATTCCATCATGCACCAAGGGTTGGAGGTCGGATCGTAATTATACTAACTATTTAGTCCAGACCGGATTCCACCGGTTGAATCTGACGCCGTATGAACTAGTCTGACACTGCCATACAAACAAAGAACGACAGGCAACGGAGGAGACCATGCCAAAAACAACACTTTCACGTCGCAGATTCCTGAACACCGCAGCGTTTGGCGGGGCGGCCGCCACCGCGACGCTCGCTGCGCCGGCCGTTCTCGCACAGGCGCCGAAAACGCTCAAGATGCAGTCGTCCTGGCCGTCGTCGGACATATTCCAGGAAATGGCCGCGCAATATGTCAACCACGTCGAGGCCATGTCGGGCGGACGCCTGAAGATCGAACTTCTGCCCGCCGGCGCCGTCGTCGGCGCGTTCCAGGTGCAGGACGCCTGCCACGACGGCACGATCGACGCCGCCCACACCGTTCCGGTCTATTGGTACGGCAAGAACAAGTCGGCCTCGCTGTTCGGCACCGGTCCGGTCTTCGGCGGCGACGCCAACCAGATGCTCGCCTGGATCTATGAAGGCGGCGGCCAGGCGCTTTACGACGAACTGACCCAGAAGGTTCTGGGCCTCAACATCGTCGGCTTCCTCGGCACTGGCATGCCGGCCCAGCCGCTCGGCTGGTTCAAGTCGGAGATCACCGACGCGAAGCAGCTGCAGGGCCTGAAATACCGCACCGTCGGCCTTGCCGCCGACCTCTTCCAGGCAATGGGTGCGGCTGTTACCCCGCTTCCCGGTGGCGAAATCGTGCCGGCGATGGAACGTGGCGTGATCGACGGCTTCGAGTTCAACAACCCGACATCCGACATGCGCTTCGGCGCGCAGGACGTCGCCAAGAACTATATGCTGGCCTCCTACCATCAGGCCTCGGAATCCTTCGAATACATCTTCAACAAGGATTCGTTCGAAGATCTGGACCCGGACCTGCAGGCGATCCTGAAGCATGCGGTCGGCTCGGCTCATCTGGCCAACTATTCGCTGGCGATGCGCCAGTATTCGTCGGACCTGCAGAAGCTGGCGACGGAAGACGGCGTCAACGTCAAGCGTACGCCGGACTCGGTGCTCCAGGCACAGCTCGACGCCTGGGACAAGATCCTGCCGCCGCTGATGGAAGACGCCTTCTTCAAGAAGGTGGTCGACAGTCAGAAGGCCTGGTGCGAACAGGTTGTCTACTACAACCTGCTCAACAACCCCGACTACAAGATGGCGTTCCAGCACTACTACCCGAACAAGATCTGACGCAGTCTGGCCGGTTCGACGACCGGCGAGGCGGAGACACTCCGCCTCGCCGGCTCGCTGCCGGTTGAGCCCAATGCGAATGGGGATCTTGATGCCGGGATGGAATCGATTTTTCGCACGGCGTTCGGCCAGGGGTCGAACGCGTCGGCGGGGGTCGATCTTCCTTGCGCGGAATTGTCCGGAATGTCTCGAAATGGGTGACATGGAGCCGCGTTGCTCCAAGCTTGAAAGGCTTTAGCCGTATGGAGCGCTACATCCTGTTCGCCGACACGGTGTCGGCCTGGTTCGGCAAGGTCTTTGCCTGGTGTGTGATGCTGATGACGCTCGGCATCGGCTACGAGGTCGTTGCGCGATACTTCTTCCACGCCCCGACACCCTGGGCATTCGATTTCGGTTACATGATGTACGGCACCATGTTCATGATGGCCGGCGCCTACACCCTTTCCCGCGAAGGCCATGTGCGGGGTGATTTCGTCTACCGGCTGTGGACGCCGAGAACGCAGGCGCGAGTCGAATTCGTGCTCTATTTCCTGTTCTTCTTTCCCGGCGTTCTCGCCCTGATATTTTCAGGCTGGCGCTACGCTTCCCGCTCCTGGAGCTATTGGGAAGTCAGTTCCAACAGCCCCGCAGGCATCCCGATCTATCAACTCAAATCGATCATCGTGGTGGCCGGCGTTCTCCTGTTCATCCAGGGCATCGCCCAGGTCATGCGCTGCATCATCGCCATGCGCGACAATGAGTGGCCCAAACCGGCCAGCGACGTCGAGGAAATGGAAAAGATCCTGCAGGAACAGGGCGGCGGCGCTCTCGAACATTCAGCCGAGGCGATTGATGTCGTCCTCCCCTCAGACAATCAGAACGGAGGCCGCCGGCCATGACCGATCCTCAGGTCGCCATCCTCATGCTGGGGTTGTTCATCTTCATCATCATGCTGGGTTTTCCCATCGCCTTCACGCTGATGGCGATGGGCATCGGCTTTGGTTACTACGCCTATTTCGACGCCGGCCGCATGTGGCGGCCCTATGAACGCGCCGTCGAGCAGGGCGCCGACAGCTGGACGCTGTTTGAGACCTGGATATCCGGCTTCTTCAACAATCGCATCTTCGACCTGTTCGTGAACCAGACCTATTCGGTCATGGCCAACGACGTGCTGACGGCCATCCCGCTGTTCCTGTTCATGGGCTACGTCATCGAACGGGCCAACATTGTCGACCGGCTGTTTTCCACCCTGTCGATCGCAGCCCGGCGTCTGCCCGGCTCAATGGCGGTGGCCGCGCTGATCACCTGCGCCCTGTTCGCCACCGCCACCGGCATTGTCGGCGCGGTGGTGACATTGATGGGTCTGCTGGCCTTTCCGGCGATGCTCAAGGCCCGCTACGACGAACGCTTTGCCTCTGGCGTCATTTGCGCTGGCGGCACGCTCGGCATCCTGATCCCGCCATCGATCATGCTGATCGTCTACGCGGCGTCGTCCGGCACATCGATCGTCCGGCTCTATGCCGGCGCGCTGATCCCGGGTTTCATGCTGGCGGGGCTTTACCTCGTCTACATTATCGTTCGCGCCACACTGAACCCCTCGCTTGCGCCGAAGGCGGACCTCAGCGAATCAGAAGGCATCACGCGCGGCCAGCTCGCCTGGATGCTGCTGACCTCCTTCTTCCCGCTGGCGGTGCTGATCCTCGCCGTGCTCGGCGCGATCCTGTTTGGCCTCGCAACACCGTCGGAAGCAGCCGCCATCGGCGCGCTCGGCGGCCTGGTGCTTGCCTTCGCCTACCGGGCAATGACCTGGAAGCGCCTGCAGGAATCCGTCTACCTGTCGGTGCGCACGACCGCCATGGTGTGCTGGCTGTTTGTCGGCTCATGGACCTTCGCGTCGGTGTTCTCCTATCTCGGCGGCGAACATGTCGTGCGCGACTTCGTCGTCGGCATGGACCTGACGCCGCTGCAGTTCCTGCTGCTCGCCCAGCTGATCATCTTCCTGCTCGGCTGGCCGCTCGAATGGTCGGAGATCATCATCATCTTTGTGCCGATCTTCCTGCCGCTGCTGCCGCTCTTCAATGTCGATCCGCTGTTTTTCGGCATTCTGATCGCGCTGAACCTGCAGACCTCGTTCCTCACGCCGCCAATGGCGATGTCGGCCTATTATCTGAAAGGCATAGCGCCGCCGCATGTGCGGCTCACCCAGATATTCGCCGGCTCGCTGCCCTATGTCGCGATGGTCTTCCTGTCGATGATCCTGGTCTATAATATTCCGGGGCTCGTCTACTGGCTCCCTGAGATGATCTATGGCCGTTGATAGAACGAGGGAAGCGACCCGATGACCAATCTCGACCGCATCGTTGCGCTGATCGCATTGGCGGCGTTCATCGCCTTTCTGGGCATTGTCGTGTGGAAGGTGCCGCGACTGGATCTCGGCGCAGTCATCATGATCACGCTCGCTCTTGCGGTCTACGATCTTTGGACGCAACTGTTCAAACGCAGTTGACCGCCCTCTCGGCTTGCTCCGGAGGGCATTCCTGATTAGAGGTTCCCGATCATTTTTCGGGGACCGCCATGTCGAAGTGGAAGAACGTCAAGAAGGTCGTGCTCGCCTATTCCGGCGGGCTCGACACATCCATCATCCTGAAATGGCTGCAGACCGAACTCGGCGCCGAAGTCGTCACCTTTACCGCCGATCTCGGTCAGGGCGACTCCGACCTCGAACCGGCCCGCAAGAAGGCGGAGCTGATGGGCGTCAAGGAGATCTACATCCGCGACGTGCGCGAGGAATTCGTCCGCGACTTCGTCTTCCCGATGTTCCGCGCCAATACCGTCTATGAAGGCACCTATCTGCTCGGCACCTCGATCGCCCGGCCGCTGATCTCAAAACACCTCGTCGAGATCGCCGAGGAAACCGGCGCCGACGCGGTTGCGCACGGCGCGACCGGCAAGGGCAACGACCAGGTCCGTTTCGAGCTTTCCGCCTATGCGCTCAACCCCGACATCAAGGTCATCGCGCCCTGGCGCGACTGGTCGTTCAAGTCGCGCACCGACCTGATCGAATTTGCGCAGAACCACCAGATCCCGATCGCCAAGGACAAGCGCGGCGAGGCCCCGTTCTCGGTCGACGCCAACCTGCTGCACTCCTCGTCCGAGGGAAAGGTGCTGGAAGATCCCTGGGTCGAGGCGCCCGAATATGTCCATCAGCGCACCATCTCGCCGATGGACGCTCCCGACGCGGTCACCGAGATCATCATCTCGTTCAAGCATGGCGACCCGGTCGCGCTGAACGGCAAGACGCTGTCGCCGGCCTCGATGCTGGCGGCGCTGAACGACCTTGGCCGGGACAACGGCATCGGCCGCCTGGACCTGGTCGAGAACCGCTTCGTCGGCATGAAGAGCCGCGGCGTCTACGAAACTCCCGGCGGCACGATCCTGCTCGCCGCGCACCGGGCGATCGAATCGATCACGCTCGACCGCGGCGCCGGCCATCTCAAGGACGAGATAATGCCGCGCTATGCCGAACTGATCTACAACGGCTTCTGGTATTCGCCCGAGCGCGAGATGCTGCAGGCGCTGATCGACAAGAGCCAGGAAGACGTCGAGGGCGACGTCAGGCTCAAGCTCTACAAGGGCAATGTCATCGTCACCGGACGCCGCTCGCCAAAATCGCTCTATTCCGACCAGCTTGTGACCTTCGAGGACGATCGCGGCGCCTATGACCAGAAGGACGCCGAGGGCTTTATCCGACTGAACGGCCTGCGCCTTCGCACGCTGGGCGCGCGCAATCGGAAAAACTGAGGCGGAGCGTCAGTGCGCTTCGATCCCGAACAGCTTTTCCATGTCCTCCCAGGAGCGATCCATGGCGAAGGTTGGCGAAAACAGCGGGATGCCGAAATGGCCGTAGCGCGGTGAAAGCTGCGCTTCGGCCTCCGCCTCGGTCATGCCGGCGATCTTGTAGGCATAGATGGCGGTGGCGAGCCCGGTGCGGTCGGCGCCGGTCTTGCAATGAACCAGGATGGGTTTTGGCGCATTGCGCATGATCTCGACGAGCTTCAGGGCGTCGTCGCGCGACAGGTCCGCCTGCGCCGACATCGGAAAGTCGACCAACAGGACGCCATGGGCCGCCGTTACACGCTGTTCTTCGCGGTACCAGTCCGCCTCCCCATGCGCGCCGCGCAGATTGAGAACAGTCTTCAGCCCGTATCGCCTGATATAGCTGTCGAGCTTTTCGGCGGACGGTTGCGCTGAGCGGTAATATTCTCCGGCCTTGACTTCATGCAGATTGCCGTCGGCGCGCAGCCATGCCTGAAACGTCAGAACCCCAACGAGAAGCGCAAGAGCGACGCCCGCAATCGTTGCGACAAGCCATCTCACGGACACGGTGAAACCTCCGACGACCCGCGACTGTTGGCGCTGCCAATGCGGCAGTTGTGTGGACGACAAACATATGTGCAAACGAAAGACTCCGGGCGATGCCGGAGTCGTGGATCGTTTGCCGTGTCGGCTTACTGGTCGATCTGGTCGGCCATGATGATGATGGCCTGCTGGTAGACGGACGCCGCGTTCCAGCCCGCGATCGCGCCCTTGTTGGCGCTGGCCGGCCCGCCGCTATAGCCATGGCCGCGCAGGAAGTTGGCAGTCGACGCCAGCGCCGTCGCCTTGTCGCGCAGATTGCCGCTGCCAACGCCGTATTGCAGCACATTGCCTGGCAGGAACTGGGTGTGGCCAACCTCGCCATGCGCCGCGCCCACCGATTGCGAACTGAGCACGCCGCGATCCACCAGCTTCAGGGCGGCGATTGCGTGCGGCGTGAAAAAGCCCGGGCGCCGGCAGTCATAGGCAAGCGTGGTGATCGCCGAAATCGTGTTCTGGTTGCCCATATTGCCGCCAAAACCGGTCTCCATGCCCCAGATCGCCAGCAGCGGCCCGGCCGGCACGCCATAGCGCCGCTCGATGTCGGCGAACATCGCCGCGTTCGACTTCTTCAACTGGCGGCCCTTGGAGACGATCGTCGCGCCGCCGCGCCGCTTCATGAAGTCCTGCACCGAGCCGCTGAACGCCTTCTTGACGGCGCGGTCGACCCTGATCGTCGCAGTGGCGTAATTGGCGCCCGCCAGCGCCTGCAGGCCGGCCCGCTTGACGCCAGACGCCTTCGCCTGCTGGGCGAAGTCCTGTTTCCAGGCGTCGAACCCGCCGGCGTCGTTGCCGCAGCTTTGCGCCGCGGCGGTCCCCGCCGAAAGGCCAACAGCAAGCATCGCCGCCGCGAAAGTCAACTTTGGAAAGCGCATCCAGATCTCCAGAATAGTTCGGTCCCGACCGGCCGGGCCCGTCGGACGCCCGGCAACGCATCACATCGCCGACAGCTTTACTGGAAATCACGGCAAAACTGCAACCGCCAGCGTGTCATCCTGACTGCATCGTGATCTCGCCAATTCGCAATCCTTGACACTCATGCCGATTTGCTGTTGAAGCACCGCAATCTAGCTAAGAGTTGACCCTCTGAGCCGCCGACCGGGGCAAGATCCCGGAGGTCACCACCCGGCAGCGCGACGCGCCCCCGGGTGTTTTTCGGCTTTTGGGTGCAATTCGACGGCACGCGCACTACCTCTTCGGCGACAGTCGAAGGACAGGACGAACAGATGTTTGAATCACTTCAGGAACGCCTTGGCACCATCCTGAACAATCTGACCGGGCGCGGCGCGCTGTCGGAGGCCGATGTCTCCGCCGCGCTGCGCGAGGTGCGTCGCGCGTTGCTCGAGGCCGACGTGTCGCTTGAGGTGGTGCGGTCGTTCACCGACAGGGTGCGCGCAAAGGCGGTCGGCGCCGAAGTGCTGAAATCGATCAAGCCCGGCCAGATGGTCGTCAAGATCGTCCACGACGAGCTTGTCGAAATGCTCGGCGCCGAGGGCGAGACCATCGACCTCAACGCGCCCGCCCCGGTCGTCATCATGATGGTCGGCCTGCAGGGCTCCGGCAAGACCACGACATCGGCCAAGATCGCCAAGCGCCTGACCGAACGGCAGGGCAAGAAGGTCCTGATGGCGTCGCTCGACACGCGCCGTCCCGCCGCACAGGAGCAGTTGCGCCAGCTTGGCGAACAGACCAAGGTCGTCACCTTGCCGATCATCGCCGGCCAGTCGCCGGTCGAAATCGCCCGCCGCGCCGAACAGGCCGGGCGCCTCGGCGGTTACGACGTGGTCATTCTCGACACCGCGGGCCGCACCCATATCGACGAGCCGCTGATGGTCGAGATGGCCGACATCAGGAACGCGGCGAAACCGCACGAGATCCTGCTGGTGGCCGACTCGCTGACCGGCCAGGACGCGGTCAACCTCGCCCGTTCGTTTGACGAGCGCGTCGGCGTCACCGGCCTCGTGCTCACCCGCATGGACGGCGACGGGCGCGGCGGCGCGGCGCTGTCGATGCGCGCCGTCACCGGCAAGCCGGTCAAGCTGATCGGCGTCGGCGAAAAGATGGACGCGCTGGAGGAGTTTCACCCCAAGCGCATCGCCGACCGCATTCTCGGCATGGGCGACATCGTCTCGCTGGTGGAAAAGGCGGCCGAGAATATCGACGCGGAAAAAGCCGCGGCGATGGCCAAGAAGATGCAGTCCGGCAAGTTCGACCTGGACGATCTCGCCGACCAGTTGCGCCAGATGCAGAAGATGGGCGGCATGGGCGGCATCATGGGTCTGATGCCCGGCATGGGCAAGATGAAGGACCAGATCGCCGCCGCCGGCCTCGACGACAGGATGTTCGGCCAGCAGATCGCCATCATCCAGTCGATGACCAAGGCCGAACGCGCCAATCCCGACATCCTCAAACATTCGCGCAAGCAGCGCATCGCCAAAGGGTCGGGCACCGACGCCGCCGCGATCAACAAGCTGCTGAAAATGCACCGCCAGATGGCCGACATGATGAAGGCGATGGGCGGCAAGGGCAAAGGCGGCGGGATGATGCGCGGCATGATGGGCGGTCTCGCCAGCAAGATGGGGCTGGGCGGCCTCGCCGGCGGCATGGGCGGCATGCCCGACCTGTCCAAGATGGACCCCAAACAGCTCGAAGCCCTGAAGAAGCAGGCGGAAGCCGCCGGCGTCAAGCTGCCTGGCGGACTACCGGGCATGGGCGGCGGCATGCCGGGCGGCCTTCCCGGCTTGGGCGGCGCGCCGCGCCTTCCCGGACTGGGTGGCGGGCTGCCGGGGCCGGGCAGGAAGAAATAGGCGATGACAAGCGATCCGAAACAGATGCTCGCCGGCTATCGCGCCTCGATCGACAATATCGACGCGGCGCTGATCCACATGCTGGCCGAACGTTTCCGCTGCACCCAGGCGGTCGGCCATCTGAAAGCGACGCACGGGCTGCCGCCGGCGGACCCCAACCGCGAAGCCGAGCAGATCGAGCGGCTGCGCCGGCTGGCGCGCGACGCCAATCTCGATCCGGACTTCGCCGAAAAGTTTCTGAATTTCGTGATCACGGAAGTCATCCGCCATCACGAGCAGATCGCGGCTGCAAAGCCGGCAAACAATCAATGAATCAGTGAGACATCAGGAGATTACGACATGGCACTGAAGATCAGACTGGCCCGCGCTGGCTCCAAGAAGCGCCCCTATTACCACATCGTCGTCGCCGACGTGCGGTCGCCGCGCGACGGCCGTTTCATCGAGACAGTCGGCGCCTGGAACCCGATGCTGCCGAAGGAAGGCGGCGAGCGCATCAAGCTCGAAGCCGACAAGATCCAGGCATGGCTGGGCAAGGGCGCGCTGCCGACCGACCGCGTCGCCCGTTTCCTTGACGAAGCCGGCATCGCCAAGCGCGACGCCCGCAACAATCCGAACAAGGCCCAGCCCGGCAAGAAGGCGACCGAGCGCGCCGCCGCGCTGAAGAAGGCGCAGGACGACGCGGCCGCCGCCATCGCCGCCGCGGCCGCCGCACCGGCCGAAGAAGCCGCCGCCGGCTGATCGGCGCAACCGCGCAGAATGCGAAGCGGCGGGCCAAAAGCCCGCCGTTTTGCTGTCAGTCTCTAAAAGTAGTCGTCGCGTGGCATTCCATCAAAGCGACCGCCTTTCAGGCAGCAACGCTTGAAACAACCTCCGTGAGCCGCAGGGACATAAATCTCTACGTCCGAGTTTTTCGATTAGTTCGACATCGCCATGGACAAACCGCAAGCCACGCTTGACTGCGGTCTCGGATGGATAGGACTTCCGCCGCTTTGAAGTGACCTCAAAAGGAGGCGAGTTCGGTGAGATTCCTGTTCTTACGCATGGCGTCCTCCATTAGCTTGGACAGGGCCAGCTAACCGAATCTGCCTGAGAGTCAACAGATGACCCGCCCCCTCACCACAATCGGTTTCGACGCCGACGACACGCTGTGGCAAAACGAGCAGTTCTACGCCCAGACGCGCGAGCAATATTACGACCTGCTGAAGGACCATGCCGACCCGGTCGTTCTTGTCGGCCAGTTGGATGAGGTCGAGCGCCGCATGCTCAAGACCTACGGGTTCGGCGCCAAGGGATTCATCCTGTCGATGATCGAGACGGCGATCGCCGTGACGGGCGGCAAGGCGCCGGCGACGACGATCCAGCAGATCCTCGAGATCGGACGCGGAATGCTCACCCATCCGGTCGAGCTGCTGCCCGCCGCGCGCGAAACCGTCGAATCGCTGGTCGGTCGCTACCGCCTCGTGCTGGTGACCAAGGGCGACCTGTTCCATCAGGAATCAAAACTCGCCGCGTCGGGTCTTGGCGATCTGTTCGACGGCGTCGAGATCGTCTCCGACAAGAACCGGGCCACCTATGAGCGCGTCTTCTCACGCCATGGCGACGGGCCGGAGCGGGCGATGATGATCGGCAATTCGCTGAAATCCGATATTTTGCCGGCTATCGAAGCCGGCGGCTGGGGCGTGTTCGTGCCGCACGATTTGACCTGGATCGTCGAGCACGCCGACGAACCGGATGGCCATCCGCGCTTCCGAAAGATCGACACGCTGGGCAGCCTGCCGCAGATCCTCGCCGACATCGGCTGATGCGGCGGCGGGCGTCAGCTCGCCGGGCCGAACACTGTCCCCAAAAACTCCCCGAGCCAGGCTTTCAGGCGCCTGTCCCAGATCATCCGGCCTTCGAGGTGGGAGCGGCCAACCTGCGCGCCCGGCAGTTCGAACCGGTGGGCGCCGCGCACCACCCAGCGATGCATCATCACCCGCGTCAGCTCGGCGTGGAACTGGATGCCCCACGCCTTGTCGCCGAAGCGGAACGCCTGGTTTTCGTAGTCGTCGCCGGTGGCCAGCAGCGTCGCGCCAGACGGCAGCGAAAAGCCCTCGCGGTGGAACTGGTAGACCATATCCGGCCAGTCGAAGACGGAGCGTCCCGCCTCGGTGGCGCGCAGCGGATACCAGCCGATCTCCACCTTGCCGTCGTCGCGCCCGCCCACTGTGCCGCCGAGATGATTGACCAGCATCTGGGCGCCGAGGCAGATTCCGAGGAACGGCTTGTTCTCGGCCAGCGGCACCGTCAGCCAGTCGGTTTCGCGCTTGACGAATTCGTCAGGGTCGTTGGCGCTCATCGGGCCGCCGAAAATCACCGCCCCCGCATGCTGCGAAAGCGTTTCGGGCAGCGCGTCGCCGAGCGGCGGCCGCCTGATGTCGAGGTCGAAACCGGCTGCCTGCAGCATCTGCCCGACCCGCCCGGGGCTCGACCCCTCCTGGTGCAGCACCGTCAGGATTTTCGGCCGGCGTTCAGTCGGCATCGCCCTCGTCGTTCCCGTTCGCCGCCGGCGCGCTGCGCGCCGCCTCCTGCCTTGTCCTGATCCTTTCGGCCCGCTCGACGCCAAGCAGTTCGGCGACCCGCCACACGATATTGTCCTCGACCTCGTCGCGCACGCCGTCAGCATAGACGATGTCCCACATCATGCCGATGAATGCGACGCGGGCGTCCTGATCGAGGCTTCGCTTCAGCACGCTGGTGAAGGCATAGAGGTCGACCGCTTCGGCCTCGGCGCGTTCGCCGGCGGACAGAATATCGCGCAGCGCCTCGCCGCCGACCCGGTAGCTGGCGGCGATTTCGCTCTCGAGCACACGGCGTTCGGCGTCGGCGCGCACCCCGTCGGCGTCCATGACATGGAACAGCAGCGCCGCCGCCGCGACTGCCGGATTG
>Ga0209793_1000862_pt1 | contig 24908 bp, 29 predicted proteins | sample EBPBio122009_DNA_FD_185863 | JGI IMG/M metagenome (GOLD analysis project Ga0209793, IMG submission 185863) | Wastewater treatment Type I Accumulibacter community from EBPR Bioreactor in Madison, WI, USA - Reactor 1_2/2/2009_ DNA (SPAdes) (version 2) | ecosystem: Engineered > Bioreactor > EBPR >... | reverse complement strand
ACAGCATCGGCCGGCCGCACCGGCTCTCGGGAGGAAATCATGGCGACGGAGAATACGCGCGGACTTGCGCGGGTGATGTTGGCGCCCTCTGTGGGCCTGCTTCTGGTCTGGATGATCGTGCCGCTGGCGATGACGCTGTGGTTCTCGTTCCAGAACTACAACCTTCTGAACCCCGGCAATGTAAGCTGGGCGGGGCTGTTCAATTACAAATACTTCTACACCGACCCGGCCTTCTTCCAGTCGATCTGGAACACGCTCCTGATTGTCGGCGGGGTACTGCTCATCACCGTCGTCGGCGGGATCGGCATCGCGCTTCTGCTCGACCAGCCGATGTGGGGGCAGGGGATCGTGCGCATCATGATCATCTCGCCGTTCTTCGTCATGCCGCCGGTCGCGGCCCTGGTGTGGAAGAACATGATCATGCATCCGGGCTACGGGGTGCTGGCGGATATCAACCGCGCCCTCGGTTTCCAGCCCATCGACTGGTTCGCGCAGTTCCCGCTGCTGTCGATCATCATCATCGTCGCCTGGCAATGGTTGCCCTTCGCCACGCTCATCCTGCTGACCGCCCTGCAATCGCTCGACGGCGAGCAGAAGGAGGCGGCGGAGATGGACGGCGCGGGCTTCGTCAGCCGCTTCATCTACCTGACGCTGCCGCATCTTTCCCGCTCGATCACCGTCGTGATCCTCATCCAGACGATCTTCCTGCTCGGCGTCTATGCGGAAATCCTCGTCACGACCAATGGCGGGCCGGGCTACGCCTCGACCAACCTGCCGTTCCTGATCTACCGGACCGCGCTGCTCGGCTACGACGTCGGCGGGGCTTCCGCCGGCGGCATCATCGCCGTCATCCTCGCCAATATCGTCGCGTTCTTCCTGATGCGCGCCGTCGGCAAGAACCTGGACAAGTAGGGGGGAGAGACCTATGGCCCGCGCTGTTTCCAAGAGAAGAACCATCGCCTTCACGATCGCCGCATGGATCGTCGCGCTCGTGATCTTCTTCCCGATCCTCTACACGATCATCACCTCGTTCAAGTCCGAGACCGAAGCCATCCAGGGGTTCAACCTCATTCCCTCGGGCACGGTGGAAAGCTATGCGGCCGTGCAGGCGCAGAGCAACTACTTCAAGTTCTTCCTGAACTCGGTGATCATCTCCATCGGCTCGACGCTGCTGGCGCTCTTGATCGCCGTGCCCGCCGCCTGGTCGATGGCCTTCGCCCCGACAAGGCGCACCAAGGACATCCTGATGTGGATGCTCTCGACGAAGATGATGCCGGCGGTCGCCGTCCTCGTGCCGATCTATCTCCTCTTCCGCGACTTCGGCCTGCTCGACAGCCGCATCGGCCTCACGGTCATGCTGACCATGATCAACCTGCCGATCGTCATCTGGATGCTCTACACCTATTTCCGCGAAATCCCGGGCGAGATCCTGGAAGCCGCGCGCATGGATGGAGCCTCGCTCTGGGGCGAGATCGTCTACGTGCTGACGCCGATGGCGGTGCCGGGCATCGCCTCCACCATGCTCCTCAACATCATCCTTGCCTGGAACGAAGCCTTCTGGACGATCCGCCTGACGACGACCAACGCCGCACCGCTGACCGCCTTCATTGCCTCGTTCTCCAGTCCGCAGGGCCTGTTCTGGGCGAAGCTCTCGGCGGCATCCACGCTCGCCATCGCCCCCATCCTCATCATGGGATGGTTCTCACAAAAGCAGCTTGTCCGCGGCCTGACCTTCGGCGCCGTGAAGTAAGGGGAGGGAACTCATGGGCAAGATCATCCTGAAGAAAGTCAACAAGTCCTTCGGCGCGACCCAGGTCATCCCGGGTATCGACCTGACCATCGAAGACGGCGAGTTCGTCGTTTTCGTCGGCCCGTCCGGCTGCGGCAAGTCCACGCTGCTGCGCCTCATCGCCGGGCTTGAGGATACGACAAGCGGCACCATCGAGATCGACGGCAAGGACGTGACCGCAGCCGCTCCTGCCAAGCGCGGGCTCGCAATGGTATTCCAGTCCTATGCGCTCTATCCGCATATGAGCGTCGCCAAGAACATCGCCTTCCCCTTGAAGATGGCCAAGATGGATCAGGCGGCGATCGACAAGAAGGTGACGGAGGCCGCGCGCGTGCTGAACCTCACCAACTACCTGGAGCGGCGTCCGGGTCAGCTTTCCGGCGGTCAGCGCCAGCGCGTGGCTATCGGCCGCGCCATCGTGCGCGAACCGTCGGCCTTTTTATTCGACGAGCCGCTGTCCAACCTCGACGCGGCGTTGCGCGGCACGATGCGGCTGGAGATCAGCGAGCTGCATCACCAGCTCAAGACCACGATGATCTACGTCACCCACGACCAGGTCGAGGCGATGACCATGGCCGACAAGATCGTCGTGCTGAATGCCGGCAATATCGAGCAGGTCGGCTCGCCGCTCGATCTCTACAACAAGCCCGACAACCTCTTCGTCGCCGGCTTCATCGGCTCGCCGCGCATGAACTTCGTCAAGGGCGAGGCGGCAAAGCCGTGGAAGGCGCCGACCGCGGGCATCCGGCCTGAGCATATCAGGCTCTCCAAGGAGAGCGGCACCTGGAAGGGCGTCGTCGGCGTTGCCGAACATCTCGGCTCCGACACGTTCCTCCACGTCAATGCCGAAGGTGTGGGCATGCTCACCGTTCGTGCCGACGGCGACTTCCCCGTCACCCACGGCGATACGGTCTACCTCACCCCGGACGAGACCCGCATCCACCGCTTCGGCGACAAGGGAATGGCAATCCGATGAAAAGACTGGAAGGCAAGAGCGCGCTGATCACCGGGTCGGCGCGGGGGATCGGCCGCGCATTCGCGGAAGCCTATATCCGCGAAGGCGCGCGCGTCGCCATCGCCGATATCAACATCGAGCGGGCCTCGGCAACCGCCTCCGAAATCGGCTCCGCGGCCTACGCGGTGCAGATGGACGTGACGCGGCAGGACTCCATCGATGCGGCCATCGAGGCTTGTGTCAAGGAGGCCGGCGGGCTGGATATCCTCGTCAACAATGCCGCGCTGTTCGACCTCGCGCCCATCGTCGAGATCACGCGGGAGAGCTACGACAGACTGTTCTCGATCAATGTCGCCGGCACGCTCTTCACGATGCAGGCGGCGGCGAAGCAGATGATCGCGCAGGGCCGTGGTGGCAAGATCGTCAACATGGCGAGCCAGGCCGGCCGGCGCGGCGAAGCGCTGGTTGCCGTCTATTGCGCCACCAAGGCGGCGGTCATCAGCCTGACCCAGTCGGCGGGGCTGAACCTCATCAGGTACGGCATCAACGTCAACGCCATCGCTCCCGGCGTGGTCGACGGCGAGCACTGGGACGGCGTCGACGCGCTCTTTGCGAAATACGAGAACCGCCCGCTCGGCGAGAAGAAGCGCCTCGTCGGGGCGGAAGTGCCCTTCGGCCGCATGGGAACGGCGGATGACCTCACCGGCATGGCGATCTTCCTCGCCTCGCAGGAGAGCAACTATGTCGTTGCCCAGACCTACAATGTCGACGGCGGCAACTGGATGAGCTGAGCCCGCGCCCGCGGACCCGGCACGAGACAAGACCGGATAGACCGGAAGGACTGGATCCATGACCACGAAACTGTCGCTCGCCACCCTCAAGGACATTGCTGCAACGGCAAGCGTGCCCGCCTATGCGCGCGGCGGCCTTGCGGCCGGCATCGTCCATTTCGGCGTTGGCAATTTCCACCGGGCGCATCAGGCGGTCTATCTGGACGATCTCTTCAATCTCGGCCTCGACCATGACTGGGCGATCGTCGGCGCGGGCGTCCTGCCCTCCGATGCAGCGATGCGTGACAAGCTTGCAGGCCAGGATTTCCTGACCACGGTGGTCGAGCAGGACAACAATCGTTCCGGCGCGCGGGTAACGGGCGCGATGATTGGTTATCTCGCCCCCGGCAACGCGGCGGCGACCGTCGCCCGGCTTGCCGATCCGGCGATCCGCATCGTTTCGCTGACCATCACCGAAGGCGGCTATTTCATCGATCCAGCGTCGGGCGTCTTCGACCCGGCCCATCCGGCCATTGCTGCCGATGCGGCGAATCCCGGCGATCCGAAAACCGTCTTCGGTCTCATCCTCGCCGGCCTCAAGGCGCGCCGGGACAAGGGTATCGCGCCCTATACCGTCATGTCCTGCGATAACATTCCGCACAATGGAAAGGTGACCCGCGCGGCTGTGTCCGGTCTTGCCCGCCTCTCCGATCCGGCTCTTGCCGACTGGATCGAGGCCAATGTCTCCTTCCCTAACGGCATGGTCGACCGCATCACGCCGGCGACGGGCGCGCGCGAGATCGCCATCGCGGCGGACGATTACGGCATCGACGATGCCTGGCCGGTCTTCTGCGAGGAGTTCAAGCAATGGGTGCTGGAAGATAATTTTCCGCAGGGTCGCCCGGCACTGGAAAAGGCCGGCGTGCAGTTCGTGCCGGATGTCGCGCCCTACGAGCACATGAAGATCCGCATCCTCAACGGCGGGCATGCGGCCATCGCCTATCCGGCCGCCCTGCTCGATATCCATTTCGTGCATGAGGCGATGGAGGACGCGGATATCCGCGCCTTCCTCGCCAAGCTGGAGCGCGAGGAGATCATTCCCGTCATCCCGCCGGTGCCGGACACGGACCTCAACGATTATTTCGCCCTGATCGAACGGCGCTTCCTGAACCCCAAGATCGCCGACACGATCCCGCGTCTCGCGCAGGACGGCTCCAACCGCCAGCCGAAATTCATCCTGCCCTCGACCGCCGACCGGCTTTCGCGCGGGGAGGACGTCGTCGGCCTTTCGCTGGTCTCGGCGCTCTGGTGCCACTACCTCGCGGGTAAATCGGACAGCGGCAAGGACATCGCCTTCAACGACCCCAATATCGACCGCATCCGCGCCGCCGCGACGGCAGCGAAGGGCGATCCGGGCGTTTTCCTCGAACTGAAGGACATCTTCGGAACGGTGGCGGGATCGGACCTCTTCCGCAAGCGGTTCGCCCATGCGCTCAAATCCCTCCAGCGGGACGGCACGCGGGCGACGCTGAAGCGCTATCTGGAGGACCGGCTGGCGGATTGAGGAGGGGGCTTTCCATCGCGCGGGGCAGACAGTACCAACGGGGGCCTGAACACGGAACGGAACGCCATGGCCGCCACAGCGACACAACTGGTCATCTTCGATTGCGACGGCGTGCTCGTCGACAGCGAGCCGATCTCGATCACGGTGCTGGTCGAGGCCCTTGCCGCGGCCGGCGTGACGATGAGCGAGGAGGAGGCGCACCAGCGTTTCCTCGGGCGCAGCCTGAAAAGCATGTCGGAAATCCTGCATGACGACTATGGCCTCGCCGTCGACGCCGCCTTTCTCGATAGCATGCGCAAGGCGCTCTACGAGCGCTTCCGCAGCGAACTGCAGCCCATTGCGGGCATAGCAGAGACCGTTGATGGGCTGGGCATCGCTCATTGCGTGGCCTCGTCGAGCCAGCCGGAACGCATCCGCCTGTCGCTTTCCGTCACCGGCCTGCTCGACCGTTTCGAGCCGAACATCTTCAGCGCCAGCATGGTCCGGCACGGCAAGCCCGCGCCCGACCTTTTCCTCCATGCCAGCGCGGCCATGGGGGTGGAACCGGGCCGCTGCGTGGTCGTGGAGGACAGTCCGGCCGGCATCGCCGCCGCGAAATCCGCCGGCATGCGGGTCGTCGCTTTCACCGGCGGTTCCCATGCGCGCTCGCCGCAGCACCGCGAGGCTCTCCTCAGCCTGCGGCCCGACGCCCTGTTTGACGACATGCGGGAATTGTTACAGTTTGTCCGTGAGGACGAGGACGGCGGGAAAGAGCATTGATGCGCGATCTGATCGTTGCGGTGGACATCGGCACGGGCAGTGCCCGGGCCGGCGTCTTCGACCGGCGCGGCGCGCTGCTCGGGCGTTCCGAACATCCCATCGCCATGCGCCGCCCCAGCGTCAATCACGCCGAGCACGACTCGGAAGATATCTGGCGCGCCCTGTGCGTGGCGGTGAAGGCCGCCTGCGCGGCGGCGGGTGCGGATGCCTCCCGGGTCGCCGCCCTCGGCGTCGACGCGACCTGCTCGCTCGTCGTGCGCGACGGAGCCGGGCGGCCGCTTGCCGTTTCCGGCGGCGAGGACGCGCGCTGGGACACCATTGTCTGGCTCGATCACCGCGCGCTGGAGGAGGCGGACGCCTGCACCGCCACGCAACACCCGGTTCTCGCCCATTCCGGCCATGTCATGTCGCCGGAAATGCAGATGCCGAAGCTTCTTTGGCTGAAGCGCCATCAGCCGGTGCAATGGGCGAAGGCCGGCTATTTCTTCGATCTTGCCGATTTCATCACCTGGCGGGCGACCGGCATGCATGCCCGCTCGCGCTGCACCATGGCGGCCAAATGGAACTATCTCTCCCATGAGCGAAGCGGCTGGAGCGAAAGCTTCCTGCAGGCGATCGGCCTAGAGGATGTACGTGAACGCGGCGCCCTGCCTGCGCAGACGCTTGCTGTCGGCGCGGCCGTTGGGCGGCTGACCCCGGAGGCGGCCGCCAGCCTCGGTCTCGACACGGACTGCGTGGTCGCGGCGGGGCTGATCGATGCCTATGCCGGCGCGCTCGGCGTGCTCGGCCCCTTCGCCGGCGCGCCGGACAGGCTGGAACGTCGCCTCGCGCTGATCGGCGGCACATCGAGCTGCATCGTCGCGCTTTCGCGGGAAAAGAAGTTCGGCTTCGGCATGTGGGGACCGTATTACGAGGCGGTGCTGCCGGGCCATTGGCTCATCGAGGGCGGCCAGTCCGCCGCGGGCGCGTTGCTCGACCATATCGTGCGGGCGCATGGCGCGGGTGGCGAGCCGGATGCGGCGACCCATGCCCGGATCGCGGCACGCATAGCCGAGATGCGGGCGGAAGAGGGAGAGGCCTTCGCTGCCCGGCTGCATGTCCTGCCCGATTTCCACGGCAACCGCTCGCCGCTGGCCGATCCGCACGCGCTCGGGGTGATCAGCGGCCTGTCGCTCGATGCGTCCTTCGACGGCCTCTGCCGGCTCTACTGGCGCACCGCGGTGGCCATCGCGCTCGGCATCCGCCAGATTCTCGAAAAGCTGAACGACGCGGGCTATCCGGCCGATGTGCTCCATGTCGCCGGCGGCCATGTGCGCAATCCGCTGCTGCTGGAACTGTACAGAGACGTTACCGGCTGCCGCATCGTGGTGCCGAACAGTGGCGATGCGGTGCTTCTGGGAACGGCGATGGTCGGGGCGGTTGCCGGCGGCCTGTATCCGGACCTGCCGGCGGCCGGCGCGGGCATGCAGGGGGGCGGCACGGAATTCCTGCCCGACGCCGCGCGCAAGGCCGGCTATGACCGGGATTATCGCCGGTTCCTCGCGCTTTCCCGCCACCGGGCGGAGCTTGAGGCGATCGGTTGAAAAAAGATCAAAAAAATTTGCAACCGGATGGAACCAAATCGTCCGCCGTGTGTTTCTACGGCGTCACCGGTCTGCGCATATCCCCCAAATGCGAGGCCCTCGACTGGTGATCGACCACGATACCGTGTCCCCCTCCGGTCCGTGGATACTCAAGCAGCCAGTGCCTCCGGCGCTGGCTGTTTTCTTTTGCGCCTGTGAAACGGAAGATTTGACGCAAACAAAAGCGGCGGTGGGCGTGCCGTCCCACCGCCGCCGCCGCGCCGCCGCTACGGCTGTCCGGGAGCGGGATCAGGCCGCTGCGCGGGTCTGCGGCGTGAAGAGAAGGGCCTGGTTGATAAGCACCTTCACCTGCTCCGGATTGAAGGGCTTCGACACGAGGAAGGCCGGTTCCGGGCGTTCGCCCGTCAGCAGCTTTTCCGGATAGGCCGTGATGAAGATGACGGGAATATCGGTACGGGCAAGGATCGTGTTCACGGCGTCGATGCCGGAGGAGCCGTCGGCGAGCTTGACGTCGGCGAGCACGAGGCCGGGCTGGCTGTCGCTCCACAGCGTCTCGGCTTCCGCCTGGGTGCGGGCGATGCCGGTCACCCGATGGCCCATGCCGCTCACCATATGGGCAAGGTCGAGCGCGATCAGCGGCTCGTCCTCGATGATCATGATGCCCGTTTCGGCCTGGGCGGCGATCTCCGCGAAGGCGGCGTCGAGCAGGGCGCGAATGGCCGTCGTTTCCGCTTCAAGGATTTCGGCCGTCTCCTCGACGGAGAAGCCCTCGACCGTCGCGAGCAGCAGAGCCTGCCGGCCGCGCGGGGGAACACCGGAAAGATCGAAGGGCGTCTCCGCGCCGGGAACCAGGGAAGATGCGCCCCGGCCCATCGAGACCGGCAGCGAGGCGATGATGCGGCTGAGCAGTGCGAAGAGCCTCATCTTGTCGTCCTCGCCCTCGCGCATGAGCGCGGGATCGACGAGAATGGTTTCGAGCGTGGCGGCCACATAGGCATCGCCCGAGGACTGGGTGCCCGCCAGGGCACGGGCATAGCGGCGCAGGGCCGGAAGGTGCGGTCCGATACGGTCGGAAATGGGCATGGTGTTCCCCTGTTCTCGATTTTCTGCAGTTGCAGTCGACGGTTTGAACGCGGGAGCCAAATTTAGGTTCCGGGGCCGGGAACTTTTTTTGATGCCGGGCATTTTCAAGCCAAATCCGTTCCGGGGCGTGGATAGAGATATGAAAGCGGCCGAGAGTGAATAGCGTGAACACCACAAACAGCACGAACAAACCTCCCAAACGACCGGGTGACCCGAATGCGCAGATTGCGATGAAGCTGCGCGCATTCTACCATTCCGTACAGGACGAGGCGCTTCCCCAGAGGTTCCTGGATCTTCTCGAAAAATTGGATGCTGTCGAAGGCAGTGTGCAACGTGCCGAGTGAGGAAGCGATGGACCGGGAACAGACGACTTTCAAGCGCGAGATGCTGGCGGTCCTGCCGAGCCTTCGCGCCTTCGCGATCTCCCTGATCGGCCGCCACGACCAGGCCGACGATCTCGTACAGGACACGATCATGAAGGCCTGGGCCAAGCAGGAACAGTTCGAGATGGGCACGAACATGAAGGCCTGGCTCTTCACGATCCTGCGCAACGAGCTTTACAGCAAGCTGCGCAAGCGCGGCCGCGAAGTGCAGGATAGCGACGGTATCTTCACCGAGAACCTCGCACAGCACCCCTCGCAATACGGCTCGCTCGACATGCAGGACTTCAAGAAGGCGCTGGAGAAGTTGCCGGACGAGCAGCGCGAGGCGATCATCCTCGTCGGCGCTTCCGGCTTCTCCTACGAGGAGGCGGCGGAAATCTGCGGCTGCGCGCTCGGCACGATCAAGAGCCGCGTGAATCGCGCCCGCCAGCGTCTGCAGGAGCTGCTGCAGGTGAGCGGCGAGAGCGACTACGGGCCGGATGCGGTGTCTGCGCCCATCACGTCGCGCGCCTTCGCATCCTGAGGCAACGGCACACCGCCCGTCCTTCCGGCGGGCGGCGCAAACGTGAGGGTAGAGGCGAATGCGCAACCTGGCACGCGTTTAACGGGTGAAAGCAGGGGCAGAATCGCGTACCGAGAAGAGATGAAGGACAATATGCAGCCATTGCCATCCGAAGTCGCTGCGGTTCTGGGCGCGCCCGACCGTCTGGCGGCGCTCGACGCGGCCATGCCGGTCTTTCTCGGTCCCGATCCCGATTTCGACGATATCGCCGCGCTTGCCGCCGCACTCTTCAGCGTGCCGATCGCGCTTGTCACCGTGCTTGGCCGCAAGGACCAGTGGTTCCTTGCCCGCAAGGGTACGCCGGAAATTCGCGCGCCGTCGGAGGATTCCTTCTGTGCACGCATGCTCGCGGCCTGTCCCGGCGAGCCGCTGGCCGTTGCCGACACGCATGGCGACCCGCGCTTTGCCGGCCTGCCGAGTGTGACGGGCGAACCGCACCTGCGCTTTTACGCCGGTGCGCCGGTCCAGATCGGTGGCCAGGCCATCGGCACGGTCTGTGTTTTCGATGTGAAGCCTCATGCCGGCCTTGCGGAGGACCTGCTTTTGCCGTTGCAGCGGCTTGCGGGGGTTGCTGCCTCTCTCATCACGCTGAAGGACGAGGCGCGGCGGCGCGCGCTGGCGGCCGAAGCGCTCTCGCGGGAGGAAAAGCGCCATGCGCTGGCGCTCGACGCGGCCAATGTGGCAAGCTGGCTCTGGGATATCTCGACCGGCGTGGTTTCCGGCAACGAGACCTTCTACCGCATGCTGGGCGTCAAGCCGGCAAGGCCGATGAGCGCGCGGAAATTCTTCACCTCCGTGCATCCGGCCGATCGCAAGGTGACTATCGACCGCCTGCGCAGCGCACTTTCCACCGGCAAGGAATATGACGGCCTGTTCCGTGCGGCGAAAACCGGACGCTGGCTGCTCGGCCGCGGCCGCGTGCACGAATGGGATGGGGAGGGTCGCCCGACCGTGTTCCTCGGCATCAATGTGGATGTCACCGACGGGCAGCTCGCCTCGGAACGGACACGCCTCCTGCTGCGGGAGCTGAACCATCGGGTGAAGAATACGCTCGCCATGCTGCAATCGCTGGCGCGCCAGACCCTGCGCCAGACCAGCGACCCGGTGGAGTTCATGGAGGCTTTCGCCGGCCGCCTGCAATCGTTGTCGGAGGCGCATGGCCTGCTCAGCGACCATGAATGGGGCGTGATCCATCTGAAAATGCTGCTGCAGAAGCAGATATTGCCCTATGCGATGGATTACGAAAGCCAGATCGAGATCCACAAGGACGAGGTGGAGCTGGGGCCGGACCAGGCGGTCGGTCTCGGTCTCGTGCTGCACGAGCTTGCCACCAATGCCCGCAAATACGGGGCCTTGTCCGTACGATCCGGCAAGGTGGTGATCACCGCCCGCGTGGTGAACGAGGATAGCCAGCGCGTGCTCAACATGACGTGGCACGAGGTCGGTGGCCCGCCGGTCGATCCGGCCGCCGGCCGGCGCGGTTTCGGTTCGGTGCTGATCGAGCGGAGCCTCGACAAGGTCCTCGGCAGCAGCGTGCATGTCGAGTATCTGCCGAAAGGCGTGACGGCGGTCGTGCGCATGCCGCTTTGAGCGGCGCCGTTTTCCGGAAAGGATAGAAGGTCAGTCGTCGTCGCGGCGGGATTTCGGCGCGAGGAGGAAACCGAGCGCGAGGGCAACGGCTGTCGCGGCAAGAGGCTTGCGGGTGGCCGCGGTGGCGGCGGCGGCCAGCAGGTCGCGCCGGGCGGCGAGTTGCTGGCGGCGGATGCGGCGCAGTTCGCGCTCGCGCCTGTTGCGTGCCGCGACGACGGCCAGCACGACCAGTGACAGAATGAGGAAGCCGCCGGCAAGGCCGAAGAGGGCGGGCACGGTTCCGTAGCGCTCGGCGAGCGCCACCGTCGCCCCGGCGAGGGCGAGCACATAGGCCGTGACGAGCAGCACGCCGACGAGGAGGCCGGCAACCGCATTGCGCTTTGCGCTGTCCAGCGTCTCGTCCACCCGGTCGGTGACGCGGGTGACGAGGTTCTGGATGAGAATGGCCCCCAATGACAGCATGCCGTCTTTTCTCCGTGTGGAACGGAAGCCGCCGCGACGGCAGCTTCGGGCGTAAAGGCGGGAAATCAGCGCCGCAGCAGAGCGGCGAGCGCGAAGCCGGCGACGGCGGCGATGCCGAGCGTGGTGAGCGGATGGTCGTGCACCGCCTGGCGCGCCTTGCGGCCGGACTCCTGGTAACGGCCCTGAAAATCGGCGAGAATGTCCTCCCCGGCGGCGATCATGTCGCGGATGTCGTTTTCCGCGCGGCTCTTCAGGTCCTGAGCGGCCTCGCTCGCCTCGGCCTTCGCGGCGCGGGCCTTTCGGCGGATGCTGCCGGCGCCCCTGGAGGCGTCGTCGGCAAGGGTGCGGGCGAGCGCCGCGATTTCCTCGCGCAGTTCGGCGATCTGCTCCTCTACTGCCTGGGCATCGTCGTGAAGGGTCTTGCTGCGGGACGAAAACAGTCCTGTGGCCATGCCATGTCTCCTTTTGCGGACGCCGCCCGCCTTCGCGGCGGAGCGGTTCTCGGCTGGTAAACGCAGATATGGTGCAAAAGGTTCCGCCGGGTGGCGGCGCAATCAGGCCGAAGCGGTATGGGGCAGCACGAAGGGCACGCCGCCGGAGGGCACGCCGTTGATGCGCATTCGACAGCCGAAGACGGCCTCCATCGCATCGTCCGTCATCACCTCGGCGGGCGCGCCGGACCGCTCGATGCGGCCGTCCTTCATCATCACCATATGATCGGCGAACATGGCGGTGAGGTTGAGGTCGTGCATGACGGCGATCACGCCGCCGCCGCCTTCGCAATAGCGGCGGGCAAGCTGCATGATGGTGAGCTGGTGGCGGATGTCGAGGGCCGAGACGGGTTCGTCGAGCAGCAGGAAGCAGGGTTCTCCGTCGAGCACCGGCTCCCAGATCTGCGACAGCACGCGGGCGAGCTGCACGCGCTGCTGTTCGCCGCCGGAAAGCTCCTGGTAGAGACGGCCGGCAAAGCCCGCGAGGTCGACGGCGGCAAGCGCCTCGGCCGTGACCGCGTCGATGCGCTCGGCATGGCGGTTCGGGCCGACGGTGAGGCCGAGGCGGACGATCTCGCGCACAGTGAAGGGGAAGGCGATGGTCGCGGCCTGCGGCAGCACGGCGCGCTTGGTGGCGAGCTGCCAGGGTTCGAGCGTGCGGATGTCATGGCCGTTGAGGCTGATGTCGCCCTTGCTGGCGAGTTCCCCGGCGATGGCCTTCAGCGTCGTCGTCTTGCCGGAACCGTTGGGGCCGACGATGGCGGTGACCTCGCCGGGCTTTGCGACGAGCGAGACGCCGTGCACGATGGGCTTGCCCGAAAGGCTGACCGAAAGGTTCGATGCGGTGATCATGGGGTCTACCAGCCGTTCCGCGTGCGGTCGCGCAGCAGAACCCAGAGGAAGAAGGGTGCGCCGGCCAGCGCCGTGATGATGCCGATCGGCAGTTCGGCGGGAGCGACGATGATGCGCGCCAGCATGTCCGCGCCCAGCAGCAGCACACCGCCGAGCAGCGCCGAGGCCGGCAGCAGGTAGCGGTGATCCGGCCCGATGACGATGCGCAGGAGATGCGGCACGACGATGCCGACGAAGCCGATGCCGCCGCTGACGGCGACCGATGCGCCGACCGCGCCGGCGACGGCGACGATGGCGATGTATTTCAGCCGCTGCACCTTCACGCCCATATGGAAGGCGGCGGCCTCGCCGAGCGTGATGGCGTTGAGGCCACGCGACAGGAAGGGCACGACGAGGAGGGCGGCGAGGATGATCGGGCCGGCGGCGAAGAGTTTTGTCCAGGTCATGCCGGACAGCGAGCCGAGACCCCAGAAGGTGATGTCGCGGAGCTGCTTGTCGTCGGCCATGTAGATGAGGATGCCGGTGACGGCCCCGGCGAGCGCGGCGATGGCGATGCCGGCGAGCAGCATCGTGGCGACGGAGGTCTGGCCGCCGCGCGTGGCGATGCGGTAGAGCATGAGCGTCGTGAGCAGGCCGCCGACGAAGGCGGCGACGGGCAGGGCATAGGGGCCGAGCGTCAGCATCAGGCCGGCCGGAAGCGCGCCGCCGAGCACGATCATCAGCACCGCGCCGAGCGCCGAGCCGGAGGAGATGCCGACGAGGCCGGGATCGGCGAGCGGATTGCGGAAGAGGCCCTGCATGACCGCGCCGGACATGGCGAGCGCCGCGCCGATCAGGAAGCCGAGCAGGGCGCGGGGCATGCGGATATCGAAGACGATGATGCGGTCGCGCAGGCTGAGGGCCGTGTCTTCCGCGCCGCCCAGCAGCGCGCCGATGACCCCCACGGCCGAGGCGTCCGACGCGCCGGTCGCGATGGAAAGAGCGAGCGCGACGATGGACAGCACGATGAGGACGACGAGCGTCAGGCGCGCGATGGCCGTCCGGTCGCCGGTCGCCCGGGCCGTTCCGGCGCGCATCAGGAAGGAACCGCGGGCGCTCGGCGCGCGCACGGCATCATTGAGAGACATTGCCGGATTTGCCGTAGAGTTCTTTGTTGAGATCGCTGATGGCCGAGGCGGTGCGCGGGCCGAAGCCGAGCAGGTGCAGGCTGTTCATGCGCAGGATCGCCTTGTTCTGGCCGGCCGGGGTGACGGAGATCGCCGGATGGCCGAGGATGTCCTCGTCAGAGCTTTCCGCGCCGGGGCGTCGCATGACCATGATGACGTCCGGCTTGGCGTTGATCACCGCCTCGTCGGTGAGCGGCTTGTAGCCCTCGAACGCGCCATCCGTCGCGTTGATCGCGCCGGCAAGGCCGATGATGCCGTCTGCGGCGGTATGGCCGCCAGCGGCCATGATGCGGCCGTTCTGGAAGCTCAGGATGAAGAGGACACGCTTGCGCTCGCTTTCCGGCCGCTTGGCCGCGTCGGCGATGGCGGTGTCGAGTTCGGCGCCGACCTTCTCTTCGAGCGCTTTGGCCTTTTCCGGCACGCCGAGGAAATTGCCGACGGCATCGATCTTCTTGAGGATCGCCGCGCGGTCGTAGCCTTCCGGCACGGTCTCGAAGGGGATACCCGCGCTTTTCAGCACCGCGAGGGCGTCGGCGGGGCCGCTGCCCTCGACGGCGAGGATCGCGGTCGGGTTGACGGCGATGACGCCTTCCGGCGAAAGCGCGCGCATGTAGCCGACATCCGGCAGCTTCATCGCCTCTTCCGGATACATGCTGGTGCTGTCGCGCGCGACCAGCCGCTTTTCCTCACCGAGCGCATAGACGATCTCGGTGAGGGCGCCGCCGATCGTCACGAGCCTGGAAGTGTCGGCCTGCTGCATTTCCTGCGCGACCGCCTTGCGGATGAAGCCGCCTTCGCCGCCCGCCGCGAAGGGCAGGGCGATGGGCGCGGAAAGCGCAAGGAGGGTGAGGGCCACTTCCCAGGGGCGGGCGCGGCGAAAATCGAGGCTCTTGCTCATCGGACGGTCCTTCGGCGGTTCCGGGGTCCCCGCGCTCGGCGCAAGGACCCGCTGCTTGGTTCGGCTCAGGCGGCCGCGCTGTCCGGGCGCGGCAGGTTGGCGAGGATCTCGCGCCAGTCGGGGCGCTCCACCATGCCTTCCTTCCGCTTGCCGAAGAACTGGATGATCATCTCGCCGCTGGCGTCGTAGGCTTCCAGCGAGGTGACGTGGCCGTCGGTGGTCGGCTTGCGCACCACCCAGCATTCGGCGATGTGGTCCGTGCGCAGGTGCATGTGGAAGGTCGGATCGAGCACGTTGATCCAGGGACCCATCGGCTGGATGTTCTTCACCGGGCCGGTGTGGATCTGGATCGTGCCGTGGTTGCCGACGAAGCACATGATCTCGGCCTCGCGCTCGGCCGAGGCGCGCAGCAGCTCGCTGACCGCATCGGCGCGCACTTCATGGGCGAAGTCCTCACCGACGCTGCGCACGGCGTCCTGGCGGGCGACCTTGAGCTTGCGCAGCAGGCCGAAGAACTGATGGGTGTCCGTCATGGCGCTCCAGCCTTCGCGCAGCGCGGCGACGTCGATGGGGCCGGTCTCGACGGTCTTTTCCGTGACGACCTCGACGAATTCCTGCGACTGGTCCTCCAGGCGGAAGTCGGCGACGATGGCTTCATAGGCTTCGAGGTTGGAGGCCGGGCGCAGGTGAACCTTGTGCACGGCTTCGCCCGCCTTGTCGAAGAACTGCAGGCTGCGGCGGACCTGGTCGCCGTCCGTCTTGGTCACGGCGAAACCGTGCGCCCAGGTGCCGGGGAAGATGCGCAGGTCGATGTTCTCGCCGAGCACGATGGAGGCGTGCTTGCCCGTGTTGATCTTCTCGAAGACACCGATCTTCTCGTGCACGACGCTCTCGTTGCGGGTGAGGGCCATGACCTCGCCGAGCGCTTCCGAGCGCTCCAGGAAGCGGTTGGCGTCCCCGTCGATGCGCACGGCCGTCAGGCCGACTTCGGCCGCGACGAGGGCGGCTTCCGAAATGCCGAGCTGGGCGGCAATGTCGCGCTCGCGCATCTTGGGGTTCTCGGCGCGGAAGGCGCGGATTTCGGCGGGGGTCGGTCGGGTCGTGTTGCTCATGGGCGCGGCCTTCATCGAAATGCGTTGCGTCATTCCCTCATGGCGTTCCGACCGGTGGATTTTCTTGGTGGAACAGGGGTTTGACCGGGATTTTGCGGTTTGCTATCTTGACTTCATAACTCATATTTCTTTATGCACGCAATACCGGAGCCGCAAGGTCATGTTAATTCTTTGCCCGGCGGCCGGCGAGATTTGGAACCGATACGCGAGACAGGCGAGCCAATGACCGTACGCATCCTTCTTCTTTCGGCCCTGATGTCCGCGGCGGCGGTTTCCGGCGCAGCGGCCGAGGAGGCCGCCAAGGCCAAGGGGCTGACCGTCGAGCTGAATGCGCTCGCCGCCTCGCAGAAGGGTTGCCTTTTCACCTTCGTGGCGGAGAGCGGCCTTGCGCAGAATGTCGCGAAGGTCTCCTTCGAAGTCGTGATCTTCAACGACAAGGGCACGGTGGAGCGCCTTGCGCTGCTCGATTTCCGCGACCTGCCGGCGGGCAAGTCCAAGGTGCGCCAGTTCGATGTGCCGGGCATCAAGTGCGAGGCCGTGAAGAACCTTCTGATCAACGACGCGCCGGTGTGCGACGGCGAGGGGCTCGCGAAGGGCGCCTGCATGGATGGCATCGTCACGCGCAGCAAGGCGGCGGCGGGTCTCGAAGGCTGAGTTTGAGTAGCGCCGCGCATGAGGCTGCGGCGCGGGAACGGAATGGCGGATAGGACGATGGCTGGAAGCAAGTGGCTCTGGATCAGTGGGGGCGTCCTGTCCCTGCTCGCCCATGCCGGGGCGGCGGCAATCCTCACCATGACGCCTGCGCAGCAGGACGAGGAGGCGCTGATCGCCGGTGGGGTCGTCGCGGAAGTGGCGATGCTCGGCAACGGCGCGTTCGAGGCGGTGGAATCGGGCAATCCCGAAGACGCCATCACGCCCGAGACGATCCAGCCCGACATCACCGAGCCGCAGCCGCAGGAAGTGGCGGAAATCCAGCCCGCCGAGATCCAGCCCGAGACGACGGAGATCACGCCGGTCGACCCGGTCGTGTCGGAGCAGGTTCCGGAACTCATCGTGCCCTCTTCCGAGGTGGAGATTGCCGCGGTTCCCGTTCCTGACATTAAGCCGCTGATCGAACCCGAGGAGGAGGCCAAGCCCGTTCCCCAGGTGAAGAAGGAAAAGCCGGTCAAGAAGGTCGAGCGCAAGAAGCCGAAGCAGAAGGTCGTCAAGAAGGCCGGCGACAAGGGCAATGCCAAGGCCAACGCCACCAAGGGCGAGGTCGATGGTTCCGCCGACGTGAAGACCGCGTCGGTCGGCGGCCAGAAGAAGGGCAATTCGTCCATGGCGGGCAATGCCGCCGTCAGCAACTACCCCGGCAAGGTGCGCAACAAGATCAATCGCGCAAAGCGCGGGGGGCGTAACGGCGAGAGGGGCACGGCGGTGGTGAGCTTCGTCGTCGGCGCGGGCGGTCAGGCGACCGGCATTCGCCTGGCGCGCTCGTCGGGCAGCGCCGCGCTCGATCAGGCGGCGGTCGATACGGTGCGCCGCGCCGCACCCTTCGCGAAGATTCCCGAAGGGGCGGGGCGGTCCTCCTGGGCCTTCGACGTGCCGATTCTCTTCAACTGAGTGTTTCCTTCCCGCCGGCCTCCAATCGGCGGGATTTTTTTGCGTGAAAATATGACTAACTTAGTCATGTTTATACTTTACTCTGAAAATCAAGTTTTGTAGGTTGCCCCCGAACCGAGGCTCCGCCCTTTGCGGAGTGCCAAAGGGGAGTTGCATGAACTCGATGACTGCGGGCCGCATGGAATCGGTCCTGAAGGCAATGATCGCCGAGCGCGACCGGCGCATCGCGGACCTGGAGCGTCAGCTTGTGGCGCTCAAGAAGCAGATGGCCGGCGCGCCGGAACCGGCGGTTGCCGCGCCGGCCGCGGTGCGGGTCGAGGTGAGGGCGCCGCAGGCGCCGCGCAGCGTGGAAGTCACCAAGGTGAAGCGCCGGACCGGCGAAGCGGAGAGGAAGGCGATGCGCGAGAAGCACAGGCAGCAGCAGCAGGCCCGCCAGCAGGACAGCGACGCCCAGAAGGGCGACAAGGCCGGTCTCGAAGGGCGCAGCTTCCTCTATGTCGGCGGACGGGATTGCCAGGTGGCGCATCTGCGCCAGATCGCCAGCTCCTACGGCGCCAACCTCATCCACCACGACGGCGGGCTTCGCGAGGCGGTTTCGCGCATCGACAACGTGCTGCCTTCGGTCGACTGCGTCTTCTGCCCCATCGACTGTATCAGCCACGATGCCTGCATCCGCGTGAAGACGGGCTGCAAGAAGTGGGAGAAGGCCTTCGTGCCGCTGCGCAACGGCAGCAAATCCTCCTTCGAGCGCGCCCTGCAGAGCATGAGCCAGGGAGACAGTACCCAGTGAATGACGAAAGACCCGATGCCTTCATGATGATCGGCCTGCACAAGCTGGCCTCCCAGAACGGCGACGGCCTCGTGCCGGAACTCTATGCCCTGCTGACGCGCCGGGCGGACATCATGGAAAGCGCTAACGTCACGGAGTTTCCGCTCCACAGCGCCCGTCCGCCGGCCCGGCCTGCGGCTTTCGAGGGCGCATCCGCTCTTGAAGCGCGGAACGATAATATCGTAGCCTTCCCTGAGCCGCGCCGCGTGCGCCGGGATTCCTACTGAGAGGTATCGCATGTTCGTCGCCATGAACCGCTTCCGCATCGCCGTCGGCCATGAAGAAGCCTTCGAGAATATCTGGAAAGGCCGGGAATCGAGCCTTGCCGAAATGCCCGGTTTCCGGACATTCCATCTCCTGCGTGGCGACACCAATGCGGAGGAGGGCTATACGCTCTTCGCCTCCCATACGGTCTGGGCGAGCAAGGACGATTTCACCGCCTGGACCCAATCGGAGAATTTCCGGCAGGCCCACAAGAATGCCGGCGACAATCGCGGCATCTATCTCGGCCCGCCGAAATTCGAGGGCTTTACGGCTGTCGTCGGCGCATGAGCGTGCCCGACGATCCGGACCGCATCGAGGTTCTGCCCGTCCTGCCGTCTCTCGACATTGCCGCGACGCGGGATTTCTATGCCGGCAAGCTCGGCTTTGCCGAACTGGTCTATGAGGCGGACGATTATCTCATCGTCCGCCGTCCCGGCATGGAGCTGCATTTCTGGCTGACCGACGACCGGACGCTTTGCGAGCGCACCTCGGTCTATCTGCGCGGCGGCGGCATTGCCGATCTTCACCGCGAGTTCAGCGCGCGCGCCGTGCCGGGGCTGACGCCGATGAGCGTGCGGCCATGGAACATGGAAGAGTTCTACATCCACGATCCGCACGGCAACCTGCTGCGCTTCGGCCGCATCCCCAAGCGTTGATCTCAGGCGTTTCCGCGCGGCAGGAAAGCGCCCAGCGCCACGGCCAGCCATCCCGCCATCATGAGGAACCCGCCGGTTGGTGCCGACATGGGGAAGAGGCCGTGGCCTGCCGTGTGGCGGAAGACGAGGTCACCGGCAAAGAGCGCCGTGCCGACGATGAGAAGAAGGGCCGCAAGCGGCGCTGTGCGCACCGAGGGCCATGCGGCATGAAGCGCGATCAGCGCCGGGGCATGGGCGAGGCACATGGCGGAGGCGCCGGCCATCAGGCGCGGGTCGCTGCCATGAGATGCGGCGGCGGCCGCGGCGACGCCGGCAAGGCCCATCAGGCCGGCGACGAGGAGGCTTGCCGAGCGGAGCGAAAAGGACATCGGATCATTCCTGGTTCTGCATATGGTGGGCGAGACGCGTCACGGGTTCGAGGATGACGGTGCGCAGGCCCTCGCCTTGCACCGTTTCCTCCAGCGCGCGCACGAAGCAGAGCAGCCATTCGTCCCGCTCCGCCGGGCCGATCGGGGCCGCGAAATGGCGGCGGCGCAGCATGGGATGGCCGCGCTTTTGCGTATAGAGCGGCGGACCGCCGAGCCAGCCCGTCAGATATTCGTAGAGCTTTTCCTCGCTGCCGGCGAGATCCGGCGGATGGACCGCCCGGCAGCGTGCGGCTTCCGGCAGGGTGTCCATCAGCTCGTAGAAGCGGCGCGTCAGCGCGCGCACCGTCGCATCGCCGCCGATGGCCTCGTAGAGGGTGACCGTCTCGCGCTGCTGCTGATTTTCCGTCGTGTCCGTCATGGCTCTTCCCGTTCCTCCGGTCTTAGCGCCGCCATGCGCGGGGTGCAATCCCGGCCGCCGCGCTGCGACGAAGCGCGCCCTCCCTCCCGTCGATTGACAAGAAACCGTCCAGACGGTATGTTTTAGCATGAGCAAGGCACACCATCGCAAGAAGCATCCCGAGGCCGTCCGCCAGCAATTGCTGGAGGTCGCGGCGAAGCTGTCGCTGGAGAAGGGGCCGTCGAGCGTGACGCTTGATGCGGTCTCGCAGGCGGCGGGCGTCAGCAAGGGCGGGCTGCTGCACCATTTTCCCAACAAGCTGTCGTTGCTCGACGGCCTGTTCGACGACCTGACGGGCAAGTTCGACCGGGCGCTTGCGGAAAGGATGCGGGACGACCCGGAGCCGAGGGGGCGCTTCACGCGGGCCTATGTCGCCGTCTGGTTCCTGCCGGAGGGCATGGCGGACGGCGACCAATGGAAGGTGCTGATCGTCGCGCTCATTTCCGAGCCGCATCTGCGCGAGCGCTGGCGACAATGGGTGGATCGCCAGCTTGCGGAGAATGTCGGCACGGATTCCGCGCTCGACGCCATGCTGGTGCGCTACGCGGTGGACGGGCTGTGGCTGGCCGACCTGCTCGACGCGCCGGTCATGGATCCGCCGATGCGCGCGGCCATGCTGGAGCGGCTGCTGGTGCTGTCGCGTCTTTGACCCGTCCCTGAATTCGCGCCCTGCGGCGCTTGTTGGCGCGGCCCGCGCCGGAGACCTGCCATGAACCTCACCGCCGTCTATTCCGTTCTCGTCGTCGCCATCGTCTTCGAGGTGCTTGGCACTTCCGCCATGCAGGCGGCCCAGCACTTCACGCGCCTCGTGCCGACGGCGACGATGGTGGTCTGCTACGCCATCGCCTTCTATTTCCTGTCGTGGAGCCTGCGTTTCGTGCCGGTCGGCATCGCCTATGCGATCTGGAGCGGGCTTGGCATCGTGCTGATCTCTCTCGTCGGCTATTTCGTCTTCGGCCAGAAGCTCGATCCGGCCGCGATTCTCGGCCTTGGCCTCATCATCGCCGGCGTCGTCGTGCTGAACGTCTTCTCCAAGTCGACATTCCACTGAACGAGGATCGGAATCGACGAGCAGCCGCTTGCCAAGCGGCGCTTCCGGCCCTATCGATTTTGTGAATTGAAAGCGGTTTCAATTTTTGATCTCGAAGGAATGGCACATGGCAATACGCACCATCGTATGGGGTGAGAACATCCACGAGCAGACGAACGCGGTCGTCCGCTCGATCTATCCGAACGGCATGCACACCGCGATTGCCGATGCGCTCAACCGGGATCCCGCGATCACGGCCACGACGGCAACCCTGCAGGAGCCGGAGCACGGCCTGACGGAGGCGCGTCTGGCGCAGACGGACGTGCTGACCTGGTGGGGCCACCAGAATCACGGCGCGGTGAGCGACGAGGTGGTGGAACGGGTGGCGAGGCGCGTGTGGGAAGGCATGGGCCTTCTCGTCCTTCATTCCGGTCATTTCTCCAAGATATTCAAGCGCCTGATGGGTACGCCCTGCGCGCTGAAATGGCGCGAGGCTGGCGAGCGGGAGCGCGTCTGGGTCATCAATCCGCGCCACCCCATCGCCGAGGGCCTTGGCGAGAACTTCGTTCTGGAGAACGAGGAAATGTACGGCGAGCAGTTTTCGGTGCCCGAGCCGCTGGAGACGGTGTTCATCTCCTGGTTTGCCGGCGGGGAAGTGTTCCGTTCGGGCCTTACCTGGCGGCGCGGCGCCGGCAATATCTTCTATTTCCGCCCGGGCCATGAGACCTATCCGACCTATCACGACGCGACGGTGCAGAAGGTGCTCGTCAACGGCGTGAAATGGGCCTTCAACCCGCAGGGCGCCTATCCGGCGATCCATGATGCGCCGAACGTGCCGGTCGAGACGGCGCTGGAGCCGATCGTCGAGCGCGGGCCGAAGCTGCATGAAGCCGGCGAAGCCGGTTACCGTTGAGGCAGGCCATGCGACTTCTCGTTCTTGGAACCGGCGGCATGGCCAACACCCATGCCGAGCACTTTGCCGCAATCGACGGCGTCGAACTCGTCGGTGCTGTCGATGTCGATCCCGCGCGGGCGAAAGCCTTTGCGGCGCAGCATGGCATCACGCATGTCTTCACCTCGCTGGAGGAGGCCATCGCCTGGGGCGGCTTCGATGCGGCGACCAACGTGACGCCCGACCGGGCGCACCACCCGACCACGCTGGCGCTGCTGGCGGCGGGCAAGCATGTCCTGTGCGAAAAGCCGTTGGCGGAAAACTATGCCCGGGCGGACGAGATGGCGCGTGCGGCGGAAGCTTCCGGCCTCGTCACCATGGTGAACCTGACCTACCGCAATGTCGCGCCGCTGCAGAAGGCGCGCGAGATGGTGCTGGCCGGCGCGATCGGCCAGGTGCGCCATGTCGAGGCATCCTATCTGCAAAGCTGGCTCGTCTCGAAGGCCTGGGGCGACTGGGCAACGGAGAGCCAGTGGCTCTGGCGGCTGTCCACGAAGCACGGCTCGAACGGCGTGCTCGGCGATGTCGGCATCCACATCCTCGACTTCGCCAGTTATGGCGCGGCGAGCGACGTGGAGCATGTCTTCGCGCGCCTGAAGGCTTTCGACAAGGCGCCGGACAACCGCATCGGCGAATATGATCTCGACGCCAATGATAGTTTCGCCATGACCGTCGACTTCGCCAATGGTGCGCTCGGCGTCATCCATTCCAGCCGCTGGGCGACCGGCCACCTCAATGAACTGCGCCTTCGCATGCATGGCGAGCGCGGCGCGTTGGAGGTGATCCACTCGACTGACGGATCGAGCCTGCGCGGCTGCCTTGGGGCGGATGTGGAAACGGCCGTGTGGCGGGAGATCGACGCCGGCACGGTCCCGACCAACTATCAGCGCTTCGCCGCGGCCGTCGCCGCCCGCCAGACGATAGAGCCGGGCTTCCGCCACGCGGCCGAGCTTCAGAAGGTTCTCGACCTCGCCATCGAGACGGAGAAGGGGCGCTGCGAGCGGAAGGTCTGATCAGGCCGGGGCAGGACCCGTCGAGCCGCGAATGATGAAATCGACCGGCCAGACCTCTTGCAACGTCTCCGGCGCTTCCCCTTGCAGCAGCCGCAGAACCATGTCGCCGATCCGCTCGCCCGCCGCGCGGATCGGCGAGCGCGTCGTGGTGAGCGCCGGCACGAGATTGTCGGGACTGAGATAGGGGAAGACGTCGTCATGGGCGATGAGGGAGACGTCCGTGCCCACCGCAAGCCCGGCGATGCGGATCGCCCGCATCGCCCCGAGCGCCGACATCATCGAGCCGGCGATGACGGCCGTCGGCGGTGAGGGAAGGGTGAGGAAGGCCCGCATCAGCCGAAAACCGGTCTCGTCCGTAAACTCGCCGTGGCCGGCGAGTGCCGGCTCGACGGCAAGGCCATGGGCGGCAAGTGTCGCGCGATAGGCGGCATCGCGGTCGCGGGCATAGGTGCTCGCGATATCGCCGTTGATCAGGGCGATGCGGCGGTGGCCGAGGCCCGCCAGATGCCGCGTCGCGGTCTCGATGGCGCCGAAATTATCGATATCGAGAAAGGCGAACGGCTGCTGCGCCTCGCTGCGGCCGTGTACGATGAAGGGCAGGTCCAGCGCGCGCAGCAGGGCGATGCGTGCATCCGTGCAGGCGGGGGTGTGGACGATCACCGCATCCACGCGCTTGCTGGCGGCAAGGCGGCGGTAGGCGGTCTCCTCCTCGTCCTGCGTTTCCACGGTCGAGACGAGGATATCGATGCCGTCCTTCTGCAGGCGCGTCGAAAGACCGCCCATGAACTCGCTGGAGTGGGGGCCGAAGCGCCCGCCGCCCTGAAAGACGATGCCGATGGCGCCGGCCCGGCCGGTGGCGAGCCGCTGGGCACTGATATTCGGCCGGTAGCCGAGCTGCTCGGCGGCCTCCAGCACACGCGCCCGCGTCTCGGGCTTCACCTCCGGATATCCGCTCATCGCCCGGCTGACCGTCGTCTGCGACAGGCCGATGCGTGCGGCGAATTCCTTGAGGTTCATGCTGTCGTCTCTGCTGCGGTCGACCGGACGCCATTTATGGACCCTTCGGCCCCGCGCAGCAAGCACCGCGAAGGCCGCACGCGAGCGTTCGGCGGGCGTTGCGATAGCGCTTGAAATCGGTAAATAGCACGTTAAAGTCTAAATATTAGCGATATGGTTGTGCTCGGGCGCGTTTTTGTCCGGTCTTGGCTTGTTGCAAATCTACGGGTCATGGGGCTGGCCCGCCCGCTTGCATCTGCCGGGAAGACCTTCCCGACGGTGCCTGCGGCCATTTCGGGGAGGGGCATGCTGGTTGGCTCGATGCTGCCGGCGGCGGGTTCGTTTGCCCGCGCGGATTTGTGGCCGGAGGAACCTGCGTCGGAGGCAGGTCCGCGGTTTGTGCCGGTTGGGGCGGAACGCGGCGCAGCCGGGGATGGGCAGGGGCCGCCCATCGTCTACACCCGGTCCGAAACCGGTCGGCGCGGCTCGTATCTGCGTGTGCTGGAGCGCCTGTTCGGCGCGCGCCGCGCGGGGCGACGGCGTGATCTCCTCTTCTCCCGTGCGCCGGTGCTGTTCCTGATGGTGGAGGAGGCGTTCCTCCTTTATGTCATTGTCGGATTGCTGCGGGCGATGACCGGGCGGCGGACCGTAGGCCTGCTGGCCCGGCCCCGACCGCTCGCCGTTTCTCCCCGCTGGCGCCATGCCTTCAGGCGGGCCGT
>Ga0209793_1000857_pt1 | contig 25013 bp, 26 predicted proteins | sample EBPBio122009_DNA_FD_185863 | JGI IMG/M metagenome (GOLD analysis project Ga0209793, IMG submission 185863) | Wastewater treatment Type I Accumulibacter community from EBPR Bioreactor in Madison, WI, USA - Reactor 1_2/2/2009_ DNA (SPAdes) (version 2) | ecosystem: Engineered > Bioreactor > EBPR >... | reverse complement strand
GCGAAGGTGCCTGACGAGGCGCCGGAAGGCGGCGGCCTCGAATTCGGTCTGCTGGTCTTTCGTCAGTTCGGTCATCGTTTCGGTCTCAGTACGGTCCGGTGCGGGAAGGGTGTATCTCGTATGTGTGCAGGGCCTCGTCCGCATTCAACCGGGCGAAGATCGGCGCTAGCCGGTCGGCCCAGCGGGCAATGCCGTCCGCATCGCCGATCTCGTCCTGGCGGATCTCGATGAGCGCATGGGCGATACCCGGCTTCATGCAGTGATGGAAGAGGGTGTCGCCGCGCAGCGCCCCGTCATAAGGTTCGTTGTCGCCCACCACCACGTCGCCGGGCGATTCCAGCTCGGCAAGCAGCGGGCGCACGGCGCGCGGATCGCTGTCCCACAGCACCGTCACGTGCCAGGGGCGGGGAACGCCTTTCCAGGCCGGCGTGTAGGAATGCATGGAGATGACGAGCGGAGCCTTGCCGGTCCGTTCCTCAACCGCACGGATCGTGCGGGACACGGCATCGTGATAGGGGCGGTGGAAGGCTTCCAGCCGGTATTGCCATTCTTCCGGCGTGATCGGATGATTGCCTGGAATGATCGCGCCGTCGGAAATGCGCATGACGAGCGTCGGGTCGTCCTCGCCCCGGTTGGGATCGATGAGGAGGCGGGAGAAGCGGCTCATGACCACCGGTGCGTTCAGCCGGGCATTGAGGCCGCGCACCACGCCCTCCACGCCGATATCGTAGGCGATGTGGCGCTCGAAGGCGCTTTCCGGCAGGCCGAGGCGGCCGTAGCGTTCGGGCAGGAGGTTCGTCGCGTGGTCCGCGAGGATGACAAGCCCCAGGCTTGTGTCGCCGTCGATGATCTCGAAAGGAGGATGGTCCTGCATGCTTTTGCCGATTGTACGCCGCACCCCGCAAGTGATCGCATGGGGCGATCCGCCCCGCAACCCGCAATGCTTGGCGTTCGGGAAAGATTCCTTCTCTTTTCATGACAATGTAATCGATTAGAGCCGCGTTGACATTCATGCCCCGCCGTCGCAAGAAAGCGCATATTCAAATCAACGGAGTTCCATTGGAAGCCGTGAGAGCCAAGACCCATCGCCCGTTTTTCTCGAAAGCCGGCGGCCTTTTCCAGGCCGGCCTCTTCCTCGTCGCGGGTTTTCTCGCCTTTTCCGTCGCGGATGAGGCGAGGGCCGATTTCCGCGTCTGCAACGGCACGCAGAACCTCGTCGGCGTCGCCATCGGCTACCGCGCCAAGGAAGGCTGGGTGACCGAGGGCTGGTGGCAGGTGCCGGCCACGACCTGCGCCACGCTGATCGAGGGCGAATTGCAGTCGCGCTACTACTATCTCTATGCCGAGGACGCCGCCCGCGGCGGCCGCTGGACCGGCGACGTCAACATGTGCGTCGCCGAGAACGAGTTTAAGATCACCGGCGTCGAGGACTGCTTCGCACGCGGTTTCCAGCGCATGGGCTTCAAGGAATATGACACGGGGCGGCAGGGAAGCTGGATGGTGCAGCTCTCCGATACGCCAGGGACGCAGGAGAGCCAGAACTGATGAGACGGAACAGAAAAGTCAAAATCCTCGCCACGCTCGGACCGGCATCGTCTGACGAGCAGATGATCCAGAAGCTGCACGAGGCGGGAGCAGACCTGTTCCGCATCAATATGAGCCACGCCAGCCATGACGTGATGCGCACGCTGATCAGCCGCATCCGCGCCGTGGAAGCCCGTTGCGGTCGGCCGATCGGCATCCTCGCCGACCTCCAGGGGCCGAAGCTGCGCGTCGGCAAGTTCGCCAACGGCTCGGAGGAACTGAAGCCCGGCCAGACCTTCACGCTCGACAACAAGGATGTGCCCGGCGACAACACCCGCGTGTTCTTGCCGCATCCGGAAATCCTCGAAGCGGTCAAGCCCGGCCATCGCCTGCTGATCGACGACGGCAAGCTGCATCTGCGCGCCGAGTCGTCCGACGGCAAGTCCATCGTCTGCACGGTCGTCTCCGGCACCAAGATCTCCGACCGCAAGGGCGTGAGCCTGCCCGACACGCTGCTCGGCGTGGGCGCGCTGACGGAGAAGGATCGTATCGACCTCGACGCCGTTCTGGCGACCGGCAGCGTCGACTGGGTGGCGCTCTCGTTCATCCAGCGTCCGGAAGACCTTGCCGAAGTGCGCAAGGTCGCGCGCGGCCGCGTCGGCCTGATGTCGAAGATCGAGAAGCCGCAGGCCATCGAGCGCATCGATGAGATCATCGAGCTTTCCGACGCCCTCATGGTCGCCCGTGGCGACCTTGGCGTGGAAATGCCGCTTGAAGCCGTTCCCGGCCTGCAGAAGCAGCTCATCCGCGCCTGCCGCCGCGCCGGCAAGCCGGTGGTCGTCGCCACGCAGATGCTGGAATCGATGATCTCCGCGCCGGTGCCGACCCGCGCCGAAGTCTCCGACGTCGCGACCGCCGTCTTCGAAGGCGCGGATGCCGTGATGCTGTCGGCCGAATCCGCTTCCGGCGATTACCCGGTCGAGGCGGTCTCCACCATGGCGTCCATCGCCAGTAAGGTCGAGCGCGACCCGCATTATCCGGGCATCATCTACGCCCAGCGCTCGACGCCGGAAGCGACCGGCGCGGACGCCATCTCGCTCGCCGCGCGCCAGATCGCCGAGACGCTGAAGCTGTCGGCCATCGTCTGTTACACCTCGTCGGGCACGACGGGCCTGCGCACCGCGCGCGAGCGGCCGGATACGCCGGTTCTGGCGCTGTCGCCGGTCATCGAGACCGCGCGCCGTCTGTCGGTGGTCTGGGGCCTGCACTGCGTCGTCACGGGCGACGCGGAAGACCTCGACGACATGGTCAACCGCGCCTGCCGCATCGTGGTTGCCGAAGAATTCGGCAAGCCGGGCGACCGCATCATCATCTCGGCCGGTGTGCCGTTGCGCACGCCCGGCGCGACGAACATGCTGCGCATTGCCTATATCGCCGCCGACGGCGTCAGCGGCGTCTGACAGCGCCTTCTATATGTGATCCTTCGCAAGGCGGGCCTCGGCCCGCCTTGCCGATTCCTGGAGGTCGCGATCCCGGCCGGCGATCTTCTCCAGCGCCTCTATGGCAAGATCGGTGACGACGTAATCCGGCTTGTGGCCGAGATTGCGGATCCACACGAGTTCCGACCCGGCAATATCGCGCGCCAGTCCGCGCGAATGGATTTCCTCATAGACGATGCCGTCCGTATCGCCGGTAACGATGACTGTTGGCGTGCGGATCTCGGCGTAGCGTGGCTGTATGCGGCGGACGTGATCGAGCAGGCTCGCTACGTCAATTGCATTGTTGCGGAAGGTTTTCGGGCGCAGCACGAGGGCGGGGGCCGTCGCCGCGATATAGTCGTCAGGGCAAGGATTGGGGGAGAAGACGGACCGGGTGCCGCCCTTGATGCGTAGGAGGCCGGCGGGCATGGCCACGATATGGCTGAAGAGCCAGCCGATCACCGGCAGCTTCGCGAGATCGTAGTACCAGTCGATGCCGCCCGGCCAGGGATGTGTGGCGGGGGCGAGGAAGAGAAGCCCCGCCGTCTTTTCCGGGTGCTCCAGCGCAAAGCTCGCGGCGATGGCGCCGCCGAAGGAGTGGCCGACGATGATGGCCCTGCCGATGCCGCGCCTGTCCATCAGCCGCGCGATGGCGTGCGCCTGGCCATCGGGAAACGCGTTCTCCGGCCCACCGCGCTCCGAATAGCCGTGGCCGGGGCGGTCGAGGAAGAGGAGATCGGCGCGGCCTTCGAGCCTGTTGCGGAAGGCATGCATCTGGTCGCGAAGGTTGCCGCTCGCGCCGTGGATGAAAACGACGGGCGGCAGGTCCGCCGTCGTGCCGGCCGGCACGAACACGCTGTTCATGCGCAGGCCGCCGATGTCGATCGGTTCGCCGATATTCGGGAACTGCCGCTCGAGCGCCCGTGTTCTCCATGCCGAGAAGGCAAAGCCGGCGACGAGGAGGGCGAGGGGTGTGGCGAGAAGGGCTGTCAGCATGGGCGGCGGGAAGAGGCTGCGAGCGATCCGGTTGGCTTCTGATAGCCGATCCGGGCCATTCGCGCCACCTCGCGGTCAGGTGCGCTGGCCGGTCAGCTTTTCCGCGAGGTCGCCGAGTTCCTTCTGCGCGTCCCGCTCGGCGGGATAGAGGTCGAGAACTTTTTCCAGCGCCCGCAACGCCAGTTCGTCGCGGCCGGTCTGCGCCATGATTGCCGCCATGCCGGTGAGCGCGCCGAAATGGCGTGGCTCGATCTTGAGCACCTGATTTATGTCGGACATGGACTTGCGGTAGTTGCCGGCCTTGAAGTGCAGGGTCGCGCGGCGATTCCAGCCCTCGATGTAGTCAGGCTTCAGGCGAATCGCCTCGTCGAGGAAATCGAGCGCGGCGGCGTTGTTCTCTTCGGAGATCGCCTTGTCGGCCCACTGGATCAGGAGGTTGATCGTGGCGCTGCCCGATTCCTGCCATTCGCGGCGAATCTGGTCGGCGATGTTTCTGGCCTTGTCGGGGTCGCCTTCATGCTTCAACTCGCCGAAGAGCGTATCGAGTCGCTGGGCGGGCGTGGTGAAGGCGCTGGACGGGGCGTCGAGCGAGGCCTTGTCCGCCGTCTGCGCAAGCGCGCCGGTGAGGGAGAGGGAAAGGCAGAGAGCGGTAAGCATGAAAAAGCGCATGGCGGTTATGGTAAACCGCCATGCGCCAACTTCAAATCATTATTTGTCGATCATCGCTTTCCGCAGGGCGGAAAGGCGACCGCGACGCTTATCAGCCCTGACGGGCCTTGAAGCGCGGGTTCTGCTTGTTGATGATGTAGACACGGCCCTTGCGGCGAACAAGGCGGTTCTCGCGATGACGAGCCTTGAGCGACTTGAGCGAATTCTTGATCTTCATTTTTCTGATCCGCGTATTTCGGGGCGACTCGAGTTCGCCGGATTTCCTCAATCAAAAACGCGCCATTTCGGGCGCGCTTTCGGGTTGGCAGGCATGTAACCCGGGACATTTCCGCTGTCAACCGTGGAAGCCGGTTTTCCAGCCTCCCTCAGTCGAGAATCTGGGTGATATGCCCCATTTTACGGCCGGGACGGGCTTCCGTCTTGCCGTAGAGGTGGACGAGCACACCGGGTTTTTCGAGCCATGCGGGCACGTCGTCGATGTCGTCGCCGATCAGATTCTGCATCACGCAGTCCGAATGGCGGCGCGGATCGCCCAGCATATGGCCGGCGACGGCGCGGATATGCTGCTCGAACTGCGAGATGACGCAGGCCGCCTCCGTCCAGTGGCCGGAATTGTGCACGCGGGGCGCGATCTCGTTGGCGACCAGCCCGCCGTCCGGCAGGACGAAGAACTCGACGCCAATCACGCCGACATAATCGAGGCTGTCGAGAATCGCGCGCGCCGCCTTGCGGGCCTGGTCCGCCGTCGTCTCGCTGACGCGGGCGGGCAGGGTGGAGGTGTGCAGGATGCCGTTGCGGTGGACATTCTCCGCCGGATCGTAGCAGGCGATGGTGCCGTCGCGGTCGCGCGCGGCGATGATCGAGACTTCCCGCTCGAAGGGCACGAGGCTTTCGAGGATCAGCGGCACGCCCCCCAGGGCTTCGAAGGCGCCCTCGCGGCTCTCGGCGGGTGAGCGGAACAGGCGCTGGCCCTTGCCGTCATAGCCGAGGCGGCGGGTCTTGAGGACACCGACGCCGCCGAAGGCGTCGAGCGCGGCTTCGAGGTCGGCTTGGCTGTCGACGGCGGCGAAATCGGCGGTGAGGATGCCGCAGTCGCGGATGAAGCTCTTTTCGACCAGCCGGTCCTGCGAGACTTCCAGTGCGCGCGGCGGGGGGAAGACCGGCACGGAGGCCGCCAGCTTTTCGGCGGCGGTGACGGGCACGTTTTCGAATTCGTAGGTCACGACATCCGAGAGGCGGGCAAGCGCGGCAAGCGCATCCGGGTCGTCATAGGGCGCGGCGATCTGGGCGTTGGCGACCTGCGCGGCCGGGCAATCGGGCTGTGGCTCCAGAATGACGGTGTGCAGGTTGAGCCGCGCGGCGGCCATGGCCAGCATGCGGCCGAGCTGGCCACCGCCGATGATGCCGATCGTGCGCACGCTCATAGCGGGCCGTCCACGGGATATTCGGCGACGGCGTTCGACTGGTTCTCGCGCCATTCGTCGAGGCGGTGGGCAAGCTCCGGGTCGCTGAGGGCCAGCACAGCGGCGGCGAGCAGCGCGGCGTTGACCGCGCCGGCCTTGCCGATGGCGAGCGTGCCGACGGGAATGCCGGCCGGCATCTGCACGATGGAGAGCAGGCTGTCCTGGCCGGAAAGGGCCTTGGACTGCACCGGGACGCCGAAGACCGGAAGGGGCGTCATGGCGGCGGCCATGCCGGGCAGGTGGGCCGCGCCGCCGGCGCCGGCGACGATCACCTTGAAGCCTTCCGCCTTCGCGCCGCGCGCGAAGCTGTAGAGCCGGTCGGGCGTGCGGTGCGCCGAAATGATGCGGGCTTCGTAATCGACGCCGAGCGCATCGAGCGTGTCGGCGGCGTTCTTCATCGTCTCCCAGTCGGACTGGCTTCCCATGATGATGGCGACGGGGGGCGTTTCTGTCGTGTCCAAGGCGTCTCGTCCGTTCAGGCGATGATGTCGGGGATGATCTGGTCTTCCAGCTTGGAAATCTTGTCCTTCAGGATCAGTTTCTTCTTCTTCATGCGCTGGATCCTGAGGGCTTCGCACCCGGTCTGGATCATGGCGTTGATCGCGGCGTCGTAGTCTTCGTGCTCCTGGCGGAGCCGTGCCGCGGCAAGCCGCAATTCAGCCTGTTCCTGGTCTGCCATGCTGTTCGTTCCCCGTCCTCGCGGGCGCGGTCGGTCCCCCTCGCGCGCCTTCTGTGAAGGCTGCTCCTACCACGAAACCCCTGGTAACGGGAAGTTATCCCTCGCCACGTTTTCGCCTTCGACAAATGAAAAATGACATGGCACACTGACTTTGTTGCAACCTGGATCATCCGGCACGCAAGTGACCGGGTGCAAGCAAAAGGAAGGAACTGTCACATGACGATTGAGGCCCATCTGGCTACGCTCGAAAAGAAGCACGTCGCTCTGGAAGAAGAGCTGCATGCCGCGGTGAACCGCCCCTCGGCTGAGGATCAGACGATTGCGGAGATCAAGCGTCGCAAGCTGCGCATCAAGGATGAGATCGAGCGCCTTCGCTCTTCTTCTCACTGAAAAGACAGGGGTTTTTCCAAAGTTATCAGAAGGAGGCATGTCGCGGAACAGATGGTCTGTATGGGAGGACCTGGGTCGGAACCCATTTCGCGAAACCGCTTCCGAAATACGAAATCATAGATGTCGTGACGCCCTGGCCCGCTCGAAAGACGCGCCGGGGCGTTCTGTTTCAGAACGGGACGGCTACGGCGCTCAGGACCAGAATTGGTCGAGCCAGAGATTGAGCCGGTCGAAGCCCCGCGCGTTGATGGCGTAAATGCGCCTCGTGCCCTCGGCCTTCACGCTGACGAGGTTGGAATCGAGCAGGGCCTTGAGGTGCTGCGATACCGCCGGGCGGCTGATCGGCAGGCCCTCGGACAGTTCGTTGACCGTGCGCGGGGCGCGGCGCAGCTCTTCCAGCAGGAACCTGCGGTTCGGGTCGGCGATCGCGGAGAAGGGGTCCGGCTGGGTCATGGCCGGAGGCTATGGCAAAGCAGCAGGTGCGGCAAGTATTTTGTGCGCTGCGAAGAGCCGCTCAGAAGAAGGAGCGCGCGCCGTCGTAGACAAGGTTTAGGCCGGCGATGAAGGCCATGGCATACATGAAGGGATAGAACACATCCGGCTTCATGCGCTTGACGACGAAACCGCCCAGGGCCGTGGCGGCGATGGCGAGGGGAATGAGCGTGGCGGAGATGGTGAGATTCTCCGTGCCGAACTGTCCGAGCGCGAAATAGGGGCCGAGCTTCAGGAAGTTGAGGATGGCGAAGAAGCGCACGGCGGCGCCCGTATAGTCGCGCGGCGGCAGCTTCAGCGGAAGGCCGTAGACCTGGAAGGGCGCGCCGCCAGCATGGGCGACGAAGCTGCCATAGCCGGAAAGCGTGCCGAGAAAGGCGGCGGGCACGAGCCGGTGCGGTTTCGCATGGATGACGTGGCCGTGGCGCGTGCGCCAGCTATTGTAGAAATAGCGGGCGGCGAAGAGCACGGTGATCACCCCGATGATGAGGCGGAGCGCATCGCGCGGCACATAGGCCGAGGTCGCCCAGCCGACGGCAAGGCCGAGAAGGGCGCCCGGCAGCAGCATCTTGAGAAGCGTCCGGTCGTTGTGCCGGCGCCAGATCCAGAGCGAGACGCAGTCCATGACGACGAGGATCGGCAGCAGTATGGCGGCGGCCTGCACCGGCGGCACGGCGATGGCGAGTAGCGGCACGCCCATGAGCGCGAGCGCCTCGCCCATGCCACCCTTGGTGAGGCCGACGAGGATGACCGCGGGAACGGCGGCATAGTAGATGGCGGGGTCGATGGACATGGAAGGCGATTGATCCTGTTCGTCCTTCCGTCTATCCGCTTTGATCTGTTATGACGAGACCGGACGCCGCAATCGGCGGCCGCAACGCAAGGGAAGTCCCATTCATGTCCAATGTCGAAAGCCGCTGCCGTCTCGTGCTGATCCTTCCCGAGGGCGAGGACCTTGCCGCGCGGGCGGCGATGCTGGAGGGGGCCTTGAAGGGCGGTGACGTCGCCTCGGTCATCCTGCCGCAATACGGGCTGGACGACGGGCAGTTCCAGAAACATGCCGAGACGCTGGTCGCGCTCGTGCAGAAGGCCGGCGCGGCGGCGCTGGTGGCCGGCGATACGCGCGTGGCGGGCCGGGCGAAGGCCGATGGCATCCATGTGACGGGCGGCGTCGAGGAGCTTGGCGAGGCGGTGGAGAAATTCACGCCGAAGCTCATCGTCGGCGGCGGTAACGCGACGGACAGGCACAAGGCGCTGGAGATCGGCGAAGTGCAGCCGGACTATATCTTCTTCGGCAAGATCGGCGGCGACATCAAGCCGGAGGCGCATCCGAAGAATCTGGCGCTCGCGGAATGGTGGGCCTCGATGGTCGAGATTCCCTGCATCGTGCTCGGCGGCACGGACCCGCATTCGGCGCTGGCCGTGGCCGAGACCGGTGCGGAATTCGTGGCGCTCGACAAGGCGGTTTTCGCCGATCCCGCGCAGGCCCCGCATGTGGTCGCGGCCGTCAATGCCCTGCTTGACGAAAAAGCGCCACGGTTTGAGGAATAGTAGGGTTCATGATCAGGGCCGTTCTTTCGCAAGCTAGCCGTATCGCGCCGATGGCGCTTCTCGCCGCGGGCGTTCTCGTGGCCGCGCCCGCCTTGGCGGAAACGGCGAAGAAGGGCCCTTCCGTCACGGCCGGCGACCAGGTCGAGCAGAAGGACGCGCCCGAGGACAAGGCGGCGTCGACGGTCCGGACGCCGGAGACGGGCAAGGACAAGCCTGGGGAAAAACCGGAAGATGGGCCATCGACGGGCCTGACGGTCCTCGACCGCATGGGGGCGGATCTTCCGGCCCTTCCGGCGGAAAAGCCCTTCACCGGCAAGGTAGATGAGGCCTATGGCGCATTCCAGCGCGGACGTTATCTCACGGCGATGGAGCTCGCCCTGCCGCGCGCCCAGCTCGGCGACCCGGCGGCGCAGACGCTCGTTGCCGAAATCCTCGACCGCGGCCTCGGCGTCAAGCGCAACCGCGACCAGGCGATGTTCTGGTACGAGCAGGCGGCCAATGGCGGCGATCCGACCGGCATGTTCAAATACGCCGTCCTCCTGATGGAGCGCTCCCGCTCGAAGGACGACCGCAAGAAGGCCGACGAGCTAATGAAGAAATCGGCCGAACTCGGCAATCCCTCGGCGCAGTTCAACTATGCGCAGGTTCTGGTGTCGGACAATCCTGGCGAGAAGGGGTTGCGCGAGGCGCTGCCCTATTACGAGAAATCCGCCGAGCAGGGCATCGCGGATGCGCAGTACGCGCTGTCGCAGATCTACGAGAACCTGAAGGACCTGCCGGAGGAGAAGAAGAAGCGCGCCCGCGAATGGCTGCTGCGCGCGGCCCGGGCCGGCTACGACACCGCCCAGCTCGACCTCGGCATGTGGCTGGTGAACGGCACGGCCGGCGAGCGCGACTTCGATGCCGGCTTCAAATGGCTGAAGCGGGCGGCGGACGGCGGCAACCCGGTCGCCCAGAGCAAGCTCGCCCAGCTCTATATCCACGCCATCGGCACCAAGCCCGATCCAGTCGAGGCGGCGAAGTGGTTCGTGCTGGCGCGCCGCGCCGGGTTGAACGACCCCTCGCTGGAGGACTTCTATCTCGGCCTCAACGACGAGCAGCAGAAGGCGGCGATCACGGCGGCGAACAAGTACCGTTCGGGGTCCTGACGCTCCCGCATTTACCCTGTTGCGCGATAGGATGGCCTGCTTTGCATCCCTTGCAGGGGCAGAAGGCTTGAAACTTCGGGGGATTTGTGGTCTTGAGGCCGCATATTCCGGTCCCGGCGCGTTTTCGCGCCGCGGCTTCTGCCGTCCCGAGCGCCGGACATTCCCGAAGGACAAGGTTGCATGGCTCGTTCAGCTCTTCTCAACGTCATGGTTCAGGCCGCTTTCAAGGCCGGCAAGTCGCTCGCGCGCGATTTCGGCGAAGTGCAGAACCTGCAGGTCTCGCTGAAGGGGCCGGGCGACTACGTCTCGCAGGCCGACCGCAAGGCGGAAAAGATCATCCGCGAGGAGCTGATGAAGGCCCGCCCGACCTACGGCTTCCTCGGCGAGGAATCCGAGGAGATCGCCGGCACGGACGGCGCGCACCGCTGGATCGTCGATCCGCTCGACGGCACGACCAACTTCCTGCACGGCATTCCGTGCTTCGCGGTCTCCATCGCACTGGAGCGCAATGGCGAGATCGTCGCGGGCGTGGTGCTGAACCCGGCGACGGACGAACTCTTCACCGCCGAGCGCGGCGGCGGAGCCTTCCTCAACGACCGCCGCCTGCGCGTGGCGGCCCGCAAGAATCTTTCGGATGCCGTCATCGGCTGCGGCATGCCGCATCTCGGCCGCGGCAACCACGGCAAGTACTTGATCGAACTGCGCCACGCGATGGGCGAAGTCGCCGGCATGCGCCGCCTCGGCGCGGCCGCGCTCGACCTTGCCTATGTCGCCGCCGGCCGCTTCGACGGCTTCTGGGAGCGCGACCTGGCCGAATGGGACATGGCGGCGGGTATCCTCCTGATTCGTGAAGCGGGCGGCTATGTCAGCGATCTGGACGGCGGCACGGCTATGTTCGACACCGGCACGATCGTCGCCGGCAACGAATATATCCACAAGGCGCTGCGCGAAGTGCTGCACCGCCCGGTGCCGACGCGCTAAGCCCTTCAACTCGTCGCAATCTTCCTCTAGTCTCCGCCCCGATCGAGGAAGCGGAGATGCGAGTACATGGCTAAGCTGGCGCTGTCGGGCCGGGGAGGCTCGGCCGAGACCGAGGACTACCCGCACAAACTCTCAAGCCCCATGGCGTTCTTCTGGACGATGGTGATCTTCCTCATCATCGTCGGCTTCGTGGCCGCCATTCTCTTCCGTCAGGCACAGACGGCCTTCCTTTCCAATCCCGGCCTCAACGGTCTCATCCTCGGCGTGCTCCTGATCGGCATCCTGCTGGTCTTCAACCATGTGCTGGCGCTGCGGCCGGAAGTGCGCTGGTTCAACTCGTTCCGTGCGGCCGGGAGCGCCGAGAAGGTCGGGCGCGACCCGGTCCTGCTCGCGCCGATGCGCTCGCTGATCGGCCGCCGCCATTCGGTGGCGCTCTCCACGACGGCGCTCCGCTCGATCCTTGATTCCATCGCGACCCGCCTCGACGAATCCCGTGATACATCGCGCTACCTGATCGGCCTTCTCGTCTTCCTCGGCCTTCTCGGCACCTTCTGGGGCCTTCTCGGCACCATCGGCTCGATCAGCCAGGTCATCCAGTCGCTGGATGCCGGCGGCGGCACGGCGAACGATATCCTCAATGCCCTGAAGGAAGGGCTTTCCGCGCCGCTGACCGGCATGGGCACGGCCTTCTCCACATCGCTATTCGGCCTTTCCTCCTCGCTTATCCTCGGCTTCCTCGACCTGCAGGCGGGGCGCGCGCAGAACCGTTTCTATACCGAGCTGGAAAACTGGCTCTCCTCGGTCACGGATGTCGGGCCGGAACTCCAGCCGGCCGCCGACGTGACCGGCGCGTCCTCCGCCGATGTGCAGGCGCTTGCCGAGCAGATCCTGCTGCTCGCGCAGGAAAGCGGCGGCAGCAACCGCTCCACCGCGGCGATGGCGAGCCTTGCCGAAGGCATCCAGGGGCTCGTGAAGAACATGCGCAGCGAGCAGCAGATGCTGCGTGACTGGATCGAGGCGCAGCAGGAGGAGGCAAAGGCGCTGCGCCGCACGCTCGACCGGCTCGCCGCGCGCAGCGGCGAAAAGGCCGATCGCGCCGCCGAGAAGGCTCACACGACCGGGGGCGAATAATCATGGCGCTCGCGCGAAACCGGCGCAGCCAGCGCACCGTCGATTACTGGCCGGGCTTCGTCGACGCGCTGTCGACGCTGCTGCTCGCCATCATGTTCCTGCTGACCGTCTTCGTGCTGGCGCAGTTCTTCCTCAGCCGCGAGATTTCCGGTAAGGACGATGTGCTAAACCGGCTGACGAGCCAGATCAACGAGCTGACGCAACTGCTGGCGCTGGAAAAGAGCGGCAAGCAGGATCTGGAGGATGCGCTCGCCAATCTTCAGGCCTCGCTCACCCAGTCGGAAAGTGACCGGACGCGTCTTCAGCAATTGCTCGACAGCGGGGCCGGCGCGTCCAGCACGGCCAATGCCCGGGTCGTCACGCTGGAAGGCGAGCTGGATTCGGAAAAGCAGGTGAGCGCGCGGGCGATGAGCCAGATCGAGCTGCTCAACCAGCAGATCGCCGCGCTGCGCAGCCAGATCGCGGCCGTGGAAGAGGCCTTGCAGGCGTCCGAGGCGAAGGACCAGTCCTCGCAGGCCAAGATCGCTGATCTCGGCCGCCGGCTCAATGTGGCGCTTGCCCAGCGCGTGCAGGAACTCAACCGCTACCGCTCCGATTTCTTCGGCCGCCTGCGTGAAATCCTGTCCGACCGGGAGAACATCCGCATCGTCGGGGACCGCTTCGTCTTCCAGTCGGAAGTGCTGTTCCCCTCGGGCGGCAGCGATCTCAACGAGGCCGGGCAGGCGGAGATGAGCAAGCTCGCGACGGCGCTGCTCGATCTCGCAAAGGAGATTCCCTCCGAGATCAATTGGGTGCTGCGTGTCGACGGCCATACGGACAATGTGCCGCTTTCCGGCACGGGCCGCTACCGCGATAACTGGGAACTTTCCTCGGCGCGCGCGACCTCGGTGGTGAAGTTCCTCATCTCCAGGGGCGTTCCGGCCAACCGGCTGGTTGCCGCCGGCTTCGGTGAATTCCAGCCGATTGCCGAGGGAGACGATGACAGGGCGCGCTCCACCAACCGCCGCATCGAGCTGAAATTGACCGAGAAGTAATCGGCGCCGACGCGCCGGCGACGCGATGCCGTCCTGTTGATCTTACGCGCACGTATGCGTAAGTTTTCCCAATATGGCGCGGGAGGGTTTTTCGTGGATTGCGATCTTCTGGTGATCGGGGCCGGCTTGGCCGGCCTCGTGGCGGCGACGGAGGCGGCGGGGCGCGGCCTCAAGGTGATCGTGCTCGATCAGGAGGGCGAACAGAATCTCGGCGGGCAGGCCTTCTGGTCGCTCGGCGGCCTGTTCTTCGTCGACAGCCCCGAGCAGCGTCGCATGCGCATCTGCGACACGATCGATCTCGCCCGGCAGGACTGGCTCGGCTCGGCCGGTTTCGACCGTCAGGAAGATTATTGGCCGCGCCGCTGGGCGGAATCCTATCTCGACTTCGCGGCTGGTGAGAAGCGCGCCTGGCTGCATGCCATGGGCATGCGCTGGTTTCCGGTCGTCGGCTGGGCGGAGCGGGGCGGCGGGCTCGCCACCGGCCACGGCAATTCCGTGCCGCGCTTCCACGTGACCTGGGGCACAGGCCCCGGCGTGCTCGCGCCCTTTATTCGCCGGGCCGAGGAGTTGCGGGTTTCCGGCACGCTCGCCTTCCGCTTCCGCCACCGTGTCGACGGGCTGGCCGTCGAGAACGGCGTGGTCGTCGGCGCCCATGGCGCGGTACTGGCGCCGGATACCGCCGAGCGCGGGCGCGCGACCTCACGCGCGGTTGTCGGTGATTTCAGCCTTCGTGCCGGCGCGGTGCTGGTGTCTTCCGGCGGGATCGGCGGCAATCACGATCTGGTGCGGCAGAACTGGCCGCGTGACCGCCTCGGCGAGCCGCCGGGCTTCATGGTGAGTGGTGTGCCGGCCCATGTCGATGGGCGCATGCTGGGGATCGCGCAGCAGGCCGGCGGTTCCGTCATCAACGGCGACCGGATGTGGCATTATACGGAAGGCCTTCGAAACTGGGATCCGATCTGGCCCGGCCACGGCATCCGCATCCTGCCCGGCCCGTCGTCGCTGTGGCTGGATGCGCGCGGGCGGCGGTTCCCGACCCCGGCCATGCCGGGCTTCGACACGCTGGCGACGCTGAAGGCCATCCGCGCCACCGGCTACGATCATAGCTGGTTCATCCTGACGCGGGCGATCATCAAGAAGGAATTCGCCCTGTCCGGCTCGGAGCAGAATCCGGACATTACCGGCAAGAATATCCCGCTTCTCCTGAAACGCCTCGGCAAGAACCCGCCCGGCCCGGTGCAGGCCTTCATGGACAAGGGGGCGGATTTCGTGGTGCAGGACGATCTTGGGGATCTCGTTTCCGCGATGAACGCGCTGACCGACGAACCGCTGCTGGATGTGGCCAGGGTCAGGGCCGAAGTGGAGGCGCGCGACCGCGAGATCGACAACCCCTTCTCCAAGGATGTGCAGGTCACGGCGATCCGCGGCGCGCGCGCCTATCTCGGCGACAAGCTGATGCGCACGGCCAAGCCGCACCGGCTGCTCGATCCGAAGGCCGGGCCGCTGATCGCGGTGCGCCTCAACATCCTGACGCGCAAGACGCTGGGGGGCCTCCAGACCGACCTTTCCGGCCGCGTGCTGGAGCTTTCCGGCAGGCCGGTGCCGGGGCTTTACGCGGCGGGCGAGGCCGCCGGCTTCGGGGGCGGCGGCCTGCATGGTTACAATGCGCTGGAGGGGACGTTCCTCGGTGGATGCCTTTTCTCCGGCCGCGTCGCGGGCAGGGCGGTCGGCACCTGAGAGGCGGCTCAGACGGCCGCCTGCTCCTCACCGAGGAAGGCCTGGCCGCCATGGTCGAATTGCAGCCGGGCAAGGCGGGCATAGAGGCCGTCCTGGCGGATGAGCGACTGGTGCGTGCCCTCCTCGACGATGCGGCCGTGCTCCATGACGAGAATGCGGTCGGCCTTGAGGACGGTGGCGAGGCGGTGGGCGATGACGATGGTTGTGCGCTTGCCCATCTGGCCGTCGAGCGCCTTCTGCACCAGCGTCTCGCTTTCCGCATCGAGTGCGGAGGTGGCTTCGTCGAGCAGCAGGAGGGGCGCGTCCTTCAGGATGGCGCGGGCGATCGCGATGCGCTGGCGCTGGCCGCCGGAAAGCGTGACGCCGCGCTCGCCGACCATCGTGTCGTAGCCCTTGTCGAGACGGTCGATGAACTCTTCCGCCTGCGCCGCACGCGCTGCCGCGCGAACCGCCTCGTCACTGACATTTGCCATGCCGAAGGCGATGTTGTCGCGGATCGTCGCGGCGAAGATCGTCACGTCCTGCGGCACGAGTGCGATGCGGCGGCGCAGTTCTTCCGGGTCGGCTGCTCGAAGGTCCACGCCGTCGAGCAGCACGCTGCCGGAATCGGGATCGTAGAAACGCAGGACCAGCGAGAGGATCGTGCTCTTGCCGGCGCCCGAGGGGCCGACGACGGCGACGGTCTCGCCGGGCTTCACGGCGAAGCTCAGGCCATTGATGCTGCGATAGCCGGGGCGGGCGGGGTAGGAGAAGTGCACGTCCTTGAACGCCAGTTCGCCGCGGGCGGGAACGGGCAGGGCGACCGGGTTGGCCGGCGCGGTGATGGCTGGCGGCTCAGCAAGCAGCTCAGTAAGGCGCTCGGCGGCGCCGGCGGCCTGCGACAGCTCGCCCCAAACCTCGGAGAGCGCGCCGAGGCTGCCGGCGGCGAAGACCGCGTAGAGCAGGAACTGGCCGAGCGTGCCGGCCGAGAGCGTGCCGGAAAGCACGTCCCGCGCGCCGAACCAGAGCACGGCGACGACGGAGCCGAAGATCATGGCGATGGCGAAGCCCGTCAGCAGGGAGCGGGCGCGGATGGCCAAGCGGGCTGCCTCGTAGGCATTCTCGACATTGCCGAAGAAGCGGGCGCGGGCGGCCTCTTCCGCGTTGAAGGCCTGGAGTGTGCGGGTCGCGCCGATGGCTTCGCCGGCATAGGCCGAGGCGGCTGCCAGCATGTCCTGCGCCTCGCGCGAGCGGCGGCGCACGGAGCGGCCGAAGGCGACGAGCGGGAAGACGATGACGGGAATGGCCGCGATGACGAGGCTGGAGAGCTTCGGGCTGGTATAGACCATCATGGCGATGGCGCCGAGACACAGGATGAGGTTGCGCAACGCGACCGAGGCGGTGGCCCCGACGGCGGACTTGATCTGCGTCGTGTCGGCCGTCAGCCGCGAGACGATCTCGCCGGACTGGTTGACGTCGAAGAAGGCGGGCGACAGCTTCGTCACATGGGCGAAGACGTCGCGGCGAAGGTCGGCGACGATCCGCTCGCCGAGCGTGATGACGAAATAGTAGCGCAGGGCGCTGGCGAGCGCGAGCAGGCCGGCGAGCGCGAAGAGCATCATGAAATAGGTGTTGATGAAGCCGACATCGGCTCCCGAGAAGCCATGGTCGATCATGCGGCGCACGGCGATCGGCAGGATTAGCGTCGTGACGGCGGCGAGCACGAGCGCGACGAGCGCGCCCCCGACGAGGCCGCGGTATCGGCGAAGATAGGGAGCGAGCCTGGCCAGCGGACGCATGTTCTGGCGCGCGGACTTTTCCTGCGCCGCGTGATCTTTGTCTGTGGACACCATACCCCCGTTTCCAGTGCCTGCCGGCACGAATTGTCTTTCGGCTCTTGTTATCCAGACGGCCTTCATGTATAGGCTCGCCATCGAATTGGGAAGCCGTAGGTCTGACCGACCGCGGCTTCATTTACGTCTTTGGCCCCGCTGTCGCAATCCATTGCGACAAATGGCCCCCGGAACAAGCAGGAAGAGTGTCATGAAGGCTGATATCCATCCCGAATACCATACGATCAAGGTCGTCATGACCGACGGCACCGAGTACGAAACCCGCTCGACCTGGGGTTCGGAAGGCGCGACGATGAACCTCGAAATCGACCCGAAGTCGCACCCGGCATGGACCGGCGGCAACCAGCAGATGCTGGACCGTGGCGGCCGCGTTTCCAAGTTCAAGAAGCGCTTCGAAGGTCTCGGCCTCTAATCTTCTTGCCTTACGGCGAGTTTCGAAAGACCCGGCTTCGGCCGGGTTTTTTGTTGCCTGCAATTGGGATTGCCCCTCACCTGCCTGCCGGCATCCTCTCCCCGCAAGCGGGGCGAGGAGCGTTGGGCGCGCCGTTCTGCCCCCCTTCTCCCCGCCTGCGGGGAGAAGGTCCCGGCAGGGGGATGAGGGGCAGCCTCACCCGACGTGCAGGAAACAAAAAACCCGGCCGAGGCCGGGTTCCGCATGCGTGTCTGTGCGCTGTCGCTCAGTTGTTGCCAAAGGCGGTCTGCAGCAGGTTGATCTGGGCCTGGACGCTGTTCTGGTTGTCCGGCTGGAAGGTCTGGACCTCCTGCGGGCGGTAGATCTCGCGGTCGAGCAGGGCGACGCGGTTCTGCAGGCGCAGCGAGCGCTCGATGAGGTCGCGGAAGGCTTCCGGCAGGTCGTGCCAGCCGGGTGCGGTCTTGTCGACGTTGAAGCTGTCGAGGCGAACCTTGTTCTTTTCCGAAAGCACCTGGTCGCGGCTCATCTCGCCGTTGTTGACGGCGCGCTGGAGCAGGAGCCAGGAGGCCATCTGCATGAGGCGGGTGGTGAGGCGCATCGATTCGGCCGCGTAGAGCACCGAGGCCATGCGCGGCAGGACCTTCGACGCCTGACGGCCGACGCCGTCGAGATAGCTCGCGGTTTCCTCGACCAGACCCATGCCCTCGGCGTACAGGGACTTGAACTGCGCCGACGACGCAACATGGCCAGCGAAGCTGACGGTATTCAATCCTCTTTCGGACATGGTTTCTTCCCTGTTGAACGCATCACTTGCAGGTAACGGAAGGTCGGCCCGTGGTGTTCCATGTGGCCGGTCTGTGGCTAGAAGATGATGCCATAACCTAATTCGCGCAAGGGTATTCTTAAGAAAGGGTTAATCTCCACAATTCTTTCGGGACAGGGTGTCCGCGGCGGTCGCCGCAAATAAAAAAAGAGCCGCGGAAAGCGGCTCTCAAGGTAAAACAGGGGAAAAATCAGACGCATACCCGAAGGGGTGGAAATGTCTGAACCCGGAAGGACCGGATGTGCAGGTAATAGCATGCAAGGTTTAATGGCCGGTTAACTCTATTGTCGTTTCGCCGCCGGCTGTGCCTTTTCGGCAAGGCTGGAGATCCCCGTATGGGTCAACGGAACAGGCTTTCGGCCGCCGAACGGCTTGCGCCCTTCTTTGTCTTTTCCGATTCGAGACGCGCAATCTCCGCGCGCAGCAGGTCTATGCGCGCGGAAAGCTCGTCGACGGAGAGGAGCGACAGGTCGCTGCCGATTTCATGCGCGGTCTTCTTCTGCGGGCGGTCGTCGTCGAAGAGGCTCATGCGGTGTGTTCCTCCTGTTGCTCGTCGGCGGCCTGCGGCTGGGGCAGGGCGCGCGGCGAAAGCTGAAGGCTTTCCGGCGTGGTGAGCGTGCCGGGATTGAGGGTCGTGTAGGTCTCGCGCATTTCGGCCGGCAGGGCGGCGCGGCGGCGGCTGCGGAAGATCGCGTAGGCGGTGATCAGGATATGCGCCCAGCAGGTGACCATGAAGAGCGCATAGGGACCGACGGAGGACATGATGGGGCCGCCGATCGTCGGGCCGATGATCGTGCCGACGCCGTAGAGCAGCAACAGGCCGCCGGACACCTTCACGAAGTCCTCGGGGCTGGCGAAGTCGTTGGCGTGGGAAACGGCGATCGGGTAGAGCGCGTTGGCCATCGCGCCGTAGAGGGCGGTCAGCGCCAGCAGGACGGGCACGGAGGCCGGCTGGAAGATGAAGAGCGCAAGGCCTGCCGCCGCGGCGATGGCCGAGAGCACGGCGAGCACGATGCGCCGGTCCATCCGGTCGGAGATGCGGCCGGCGGGAAGCTGCATGACGGCGCCGGCGAAGATGGCGATACTCATCATGAAGGCGATGTTGCTGGAGGAAAGGCCGGCATTGGCCCCGAAGACCGCGCCGAGCGTGCCGAAGGCGCCGTTGGCAAGGCCGATCAGCACGATGCCGACGCAGGCGATGGGCGAGGTGCGGAAGAGGGCGGGGATATCGAGCTTCACCTGCTTCAGCGGCTGCGGCGAGGCGGCGTTCGAAAGCGTCGTCGGCAGCATGGCAAGGCAGTAGAGGATGCCGGCGACCATGAAGAGCATCGGGGTCGTGACGTCGCCGAGCGCCACCGTCATCTGGCCGCCGACCGTGCCGACGAGCGTGATGGCGATATAGAGCGAGAAGATCAGGCCACGGCTCTCGTTCGTCGCGCGCTCGTTCAGCCAGCTCTCGATGATCATCGACGTGCCGGCGATGGAAAAGCCGGTGACGGCGCGCAGCACGATCCACCAGAAGGGATCGACGATCATGCCCGTCAGCAGCGCGATGATGGCGATCAGCGAGGCGAAGCCGGAGAAGGCACGCACATGGCCGATGCGCTTGACGACGGTGGGCGCCAGAAGGCAGCCGAGCACGAAGCCCGTGGCCCAGGATGTGCCGAGCAGGCCGAGCATCGTCGTCTCATAGCCCTCGAAGGCCCCGCGCATGGGAAGCAGCAGGCCGTGCAGGCCGTTGCCCAGGAAGAGGAAAAGGGTTCCCAGGAGAAGCGCGAAGACGGATAGGAGGTTTTTTCGCATGTGAATTCCGCTTGTTCGCCGATGGGAAAGGAATAGCGCACCTGTTGCCGATTGCCAGATGCAAAGACGACGTCGGCACGATTTTCACGCCATGCGCTGATCGCTTGGAAAAGTGACTGAGGTGTGACAGGAAGGGGCCTGAAAGGCCGTCATGACGAAAATCCTCCCTGCGCTTCTCATTGCCGCCATGCTGCTGCATCTCATCCGCCCCATCGGCCTGCCGGGGCTGCGGCGGCGTGCCGATTTCTGGAAGATCGCGGTGGTCGCGATCGGGTTGATGATGCTTACCGTGCTCATCCGGCCCTGAAATGCAAAAGGGCCACCCGAAGGTGGCCCCCATGAGGTCTGGTCCGGCACGGACCCGGGCTTGCGGCCCGAAGGAAGGTGGGTTCAGAGCGAGGGCTGCCCCGCTTTCGTCACCACTTTTCCCATGCCCGCGGCCAAAGCCAAATTCTCACTAGACATCGGATCACCTTCCTTTCTGAACGTTGACGATACAGGAAATGTAGGCGATCCGCGCCGGAGCGCAAGGGCCTTTGCTTATTTCTGCTGACGGAGAATGTCGACGCCCGGCAGCGGCTTGCCTTCCATCCATTCCAGGAACGCGCCGCCGGCGGTCGAGACATAGGTGAAATCGTCGGCAACGCCGGCATGGTTGAGGGCCGCGACCGTATCGCCGCCACCGGCGACGGAGACGAGCTTTCCGGCCTTGGTTTCGGCGGCTGCATGCCTGGCGGCGGAGACGGTTGCCGTGTCGAAGGGAGCGATTTCGAAGGCACCGAGCGGGCCGTTCCAGACCAGCGTCGAGGCGCGCGAAATCCAGGCATTGACCGCCTCGATCGTCTTCGGGCCGACATCGAGCATCATGGCGTCGGCGGGAATGGCGTTGACGTCGACCACTTCGTTCTCGGCATTGGCCTTGAACTCGCGGGCGACGACGCCGTCTTCCGGCAGAACGATGGCGCAGGTCGCGGTGGCGGCCTCGATCATGATCTGCTTGGCGGTATCGGCAAGGTCATGCTCGCAGAGCGACTTGCCGACGTCGGTGCCGCGGGCGGCCAGGAACGTGTTCGCCATGCCGCCGCCGATGACCAGCGCGTCGACCTTCTTCACGAGGTTCATGAGGAGGTCGATCTTGGTGGAGACCTTCGCGCCGCCGACGATGGCGACGACCGGGCGGGCCGGATTGCCAAGGCCCTTTTCCAGCGCCTCCAGCTCGGCCTGCATGGTGCGGCCGGCATAGGCGGGCAGGAGATGGGCAAGGCCTTCCGTCGAGGAATGGGCGCGGTGGGCGGCCGAGAAGGCGTCGTTGACGTAGATATCGCCATTGGTGGCGAGGGCGGCGGTGAAATCGGGGTTGTTCTTCTCTTCGCCCTTGTGGAAGCGTGTGTTTTCGAGAAGCAGGATATCGCCGTTCGCCATGGCGGCGATGGCGGCGGCGGCCGGCTCGCCGATGCAGTCGGCGGCGAAATGGACCTTGGCGCCCAGCACGTCGTTCACGGCGGGCAGGATCTGCTGCAGCGACATGTCGGCGACGACTTCACCCTTCGGGCGGCCGAAATGGGCGAGCAGGACGACCTTCGCGCCCTTCTTCGACAGTTCCAGGATGGTGGGCGCGACGCGCTCGATGCGGGTCGCATCGGTGACCTTGCCGTCCTTGACCGGCACGTTGAGATCGACGCGGACGAGCACGCGCTTGCCGGCGATGTCGGTGAGGTTGTCGAGGGTCTTGAAGGTCATGGCACGGCTCCTGAATGTGACGTCTGGTCAAGAAAAAACACCCGGACATCGCTGCCCGGGTGTTTCGTGTTTCCGATTAGATCAGCTTGCCCATCGCAACCGCCGTGTCGGACATACGGTTCGAGAAGCCCCACTCGTTGTCGTACCAGGAGAGGATGCGAACGAGGTTGCCGTCGAGGACCTTGGTCTGGTCGGCGGCGAAGTTGGACGAATTGCTGTCGTGGTTGAAGTCGATCGAGACGAGCGGGCCCGTGACGTAGTCGAGGATGCCCTTCAGTTCGCCTTCGGCGGCTGCCTTGATGGCGGCGTTGACTTCCTCGGCCGTGACGTTGCGCTTCGGCACGAACTTCAGGTCGACGACCGAGACGTTCGGGGTCGGCACGCGGATGGCCGAGCCGTCGAGCTTGCCCTTGAGCTGCGGCAGCACGAGGCCGACGGCCTTGGCGGCGCCGGTCGAGGTCGGGATCATGGACAGGGCTGCGGCGCGGGCGCGATACAGATCCTTGTGCATGGTGTCGAGCGTCGGCTGGTCACCCGTGTAGGAGTGAACCGTCGTCATGTAGCCCTTCTCGATGCCGAAGGCCTTGTCGAGAACGTAGGCGACCGGTGCAAGGCAGTTCGTCGTGCACGAGGCGTTGGAGATGACGAGGTCATCCTTGGTCAGCGTGTTGTGGTTGACGCCGTAGACGATGGTCTTGTCGGCATTGTCGCACGGGGCCGAGACGATGACGCGCTTGGAGCCGTTTGCGAGGTGTGCGGAGGCCTTTTCCTTGGTGGTGAAAAGGCCGGTGCATTCCAGCGCGATGTCGACGTCGCCCCAGGGCAGTTCCTTCGGGTCGCGGATGGCGGTGACGCGGATCGGGCCGCGGCCGACGTCGATGGTGTCGCCGGAAACGGTGACGGTGCCCGGGAACTTGCCGTGGACGGAGTCATAGCGAACGAGATGCGCATTGGTCTCGACCGGGCCGAGGTCGTTGACGGCAACGACTTCGATGTCGGTGCGGCCGGACTCGACGATGGCGCGCAGCACGTTGCGGCCGATGCGGCCAAAACCGTTGATGGCAACTTTCACAGTCATTTCGGGTCTCTCCCTATGGATGAACTTTGCGAGGTGAGGCGCGGCCGGGGAGCCGCGCCCTGGGGCAATCAGGCGAGCTTGGCTTCCGCGGCGGCGACGACGGCCTCCGGCGTGATGCCGAAGTGCTTGTAGAGCTCCTTGTACGGGCCGGAAGCGCCGAAGGAGGACATGCCGACGAAGATGCCGTCCGAGCCGATGAAGTGATCCCAGCCCTGGCGGATGCCGGCTTCGACGGCGATCTTGACCGGCGAATTGCCGATGACGGCCTGCTGGTAGGCTTCCGGCTGCTCGGCGAAGAGCTCGACGCAGGGAACCGAGACGACGCGGGTGGAGATGCCCTTGGCCGAGAGGGCCTGCTGGGCCTTCACGGCGATCTCGACTTCCGAGCCGGTGGCGAAGATCGTCACCTGGGCGTCGCTGGCCGAGACGAGATCGTAGGCGCCGCGGGCGCAGAGGTTCTCTTCCTCATATTCCAGGCGAACCGGCATCAGGTTCTGGCGCGTCAGCGCGATGGCGGACGGGCGGTTGTGGCTTTCCAGCGCGAGCTGCCAGCACTCCGCCGTTTCCGTGGCGTCGGCCGGGCGGAAGACGAGGAGGTTCGGGATGGCGCGCAGGGCAGCCATGTGCTCGACCGGCTGGTGCGTCGGGCCGTCTTCGCCAAGACCGATGGAATCGTGCGTCAGGACGTGGATGACGCGGATGCCCATCAGCGCGGCGAGGCGGATCGACGGACGGCAATAGTCCGAGAAGATCAGGAAGCCGCCGGAATAGGGGATGAGGCCGCCATGCAGCGCCATGCCGTTCATCGCGGCCGCCATGCCGTGCTCGCGCACGCCGTAGTGGATGTAGCGGCCGGAGAAGTCGGTCGGGGTGATCGACTTGGTCTGGCTGGTCTTGGTGTTGTTGGAGCCGGTCAGGTCGGCGGAGCCGCCGACGGTTTCCGGCAGCACACCGTTGATGACTTCAAGCGCGTCTTCCGAAGCCTTGCGGGTGGCCGGGTTCGGCTTGGTCTCGGCGAGCTTCTTCTTGTAGGCGGCGATGGCGGAGTCGAGGCTGCCTTCGAGGTCGCCGGCGAAGCGGCGAACGAACTGGGCCTTCTTCTCGGCTTCCGTCTTTTCGAGGCGGGCTTCCCATTCCTTGTGCGCCTTGGTGGAGCGTAGGCCGGCGAGGCGCCAGGCGTCGAGCACGTCGGAGGGTACGACGAAGGCTTCCGATTCCCAGTTCAGCGCCTTGCGGGTAGCGGCGATTTCGTCCGCGCCGAGGGGCGAGCCGTGGACCTTGTGCGTGCCGGCCTTGTTCGGCGCGCCGAAACCGATGGTCGTCTTGCAGGCGATCAGGGTCGGCTTGTCGGACTTCTGGGCCACTTCGATGGCGGCGGCGATCGCCTCCGGATCATGGCCGTCGACGGCGATGGTGTTCCAGTTCGAGGCGCGGAAGCGGGCGTGCTGGTCGGTCGAGTCGGCGATCGAGATCGGGCCGTCGATCGAGATGTTGTTGTCGTCCCAGAAGACGATGAGCTTGTTGAGCTTCAGGTGGCCGGCAAGCGAGATCGCTTCCTGGCTGATGCCTTCCATGAGGCAGCCGTCACCGGCGATGACATAGGTGAAGTGCTCCATCAGGTCGGAGCCGAATTCGTCGCGCAGCTTGCGCTCGGCAAGCGCCATGCCGACGGCGTTGGCGATGCCCTGGCCGAGCGGACCCGTGGTCGTCTCGATGCCGGCGGCGTGGCCGTATTCCGGATGGCCGGCGGTCTTGGCGCCGAGCTGGCGGAAGTTCTTGATCTCGTCGATCGTGATGTCCTCGTAGCCGGTCAAATAGAGCAGCGAGTAGAGGAGCATCGAGCCGTGGCCGGCCGACAGGACGAAGCGGTCGCGGTTCGGCCACGACGGGGTCTTCGGATCGAAGGACAGGAAGCGGGTGAAAAGAACCGTTGCAATGTCTGCTGCGCCCATGGGAAGGCCGGGGTGACCAGAGTTCGCCTTTTCCACGGCATCCATGGAAAGGAAGCGAATTGCGTTCGCCATCCGGTCGTGTTTTTCGCGAGAGATCATG
>Ga0209793_1000856_pt1 | contig 25036 bp, 21 predicted proteins | sample EBPBio122009_DNA_FD_185863 | JGI IMG/M metagenome (GOLD analysis project Ga0209793, IMG submission 185863) | Wastewater treatment Type I Accumulibacter community from EBPR Bioreactor in Madison, WI, USA - Reactor 1_2/2/2009_ DNA (SPAdes) (version 2) | ecosystem: Engineered > Bioreactor > EBPR >... | reverse complement strand
TGTGGCCGCGCTGGACGGCAAGCGGCCATGAGGGCTGCGCCATGCCGTTCGCCTGGCCGACGCGGGGCCTGCGCGGCGACGTCGCGCCCGACAGGATCGATGCGGCGCTCGGCTTCTATTCCTTCGACGGCGGCGCGACATTCGTCGAGGGCACATGGGAGGCGATCAAGGCGTCGCATGATGTCGCGATCAGCGCCGCCGCGCTGGTCAAATCGGGCGATCGCGCCGCCTTCGCGCTGTGCCGGCCGCCCGGCCACCATGCAGGTTCGGCCTTCATGGGCGGCTACTGCTTCATCAACAACGCCGCCAGCGCGGCGCAGTGGCTGCGCGACAACGGCGCAGGCCGCGTCACCGTGCTCGACGTCGACTACCACCACGGCAACGGCACGCAGGAAATATTCTACGACCGCGCCGACGTGCAGGTCGTCAACCTGCATGGCGATCCGAGGACCGAATATCCGTTCTTCCTCGGCCATGCCGACGAACGCGGCGCGGGGGCCGGCGACGGCTTCAACGTCAACTTGCCGATGCCGATGGGAACCGCCTGGGATGTCTGGGGCCAGGCGCTCGACGCCGCCTGCGCCGAGATCGCGCGCTACCGGCCCGACGCCGTCGTCGTGTCGCTCGGCGTCGATACGTTCGAGCGCGACCCGATCTCGAAATTCAGGCTGACGAGCGACGACTATCCAAAAATCGGCCGCCGCATCGCCGCGCTCGGCCTGCCGACGCTGTTCGTGATGGAAGGCGGCTATGCCGTCGAGGAGATCGGCGTCAACGCGGTCGGCGTGCTGACAGGGTTCGAGGATCGCTAGCCGACAAACGCCCGTTCCACGACAAATTCCGCCGGGGCGGCGTTCGAGCCCTCGGTCAGGCCGCGCTGCTCGACCAGGGTCTTGACGTCGCGGATGAAGTCCATCGAGCCGCAGATCATCACCCGGTCGGCGCCCGGGTCGAGTTCGGGAACGCCGAGGTCCGAGAACAATTGCCCGTTCTCGATCAGCGTGGTGATGCGGCCGACATGACTGGACGGCTGGCGCGTGGTCGAGGCGTAATAGGTCAGCCGGCCGCCGGCCATCTCGCCGATCAGCGGATCGGCGGTCGCGGCCGCGAACAGTTCGTCGCCGTAACGCAGGTCGGCCACTTCGCGGCAGGTGTTGGTGAGATAGACTTCTTCGAACTTTTCATAGGTCTCGGGGTCGCGCACCAGGCTGGCGAACGGCGCGATGCCGGTGCCGGTGGCGATCATGAACAGGCGCTTGCCCGGCATCAGCGCATCCAGCACCAGCGTGCCGGTCGGCTTTGGTCGCATCAGCACGATGTCGCCCGGCTGGATCTTCTGCAAATGCTGCGTCAGCGGCCCGTCCTGCACCTTGATCGAATAGAACTCCAGTTCGTCGTCCCAGGACGGGCTCGCCACCGAATAGGCGCGGAAGATCGGCTTTTCCGCATTCGGCAGGCCGATCATGACAAACTCGCCGGAGCGGAAACGGAACGACTGCGGCCGGGTGATGCGGAAGGAAAACAGCCTGTCGGTGTAGTGCGTCACCGACACCACCCGCTCCGCGTGCACATTGGCGGGAATCGGGAATTTCAGCGAGGCCATCTTGTCCTCGGGCTGGAACGCAGCATCTTGCATTCGTGCAATCCTTGTCACACGCTTTCGTCTTGAGTTTCTCGAAAGCTGGATGTTTTTGGCGGTTTGAAGGCCCGCCTTGCCGAACGGCATTATTATTATACAGATGGTTCCCGAACAAGATTGGGTGGAGAGGCTGTCATTCCAAATTGCAGGCGTGGGGCGGTCGTTCATTCCGGTTCGCGCCGATGAATGAGAATTCTGGGCAGGGCGGCGGTTTCATTGTCGCGGGCGTCGACGTTGGCGGCACATTCACCGATCTGGTGCTGGTCGACGGCAGCAATGGCGGCCAGGTGCGGGTGGCGAAGATCCCGACCACGCTCGACAATCAGGCGTTCGGCGTGGTGCAGGCGCTGGAGGCCGCAGGTCAGGCGATCAGCGACATCGACCTGATCGTCCACGGCACCACGACCACCACCAATGCGGTGCTCGAGCGCCGGCTCGCCAGAACCGGCATGATCACCACGCGCGGCTTTCGCGACATCATCGAGCTTGGCCGGCGCACCCGCCCCAACGCCTACGGGATGAGCGGACGGTTCACACCGCTGATCCCGCGCAACCTGCGCCTCGAAGTCGCCGGGCGCATCGAGGCCACCGGCAAGGTTCGCGAGCCGCTCGACGAGGCGGGCGTGCGCGCCGCGGCCGCGCGGCTGCTGGAACTCGGCTGCGAATCGCTGGTCATTCATTTCATCCACGCCTACGCCAATCCGGCGCATGAGGACCGCGCCGCCGAAATCGCCCGCGACATCTGGCCGAACGGCTACATCACAACCGGCCATTCGCTGCTGTCGGAAGCGCGCGAATTCGAGCGCGGCGTCACCGCCGCGGTCAATGCCTCGGTACAGCCGATCCTGGAACGTTATGTCGTGCGGCTGCGCAGCGAACTCAGATCGCGCGGCTACCGCCGGGAGTTTCTCATCATGAACGGCAATGGCGGGATGATCTCCGCCAATCACGTGACGCGCGAGGCGGCCAAGACGGTGATGAGCGGCCCCGCGTCGGGCGTCATGGCCGCCGCCTATACCGGCCGCCGCGCCGGGCTCGCCAATCTCGTCACCTACGACATGGGCGGCACGTCCACCGACGTGGCGCTGATCCGCGACACCCAGCCCGCCGTCTCCAACGAGATCGAGCTTGAATATGCGATGCCGATCCACCTGCCGATGGCCGACGTGCGCACGATCGGCGCCGGCGGCGGCTCGATCGCACGCATCGACGATGCCGGGCTGCTGCAGGTCGGTCCCGAAAGCGCCGGCGCGACGCCGGGCCCGATCTGCTACGGGCGCGGCGGCCTCGAACCGACGATTTCGGATGCGAACCTGCTGCTCGGTCGGCTGAACCCGGCAAGGCTGCTCGCCGTCGACGCGCCCGTGTCGGTGGACCAGATCGCGGCGACCTTCGCCGACAGGCTCGGACGGCGCATCGGCGTCGACGCCTATCAGGCGGCGGGCGCGGTCCTGCGCGTCGCCAATCTGAAAATGGCCGGCGCGGTGCGCATGGTTTCCATCGCCAAGGGCCACGACCCGCGCGATTTCGCGCTGTTCGCCTTCGGCGGCGCGGGCCCGCTGCATGCGACGGCGCTGGCGCGCGAACTGGGCATTCCGAAAGTGCTGGTGCCGGCGCGGCCGGGGCTGACCAATGCACTCGGCTGCGTCGTGGCTGATCTCAGGCACGATTTCGTCAACACGCTGAACCGTCCTGTCGCAACGCTCGATGTCGAACAGGCGAACGCCATCCTCGCGCGGCAGACCGCGGCGGGGCGGGAGCTGATCGCGCAGGAGGCGGTGCAGCCGGATACGGTGCGCGTCGAACACTCCGCCGACATGCAGTTCACCGGCCAGACACATCTGATCAAGGTGCCGCTCCCCTCGCCGGCCATCGACCGCGAAGAGCTGCAAAGTCTGTTCGAGGACGCCTATTTTGCGCGCTTCAGGGTCAAGCTGCCCGAGATCAGGGCGCAACTGGTGAACCTCAACACCTCGGTCATCGGGGTGCGCCGCACGGTCGACCTGTCGGCGCTGATCGACAGGGGCGGCCGCGCCGCCGCCCTCGCCGGAGCCCTCGACGCATCCCGTCCGGTCTGGTTCGGCGGCGTCTGGGTCGAGACGCCGGTCTACCAACGCGAACGGCTGCCGCTCGACGCCGTCATCAACGGACCCGCCATCCTCGAACAGCTCGACGCGACCACCGTGCTGGAACCGGGCGACCGCGCGACAGGCGACGGCGACGGCAATCTGGTCGTGGAGGTGGGCAAATGACGCCCGACGCCATCACGCTGACAGTGATCCAGGCCGGGCTGCAACAGGTCTGCGACGAGATGGACCTGACCTTTTCGCGCGCCGCCTTTTCGCCCGTCATCGCCGAAGCCAACGACCGCTCCGACGGAATCTATTCTGCGGAAGACGGCTCGCTGATCGCGCAGGGCCTTGGCGGCCTGCCTGTATTTGTCGGAGTGATGCAGTATTCGACGCACACCATCATAGAGATGATCGCCGACCGCCGCGTCGCGCCGCCGGAGCCCGGCGACATCTACATCGTCAACGATCCCTATCTGGGCGGCACGCATCTGATGGATGTGCGGTTCGCGATGCCGGTCTACCGCAACGGAAAGATCTTCTGCTGGCTTTCCAACACCGGCCACTGGCCCGACATCGGCGGATCGGTGCCCGGCGGCTTTTCCGCGTCCGCCACGGCGGTCGAACAGGAAGGGCTGCGCCTGCCGCCGGTCAAACTGTTCAAAAGGGGCGCGATGGATGCGGAAATCCACGCCATCATCGCCTCCAACATCCGCGTCGCCGATCAGCGCATCGGCGACATCAAGGCACAGGCCGCGGCGCTGCTCGTCGGCGAGCAAAGGCTGAACGAACTGGTCGACCGCTACGGCGACGACACCGTTGTGTCGGCCATCGCCGAGCTGCGCCGGCGCGCGGCGGACCAGATGCGGGCGCGCATCTCGGAAATTCCCGACGGAACATATCGCTCGAATGCCTTTGTCGATTCCGACGGGGTGGTGAACGAGCCGCTGACGATCGCGCTCGCGATTGAAAAGAAGGGCGACGGCCTGACCTTTGACTTTGCCGGCTCCAGCCCGCCCTGCGCCGGACCGATGAACAGCGTCATCGCCACGACACTGTCGTCGGTCTATCTGGCGGTGCGCCACATCTTTCCCGACGTGCCATTGTCAGCCGGCGCGTTCGAGCCGCTCACCGTCAGGCGTCCTCGGGGCACGTTCCTCGACGCACACTACCCGCGTCCGGTCTCGGGCTGCGCGGCGGAGGTATCGCAGCGCATCGCCGAAGCCGTGTTCGCCGCGCTGGTGCAGGCGATCCCCGACAAGGTCACCGCCGCTCCCGCCGGATCGTCGGGCAATTTTGCGCTGGGCGGCCACGACCCGGCAAACGGGCGCGACTTCGTCATGTACCAGATTTCGGGCGGCGGCTATGGCGGCCATGCCGGCGGCGACGGCATCTCCAACGGCTGCTCCACCATCGGCATCTCCAAATCGCCGCCGATCGAGGTGATGGAGCAGGCCTACCCGATCCTCTACCGCCATTACGCCCTGCACGAAGGCTCGGGCGGCGCCGGCCAATATCGCGGCGGGTTCGGACTATCTTACGAAGTCGAGCTGTTACGCGGCGAAGCGCGCGCCTCCTTCGTCATGGATCACGGGCGCACCGGGCCGCTGGGCGCCCTTGGCGGCGACAATGGCGGGGTCAACCGGGTCAAGGTGTTTCGCGACGGCAAGGAGCACGTTCCGCCGCATCTGTCGAAGGAGCAGGACATTGCGCTGAAGGCCGGCGACCGGGTGCAGGTCAACACGCCCGGCGGCGGCGGTTACGGCGATCCGCGCCGACGCGACCCCGAAATGGTGCGGCGCGACGTCGAACTCGGCTACTATTCGGAGCAGGACGCGGGTCAAAAATTCGGCAAGACGTGACGCGGGTCGGGCACAACCAAATATTTACTGGGGGCGAATAGACCTGAGTTCGCGAAACGGATGTCTCTGCGTGCCAGCCACAACAATCGGCAGGAATTCCACGACCTATACTTTGGCTTGGCTTGACGCGCTTCTGCGCTGCCTTGTCGGAGCGCGCGGCTGGCTGGTTATTTTCTGCCTGTCATACTCGGCGGTGGCGATCATGGTTTCGCCTGCCATCTACGCTCAGATGGCCGGCATCCATATTCACGTGATGGTGTTTCACTTGCCTCTCCTGGCCTTTACCGGACTGGTCCTGGCTGGATTGTGTATCGATCGCGCACGTCCGCTGACGGCGACGCTAGGGCTGATGCGTGATCGCGGGATGGGCGCACTATTCGTGATCGGGTTCTTTGTCCTGACTTTCACAGCCTACACGACCCTGAAGCTGAATATCCCCCAGTTTGTGCCTTATTATGCCGACCCGATGCTTGCTGATCTCAGCCAGCTTATTCACGGACAACCGGCGTGGGAGATCCTGCACTCGATCCTGCCGGTCTGGTTCCCCTACGTCCTCGAACATGCCTACGGCATACTGTGGCTGCTCCAACTTCTGGGTATGGCGCTGGTTGCGGCCTTCTGCTCCCGCAGCGCTTATCACCTGCGCTACCTGTGGGCGCTTGCGCTGACGACGATGATCGTCGGCACCGTGCTTGCGACGACGCTCTCGTCGGTCGGACCGATCTTCTACTCCGATTTCTACGGTCAGGGACGCTTTGACCAACTGGTAGAACTGTTGCGTGCCCACCCGGCCAATCAACAAATCCTGATAGTGTCGGGCTACCTGCTCGACAACTACCGAACCGGTGCGCCGGCGCTTGGAACCGGCATTTCCGCGATGCCGTCGATGCATGTCGCCATCGCGACAATCAACGCGCTCTATCTTGCCGGCATCAATCGCTGGGCTGGAATCGCCGCCTGGACATATTGCGCCATCATTCTCATCGGGTCGATCTACTCAGGCTGGCACTACTCGCTCGACGGATATGTGTCGGTGATCGTGGTACTGGCGATCTGGCGCGCGACGCGGTTCATCGCAGCGCCGCGCGCCGGCGCCTGAAACTTACCGCGAACGGTCCCCGGCCGTCGCGGAGCGCGGCAGGTCGAGGCCGGCCATCTCCACCTGCCCCGCCAGGAACAGCGCCGCACCGTGGATCAGTCCGCGCCGTACAAGGGCGCGCGCCGTCGCCAGCCCGTTCTCCAGCGCGCGGCAAACCTCGGCATCGCCGAGAGCGCCGACGCCGGTCGTCACCAGCAGGTCGCCAAGGTCGCTGTCCGGTTGCTGTGAAACGGCCTGCGCGCGCGAGATCGCCGCGTGTCCCGGCAGGTCGACATCATTGGCGATGATGGTGGCCGCCGCGTCGGCTGCCGCTCCGGTCGCCGCCAGCACGGTCACCGCATCGGCTATGCCGAGCGAGTGGGAACGGCCACGCCAGCCGCTGGTGGCCACGCCGCGCACCGGCAGGTCGCAGGATACCGCAAAACGGTTCGCGCCGCCGGTTCCGCCGATCGCCACCGACATCGTCTCGCCCGGCGTCAGATGAAGCGCGATGTCGCCGCCATTATTGACATAGGCCCTGGCGAGCGTTCGCCCGGCGCACATCACCGCCAGCATCTCGTCGGCGACCGCGCCCGCCACCGCCGCCATCGGGGTGATGAACACCGGCGCAAACGGCGCCACCGCCGCCGCCATGCGACGGGCGGTCGGGGAGGCAAGGTCCGCAACCCCCGGTGCAGCCAGCCGGTCGACGACACCGGAACCGATGCCCCCACCTCGTACCCCTCCCCACAAGGGGGAGGAGGGCGTCAACGTCTCCGAATCCCCCTTGTGGGGAGGGGTACGGGGTGGGGGTGACCGCATCTCGACAACGGCCGCAGCCGGGTTTTCTGCAAGCAGCGGCCTTGCAACAGGCCGTCTCAGCGCCGGCAATTCCGCCACAAGCTCCGTCAGGATCGTGCGAAACCGCGCCGCCGCCTGCTCATAGGCCAGGGTCACCTCGTTCGCCTCGCCCCAGGCCTCGACAATCAGGTCGATGGGCCCGTGGTTCATGTGCAGCCGGCGGCCGTCGGGCAACCACGAGACCTGCGGCGGGTTCATCCCGGGCGGCTCCGCAGCACGGTGAGCGGCGGCCATTCATTGCCGGCCGGCGCGGCCTGTTCTGAGCGCGGATTGAGATATTCGCCGCCGTGCGCCAGCACATCCTCGACGCTCCTGATCTCCGATGCGTAGCCGCCCAGCCGCTCGTAATGGTCGCGCCGCAAGGTGAACTCGATCGGCGCCACCAGCGCCGGCGTCGGCACATAACCAAATGCGTTGTCGGGCAGGCGCGTCACGTCGACCATCAAGGTGATGCCGCCGCCGGGCCAGACATAGACCGGCGCGCCGCCGCAGGTGACAAAGGTTTCCAGCCGATGCACCGAACGCGTCAGGTTGACCGGGTTTTCTGTGACGCCGGCCCTGAGGCTGCCGCCGGCGCCGCCGACAAACAGCACCGAGCACAGCGCCGGCTCGCAATTGTCCTCGATCAGCTCGACGGATTTGCGCAGCCGCTCGGGAAACGGCTTGCCGACCGGCTTCAGACTGTCGTCAAGTTCGTAATAGGCGAACTGTTCGCCGGTGGTCGACACCATCAGGATCGACAGGCCGGGCCTCGCCCCCTTCTTGGGGTTCCAGTCGCCAAGGATCTGCAGCGGATCGCTGATCGCGGTTCCGCCCCAGCCAAGCCCCGGCTCCGACACCCTGAAATAGCGCCCCGGCGTCGACCGCCGCCCGATGATCTTGATGCCGGTGTCTTCCCAGCCCAGCACCTTGCCGGCCTGGTGCTCGGACACCACGCCGGTGATGTGGTCGTCGACCACCACCACCTCGTCGACCAGCCCGCGCCATTGCGCCGCGAACATGCCGATGGCGGCGGAGCCGCAGCCGACCCGCATGCGCTCCTCGGCGCGGCCGCCGATCACCGGCGGCCGGCCCGCCTGCACGACCACCGTCTCACCGCCGTCGATGGTCAGCTCGACCGCCTGCTTGTTGACCAGCGCCAGCAGCGTCTCGCAGGTGACGCGGCCCTCCGGTTTCGAGCCGCCGGTGAGATGATGCACGCCGCCCAGCGACAGCATCTGCGAACCGTATTCGGCGGTGGTGACATGGCCGACCGCCTCGCCACCGGCCCGCACCGTCGCCTGTTCCGGTCCAAGGTGCCGGTCGGTGTCGATTTTGATCTTCACCCCGCAATAGGAGAATATCCCCTCGGTCACCACCGTCACCAGATCGACGCCCTCGACCTGCTGGCTGACGATGAAGGGCGCGGGCTTGTAGTCGGGATAGGTGGTGCCGGACCCGATGGCGCTGACGAAGCGCCGCCCGGCGTTGACCGGGTTGCCCGACCAGTTTTCCCGGTTGTCGAAAGCGACCAGCGGCTGCCCCCCGGCGACCGCGTGGTCGAGGATCACCACCGGATCGCTGCGGACGATGCGGCCGCCGACATTGCCGTAGCGGTCGCAGGCGCCGGTGCGCCCCTCGGCGATGTAGCACATCACCGGGCAGGCGTCGCAGCGGATCTTCTCGGCCGGCGGCTCGGCGGGCGGCTGCGGCGTGAACCGTTCGATGAGTTCGTTCATGGGCTCGGCCCCGGCACGGTTGAACCTCCAGCCGCACCCTCCCCGCAAGGGAGAGGGGTTCCGAGACGGCGACGCCTCCCTCCCCCTTGCGGGGAGGCCACGGGCGGGGGTGAATTATTGCCAATCATCAAGTCCGCCCCTTGCCGATCGCCGCCAGCACCCGGTCGGGCGTGGCCGGCAGTTTCGTCACCAGTACGCCGGTGGCGTGGCGGATCGCGTTCAGAATAGCCGGCGCGGTCGGGATCAGCACGTGTTCGCCCAGTCCCTTGACCCCGAACGGGCCTTCGGCGTCCGGCACCTCGACAATGATCGTCTCGATCGGCGGCACGTCGCCGATGGTCGGGATCAGATAGTCGTGCAGGTTCTCGGTGCGGCCGGGCACATAGTCCTCCATCAGCGCCAGGCCGATGCCCTGCGCGACGCCGCCCTCGACCTGGCCCTCGACCAGTAACGGATTGACGGCGCGGCCGACATCGTGCGCCGCAGTGATCTTGTTCAATTTCACCGCGCCAAGCGCTGTGTCGACCTCGAGTTCGGCGATTTGCGCGCCGTAGCCATACACGGCGTAGGGACTGCCCTGCCCCTTCGCATCGAGCCCGGTCGTCGGCGGATCGTAGCTTTCCTGCGCCGAAAACGCGTAGCCGAAACGGTCGGGCCGAATTGCCGCGAGGTCGATGCGCCTTGCGCCGCCGCCAACCACCAGCGACGCACCGTCGAGCGCGATATCCGCGCCCTCCTCGACATTGGCGGCGCGCAGGATCGCGGCGCGCAGCGCCAGCGCCGCCTTTTGCGCCGCCTTGCCGCTGACATAGGTCTGGCGCGAGGCCGACGTCTTGCCCGCATCGGGCGTCAGCGCCGTGTCGGCGCCGACCAGCCGGAATTTGTCCAGCGGCAGGCCGAGCGCCTCGGCTGCGATCTGCGCGATCACCGTGTTCGACCCCTGGCCGACGTCGATGGCGCCCTGGTGCAGCACGACCGAACCGTCGGCGGACAGGCCGATGCGGATGGTCGACGGATTGGGCAGGCCAGTATTGCCGCAGCCATACCAGCACGACGCAATCCCGACGCCGCGGCGCACGCGCCGGTTGGCGGCGTTGAATGCCTCGGCGTCGGCCAGCGCGCGCGTCCAGTGCGGCTGAAGCGCCTCCAGGCAGGCGACGATGCCGACGCCCGTCAGCCGCTGGCCGGTGACGGTCGCGTCGCCGTCCCTCAACGCATTGGTCAATCGCAGTTGCAGCCGGTCGAGGCCGAGCTTTCCAGCGAGTTCGTCAAACAGCGTCTCCTGCATGATCGTCGCCTGCGGCACGCCGAAACCGCGAAACGCGCCCGACACCGGGCCGTTGGTGTGCACCGCGCGGCCGATGGCGCGGTAGTTCGGCGTGAGATAGGGGCCCGACGCATGCACCGGCACCCGGTTGGCGACCGTCGGCCCCCAGCTCGAATAGGGACCGGTGTTGAAATCGCCTTCAAACGCCATGCCGGCGATCCGCCCGCTTGCGTCGGCCGCAATGGTGGCGCGCATCGACGCCGGGTGGCGCTTGGTGGTCGAGGCCATCGATTCCTGCCGGGTGTAGACGATCCGCGCCGGACGCCCGGTCTTCAGCGCAACAAGCCCGATCAGCGGCTGGACCGACACGTCAAGCTTTGAGCCGAAGCCGCCGCCGACCGATGTCGGCACGATCCGCACCTGCTCCAGCGGCAGGCCGAGCACCGCGGCGGTGTCCTCGCGGTCAATCGCCGCGCTCTGGGTGCAGGCCGAAACCACAAGCGTGTCGCCGTCCATCCACGCCGAACCCGCTTCCGGTTCGATATAGGCGTGCTCGACATAGGCGGTTTCAATTTCTCCGGCGGCGACACAGGCGGCCCCGGCGATCGCCGCATCGACATCGCCGCGCTCGACAAAACCCTCGATCAGGATATTGCCGGGCCGCTGCGGCTGGATCAACGGCGCGCCGGGCGCGCGCGCCTCGACCGGCTGCAACATATGCGCCAGCGGCGTCCATTCGATCGGAAAATCCGCCGGGTCGAGCGCCGCGACCGCGTCGGGCTCGCCGGCGACCAGCGCCACCGCCTCGCCGCGGAACTTCGCCGTCCCCTCGGCCAGCGCCGGCTGGTCGGCAAAGGCCGGCAGCACGCCGAAGCGGTTGCGCCCGGGCAGGTCGCTTGCGGTGAACACGGCGACAAGGCCGGGACGCCGCGCCAGAAAGTCGCCAATGTCGCCGATCTCGAATTGCGCATGCCAGTGCGGCGAGCGGATCGCCAGCACCGATAGCGCGCCCGCCGGCGTTATGTCGGCGCCGAAACGATCGCGGCCGGTGACCTTGTCGACACCGTCCAACCGAGGAACGGAGCGGCCGACCGGACCGCTGGCCGGGATCGGTCCGGCGGCGCTCGTCCGCCGATCCTCGAAGCGCCACGCCTCGACCACCGCCTCGACGATCTTGCGATAGCCGGTGCAGCGGCACAGCACGCCGCCCAGCGCATCGAGCGTCTGTTGCTCGTCGGGGCGCGGGGTCCGCGCCAGCAGCGCCGTCGCCGCCACCAGCATGCCCGGCGTGCAGATGCCGCACTGGGCTGCGCCATGGGCAAGGAACGAGGCCTGCAGCGCCGACAGCGTTCCATTCGACAGACCCTCGACCGTGGTCACCGACCGCCCCTCGACCTGACCGAGCGGCGCCAGGCAGGCGCACACCGGCTCGCCGTCGAGCAGAACCGTGCAGGCGCCGCAATCGCCGGCGTCACAGCCGACCTTGGTTCCGGTCAGGCCAAGCTCGTGGCGCAGCACACTCGACAGCCGCGCCAGCGGGCTAGCGTCCACGCAGACATCGACGCCGTTGACACTGAAACCGGTCATGCGACCACCCTGCCCGGCGCGCCAAGCGCCGCCAGCAACGCCCCGACGACGATTTCGCGGGCGGCGGCGCGGCGGTATTCGGCCGAGCCGCGCACATCGTCGATCGGCGACAAATCAGCGAAATGGCTGGGCGAGAGGCGGCCGATCAGGCTCGCATCGGCGGCCGCGCCGGCAAGATCGCGCTCCAGTTCAGGCAGGCGCCGCGCCACTTCCGAACAGGCGCCGATGGCAACGCAGGCCGACGCGATCCGCCCCTGCTCGACCGCCAGCCGCACCGCGGCCATCGCAATCGAGATCACCAGGTAGCGTCGCGCGCCGAGTTTCCGGAACGCACTGGCCCCCGCAAGCGCCGGGGCCGGGATGTCGATGGCGGTCAATAACTCGTCCGGCCGCCGCGCCGTGCGCCGGTTGCCGAGGATGAACCGCGCCAGCGGCAGCGCGCGGACGCCGCGCACCGACGCCAGTTCGACCGTCGCATCGAGCGTCAGCAGCGGCGGCGCGCCGTCTGCGGCGGGTGACGCGTTGCAGAGATTTCCCGCCAGCGTGCCGACATTCTGGATCTGCACCGATCCGACCTCGCGGGCCGCCTGTTTCAGCCCGTCGAACGCCGGCGGCAGATCGGCGCGCAAAATGTCCGTCCAGGTCGTACGCGCGCCGATGCGCAGGCCCGCCATTGTCTTCCGGACGCCGCGCAGTTCGTCGATGCCGCTGATGTCGAGCACGTCGTCGCGGATCGGCCTCGACCCTTGCGCCGGATAAAAATCGGTGCCACCCGACAGGACACGCCACGGCGCGTCGCCCAGCAGTCGCAGCGCGTCGTCCAGGGTGCGTGGGCGTTCGTATCTCGACAATTGACCTGCTTGCCGGGCGTCTCAAAACTTGCGTTTTCAAATGATATTCAACGTTGCGCACTTGTCAAAACAATCGCCGCCTGTTGACGGGCGCGGCGGCGACGGGCAACGCTCAATCGACAACAGGAGGAGCGGAGCATGACGGACCAGGCGCTGGTTGTGATCGACGTCCAGAACGATTTCTGCCCCGGCGGGGCGCTGGCGGTCGCCGGCGGCGACGAGATCGTGCCGATCGTCAACCGGATGATCGCTGAATATCCGCACGTGATCCTCACCCAGGACTGGCACCCGGCCGGCCATTCGAGCTTTGCGTCGAGCCATGACGGCATGTCGCCGTTCGAGACGATCGAGATGCCCTACGGCCCCCAGACCCTGTGGCCGGACCATTGCGTGCAGGGGACGCGTGGCGCGCTGTTTCATCCCGAGCTGGTGTGGACGCGCGGCGAGATCGTTGTGCGCAAGGGGTTCCGCAAGCCGATCGATTCCTATTCGGCCTTTTTCGAGAACGACCAGACGACGCCGACCGGCCTCGGCGGCTATCTGAAGGAGCGCGGGCTGCGCTCGGTGACGATGGTCGGGCTGGCGACGGACTTCTGCGTCGCGTTTTCAGCGCTCGACGCGCGGCGGCTGGGGCTCGACGTCACCGTGCGGCTGGAAGCCTGCCGGGCGATTGACCTCAACGGGTCGCTTGAGACCATGCTGGACAGGATGGAAAAGGCCGGCGTGACGCTGGAGTAGGCCGGCGCCCGACCGGCCCGGGGCGGGTCCCGCCGCTTCGCAGTTCCCGCCCGTTCGACGCCTTTTGTCATGCCGCCGGCATGACAAATCGGCCGGCGCCCGACCGGCGTCTCACCCTACTCCGACATATTTCTTCACCAGCGCCGGATCGGCGCGCAGCGCCTCCACCGGCACGGTGTCGCGCACCCGGCCGTTCTCCATGAACACGACCCGGTCAGCGACCGGCAGGACGGCGTCGACGCGCTGCTCGACCAGGATGGTGGAGACGCCACGGCCGCGCAGCCCGGTGACCGTCTCGCGGATGCGCGCGATCATCGACGGCATCAGCCCCTCGGTCGGCTCGTCGAGCAGCAGCACGTCCGGCTCGACGCAGAGCGCGCGCGCCATCGCCAGCATCTGCTGTTCGCCGCCCGACAGCGTGCCGGAACGCTGTTTCAGCCGGTCGCGCAACACCGGAAACAGTTCCAGCACCGCCTCGCGCACGGCATCGCCGCCGCCACGGGCGTTGAGGCCGATCTGAATGTTTTCCGCCACCGTCATTTCGGCGAACAGCCGCCGACCCTGCGGCACATAGGCGACGCCGTGCCTGGGCGCCTGCCAGGCCGGCAGTCGCGTCAGTTCGACGCCATCCTTGACGATCGAGCCGCCTTGGGCCCTGACCAGCCCCATGATCGTCTTCAGCAGCGTCGTCTTGCCGGCGCCGTTGCGGCCGAGCAGGCACAGGACCTCGCCCTTGTGCAGCGCCAGCGAGACGCGGTGCAGCACCTGCACGTCGCCATAGGCGCAGTCGAGGTCCTTGACCGTCAGCGCCTCAGTCATCGCCGCCGGTCCCCAGATAGGCGTCCTGCACCCGGGCGTCGGCGCGGATCGCGTCCGGCGTTCCCTGCGCCAGCACCTTGCCGAAATTCAGCACCGTGATCTGTTCGGCCAGTTGCATCACCACGTCCATATTGTGCTCGATCAGCAGCACCGTGGCGCGCTCTCCAATCTCGCGCACCAGCCTGACGAAATTCTCGATCTCGCCGTCCGACAGGCCCTGGGTCGGCTCGTCGAGGATCAGCAGCCGCGGCCGAAGCGACAGGCCCATCGCCACTTCGAGAAGCCGCTGGTGGCCATAGGCCAGCGCGCCGGCGGTCTTATCGGCCTCGCCAGCCAGCCCGACCCGCTCCAGCGCATGCATGGCGCGCGCCTTCAGCCCGCGCGAGGAGACATGCGCATGGCTGATGCGCTGCACCGGCAACGCGACGTTGTCGAACACCGACAGGTTCGGATAGATCGAGGTGATCTGGAAGGTGTAGGCGATGCCCAGCCCGACCCGTTTGTGCGCCGGCGTCGAGGTAATGTCGCGGCCCTCGAAGACGATGCTGCCGGCGCTCGGCGCGATGCGGCCGCAGATCAGGCTGACAAGCGTGGTCTTGCCGGCGCCGTTGGGGCCGATGATGGCGCGGATTTCGCCCCGCATGACGTCGAGGTCGACATTGTCGACCGCTTTCAGCCCGCCGAAGGAGCGGCACAGGTTGCGGGTCGACAGCAGCGGCGTCACGGCAGCCATCCCAGCCACCTTTCGCGCACGCTTCCGAGGATGCCTTTCGGGAAAAACAGGACCAGCAGCACCAGCGCGACGCCGACAATGCCGATCTGGGAAAGATTGGCGCCGGGGAACCAGGCGTTGAGCGCGTCGTTCGACAGTTCGGCGAGATAGAACATCAGCAGCGCGCCGAGCAGCGGGCCGAGCGTCGTCGCCGCGCCGCCGAGCAGGACCCACAGCAGCGGCAGGATCGAATACTGGATCGACGCGAAAGTCGCGCCCATATAGCCGAACAGCAGCACATAAGCCGCGCCGGCCGCCGCGGAAATCGCGCCGGAGATCACCATCGCCGACAGCTTGTTGGCGTAGGTGTTGAACCCGAGCATGCGGGTGCGCTCCTCGTTCTCGCGGATGGCGACGAGCACCCGGCCGAAAGGCGAGCGGGCGATCACCAGCGTGATCAGCAGAACCGCCGACAGCAGCAGCCAGGCGGCTACATAGCGGGTATCCCGATTGGTCAGGTCGATGAACACCGTTGCGCTTTCGATGATGCGTTCGGGGCGCGACAGGGTCAGGCCTTCGTCGCCGCGGGTCCAGTCGGCCATCCACAAGGTCATCAGATTGCCGACCTGGGCGAACATCAGCGTGACGATCATGAAGGCGACGCCGGCGGTGCGCAGCGCCAGCATGCCGACGGTCAGCGCCAGCAGCGCGCCGCAGCCGATGCCGAACGCAAACGACGGCACGACGTGCCAGCCGAAATGATAGATCGGCAGGCCAGCGCCATAGAGGCCGGCGGCGAAGAACATTGCGTGGCCGAGCGACAGCAGGCCGGCGTAGCCGAACAGGATATTGTAGCCCATCGCGAAGCAGGCCAGCACCATCACGCGGGCAAGGATGCCGTGATGATAGTCGGGCAGCACGAACTGCGCCCCCCAAAGCGCGGCGATGACCGCGAGATGCAGCAGCCAGACCGGAACGGCGCGGTCCGATGCGTTCATCGCGGCGCGGTCCCGAACAGGCCCTGCGGGCGGAACACCAGCACCATCGCGACCAGCAAGGTGGCGAGCATCTTCGCCAGCGTCGGCGAGAAGAACATCGAGATGACGCCGTCCGACATGCCGATGACCAGCGCGGCGACCAGGGTGCCGCGCAGCGACCCCAGCCCGCCGATGATGACGACGATAAACGACAGCAGCAGCGGGTCGCCGCCCATCAGATAGTGCGCCTGCTGGATCGGCACGATCAGCACGGCGGCGACTGCCGCCAGCATGGCGCCGAGCGTGAAGACGCCGGCATAGACCCGGTCGACCGGGATGCCGAACGCCTGCGCCGTCTCGCGGTCATACCGGGTGGCGCGCATCACCAGGCCGACGCGCGTCCTGGTCAGAACCAGCCAGGTCGCGGTCAGCAAAGCGACCGAGGCGGCCACGACCGCCAGCTTGTAGCCGGAATAGCCGAACCATGGCAGCAGCACGCGATAGTTGAACGGCGGCGGCACCGGCCGCGCGTCGGGGCCGAAAAAGGTCAGCGCCGCCTGCTGCAAAATATAGAGCAGGCCGATGGTGGCGACGATCGTCGCTTCGGGGTTGTAGTTCAACCGCCGCAACACCAGCCGCTCCGATGCAAGGGCGATTGCGCCGACCACCAGTGGACTCAAGGCCAGCGCCAGCAGGAAGCCGATCGCCGGGTGGCCGGTCACAAGCGTCGAAAAGAACCAGGCCAGCACCGCGCCCAGCATGAAGAACTCGCCATGCGCGACATTGACGATGCGCATGACGCCGAACACCAGCGACAGGCCGAGCGCCATCAGCGCCAGCACCGACGCCATGACGAGGCCCTCAAGCGAGGCGAGCAGGAGGTGCGGTCCAAAGGACATTCAGTTCATCGATGTCCTTCGAGCCGCGCTTCGGCGCATACGACCACCTTCACAGCGGCTGGGTGGTGTAGTCGCCTTCGGGCTCGTAGAGACCGTCCTCGATCGTGGTCCTGTGCACGACCTTGAGCTTGCCGCCTTCGACCCTGGAAATATTCTGCGAGCCAAAGCACTGGTGGATCTTGCCGTTGAAGGTTTTTGCGCCCTGCGGGTGCTCCGGCCCTTCCGGAAATTGGGTCAACGCCTCAGTCGCCTCCACCAGCTTGGCGCGGTCCTGCGGTCCGGCATAGCTGCAAGCTTCCATCGCCTGCTTGATGACGTAGAGCGTCTCCCAGCAGCCGAACATATGGGCCGCCGTCGAGACGTCCTTGGCGTCATCGACCGACGCGCCATTGTCGTCAATGCCCACCGCCGCGCGGTAGGCCTTCTGCGCCTCCGTGTCGTCGGCCTGGGCGTAGCGGGGCGAGCCTTCCCAGAAATGGCTGCCGTCGAGGAATTCGAGGCCGGGCGAGTTGATGTCGACGGCTTCGAGCGAATCGATGAAGCCGAACAGCTGCGGCCGGTTGGCGCCGAAGAACTCGCCGAGTTCCTTGACGAAGGTCAGCACCGCGGGTCCGACCATGACATGGTAGATCACGTCGGTGTCGGCGGGGATCTGCGGGAAATATTTGGTGAAGGAGGTTTCCGTCGGCGGGATGGCGATCTGGGCGATCACGTCCGCGCCCTGCGCCTTCAGGGCCGGCGGCAGGTAGTCGCGGTGATCGTGGCCGAAGGCGAAATCGGGGAATATCTGCGTCACCTTCTTGCCCGCATTAGCCGCGATCCACGGCGCGGTCGACTGGATCTGGCTCTTCACATCGGTGATGCCCGGCTGGAACACGTAGCGATTGAGCTTGGTCGAGGCGACGTGGTGGCCTTCGGAGACGACGTAGTAGGGAATCTTCAACTCGCCCGCCGCCGGCGCGGAGGCGATCACGACATGGCTGAACAGCGTGCCGTAGACGATGTCGGTCTTGTGCTGGTTGGCGAATTTTTCGACCACTTCCGGGCCGCGCTTGGCGTCGGTGCCGTCGTCCTCGGTGATGATCTCGATCGGGCGGCCGTTGATCCCGCCGGCGCCGTTGATCGCCTTTACGGCGGCCGCCGTCGTCCGTTCATACCAGCGGCCGTAGGACGCGCCGATGCCGGTGCGGTGCGCCTGGAAACCGATCTTGATCGGCGCCGAGGACTGCGCCTGCGAATAGCGCACGAAACCCGGCCCGGCCATCACGGCCGACGTCGCCGCCAGACCCTTGAGCGCCGAACGGCGGCTGACTGACTTTCTCAGAAAGTTGATGGTGCTGGACGCATCGGACATGGCGGTTCCCCTGTGCAAGACGGCGTTCGATCGAGACTAGAATCAAACGCTTCAGAAGAAAACGGGTTATCAGGCTCCGGTCGGCGTCGACAACAACCAGAGGCCGAAGACGGTGTATCCGATCATCAGAATCGTCAGCGGGATCTGGCTGCGCAAAATCGCCTGCCGATCGGGATAAAGCCGCGCCGCAAACGCGTGCGCCACGATCACCGCCAGAACGTGGCCGGCCACGATGGCGCCGGCCTGCAGGTTCCACAGCGCCCAGGCCGAGTCCGGTCCCATGACGACGCCGGCGGCGACATGGAGATGCGCCGCGCCGAACAGGTTCCAGCCGCGCGAAAACGGGTCGGATAGCGCCACCAGCGCATACTGGCCGTTGACCAGCAGCGCCGTCAGATAATGGGCGAAATGGTAGGCGAGCGCGATCGGCGCGATCGACCAGACCAGCAAACCCGCGGCGCGGCGAAATCCAGCCGGTGCGCCGGAGATCTTTTCGCCGAGCCACACCAAGCCGAAAAACGCGGCGGTCAGCGCAACGACGGCGAGCATAAGTCCGGCGGAGTTCGCGGCCATGACATCAGATCGGCCGGGGAATTCGAGCGGATTGACGCCGATCCTGTCCAGCCACCAGAAGGTGCGCATCAGACCGTCGAACGACACCGACGCCAGCGACGTCAGCACGAAGACGACGCCCGAGAGCGGCAGTGGCGCGGCCGACGACAGCTTCGCGCCCGGCATGCAAAGCGACAGGCGAAAGCCGTCGGCGGCGCGAACGGTTTCGACGATGGAAAGCTGCGAGACGATGCGGAAGAAGACGGAAAAACACTCTCCCGTCGCCGTCCATCGCGCATGACCGACGACCAGCATGGCGACCAGATTGATCGACCAGTAGGCGGCGACGACGAGCGCGAGGCGATAGGGGTCGTCGGGGGCGGGATAGACCAGTTCGAACCAGGCGAATGCGGCAAACTGGACGATGGCGGGGAGGTAGGAAAGGTTCGCCAAATCCGGCACCTCGCGCGCTGCGCGACCGCCCATCGCCCGCACCAACGCGTACCACGGATCGAGCAGGCGGAAGAGATTGCCGACCACGCCGCTGGCGAGCGTCAGCCCGACCCAGAACAGCGTCCACACGGTCAGCGGCAGCGGGTTCGACAAGGGATCGCGGCTGCCGGCGACGCCAGCGGCGACAAGGACGACCAGCGACAACAGCGACAACGCGCTGGTCGCGAAACGCGGATCGAACCGGATGCGAAACAGCGGCAATCGAGCCGTCCACAACCGCGCCAGCGCGTCGGGTTTCAGAAACGCCAGCGCAACAAAGCTGGCGGCGACCGCGAGCGCGCCGCCAACGATGTAATGGCCGGTGGGCAGCAGCAGTACGAAGCCGCGATCCGACGCATGCGCCAGCGCCCGGCCCGGCGCGGCGAACAGGGTGACCATCGACAACAGGACCGGCGCGGGGGCAGGCAAACGCATGGCTCGCCATAGACCCCAGTCCGCCGCGCGGCGCAAGCCGCCCGGCCTCGCGGCTGGCGCAACGACATTGTTCGTCCATCGCTTTCCGTGCGCAACGTTTTCGCGCTAGGAAGGGCCGAACGTTCGGAGTTCCTGACGCATGCCCAGCAGAACCGACATCGCCCAGCGGGTCTACAACCACACCTGGAAGCTCGACCCGATCGTGCGCTCGCTGCTCGATACCGACTTCTACAAGCTGCTGATGCTGCAGATGATCTGGGGCGTCTACCCAAAAGTCGACGCGACATTCCAGCTGATCAACCGCGCCACCAAATACCGGCTGGCAGAGGAGATCGACATCGACGAACTGCGCGACCAGCTCGACCACGCCCGCACCCTGCGCTTCACCAAGAAGGAGATGATCTGGCTGGCGGGTAATACCTTCTACGGCCGCAAGCAGATTTTCCAGCCGGACTTTCTCGACTGGCTGAAGGATTTCCAGCTGCCCGACTACGAATTGTCGCGCAAGGACGGCCAGTTCGAACTCGCCTTCCACGGCCGCTGGATGGAAACGTCGATGTGGGAAATCCCGGCGCTGACCATCATCAACGAACTGCGCTCGCGCGCGGCGATGAAGAATCTCGGGCCGTTCTCGCTCGACGTGCTCTACGCCCGCGCCAAGGCCAAGCTGTGGGACAAGGTCGAGCGGCTGCGGCAGCTGCCCGACCTGCGCATCTCCGACTTCGGCACCCGCCGCCGCCATTCGTTCCTGTGGCAGCGCTGGTGCGTCGAGGCGCTGAAGGAAGGGCTGGGCGAGGCTTTCACCGGATCGTCCAACGTCAAGCTCGCCATGGACACCGATCTCGAGGCGCTCGGCACCAATGCGCATGAACTGCCGATGGTGCTGGCGGCGCTCGCCAACACCGACGACGAGTTGAGGAAAGCTCCCTATCAGGTGTTGCGCGACTGGCAGAAATATTATGGCGGCAATCTGCTGATCGTGTTGCCCGACGCATTCGGCACCGCCGCGTTCCTGCGCGACGCGCCGGACTGGGTGGCCGACTGGACCGGTTTCCGTCCCGACAGCGCCCCGGCGATCGAAGGCGGCGAGCGCATCATCGAATGGTGGAAAGAGAAGGGCCACGACCCGCGCGAAAAACTGCTGATCTTCTCCGACGGGCTCGACGTCGACACGATCATTTCCGCCTATCACCACTTCCACGGCAAGGTGCGGATGACGTTCGGCTGGGGCACCAACCTGACCAATGATTTCGAAGGCTGCGCGCCGACCGACATCGGCGGGCTGAATGCCATCTCGCTGGTGTGCAAGGTGGTCGAGGCCAATGGCCGCCCGGCGGTCAAGCTCTCCGACAACCCGCTGAAGGCGACCGGCAAGAAGAGCGAGATCAAGCGCTATATCAAGGTGTTCGGCACCGAAGGCTTTACCGAGATCGGCATTCGGGTGTGACGCATTCGCGCCGCCGGCGCATCATCGCCGGTTGACGAATGTAATAACATAACATATCCCTCGGCCGACAAGAGGGACTGATGACCGACACCTGCGTGACATTTGCCGACCTGACGCTTGGCTATTCCAGCCACGCGGCCGTGCACCATCTGTCGGGCGCGCTGGCCCGGGGGTCGCTGACCGCGATCGTTGGCGCCAACGGCTCGGGCAAGTCGACGCTGCTGAAGGGCATCGCCGGCATCCTCGCGCCGCTGTCCGGGCGCGTCGAGATCGCCGCCGGCGCGCGCGTCGCCTACCTCGCCCAGCGGTCGGAGATCGACCTGCATTTCCCCGCCCAGGTGCGCGACCTGGTTTCGCTCGGCCTTTGGCAGCGGCGCGGCCTGTTCGGCCGGATCTCGGCCGACGACAAGGCCAGGGTCGGCGCGGCGATCGACGCCGTCGGTCTCGCCGGCTTCGAGGACCGCGACCTCGACACGCTGTCGGGCGGCCAGTTGCAGCGGGCGCTATTTGCGCGCGTCATCGTCCAGGACGCCGACCTTATCCTGCTCGACGAGCCATTCAACCATGTCGACGCAAAAACCGTCGCCGACCTGCTGCGGCTGGTGCGGGCATGGAGCGCGCAGGGCCGCACCGTCGTCGTCGTCGCGCACGATCTCGACCTGGTGCGCGCGGCGTTTCCGCTGACGCTGCTGCTGGCGCGCCGTCCCATCGCCTGGGGTCCGACGGCCGAGGCGCTGAGCGAAGCCAATCTGCGCGCCGCCAGCCATTTTTCCGAGGCCTGGCGCGACGACGCACCCTGGTGCGAGCCGGGGCCGGGTCACGACCAGCACGACCACGACGATCACGATCACCATCACGACCACCACCGCGGGGCCGCGGCATGAGCCTCTACGCCCTGCTGATCGAGCCGTTCGCGCAATACGGCTTCATGCAACGCGCGCTTGGCGGCCTGGCGCTGCTGTCGCTGTCGTCATGCCCCGTCGGCGTCTTCCTGATGCTGCGACGCATGAGTCTCGCCGGCGACGCAATGGCCCACGCCGTGCTGCCCGGCGTCGCCGTCGGCTTCCTGCTTTACGGGCTGGAGATCGTGCCGATGACCATCGGCGGGCTTTTCGCCGGCGCGCTGGTGGCGGCGGGAGCGGGCGCGGTGTCGCGCTACACCGCCCAGCGCGAGGACGCCTCGATGGCGGCCTTCTACCTGATCTCGCTCGCGGCTGGCGTGACGATCATCTCGCTGCGCGGCTCGCCGATCGACCTGATGCAGGTCCTGTTCGGCTCGGTGCTGTCGCTGGACGACGCCGCCCTCGCCTTGCTGGCGTTCAATCTCGCCGCGACCGCGGTGCTGATGATCGTGTTCTGGCGCGCGCTGGTGGCCGAATGTCTCGACCCGCTGTTCCTGCGCTCGGTCGGCGGCCCGGGCGGCGTCGCGCATTTCGTCTTTCTCGCTTTGGTGGTGCTCAATCTCGTCGGCGGCTTCCAGGCGCTCGGTACGCTGCTGTGCGTCGGGCTGATGATCCTGCCGGCGGCGGCCGCCCGCTTCTGGACCTCGCGCCTGACGACGATGATCGCCATCGCCATCGCCATCGGCATGGCGTCGAGCGCAGCGGGACTGCTGGTCTCCTACCACACCGCCCTGCCGTCGGGCCCGGCCATCGTGCTGTGCGCCGGCGTCGCCTATCTCGTTTCACTCGCCGCCGCGCCGCGCGGCGCGCTGATGACGCGGCTTCGGCCGCATCGCCACCGGACCGCCTGAACAGGCAGGAGACACATATGCTCAGGACATTTTTTGCCGCGCTTGCCGCGGGGCTTGTCGCATTCGCCGCTGCTGCCCCCGCGCAGGACCGGCTCACCGTCGTCGCCTCGTTCTCGATCATCGGCGATTTCGCGCGCCAGGTCGGCGGCGACCGCATCGCGCTGACGGTGCTGGTCGGCCCCGACAGCGACGCCCATTCCTACGAACCGCGACCGCAGGACGCGGCGGCGCTCGCCGGCGCAAGCGTGATCCTCGCCAATGGCGCGCATTTCGAGGCCTTCCTGCCGCGCCTCGTCGAGACCAGCGGAAGCAAGGCCGCGATCACCGATCTGATCGACGGCGTTGCGCTGATCGAAGCCGGCGACGGCGGCCACAACCACGGCCATGGCGACGACAAGGACGACCCGCACGCCTTCCAGTCGCCGGCCAACGCGGCCGTCTATGTCGCCAACATCGCCGAGGCGTTCTGCGCCGCCGACGCCACCGCTTGCGACTTCTACAGGACCAACGCCGAACACTATTCGCAGACGCTGCGCGACCTCGATGCGGCGATGAAGGCGGAGATCGCGACGGTTCCGGCCGAGCGCCGCACCGTCATCTCGTCGCACGACGCCTTCGCCTATTTCGGCCAGGCCTACGGCATCGAGTTCCACGCCGCCGAAGGCGTTTCCACCCACGCCGCGCCGTCGGCCGCCGCTGTCGCCCGGCTGATCGACCAGGCGCGCGAGGACAGGGCCTCGGCGATCTTCGTCGAGAATATCGCCAATCCGAAGCTGGTCGAGCAGATCGCGCGCGAGACCGGGCTGGCGCTTGGCGGCACGCTCTATTCCGACGCGCTGACCGGGCCGGACGGCCCCGCACCCAACTATGTCGAACTGGTGCGCCACAACATGGCGACCATAGTCAAGGCGATCGCCGCGCCGTAGCGGCGCGTTGACAGCGGCGCCAACTCGGCCAAGATGCCGCGGCGGCGGCAAAAGGGGGAGGCGCGTGACGACAATCGAAGACCGCATCCGCGCGCTGTCGTGCTGGACCGGAGCCATCGACATCGCGCCGCTGTCGGGCGGCCTCTCCAACGCCAATTTCCTGGTCGCCGATCCCGCCGGCCGCCATGTGGTGCGCTTCGGCCGCGACTACCCGTTCCACCATGTCGATCGCGGCCGCGAGGCGATGACGGCGGCGGCGGCGCACCGGGCGGGTTTTGCGCCGCGCGTCGAACACGCCGCGCCGGGGGTGCTGGTGACGCAGTATCTTGGCGCAAAAACCTGTGACGCCGCCGACATCCGGACCGACCGGGCGCGGATCGCGGCATTCATCCGCTCGTTCCACGGGACGATGCCAAAATTCGTCTCCGGTCCCGGCTTCATGTTCTGGCCGTTCCATGTCGTGCGCGACTACGCCCGCACGCTCGACTCCGGCCGCAGCCGCATGGCCGCGCGGCTGCCGCAATTCATGGCGCTGGCCGACGAGATGGAGGCGGCGCAGGCGCCGATGCCCATCGTCTTCGGCCACAACGATCTTCTGCCCGCCAATGTCCTCGACGACGGCGAACGGCTGTGGCTGATCGATTTTGAATATGCCGGCTTCTCCACCGGCATGTTCGACCTCGCCGGCATGGCGTCCAACGCCGGTTTCGACGCGGCGCAATCAGAGGCGCTGCTGGCCGACTATTTTGGGACGCCGCCGACGCAGGAGTTCATGCGGGCGCATGCGGCGATGAGCGTCGCCTCGCTGCTGCGCGAGACCATGTGGTCGCTGGTCTCGGAACTTCATCTCAACGCGCCCGGCGTCGACTACGCGGCCTACACCGCCGACAATCTGGCGCGGTTCGACGCGGCGCTTGCCTCCTACCGCTCAACCTACGGAACGCCCGGATGACCCTGCCCACCCACGCCCGCATCGTCGTCATCGGCGGCGGCATCATCG
>Ga0209793_1000851_pt1 | contig 25195 bp, 18 predicted proteins | sample EBPBio122009_DNA_FD_185863 | JGI IMG/M metagenome (GOLD analysis project Ga0209793, IMG submission 185863) | Wastewater treatment Type I Accumulibacter community from EBPR Bioreactor in Madison, WI, USA - Reactor 1_2/2/2009_ DNA (SPAdes) (version 2) | ecosystem: Engineered > Bioreactor > EBPR >... | reverse complement strand
GGATTTCGCCGAGCGCTATCCGGTCTTCACCATCGCCTCCGGCCCGACCAACTCGATGCGCGGCGCGGCCTTCCTCACCGGGCTCACCGACGCCGCGGTGATCGACATCGGCGGCACCACCACCGATATCGGCATGCTGGTCGCCGGCTTCCCGCGCACCCGCAGCGAGGGCGCGATGATCGGCGGCGTGCCGACCAATTTCCGCGTGCCGGACGTCTATTCCTTCGGCCTTGGCGGCGGCAGCATCGTGCGCTCCGGCCCGCCCGCGACAGTCGGCCCGGATTCCGTCGGCTTCCGCCTGCCGGAAAAGGCGCTGTGCTTCGGCGGCGACACGCTGACGGCAACCGACATCGCCGTGGCGGCGGGCCTCGTCGACCTCGGCGACCGCAGCCGCCTCGCCCACATCACCCCGGATTTCGCCCGGCAGATGCTGGCGCAGATGAAGGCCAGCATCGAAACGGTCCTCGACCGCATGAAGCCGAGCGCGGAGCCGATCCCGGCCATCCTCGTCGGCGGCGGCTCGGTGCTCGTGGAAGGGCTGCTGGAGGGCACCTCGGTCTCGCTGAAACCGGACCATTTCGGCTCCGCCAACGCCATCGGCGCGGCCATCGCACAGGTCTCCGGCGAGGTTGACAGCGTGGTTTCACTGGAAGGCACGACGCGCGAACGCGCGATGGAATCCATCGTCGAGGAAGCGCGGATGCGCGCGGTCGAGGCCGGCGCGGCGCACGAGACGGTGACGCTCGCCGAAATCGAGGAGACGCCGCTGGCCTACCTGCCCGGCAATGCCGTGCGCATCGCGGCGAAAGTCATTGGAGAACTGAGGGCATGAAGTACTGGTCGCTCACCGAAACGGATATCGACCGCATCGCCATCGGCTGCGGCATCCTGGGCACCGGCGGCGGCGGCAGCACCTACCATGCGTCGCTGCGCGCCAAGGCGCTGCTGCGCGAGGGTAAGCGCATCCGCATGGTGCGTCCTGCCGACATGGCGCCCGACGCGCAGATCATCGGCATCGGCGGCATCGGCGCACCGACCGTCGGCATCGAGAAGATCGCCGAGGGCGCCGAGGGCGTGCGGCTGCTTCATGCGCTCGAACATCATATGGGCCGCAAGGTCGACGCATTGCTCGGCGACGAGGTGGGCGGCGGCAACGGCCTTTCGCCCATGCTGACGGCCGCCATGGTCGACCTGCCTGTGGTGGATGCCGACGGCATGGGCCGCGCCTTCCCGGAAGTGCAGATGACCACCTTCTTCATCCATGGTCAGCCGGTGCAGCCGGCGGCGCTCGCCGATGCCGACGGCAACGTGCTGATCGTCACCGAGGCGACCACGCCGAAAATGCTGGAAAAGCTTTTGCGCGCCAGCACCATCGCCATGGGCTGCACGGCGCTGATGACGACCGCGCCGATGAGCGGCGAGTTCGTGCGCCGCTTCGGCGTGCCGCACACGACCAGCCAGGCCTGGACCCTCGGCGACGCCGTGCTGAACGCCCGCGCCGCCAAGGAAGACCCGGTGGAAGCGATCATGCGGCAATCGGGCGGCGTGCGCCTGATGCGCGGCAAGGTCACGGATATCGCCCGCCGCATTTCGGCCGGCTTCAACCGCGGCACGCTCACCGTCGCCGGGCTCGACGAAGATGCGGGGCGTACGATCGCCATCGAGATCCAGAACGAATATCTGATCGCCCGCGAGGGCGAGGACATCGTCACCATGGTTCCGGACCTCATCTGCATCGTGGATTCGGAAACCGGCCGCGCCATCGGCACGGAGGAGCTGCGCTACGGCCTGCGCATCGACGTGCTCTCCATGCCGGCCCCGGTTCTGCTGCGCAGCGACATCGCGCTCGAATCCGTCGGCCCGCGCGCCTTCGGTTATGATTTCGACTTCGTGCCGGTGGGCATATCCGCCGATGCGCCGCCGGTGCCCCATTACAGAGAAGACGCCTAATCGTCCGGACCCCAACCTCCACGGGAGAACGCAATGAATCGCCGCAATTTCCTCAAGACGACAGCCCTCGCCGCCCTTGCCGCCACCAGCGCACGCTGGAACTTCGCCATGGCAGAGGGCGCCGGCAGCATCTTCACGCTCGCCTATCCGACCAGCTTCCCGGACCTCGACCCCGCCACCTCGTTCTCCAATGACGGCGCAGTACTTGCGAACGTCTACGAGGGCCTTGCCCGCTACATTCCGGCCACGGACACGGCGGAAGCGAAGATCGAGCCGCTGCTTGCCACCGGTTGGGAAGTCAGCGCCGATGGCAAGACCTGGACCTTCACCCTGCGCGACGGCGTGAAGTTCCACGACGGAAGCCCGCTCACCTCCGAGGCCGTCAAGGGCTCGATCGAGCGCACCAGGAAAATTGGCGGCGGCGCATCCTTCATCTGGGGGCCGGTGACGGCCATCGAGACGCCCGAGCCGCTGAAGGTCGTCTTCCAGCTTTCCGAGCCGCAGCCGCTCGACCTCATCGCCTCGGCGGGCTTTGCCGCCTGGATCTACGCCCCGTCCGTCCTCGACAAGGACAACACCTGGTTCAACGCCGGCAATGACGGCGGCACCGGCCCGTTCAGGATCAGCCGCTACGAGCCGGGCCAGCGCGCGGTGCTCGACCGTGTCGACGGCTACTGGGGCAAGGTGCCGGAAAACGGCTTCAAGACCGTGTCCTTCGAGATCACCGAAGATGCGACGCTCGCCCAGAACATGATCGAAAGCGCCCAGGCCGACTGGACCTATAGCCTGCCCTACGAAAACCTCGAGGCGCTGAAGTCCAATCCCGACCTCAACGTCGTCGTCAATCCGTCCTTCGAAACCCTGTTCGGTCTCTACAACGTCAAGCGCGCGCCGCTCGACAAGGTGAAGGTACGCCAGGCCCTGTCGCTCGCCTTCCCCTATGACGACGTGATCGCCGCCGGCACGAGCGGCTTCGGCACGCGCGCCAAGGGCGTCGTGCCCGCCGGCATCTGGGGCCACGACGCCGAGGCGCCCATCCCGAAGACCGACCTCGAGGCCGCCAAGGCGCTGCTTGCGGAGGAAGGCATCGAGCCGGGTCTTGAACTGACGATGACCTATTCGACGTCCCAGGCGATCGAGGCCGTTGCCGGCGAACTCTGGAAGGCCAACCTGGAAACCCTCGGCATCACGCTGAAGCTGCAGCCGATGGCCTGGGAAGCCCAGTGGCAGCTTGGCAAGTCGGATCCGCAGGCGGCTCAGGACATCTTCGTCATGTTCTGGTGGCCGACCTTCGTCACGCCCTACGACTACCTCTTCAACCTGTTCCACAGCGAGGAGAAGCCGAACTTCAACCTCGGCTACTATTCCAACCCTGCATTCGATGCGAAGATCAACGAGGCAGCGAGGCTCTCGGGCACCGACCGGGCGCGCGCCGAGGCCCTGTTCATCGAGGCGCAGCGCATGGTGATCGAAGATGCGGCGGCGGTCTTCATGCTGGACCAGCCGAATGTCCATATCATCCGCTCGGACATCAAGGGCTATACCGACAACCCGGCCTATGGACACGTCGTCTTCATCAACGAACTGAGCCGGTAGGGCACGCGGGGGTCTGATGGAACTTCTGCGCTACATCCTGCGCCGCACGGTGCTCTCCGCCTTCGTGGTGGTGGGCGTGACCTTCCTGGTCTTCGTGGTGGCGCAGGTCGTTCCCTCCGATCCCGCCGCGCTCTATGCCGGCCCGCGCCCGACGGCCGAACAGATCGAGAAGGCGCGTCAGGAACTGAACCTCGACGCGCCCCTCCCCGCCCGCTTCGCCACCTTCGCCACGGCCATGGCGTCGGGCGATTTCGGCATCTCCTACAAGTCGCGGCGTCTCATCGCGCAGGACCTTCGGGCCTACCTGCCGGCAACCCTCGAACTTGCGGTCTTTTCCACCGGCCTTGCGCTGCTGATCGGCATTCCGCTCGGCGTCGTCGCGGCGGCCCGGCAGGGCCGATGGCCGGACAGGATCGGCAGCTTCGGCTCCATCGCCGCCGTCGCCATGCCGACCTTCTTCCTCGCCATGATCCTGCAGCTCGTCTTCGCGCAATGGCTCGGCGTGCTGCCGCTCTCCGGGCGGCTGTCGCGGGAGATATCCATCTCCGCGCCGCTGCCGATGGTGACGGGCTTCAACATGATCGACGCGCTGCTCGCCGGCCGGCTCGACGCCTTCGGCGATGCCTTCGCGCACCTGATCCTGCCTGCCCTGACGCTCGCCTCCTATCCCGCCGGCGTCGCCATGCGGCTGACGCGCTCGGCCATGATCGAGATCCTCGAGCGCCGCCATGTCGTGGCCGCCCGCGCGCTCGGCCTTTCCGAGCCGCGCATCCTCTTCGGCCACGCCCTGCCGAACGCCATGGGGCCGGCGCTGACGGTGATCGGCCTTTCCTTCGCCTATGCCCTGACCGGCGCGGTGCTGGTGGAGATCATCTTCGCCTGGCCGGGCCTCGGGCGCTACGTCTCCGAAGCGATCCTCGCCAAGGACTTCCCCGTCATCGCCGCCGTCACCATGGTTGTGACGATCTGCTATGTCGTGATGAACCTCCTGATCGACATCGCCCAGGCCCTTGTCGACCCGCGGGTGGCGCTGTCATGAAGAAACTCGTCCAACGCCTCGGCTGGCCCGGCACCATCGCCCTCGCAGTCGTCGTCCTCTTCGCCGCCGCCGCGATCCTCGCACCGTGGATCGCGCCCTATCCCGCGCAGGGCGCCGGCGCGCCGAACGTCGCCGCCAAGCTCCAGCCGCCCTCGGCGGCCTACTGGCTCGGCACGGACCATCTCGGCCGCGATATCCTCAGCCGCATCCTCTACGCCACCCGCGTCTCGCTGACCAACGGCGTGCTGATCGTCGCCTTCTCGCTGCTCATCGGCCTGCCGGTCGGCCTCGCGGCCGGCTATTTCGGCGGCTGGATCGACGAGGCGCTGATGCGCGGCACGGATGTCTTCCTCGCCTTCCCGGCCCTGCTTCTGGCGGTGCTGATGGCGGCGGCCCTCGGGCCGGGCTTCCTCAACAGCATCATCGCCGTCGCGGTGACCTGGTGGCCCTGGTATGCCCGCCTTGCCCGCGCCGAGGTGCTGGTGCTGCGCGGCCAGCCCTATGTCGAGGCCGCGCGGCTTGCCGGCGTCTCGCATCCGCGCATCATCGTCCGCCATATCCTGCCGGCGACCGGCCGCCCGCTGACCGTCCAGGCCGCGCTCGACGTCGGCCCGGCGCTGCTGACGGCCGCCGCCCTCTCCTTCCTCGGCCTCGGCGTTCTGCCGCCGACCGCCGACTGGGGCCAGATGGTCGATGCCGGCCGGAAATTCTTCCCGGCGCGCTGGTGGTATTCGGCCATGCCCGGCATGACCATCTTCCTCGTCGCGCTTGCCTTCAGCGTGCTCGGCGATGCGCTGCGCGACCGCAAGGGAGGTGCCGCCCGTGCCTCTGCTTGATGTCCGCAACCTCTCCGTCAGCATCCCCACGCCGGATGGCGACGTCCATGCCGTGCGCTCGGTGAGCCTTCAGATCGAGCGCGGCGAAATCCATGGCGTGATCGGCGAATCCGGCTGCGGCAAGACCATGACCGGCATGGCGACGCTCGGCCTCGTGCCGAAGGGCGCGCGGATCGCCGCCGACCGCTTCCACTTCGACGGCGAGGATCTCGGCGCGAATGCGGCCCGCCTGCGCGGCCGGCGCATCGGCCTCATCTCGCAGGACCCCGCCGCCGCGCTCAATCCGGTGCTCTCCATCGCCCGCCAGCTCGACGACGTGATCCGGACCCATCGTGACATGCCCCGACAGGCCCGCCGCGCCGAGGCCGCCTCGCTGCTCGCCGCGACCGGCCTTCCTGATCCGGAAAGGGTGCTGAAGAGCTATCCGCACCAGCTTTCGGGCGGCATGCAGCAGCGTGTCGTCATCGCGCAGGCACTGGCCACCGGTGCGGACTTCCTCATCGCCGACGAGCCGACCACCGCGCTCGATGTCTCGGTCGGCGCGCAGGTGCTGGCGCTCCTGCGCAGGCTCGTCACGGAACGCGGCCTCACCGTGCTGATGATCACTCACGACATGGACGTGATCGCGGAGGCCTGCGACCGGGCGACCGTGCTCTATGCCGGGCGCTCCGTCGAGACCGGGCCGGTCGGCGCGGTGTTGCGAAGCCCCGGGCATCCCTATACCCGCGCCCTTCTCTCGGCCCTGCCGGACGCCGCGCCGCACGGCGCACGCCTTGCCGCCATCGACGGCTCCATTCCGCCGCCGCGCTCGGCCATCACCGGCTGCGCCTTCGCACCGCGCTGTCCGCAAGCCATGGCCGTCTGTTCGGCGGCCGTGCCGCCGGAGCGCGGACGCGACACCCATCGCTGGCTCTGCCATCTGCCGGAGGACGCGGCATGACCCCGGTTCCGATGCTCGATGTCGACAGGCTTGTCATCCGCTACCGCGCCGGCCTCTTCGCCGCGCGTCCGAAACCCGCCGTCAACGGCGCAAGCTTCCGCCTCGAAAGGGGCGAGACGCTCGGCATCGTCGGCGAAAGCGGCTCCGGCAAGACGAGCCTGCTGCGCGCCATCCTGCGGCTGCTGCCGGTCGAAAGCGGCGCGATCCGTCTCGACGGGCAGGACTGGCTGGCGCTGAAGGGCGACGCCCTTCGAAAGGCGCGCCAGAAGATCGGCGTCGTCTCGCAGAACCCCTTCCTGTCACTCAGCCCGCGGCTGACCATCGAGGAGATCCTCGCCGAACCCATGCTGGCGGCCGGCCAGCAGCGGGGTCCCGCCATGCGCGAGAAGATCGCGGCCCTCCTCTCCGACTGCGGCCTGCCGGCCGACTTCCTCACCCGCCGCGCCCGCGAGCTCTCCGGCGGGCAGGCGCAGCGTGTTGCCATTGCCCGCGCGCTGGCGCTGGAGCCGGGCCTCCTCATCCTCGACGAGCCAACCTCGGCGCTCGACGTCTCCGTTCAGGCGCAGATCCTCAACCTGCTCTCCGATCTCAAGGCGAGCCGCGGCCTTTCCATGCTCTTCGTCACGCATAACCTGAAGGTCGTCGCGCATATCTCGGACAGCCTCCTCGTCATGCGCCGCGGCGACGTCATCGAATTCGGCAGGACCGAGGACGTGATCGGCGCACCCGCCGAGGCCTATACGCGCGAATTGCTCTCCTTTGGACGGCACGACGCTTTTAGTTGACCAGATATGAGGTCCTCGAGGATTTTGGACCGCCTCCCACATGACTGGAGACACCGACCGACTACGCTGTCTTGTCATTCCAAACAGTAACCGATGGGCGAGATTTCCGAGTTGCACTATCGGCCTGAAGGCCGCGATGTATGCTTAAACACCGAAAGCCCCCGCGTATTTTTTGCGACGGGGGCTTATTGTTCGGCTGCGGGGGCGTGCAATCATCATTACTTGCGACCGCCCTCTCCTCTTCTCACCGTAGGAAACAGACCCGGCGACCCCACATGTTGAGCTGGGCCTTGGCAGAGAGGAGCTGACCGTGTCCGCTCTCGAGAACACCCAAGCTTACATCAGTGGCCGATCAGGGCGCGCAGATCGGCCATCCCCCCCGGGGCTGAACACCTAGAGCCTTTCAAGCCCATCTGAATCCCTTGCGGCGCCGGCGTTCGGCGCTTCCGAGCCGTTCTGGATGCAACCGGCGTCAGTCAGAAGAGCCACGATTTCCTTACGTTCTGTATGAACCAGAAGCAGCGCTACGTCTCCGGGTGCCAGTTGCTCGATCACCCGTCGAGCGCCCTCGGGCGGACTGTCGGCAAGGATGATCCGGTCCGCTGGCAGGCCGAGGTCGAGGCTTTCCTGGCGGATAAGACCGGGGATCTCACCGGCCGGCCGGCCGCGTAGATATTTGGGGTTCTCGACCGCGACGACAAAATCGGGCCGCAGGCGGAACGCACCGCGCGTCAAGGCGCGTATCTCCTCGTCCGAGCGATCGCCCGCATGGCCCAGCAGAACGAACCGTCGGCGCGCGGGGAGCGCGGCCAAGGCACCCGTCACCGCGGCGATGGAATGCGGGTTATGCGCAAAGTCGACGAAAACCCGGGCACCGCGCACGGCGTATTCGTTGGCCCGGCCCGGATTGTCGGTCGGATCGCTGCGGAAAGTCGAGAGAACCGTCGAGATCGCGTCGTTCGGGATGTCGAGCGCCAGCGCCGCCAGCGCCGCAGCGAGCACGTTCTCGATGTTGTAGCGGGCAGCACCTCCAAGAGTGAGCGGCACGTCGGCAACGTCGATCAGCGACGTCTCGGACCGCCCGTCCGAGAGCATGATGCGCCCTTTGTCGAGCCAGGCGCAGGGGGCGTTGCGCAATCGCGCGGCCCGGATCTCGGCATGGTCGGCATCGAGCGAGAACCATGCTTTCGGCGCATCCGCCGCGCCGGCGGCCTCGACGACAAGGGGATCATCCGCATTGAGGATCAGCAGGCCGCCCGGCGCAAGGGCCCGGTGGACCGCCAGCTTCACCTCGGCCAGTTCACCGACCGTGATGATCCCGTACTGGCCGAGATGATCGGCCGCGACATTGGTCACGACGGCCGCGCGGGCCCGCGTCACTGGAACGCCCCGGCGCAGGATACCGCCGCGCGCGACCTCCAGCACGCCGAGCTCCAGTCGGCGATCCCGCAAGAGAAGCCGCGCGCCGGCCGGGCCGGAATAGTCCCCCCGGTCGAGAATGTCGTCGCCAACCCTTACAAATTCAGTGGAGGAGAGACCCGAAATCCGCCCGGCAGCCCGGCCCATCGCCGCAATGAGCCGGGTGGTCGTGGTCTTGCCGTTCGTGCCGGTGACCAGGGCGATGGGAATATCGTGCAACCGCGACCAGTCGGGCGACGCAGGCAGGCTGTCAGTCTGCCATGTCTGCGATCCGGCGCCATGGCCGAGCGTCAGTGCGTCGTCATCGAGCAGACGGTCGAGCCCGCTCCGTTCGGCTCTCGCGACAAGATCGCAAAGCGCGGGATTGGCTTCCGCATCGCCGATGCGGCGCAGGCCCGCAATCATCTGATCGGGCGGAATCGGATCAAGTTGAAGAAGCTCCGTCGCGGTGTAGTACCACGCCGCCTCGACGATGAAGGCAGCCGTGAAGAGCTGATCGACGGCAGCCGGCAGGAAGAGGCTGCCACCGCCGTCAAAAGGCCGCGTGCGGATCGGCGTTGTGGCCCAGCCAAGGGCGTCGAGCAGGAGGCGCGCATGCCGGCACCAGGCGTCAAGCAGGACGCCGGCATCGAACCCCGTCGAAAGACCATCGCCAACCGCGCCCGGCTCCGGCCCGTAGAGGTTCGGCCCAAGCAGCCTGCGGCAGCCATCCAGAACCAGCGCCGGATGGTCCGGCACCGGAATTTCCAGAAGATCCTGCAATGCGTCGGAATGCATCATCTTGCGCCCGTTCAATCCGCTCCTTCGGGTTCGGCCCGAGCGAGACGCACGCCCCGTTCGTCACGGATCAGGAGATCCGTCGCCGATACCAGTTCCTCGAATTCGGCGGCAGGCCGCTCCACGCGGGGCGGCTTTGCCGTGATGATGGCCTCCCGCTCGGCCTTCTTGAAGTAGATGATCTGCTTCCAGGACCGCGCCAGTTCATCGGCGAAGATGATGAGAAGATCGTCGGGCTGCGCCGTGTTCAGCGCCATATCGACGGCCTCCGCCTCGCTCGCCACGAGCGTGATCTGGCCAGCCTCCACCCCGGCCGCAATCAGGCCGTCGCGGAGCATCTCCGGAACCTCCATCTCTCCACGCCCCCGGCGATTGTCGTCGGGCTTGACGAAGTAGTGGTCGAAATGCCCCGCCAGCACCTTGGCGGCCTCGCGGATGTCCTCGTCGCGGCGATCGCCGGGCATGGCGCAGACCACGAGCCTGCGGCCCTTCACGTCCAGCCGGTCGGCCCAGGCCGACATGGCGGCGATGGCGGCCGGGTTATGGCCGTAGTCGAGGATGACCTTGAAGGGGTGTTCATCGAACACATTGGTCCGCCCCGGCACCTGGAAGAACGAGGTGTCGAAGGTTCTCAGCCCGTGGCGGATATTGTCGAGGTCGAGCTTGAACGCATAGGCCATCGCGCAGGCGAACATCGCGTTCTGCACGTTGTAGAGCGCCTTGCCCTCCAGCGTCGCCGGGATCAGGTGCGACCACAGGACCGGCAGGTGCAGGCCGTTGGCGTAGATCGTGATCATGTCGCCATTCATGGCCTTTTCCAGCACCACGGCGCGGCCCCCGGCCTGGATATGCTCCCTCACAAGGGGATGGTCGGAATTCGTCGTCACGTAGCAGATATGCTCGGCCTTGCAGAAATCGGCCATGCGCAGGCAGTGGATGTCGTCGGCGTTGAGCACGACCGTATCCGTCGCAGCCTCGACGACGACGCGCTTGATCACGGCAAGTTCCTCGACCGTGTTTATCCCGCCCATCCCCAGATGGTCGGCCGCCACGTTGAGGCAGGCCGAGACGTCGCAGCGCTGATAGCCAAGGCCGGCGCGGACGAGGCCACCCCGCGCGGTTTCCATCACGGCGAAATCGACCGATGGGTCGCGCAGCACCATCTGCGCCGAGGCCGGCCCGGTCATATCGCCCTTCACGGTCAGCTTGCCGTCGACATAGACCCCGTCGGTCGAGGTCATGCCGACGATCTTGCCGGACGACTTCATGATATGGGCGAGCATGCGCGAGGTCGTCGTCTTGCCGTTCGTTCCGGTGATGGCGCCGATCGGGATCCGCGCCTCGCGGCCCTTCGGGAACAGCATGTCGAGGACCTTGCCCGCCACGTCGCGCGGCTTGCCTTCCGAGGGGGCGACATGCATCCGGAAACCCGGCGCGGCGTTCACCTCGACGATGGCGCCGCCGATATCCTTGTAGCTCTTGGTGATGTCGGGCGTGAGGAAGTCGACCCCGCCCACATCGAGGCCCACCGCCTTGATCGTGCGTTCGGCCATGTCCTTGTTGTCCGGGTGGCAGACATCCGTCACGTCGATCGCCGTGCCGCCGGTCGAGAGGTTTGCGGTCGAGCGCAGGTAGAAGGTCTCGCCCTCCGGCAGGACCGTTTCGGCGGTATGGCCGGCATCCGCCATCAGCCGTTCGGCCTGATTGTCGAGCTCCAGATTCGTCAGCACCTTCTCATGCCCGATGCCCCGGCGCGGATCGGAATTGACGATCTCGATCAGTTCGGCGATCGTATGTCTGCCGTCGCCGACGACATGGCCGGGAACACGCTTGGCCGCCGCGACCAGTTCGCCATTGACCACCAGCATGCGATGATCCATGCCGGTGACGAAACTCTCGATGAGAATGCCGCGGCTCTTGGAGTTCGCCTTGGCCTCGTGGAAGGCGGTTTCCACCTGTGCGTCCTCGGTCAGGTTGATCGAAACGCCGCGCCCGTGATTGCCATCGAGCGGCTTCACGACGACCGGATAACCAATGCGGCCTGCCTCCCGGACGGCCTGGGCCGGCGAATAGGCCAGACGCTGCTGGGGCACCGGCAGGCCGAGGTCGCTCAGCATGTTGTGGGTGTCTTCCTTGTCGCAGGAAATCTCCACCGCGATATGCTTGGTCTCGCTGGTGATCGTCGCCTGAATGCGTTGCTGGAACTTGCCATGACCGAACTGCACCAGCGAGTTGTTGTTGAGCCGGATCCACGGAATGTCGCGATCCTCCGCGGCCTTGACCAGCGAACCGGTCGAGGGACCGAATTCCTTGCGCTGCGCCATCAGGACGAAGCTCTTCAATTCGTCGGGAAAATCGAATTCGGGGTCGAACTCGTATTCGACCTGCGACTTGAGGTGGTCGGGCAGGAGGTGCATCAGCAGCCGGATCGCCAGTTGCCCGGCCTCGAGCCCGACATCGCGCTGATGGTATTGATAGACGAGGTTGTATTGGCCCGGCACCCCGGTTGACCGGGTGCGGCCAAAGGTGACCTCGGACCCCGCGACGCCCTGTATCTCCAGCGCGACATGTTCGGCGACATGGCCGAGCCATGTGCCCTCACCCTCTCTCAGACGGCGAATGAAACCGCCCGGCTCGCGGTAGGAGCAGCCATGCTCATGCAGCCCCGGAAGGGCTTCGACAAGCGCATTGATCCAATCCTCCCCGATCTTCGCCGATGGCCACTCTTCCAGAACTCCCAGGTCGATGACATAGCGGATGACGGGAAATCCCGCCCATACGTTTGGACCGACAAACACGTTTTTCGAAACGATCTTCATTGCGGAGTTCCTCCCTCATAGCGCGGTCAGTTCGTCGTGACCTTTTCGTTTGGCAGCGTGCAGAACGCCGCGTGTTCATCCGGTGGATAGGCGTGCCGCCCCACGAGATCGTAGCGACAACCCTCCCCCATCACATCGATCTTCAGCCCGAGCAGGGTCAGCGCCTCGCCGCGCGAGGCCTCCCACATCGAGGAATGCGTCAGGCCCGAGGCGTCGACCACGGTCACCGTGCCCGATCCGACGACCTCGAAGACGCCGTCGGGACCGATAAAGGCGGCCGTATCCTCGTCGATGCCGAGACCGATCAGGAACGGATTGTAGGAGGATGCCGTCAAAAGCCGGCCCAGCCGGTTCCGCTCGGTGAAATGCTGGTCGATGATCACTGCATTGGTCAGGCCGATGCCCGGCGCCAGGCTTACCCTCCCCTCGGCGGGGGAGGAATTGCTGTCACCGCCCGCGATCATGTGTTCGGACATGATCGACGCGCCCGCCGACGTGCCCGCGACCGCGACGCCGGCCGCGTTGCGACGGCGGATCTTCTGGGCGATGGCGGTACCGCCAAGGATCGTCGACAGGCGCAGTTGGTTGCCGCCGGTCAGGAAGATTCCGGTCGCCCGGTCGAGCATGTCGAGATAACGGGGGTTGTCGCAATCGGCACGGCGGCTGATCGGCAGGAAATCCACCGCCGCAGCACCGAGATCGCGGAAGATCCGGTTGTAGTCCCGGCCGGTCGTCTCCAGCTCCGACGCCGTCGGAATCACGACGATGTCGGCATCCCCGCCACCCGACAATTCCACGAAGCGGCGGTGGATATGCTGTTCCTTGACGCGGTCCTCTCCACCTCCGATCGGAATAATGAAACCACGGGCAAGGTCTTGGTTCAAACGAGCTGGGCACATGCCGTGTCATATTCCTGGAAATGCCGGTAAGGCTGGTTGCGTTTCCCCCCGATGCGGTCAGCCAATGGACCAGCCCCCCCAAATTCAGGTCAGTCTGTAGAACAAATTCAAAGACTGCAAGCACATGTTCGGTCTGCCCCGCCATGCGGGTGGATATTCTTGGGTTCTTTCCGGTATCGGTCGAGCGAAATGTCTGACCGGAGCCAGCGCGTGGCCGATGCAAATCGATACGCTGACCATGAACCTGCTCGACGCAGTCGCCCAGTTCGAAAGGGATTTGCTGATCGAGCGGACGCAATCCGGCCTCAAGCGCGCCAAGCCGGCCGGCCGCAAAATAACATGATTGCAAAATTCATGTTTTTATGGCTACACACGGCAAGAGCGGCAATCGAGGCGCTGAGGTCCTGCGCGCGAAACGGAACCTTGGACCATGACGGACAGCGCTTGGCGGGCAGATGGGCATTCAGGGAAACGACACGCGCTACGAAACCTATGTAGCCTATCGCGCCGAGTTGGTACGGTATGCCACGCCGATCATCGGTTCGCGCGAGGATGCGGAGGATATCGTGCAGGAGGCGTTCGCGCGCTTCGTGCCGGAGGCGGCGCAGTCGCCCTTGCGCCTGAAATCCTATCTCTACCGCATCGTGCGCAACCTCGCCTTCGATACGCGCCGCCGACGCCGGCTCGAAACGCGCGGGCATCCCGACGACACGCCCTGGTGGGGCCTTCCGCAAAACCATGAGACGCCGGAGCAGCAGGCCTTGCTGTACGATCACATCCGGCAGGTCGAGGCCATTTTGGCGTCGATGCCCGCGCAGAAGCGCATCGCACTCGAAATGCACCGCTTCGGCGGCTACCGCATCGAGGAAATCGCCCGGCATCTCGGCGTCTCCACATCGAGCGCACACAGGCTGATCCAGTCCGGACTGGCGGAACTCATCGAAAAAATGCTTTGAAGACGAAAAACCGCGCCGGATCCTGAGAAATTCGGGAGAGCTGTTCGTCTTATAGGTGGCGAGCACAACCGAGCGGGGCGGCATCTCCGGCGCCAGGGCAGAACGAAAGCTATCACCAGCATGCGTGAGACAGGAACGGACATTTCCCCGAAGATTGCCGAAGAGGCGGCCGGCTGGATGATTGCGCTGCAGGAAGAGCCCGGCGATATCGATTGTCGGCAGCGTTTCGAGCGCTGGCTCGACCAGTCGTCGCAGCATCGCCACGCCTGGGAACGCCTGCAGGTCGCCTGGCACGTGCTGGGCGCAACCGCTCCGGCCTTCGAGGATGCATGGAAGGAAGCGCCGCGCGGCGCCTTGCAACCGCGCAACCACCAGACGCGCCGCACGGGCTTCATGCGCCGCACCGTCCTGGCCGGAGCCGCGGCGGCAGCCGCCATCTGTCTCGTCGTGATTGCCGGACCTATGCTGCTCCTGCGTTTGGAAGCCGACCACAGGACCGAAACGGCCGAAAGCCGAACGGTGACGCTCGAGGACGGCAGCCGCGTCCATCTTGCCGGCGCCAGCGCCATCGCCACGGATTTCGGGAAGGGCCGGCGCGCCGTGCGCCTGCTGGCAGGGGAAGCCTTCTTCGAGGTGACGCCCGACAAGACGCGCCCCTTCACCGTCGATGCCGACGGCCTCGAGGTCACGGTTCTGGGCACCAAGTTCGACGTCCAGAAAGCCGGCGACATTACCGCCGTTGCGCTGGCGGAGGGCTCGGTGAAGGCGTCGATTGCCGGAGGAGACACGCAGGTGCTCGTCCCCGGCGACCTGCTCACGAGCAACAGCGCCACCGGCGAGGTCTCGCGCACAACCGTTCCGGTTACCGACATCGCCACCTGGCGCAGTGGGCAGATCTTCGTGGTCGATGCCACCATCGGCTCGGTGGTGGAGCAGATTCGCCGCTATCACCCGGCCTGGCTCTCCCTGCCCGACAGCGCGCTGGCCAGCCGGCGCGTGACAGGCTTCTACGATCTTCGGCATCCGGATCAGGCGCTGGAGGCGCTCGTCGCGCCCTATGGCGGCAAGGTGCGGCACGTCTCGCCGGCCGCTCGCCTTATCAGCCGGTACTGAAGATAAAAATATGACTGAAATAATCAGCATTTAGCGCAAAGCCACCGAAACCCTGGGAAAAATTCTGCACGTATCCGTCTTTTCGTTGAACGCCGCATGAGGCGGCGACGTACAGAAGAGATGGTAAGGCATGCGTTCCAGGTATCCGGGAGTATCGGCTAGAAACAGCATCGGGAGAGGCCGAGGCCGATCCGTCTTTCTCGCGACAACGGCCGTCGCCGCGCTCTGCGGCAGCCCGCAGGCCATGGCGCAGGACGCCGCCACGAACGCGACGACGGAAGTAGCCCTGATCTCGTTCAACATCCCGGCACAGTCGCTGGCGAGCGCGGTGGGCGCCTTCGGCCGGCAATCGGGCCTGCAGGTCACCCTCTCGGCCACCGAGGCCGGCACGGTCCGCACCAATGCCGTGACAGGCCGCCTCACCCCGTCGCAGGCGCTCGCCCGCATGCTGGCGGGCACCGGCGTCAGCGGCAGCGTCCGCGGCAATGCGGCGATCATCGCCATCGAAGGGAGCCGGGCCACGGACCTTTCGGTAACGGACGGTGCGACGGTTCTGGAAACCATCACCGTGGACAAGGGCGCGCGCAATGCCATGGCCGGCTCGGGCTTCCAGGGCACGCCGGACTGGGTCTACGAGACGGCTGCGAGCGTGAGCGTCGTCTCCCGCGAGGCCATCGAAAAGAAGCAGCCGCGCAACGCCTATGACCTGTTCTCGGGCGTCTCGGGCGTTTCCGTCGCCGGTGCGGCGCAGAACCCCGGCGTCGCCATCAATGTCCGTGGCCTGCAGGACCAGACCCGCGTGACGACGACGATCGACGGCGCGCGGCAGAATTTCCAGCAGGCCGGACACGGCTATACCTCGAACGTCTATGTCGACCCCGCGCTGGTCAGGACCGTCGAGGTGGAGAAGAACGCGGCGGCCGGCGTCGGCAGCGGCGGCTCGCATGGCGGCGTGGTCGGCTTTCGCACGCTGACGGCCGACGACGTCCTGCTTCAGGGCGAAAATGCCGGCGGCTGGGTCGACGCGACCCGCGGCACGAACGCCTACGACTTCAACGGCTCGGCCGCCCTCGCCGCCCGCACGTCCGACGGCATCGACATCGTCGCCGCGCTCAGCCGCAAGCATCTTGGTGAATATTCCATCGGCAGGAACGGCAAGCTGGAGGGGAACCCAGGCGGCGAAAAACCCGTCTTCACCGGTTCCGACACCACATCGGGCCTCTTCAAGGCCGGCCTCGACCTCGAAAACGACCAGCGGGTGGAGTTCGGCTTCGTCGGGTATGACGCGACGTTCACGACGAGCACGGCGCTTGCGACCAACCGGAACAACAATCACGTCCGCAACCTGACGGGTACGCTGACCTATACCTGGAACCCGGACGATCCGCTCTTCGACCTGAAGGGGCAACTGTGGTGGAACCAGACCGAGAACCAGCAATGGCGCTCGGCCCGTAATGGCAGTGGCGCCTTCGATCTCGACTACGGTCTCAATACCTACGGCTTCAACCTGGAGAACACCAGCACCGTCGCGCTGCCTGCGGGCGATCTCTCCTTCCACTACGGAACAGAACTGTTTCTCGACCGTGCTGGAACCGAAGCCGTAAGCAGCAATGCGGCCGATGCGGACGACGCGTGGTGGTTTACCGGCCCCAACCCCACGGGCGACCGCTGGCTTTCCAGCACCTTCGCCACGGCGAAATACGAGCATCAGGAATGGCTCGAGGCGTCGATCGGCGGCCGCTACGACTACTACAGGATCAAGGGCTCATCCACCGTCAACGGCGGAACGGAACTGGTTCTCATCAGTCCGGCCTACTGCGCGCGATATCACCCTTTTAATCCGACACGCTGCACCCAGACCGTCCCGGCAGTCTACGCCCAGCGGGACATTGTCCATAATGTTTCTCTCGACAAGTCCGCAGGAAGCTTCTCCCCCGAGGCGCTGATCGCCGTGAAGCCATGGGAGGGCGTCCAGATCTTCGGAAAATATGCCGAGGGCTTCCGTCCCGGCACGCTTGGGGAAATGTTGCTCGGCGGCGTACATGTCGGCGGCATACCGATCAGCAATGCACCAAATGCGAACCTGCAACCGGAGACCTCGAAGACCTGGGAGGCCGGGGTAAATCTGACCGGTGACGACCTCCTGGCGGCGGGGGATAGCCTCCGGTTCAAGGCAGCCTATTTCGACAAGACGATCGAGAATTATATCGCCCTTGGAAGCGTGGCCGGCAGCCCGGTGGCAGGCGGCCAGATCGACAGCTTCTATGCCTATACCAACCTTATCGGCGAATCCCGGCTGCGCGGCGTCGAGATCGAGGCGAACTACGATGCCGGCCCCTATTATGCCGGCGGCTCCTTCACCTACACCAAAGGCGACTTTTCGAAGACCTTCAATGACAATCCCTGGGGCAATGCCACGTCCACGGGCAACGGCACGGTTCTCTATGTCTCCGTCGCTCCCAAATATCGTTTCATGGCTGATATCGGCGTACGGTTCTTCGACGACCGGCTGAATATCGGTGCTCGGGCGAACCGGGTCGTCCCCTCCGAGCAACTCGGATTGTTCTCGACAATCTATAAGGCAAAGCCGTTCACCACCTTCGACATCTACGGCTCCTGGGACTTCAACGAAAACGCCTCCCTGCGCTTTGCCGTCAACAACCTGACGGACGTGGCCTATGTCGACCCCATGAACAGTTCCGACTTCCCCGCTCCCGGCCGCACGGCGACCCTGTCGCTCAAGGTCCGGTTCTGAGCTCCCATCGCGTCAGGACCCTGTGAGGCCCGAAGCGTGAGACCAACTGTGTCCGGAAGCCGGATACAGCCAACCCCAGAAAGGAAAGCAAATGGCAACGATCGACTTCAACGACGCCAACAATGATGGCGTGGGCGTCGACTTCCTCAACTACCTGACGGCTTGGGATACCAGCTTCACACCCGGTTACTACGGTTTCTTCTCGACCAACCCGGCGGACTTCGCCGGCAACCAGTTCGCCGTTGCCGACAGCAATAGCGCGACCGTTGGCGGCGTGGGCAGTGCCGATACGGTGGTGCTCGATTCCGGCGCCGCCGGTGACCTCTACTACGATATGACCGCCCATGTTCTCGCCGGCGCTGTCGATGGTGCGACCTTCGGCCAGGGCCTCGGCTACAATTCGGGCACCGACACGTTCTCCCAGTCCTCCTGGGATATCGACATCAACGGCCTTGGCCTGACCGGCACGGGCGCAGCCAACCCGGTGCACAACTTCGTCTACGGCATCATGCAGGGCAACCCGGCCAACCTGCTCAGCGTCCTCAACAGCCAGAACAACACGTTCAACGGCAGCTCGGGCGACGATGTGATCTACAGCTTCGACGGCAACGATACCCTGACCGGCAATGGTGGCTACGACACCTTCAAGTTCCAGGGAAGTGACGGAAACGACACCATCACAGACTTCAATGTCCTTGAGGACACCATCGACGTCACCGCTTGGGGTACGGTTTCCGTAAGCTACGCCTACGACGCCGTGAGCGGCCTCTACGACGCGACCATAACGGATGGCGTCAACGGCAGCATTTCCGTCCAGGACATCGCGAACAACTCGCTTGTCTCGGGCATCAACCTGCTCGTCTGAGAAATTTGCTGTAGTGTTGGTAGCCCCACAGCAGGCGCCGTCGCAGTCTTTGACTGCGGCGGTCGCTTCACCCCTCAGACGAGCATCCATCGGGATAGCTCTCATCAGCGGCGTGGTCAACGTTCTGGCGTTGACCTCCCCGCTCTTCATGCTGCAGGTCTATGACCGCGTGCTTGCAAGCGGCAGCGTGCCGACCCTCGTCGGCCTCTCTGTGCTGGCCGCCGGGCTTTATCTCTTCCAGGCCGGGCTCGACATCATCCGCGCCCGTGTCCTCCTGCGCGTCGGCGAGCATTTCGACGGCGCGCTGTGCGGCCGGGTGCACGATGCGGTGGTGCGCCTGCCGCTGCTTGCCCGCATGCCCGGCGACGGCCTCCAGCCGCTACGCGACCTCGACAATGTCCGCGGCTTCCTTTCGGGCCAGGGGCCGACCGCCCTCTTCGACCTGCCCTGGATGCCGCTCTATCTTGCCATCTGCTTCCTCTTCCATTTCTGGATCGGCATGACGGCGCTCGTCGGCGCGGCCGTCCTCGTGCTGCTGACCCTGCTTGCCAATACGCTGTCGCAACGGCCCGTCCGCGACGGCATCGCCCACAACATGGCCCGCAACGGTCTCCTGGAAGCGTCGCGTCGCAATGCCGAAGTCGTGCAGGCCCTCGGCTTCGGGGCACGGCTCGAAGCGCGCTGGCGACAGGCCAATGCGGATTACCTTCACGCCAACCGCCGGGCCGGCGACATAGCCGGCGGCCTCGGCAGCCTGTCGAAGACCCTTCGCGTGATGCTGCAATCGGCGGTGCTCGGCGTCGGCGCCTGGCTGGTGATAGAGCAGCAGGCAACCGGCGGCGTGATGATCGCAAGCTCCATCATGGTGGGGCGGGCGCTCGCCCCGATCGATCTCGCCATCGCGAGCTGGAAACCCTTCCTTATGGCAAGGCATAGCTGGAAGCGCCTGCAGGACCTGCTCGGCAGGATACCGCCCGTGCCGGAAACGATGGCCCTGCCCGCCCCCCACAAGGAACTGCGCGTCGAAAATGTCACCATCCTGCCGCCCGGCGAGAAGCGGCCGACCGTGACCGGGATAGGCTTTGCACTTGAGGCCGGCAGCGCGCTCGGCATCATCGGGCCGTCCGGTTCCGGCAAATCGACACTTTCGCGCGTCCTTGTCGGCGCCTGGCCGGCCGCCGGCGGCGAGGTGCGCCTCGACGGCGCCAGCCTCGACCAGTGGGACCGAGAAGCCCTCGGCCGCCACATCGGCTACCTGCCGCAGGGCGTCGAGCTATTCGACGGCACCATTGCCGACAACATCGCCCGCTTCGAGGAGGACGCCGATCCCAACGCTATCGTCGCGGCAGCGCAGGCCGCCGGCGCGCACGAGTTGATCCTGCGCTTCGAGGACGGGTACAGGACGCGCATCGGCGAAGGCGGCTCTCTGCTCTCGGCCGGCCAGCGCCAGCGCATCGGGCTGGCGCGCGCACTCTATCGCAATCCCTTTTTCGTGGTGCTGGACGAGCCCAATGCCAATCTCGACGCCGAGGGCGAGGCGGCGGTGGTGCGCGCCATCGCCGCGGTGCGCGCGCACGGCGGCATCGCCGTGGTGGTCGCGCACCGGCCGAGCGCCATCGGCGCGGTCGATCGGGTGCTGGTGATGGAGGGCGGGCGCCAGAAGGCGTTCGGCCCGCGCGAGGCGGTTCTCGGGCAGGTGCTCAAGCCCGCGCCCGGCAACGGCAAGGGTTTTCCGGCGACCGGGCACGGCGTCATGCCGCTGCGTGTGGTCGCCAATCCCGCAAGCGCCGAAAGCGACGGCGAACCGGAAGAGACAGATGCCAAGCACTGACGTGGCGACCGTGACCCACTCCATCCGCCGCCACCTTGCGGCCGGCCTCGCGCTTGCCGTGCTGCTGGCCGGCGGCGTCGGGGGATGGGCGGCAACCACGCAGCTTGCCGGCGCCGTGGTGGCCTCCGGCCATTTCGTCGTCGATTCCTATGCCAAGAAGGTACAGCATTCCAAGGGCGGCATTGTCGGGGCCATTCTCGTGCAGGAGGGCGAGGCGGTGAAAGCCGGCGACGTTGTCCTGCGGCTCGACGACACGCAGACGCGCGCCGGCCTCGCCATCGTCACGAAGCGGCTCAACGAACTCCAGGCCCGTCTCGCGCGCCTTGAAGCCGAGCGCGACGACCGTGACACCATCGATTTCCCCGCAGGGCTCGACGCCGGCAGCACGGATGCCGACATCGCCTCGGCGGTGCGCAGCGAGACGCGCCTGTTCGAATTCCGCCGGGACGCGCGCAATGCCCGCAAGGCTCAGCTCGCCGAGCGCATCGCCCAGTACGAGCACGAGATCGAGGGGCTGAAGGCGCAGGAGGTGGCCTATGCCGGCGGCCTCAAGGTGCTGCGCTCGGAAATCGCCTCGCAGGAGGCGCTGCACGACAAGGGCGTCGTCTCGGTCCAGCGCCTCAACGGCCTCAAGACCCAGGCCGCGACCTATGAGGGCGAGCGCGGCGAGAAGGTCGCCTACCAGGCGCAGACGCGCGGCAAGATCACCGAGACCCGGCTCCAGATCCTCTCCATAGACCAGGACATGAAAACCGAAGTCGGGCGCGAGCTACGCGAGATCCAGGGACAGGTCGGCGAATATGTCGAACGCAAGGTGGCCGCGGAAGACGAATTGAAGCGCATCGACATCCTCGCCCCGCAATCGGGCATCGTGCACCAGCTTTCGGCGCACACGGTCGGCGGCGTCGTCAATCCCGCCGAGACGATCATGCTGGTCATACCCGAGGGCGACGACCTTGCGCTGGAAGTGCGCATCGCCCCCAAGGACATCGACCAGATTCTGCCCGGCCACCGCGCGGTGCTGCGGCTCTCGGCCTTCAACCAGCGCACGACGCCGGAACTGTCGGGCCATGTCTCGCGTATCGCCGCGGACCTCGCCACCGACGACAGGACGGGCCTGTCCTTCTATCTGGTGCGCATAACCGTGCCGCACGGGGAACTCGAAAAGCTCGGCGGCCTCTCCCTCGTTCCCGGAATGCCGGCGGAAGCGATGATCCAGACCGGCGAACGAACCGCCCTCTCCTATCTCGTCAAACCCCTCTCAGACCAGATCACCCGCGCCTTCCGGGAGGAATGAGAAGCGCCGTCAACCCGCCAGTGTGCCGATCCATGCCGCGCGGCCCCGTCGATCGAGCGGTTATATGGGATCGGAACAAGCATCCAGGCGAGCGGTTCGGCATCCGGCCGCACCGCATGCGTAGCCGTGAGCAGCCCGCCGCGGCAAGCGCCCGGTCTACCGGATTGCAGCGCATCGCCGACACGGTCGACCGCCGCGGTGAGCCGATCATCCCAGGCCAGCCCCAACAAATCGGCAAGCTCGGCCACCGCCACGAGGAAAAGGCGGGTCTTCGAACAGAGATCCTTTTGGTGGCCAAAAACACCTTTCCGGCAGGGCCAGGCGCGCCCGCCGGCAGCCGGCCGCATACGGGCGCAGTGCGGACAAGATCGTCCAGCGATTTCAAGGTGATGCCGGCGGCAAAGGCTGCGCTGAGATCATCCGGCTCGCGACCGCGCGGCAAAGCCCAGCACAGGTAGTGCGGCGTGGAGTGCAAAGGGGGGGATTGGTGGGATGACGGGCAAATCCATAGCTGCCAGCTTACAATATGCGTGCGGTTTTCGCTATCAATTTGACCACAATCCGCACGGCTCGTCTTTATCGCATAATGATGGATAAGATTGCCTTATCCATCATTGTTTCCTTTCCGCAGGAAACGATCCCAATCATCGGCCTCCTACATCACAACCGCGCTCTGCACATCTAGTTCACAGAGCGCAGTCTCCATCACCCGTGCGCAGATGCCCAGCCGCCCGCCTTCTTACCCTCCGAACGGTGAACAGAGCGTTCTTCCCGGCGGGCTTTTCACAGGCGGAGCGAAAGCCCATGTTGCGTCGCAGGTTTCCCGCAACGGTGCTTTGCGCCCAGGCAGAAAGTCTCATGAAGAAAATCGGTTTCCTTTCCTTCGGTCATTGGACCCCCTCTCCCCAGTCGGCGACGCGCTCGGCCGGGGATACCCTGCTGCAATCGATCGATCTGGCCGTCGCGGCCGAAGAGCTCGGAGCGGACGGGGCCTATTTCCGGGTGCATCACTTCGCCCGCCAGCTCGCCTCGCCTTTCCCGCTGCTGGCGGCCGTCGGCGCGCGCACGAAAAACATCGAAATCGGCACGGCGGTCATCGACATGCGCTATGAGAACCCGCTCTACATGGCGGAGGATGCCGGCGCGGCGGATCTGATATCGCAGGGGCGCCTGCAACTCGGCATCAGCCGTGGCTCGCCGGAACAGGTCATCGACGGCTGGCGGCATTTCGGCTATGCGCCGCAGGAAGGCATGAGCGATGCGGACATGGGGCGCCGGCATGCGGAAGTCTTCCTCGACGTGCTGCGGGGCGAGGGCTTCGCCCAGCCGAATCCGCGCCCGATGTTTCCCAATCCACCGGGCCTGCTGCGGCTGGAGCCGCATTCCGAGGGCCTGCGCGAGCGCATCTGGTGGGGCGCCGGTTCCAATGCAACCGCCGTCTGGGCGGCAAGGCTGGGGATGAACCTGCAAAGCTCGACCCTCAAGGACGACGAGACGGGCGAGCCGTTCCATGTGCAGCAGGCCGCGCAGATCCGCGCCTATCGGGAGGCCTGGAAGGAGGCCGGGCACACGCGCAGCCCCCGTATTTCGGTAAGCCGCAGCATCTTCGCTCTCGTCGACGACCGCGACCGGGCCTATTTCGGCCGCGGCGGCAAGGACGAGGATTCGGTCGGCTTCATCGACGACAAGACCCGGGCGATCTTCGGCCGGTCCTACGCCGACGAGCCGGACCGGCTGATCGAGCAGCTTGCCCGCGACGAGGCGATCGCCGAAGCCGATACGCTGCTCCTGACCGTGCCCAACCAGCTTGGCGTCGAATACAACGCCCATGTCATCGAGGCGATCCTGAAGCAGGTCGCGCCGGCGCTCGGCTGGCGCTGAGGTTTCCGTCCGCCCTCCCCTTGCCAGGGAGCGGCGGATGTTCGTCCGCCTCATGCCTGCGACCGTTCCAGCGCCTGGAGCATCGGATAGATGCTGAAGGCGGCGCGACCGGCCTTTTCCGTGAGGTTGCGCAGATAGCCGCCGGGCGAACGCACGGTCTCGCCCCGTTCCAGAAGCACCGCGATCACCACGGCCGCCGCCTGGTCGCCCATCGCCGCCTTCGCCTTGCGCCACGCATCGGGCGAAATACCCAGCATGGAGCGGGCGAGTTCCGCCGTCGCCAGAAGATCCGCCCAGGACCGGACGCCATCCCTGGAATAGGCCGCAATTTCCGGGCAGATCCGGGTCAGCCGATCGAGACTGACCGCCATCTTCCGTTCCGGCGCTACCCTTTCGGCATTTGCGGCTTCGCCCGCATCAGTTTCTCGGCCGTTTATTTCAAAAGATGAGTCTGTATTTGAATTCTGAATATGATGCTCGCAATGGTGGTCACTGGCGCTCATTTCTTGCTCAGAAAGGCTTGAAAGGTAAGCATTTTCCACTTCTGTGCGCAGGTGCTGCAGCTCGTCGCGCCGCCTTGCCAGGATATCCGCGGCCGTGCGGCGGGCAAGGCCGAAGACAAGCGCGGCGAGCCGCTCGGAAAAGCCCGGCCAATCCCCTGCCCTGCCCTCTTCCATGGCGCAGGCGACGATCTTGGCGATGTCGCGCTGGTGCAGCGTCACCTCGCTGCGTAGCGCCCGGATGGTCCTGTCCTCGGCACGGGCGGCCTCGGCAGCCTCGAAGATCTCCCCGGCGCGCAGCGCAAGCGGCGCAAGATCGAAACCGAAGGCATCCTCCAGGACGCCCCGCTCGTCACGGCGGCAGTAGCGCTTGCCGTTGGCGCTATCACGGCGGAAGATCATGCCGGCCGCGACCAGCGCCGCCAGATGCCGCCGGATCGTCGCCGGCGCCATGCCGCGCGCGCGGACCGAAAGCTCACGGTTGGAAGGAAAGACGATGATCGGCGCCGTGCCGTCCAGCTCCCGCGCGGTGGTGAAGGAAACGAGGGCTTCCAGCACCGCGATCGTGCGGTCGCCGATGCCATAGGCCTGGCGGGCTTCCGTCAGCGCGCGCAGAAGCTGCCACTTGTCGGCGCGGCCGCTATCGTTGCCGCCCTCGCCCGCGCGCAGCTTCTCCTGCTTTTCAGCCGCAGCGCGCTGCTGCACGAAAAGGCGCGCAGTCATCCGTCCGCCGCCGAAAGGCGTCGTTGCAATATGCTCCATCATGTCGGGTCCCCTTTTTAGAGGCAAGGAGGTCCCGCCGACGCCGTCCATCCCGCATGTCGCATCCGGATGGCATCAAATGCCACGGCGTGACAGGCTTTCTGGCAGACGAAGTTCATTGTTTCGCGCAGCGCATGCCTCGCGACTCTTGACTTTGACTGTTGGAAGTGATTCT
>Ga0209793_1000845_pt1 | contig 25419 bp, 24 predicted proteins | sample EBPBio122009_DNA_FD_185863 | JGI IMG/M metagenome (GOLD analysis project Ga0209793, IMG submission 185863) | Wastewater treatment Type I Accumulibacter community from EBPR Bioreactor in Madison, WI, USA - Reactor 1_2/2/2009_ DNA (SPAdes) (version 2) | ecosystem: Engineered > Bioreactor > EBPR >... | reverse complement strand
TCATGTTGATCACCATCCTTGCGATGATCAACCCACACCTCACTTCACCCGCAATTTCTTTCGCTCAGGCTCATTCCTGGGTGGAAACACGATCCTCGTTCAGGCTCATACCACGTTGGACAAGGCTGCAACTGGTAAGACCACTGGATTCCTGCAATAATCTACATGATCGATAGCCACCACGCCTGACCGCATGACCTATGCCAAACTCAACCTGCCGCGAATCCCTGACGCCATCGCGCATCAGCTGGAGACACGCATCATCGAGGGGTCGCTGAAACCGGGCGACCGCCTGCCGGCGGAACGCGAACTGGCCATCGAGCTGGGAGTTTCGCGACCGTCTCTGCGGGAAGCGATCAAGCAGCTCGTCTCCCGCGAACTCCTGGTCAGTCGCCATGGCGGAGGAACCTACGTCACCGACAGGCTCGCCGCGACCTTCAGCGACCCGTGGCAACGATTGCTGGATCAACACCCGTCGCTGCAGGACGACGTGCTCGAGTTCCGTTACCTGCTCGAAGCGTCGGCAGCCGAGCTGGCTGCGCAGCGGGCAACGACAGGCGACCTGCTACGGATCGAGGAGGCGTTCACCCGCCTGGATGCGGCCTACCTGAGCACTGACCGGGGTGCCCAGGTGGCTGCCGACGTCGCGTTTCACCTGACTGTCGCCGAATCGGCGCACAACGTCCTCTTTGGTCATCTGGTATCCAGCGTTCTGCGCCTGCTCCACGAACAGGTGAGGCGGAACCTCAGCGAGATGGCAGTCAGCCCGGAAACGGCCCGACAACTGATGGCGCAGCACCTGGCGATCCGTAACGCGATTCGCGACCGCCAGCCTGAACAGGCGCGACTCGCGGCGCAAACCCACATCAGTTTCGTCCGCCAACGCCTCAGTGAAGCCGCGCGCTCGGAGAAACGGCAGCAGCGATCGCTCCGGCGCAGTGGCTGAGTCGCGGTCGCGCACAAAAACCCGGCCAGAGCCGCCACTCGCGGGAGTGCCTATGCCTTCTCCCGCATCAGGCGCGCCTTCTCGCGAACCCAGTCGCGCTCCTTCTCCGATTCGCGCTTGTCGAACTGCTTCTTGCCCTTGGCCAGGCCGATTTCGAGCTTGATGCGGCCGCGCTGGAAGTGCAGATCCAGCGGCACCAGCGTGTAACCGGCGCGCTCGACCTGACCGATCAGCTTGCCAATCTGTCTGCTGTGCAGCAACAGCTTGCGGGTACGCACGGGGTCGGGCTTGACATGCGTCGATGCCGCCAGAAGCGGCGTGATGTGCATGCCGAAGAGGAAGACCTCGCCGCTACGGATGACGACATACGCTTCCTTGATGCTCGCCCGGCCGCCACGAATCGCCTTGACCTCCCAGCCTTCCAGCACGATGCCGGCCTCGATCTTCTCTTCGATGAAAAAGTCATGAAAAGCCTTCTTGTTGGCGACGATGCTCATGGTGCCGATTCTCGGGAGATGGGGGTTCGGGATAGCGTTGCGGAGTGCTAGAATTGCCGATTCTACAGGATTCAAGGGGTGCGGCAGGGGATGGCCATGGTCAAGAAGTCGGTGCTGATCGAGCGTTCGTCACAGCAGATGTTCGATCTGGTCGACCGTGTCGAGGACTATCCGCAGTTCCTGCCGTGGTGCAGTCAGACACACTGCGAGTTTCGCGACGAGCGCAGGACCGTCGCCACCCTGCACATCAACTACCGCAGTGTGAAGTCGCACTTCACGACCGAGAACGACAAGGAATCGCCCGTCTCGATGCGCATCACGCTGGTCGATGGCCCGTTTCGCCGCCTCGACGGCCTGTGGCGTTTCAAGCCGCTGACCGAGCAGGCATGCAAGATCGAATTCCAGCTTTCCTACGAGTTTTCCAGCCGCATGTTCGAAAAAGTGATCGGTCCGGTTTTCAGCCAGATCGCCAACACCTTCGTCGATGCTTTCGTCAAGCGGGCAAACGACATCCACGGGGTACCGCATGCCTGAGCTGATCACGGTCGAGGTCGTTTACGCGCTGCCGACGAAACAGCCGATCATCAGCCTGAAACTGCCGTCGGGCGGCACCGTCCGGCAGGCGATAGAAGCCTCGGGCCTGTTGGAGAAGCATCCCGAAATCGATCTGGCCAAGAACAAGATCGGCATTTTCGCCAAGCTCAGCAAACTCGACGCGCCGCTACGCGATCATGACCGCGTGGAAATCTACCGCCCCCTGATTGCCGATCCCAAGGAGGTTCGCAAGCAGCGTGCCGCCGCGGGCAAGGTCATGAAAAAGGGTGCCAGCGACAGCGACGGCGAATAGCTCACTTGCAGTTCGCCTCCACGGACTTGCGCGCGCGGGCGATCTCCTGTTCACGCTGCGCGTCGTCGATGATGTAGCGTTCGCCCTTCTTGTCACGCATCGACACGCGCTCGCCCGACTCGAGAACCTGCAGCGAACTGCGCGCGCTTTCGCAGTGTGTGTTTCGTTCTGCCGCGGCGCGCTGTTCCTTCTCGCCCTTCTCGGCAGCGTCCTGGGATTCCTTCTGACGCTTGCGAAACTCCATTTCGCGATCGGCCGCCTGCTTTGCGGGTTCGCCGCTCGCCACCGGGGCCTCGGCCTCGATCTTCTTCTGCTCGCGGACCTTGCCGACAGGCGGGCGGTCAGAAATCACGGTCTTGTTGTTCTCATCCTGCCACTTGTAGATCTGGGCATGCGCCGCGACGGCGGCAAACAGCGCGGCGGTGGCGAAGGCAAAGTGTCTCATGGTCATTCAGCCGTAACGGAGCACACTGTATAATACGTTTTTGTGACCTCGGATCAAAGGCCATGCGTGTTATCCAAAGGGCGCTGACGTTCGACGACGTCCTCCTTCTCCCAGCCCACTCCACCCTGATGCCGCGCGATGTCACGCTCAAGACACGGCTGACGCGCAACATCAGCCTCAATCTGCCGCTGGTGTCGGCCGCCATGGACACGGTTACCGAGAGTCGGCTGGCCATCGCCCTCGCCCAGGAGGGAGGCATCGGGATCGTGCACAAGAACCTGAGCCCGAAGGCACAGGCGGCCGAGGCGGCCAAGGTCAAACGCTTCGAGTCCGGCATCCTGAAAGATCCGATCACCGTTTCACCCAGCATGTCGGTGCGCGACGTCCTCGCGCTGACCCGCCTGCACAGGATTTCGGGGGTACCCGTGCTCGACGGTCGAGTCGTCGTCGGCATCGTCACCAATCGCGACCTGCGCTTCGAGACGCGCCTCGACCAACCCGTCAGCAACATCATGACGCCTCGTGAGCGCCTGGTGACGGTGCAGGAAGGGGCCACCGTCGAGGAAGGCAAGGCGCTGATCCACAAGCACCGCCTCGAGCGTGTCCTGGTGGTCAACGACGCCTTCGAACTGCGCGGCCTGATCACCGTCAAGGACATCATCAAGACCACCGAGCACCCGGACGCCAGCAAGGACGCCGCCGGCCGCCTGCGGGTCGGAGCTGCCCTCGGTGTCGGTCCGGGAACCGAGGAACGCGCCGAGCTGCTTGCCGAAGCCGGTGTCGATGTGCTGGTCGTGGACACGGCGCACGGACACTCGCAGGGCGTCCTCGACCGCGTCCGTTGGGTCAAGAGGAACTTCCCGCTGGTCGAGGTGATCGGCGGCAACATCGCCACCGCCGACGCGGCACGGGCGATGCTCGATCACGGCGCCGACGGCGTCAAGGTCGGCATCGGACCAGGCTCGATCTGTACCACACGCATCGTTGCCGGCGTCGGCGTACCCCAGATCACGGCCATCCAGATGGTTTTCGACGCGCTCCAGGGCAGCGGCGTGCCGTTGATCGCCGACGGCGGCATCCGTTATTCCGGCGACATCTCAAAGGCGATCGCGGCCGGCGGCGACGCCGTCATGCTTGGCGGTCTTTTCGCCGGCACCGAGGAAGCGCCTGGCGAAGTGGAACTGTACCAGGGGCGTTCCTACAAGTCGTACCGCGGCATGGGCTCGATCGGCGCCATGGCGGCCGGCGCCGCCGACCGCTATTTCCAGGATACGGCCACCCTCGACAAGCTGGTGCCGGAAGGCATTGAAGGGCGTGTTCCCTACAAGGGCTCGGTACTCGCGGTCATTCATCAACTGATGGGCGGTCTGCGCTCGTCGATGGGTTACCTCGGCTGCCGGACGATAGCCGAAATGCATGACAAGGCGAGCTTTGTCGAGATCACCTCGGCCGGTGTCCGGGAGTCGCACGTCCACGACGTGCAGATCACGAAGGAAGCGCCCAATTACCACGTCGAATGAGCAGCGATCGACGCTTGACAGTCAGCGGGCGGCGGCAGGCCGCCCGCGCCATTTGAGAGGCCGCCATGTCCCATCAGAAGATCCTGATTCTCGACTTTGGCTCGCAGGTCGCGCAGTTGATCGCTCGTCGTGTGCGCGAGCAGCAGGTGTATTGCGAGTTGCATCCCTACGACGTCGCGGACGCCTTCATTCGCGACTTCAACCCTCAGGGCATCATTCTTTCCGGCGGCCCGAATTCGGTCTACGAAGTCGAGGATTTCAAGGCGCCGCCAGTGGTGTTCGAACTGGGGGTGCCGGTCCTGGGTATCTGCTACGGCATGCAGACGATGGCCGCGCAACTGGGAGGACGCGTGCAGAGCTCGACCAGGCGCGAGTTCGGCTACGCGGAGATGCGCGCGCGCGGCCATTCCGTACTCTTCGCAGGGATCGAGGATCGCCGCAACGAGGAGGGCCACGGGCTGCTCGACGTCTGGATGAGCCATGGCGACAAGGTGACCGAACTGCCGCCCGGGTTCACCCTAATCGGCAGCAACGAAGCGACGCCGATTGCGGCCATGGCTGACGAGACGCGCCGATTCTACGCCGTGCAGTTTCATCCCGAGGTGACGCACACGCTCAAGGGCAAGGAAATCATCGGCCGCTTCGTACGCGACATCTGCGGCTGCGGACGCGACTGGAACATGCCCGACTACGTTGGCGAGGCGGTGGCCAGGATCCGTTCGCAGGTCGGCCATGACGAGGTGATCCTCGGCCTTTCCGGCGGCGTCGACTCCTCGGTCGCCGCAGCGCTGATCCATCGCGCGATTGGTGACCAGTTGACCTGCGTGTTCGTTGATAACGGGCTCTTGCGCCTCAACGAAGCCGAGCAGGTGATGCAGACCTTCGCCCGCAATCTCGGCGTCAAGGTCATTCACGTCGATGCCGCTGCCCGCTTCCTCGGCCACCTCCAGGGCGTCTCCGACCCGGAACAGAAACGCAAGATCATCGGCCGCGAGTTCGTCGAGGTTTTCCAGGCCGAAGCGAGCCGGCTCGACAACGCCAGGTGGCTGGCGCAAGGGACCATTTACCCTGACGTGATCGAATCGGCCGGCGCCAAGACCAAGAAGGCACATACGATCAAGAGCCATCACAATGTCGGCGGCCTTCCCGAGACGCTCAATCTCGATCTCCTCGAGCCGCTGCGCGAGCTGTTCAAGGACGAGGTACGCGAACTCGGCGTCGCGCTCGGCCTGCCGCACGACATGGTCTATCGCCATCCGTTTCCCGGCCCCGGCCTCGGGGTGCGCATCCTCGGCGAAGTCCGGCCCGAGTTTGCCGACCTGCTGCGCCGCGCCGACGCCATATTCATCGACGAGCTGCGCGCCGCGGGCTGGTACGAGAAGACCAGCCAGGCCTTCGCCGTCTTCCTGCCAGTGAAGTCGGTGGGGGTCATGGGCGACGGGCGCACCTACGAGTACGTCGTCGCCTTGCGTGCCGTCGAAACCCAGGACTTCATGACCGCTCACTGGGCAGAGCTGCCGCACAGCCTCCTCGCCAGGGTATCGAACCGCATCATCAACGAAGTTCGCGGTATCAACCGGGTCGTCTACGACATCTCGAGCAAGCCGCCGGCGACGATCGAGTGGGAATAGTTCAGCGTACCTCGCCGACTTTCGGCAACTATCCAGAACAGTGCGCTCATTGCTGACGCCTTCGTAGGGCGCTGTTGGCTCGGCGGCACTCTCATACATGGCGGGAGAAGCGTTCAGGCTGGAGGAGTAGCTGCGATGAGCGAGTGGCGAATGAGCTTTGGCCTGGATGCCGTAGGCGCCCTTCACCTACGGCAACGGCGAAAAACACGAACAACCGACCGCGCTGGCCAACGGATGAAGCGCAACCGCGTGGCTGAACGCCACGACACCCGGCTTGGCGCAGTCTGGCGCCCGGCGGCAGCGGCCACCTCCCGAAGCAGCCGCAGCGTCCCCGGCAGGCCGCGGGAAGCATGAGGCGCTCGCCGCTGCCGTCGCCGCGTGAACGAGCCGCCACCGTGATTCTCGTGCATGGCCTGTGGACTCCGGCGACCGTCTTTGCGCTGCATGACCACTGGTTGCGACGCGACGGCTACCGCGTCCTGCGTTTCGGCTACGCCAGCGTCAGGGCGACGCTGACGGAGAACGCTCAGCAATTGAGCCGCTTCATCGCGACAACGGACGCCGCCGAGATCCATCTGGTCGGCCACAGCCTCGGTGGTCTCATCATCCTCGATGTGCTCAGGCAAACCCCGGATGCACGCCTGCGCCGGGCGCTGCTGCTCGGCACGCCCTGCCTCGGCAGCGACTGTGCGCGCAGGCTGGCGGCGTTGCCGGGAATGCCGGTGCTGCTAGGGCGCTCGATAATGCAGTGGTTGTCGCGTAGCGCCGGCGCCCCCTGCTCGCCCCCACCCAACATCGAAGTCGGCGTGCTCGCCGGCACGCGCAGCCTGGGGCTCGGCCGGGTGCTACGGGGCCTGCCGCGGCCCAACGACGGGGTCGTGACGTTGGCGGAGACGCAACTTCCCGGCGCTGCCGACTTCCTGGCGCTGCCGGTCGCACACTCGCAGATGCTGGCTTCGCGCCGTTGTGCCGCGCAGATCGCATCTTTCCTGCACACCGGTCGTTTCCAGCATGCGCAGCCGGCCTGAGCATCACCCTGCGCCTCTTCTCCCAGCAGCGCTGCTGGCAGTGCTGCTGGTGGCCGGCTGCAGCCACATTGCCTACTACGCCCAGGCGATCAGCGGACACCTCGATGTCATGCGCGCCAGCCGCCCGATTGCCGAGGTAATCGTTGACCCTGCCAGCGATCCGACCCTCCGGGAGCAGCTCGAGCAGGTGCGGGCCATCCGCGATTTCGCCAGCCGCGAACTGGCCCTGCCCGAGAATCACAGCTACCGCACGTACGCCGACCTCGAACGTCCGTACGTGGTGTGGAATGTCTTCGCCGCCCCCGAGTTCTCGCTCGACCCGCTGCGCTGGTGCCTGCTGATGGTGGGCTGCGTCAGCTACCGTGGTTACTACGACAGGCTGGACGCCGAACGCTTCGCCGCCGAGCTGCGCCAGCAGGGTTACGAAACGTTCATCGGTGGAGTTCCCGCCTATTCGACCCTTGGGCACTTTGCCGATCCGGTCCTCAACACCTTCCTCCGCCTGGGCACGCTCGAAGTCGCGCGCACCGTCTTCCACGAGTTGGCGCACCAACTCGTCTTTGTACCGGGCGATACGCAGTTCAACGAATCCTTTGCCACGGCCGTGGAGAACGAAGGCATGCGACGCTGGATGATGGTCCGTGCCAGTGCCGAACAACGTTCCGTCTTCGCGACACAGCGCGCCCGTCAGGCAGCCCTGGCGGGATTGATGCACGCTTTCCGCAAGGAGTTCGCCGCGCTCTATGCCAGCGACCGCACCGCCGACCAGCAGCGCGTCGCCAAGCTCCTCCTGTTTTCCGCGCTGCGGGGCGACTACGCCAACCTCAAGGCAAGTTGGGGCGGCTACACCGGCTACGACACGGTTTTCGACGACCAGCTGAACAACGCCAGGCTCGTGGCGCTGGCTCTCTACAGCGAACTGGTGCCCGCCTTCGAGGCCTTGCTCGCCGAATGCCGGCAGGATCTGCCACTGTTCTACCAGCGCGTCGCGACCTTGGCCGCACTCGACGCGGATTCCCGGCGGGCCGCCCTGACCCGCCTCCTCGTCACCGCCAGTGACAGCGTGGAGGAATCCGCCGACATCGCCGCCGCTACGGCGAGCGAGTAGCTGACTCGCCGCAGCCGGCGGCAGCGGCACCCGGCGAAACGCCGCCAGGCGGCGAGCAGCGATCGCGGCATCGCCGACGGTGCATGCCGGACGCGCGCGATGCGTCGAGACGCTAGCGCCGACGACAAGAAAACCGTGCCCGACGAAGAGGCGATATACTTTCGCTTCAGCGCCCTACTCCGCTCGTCGACGCGGGCCACACGCTCTCCTGGGGCCGCGGACGGGCGTCGACCGGCCCCGATCAAAGCCCGTTTCACCACCCAGCAGGAGCGAGATGTGGTCAGATTTTCCAGCAAGTTGCGGATCGGCGAGAAGCTCGGCCTTGGCTTCGGATTGGTGGGCCTGCTTTTCGTCGGAGTCGTCTGGCACCAGCAGCAGACTCTCGACACGGTACTCGATGACTACCAGCAGCTTCAGGGCGTTTTCGAGCGGCGCAAGTCGCTGGCGCTCGAGATCGAAATCGAAATCGCGGCGGCACGCGAAGCCGAACTGAACTTCCTCATCCGGCACGACGAAGACCTGGCCATGAAGGTTGATCGACACCTGCAGAAGCTGCGCGAGAGTGCGACGCTCCTGGCAGCAGTTGATCAGCCATCCCGGCAGACGGCCGAGGCAATCCTGGCACTGACGGCGACTTACCAGGAAACCTTCCATGCCGTCGCCGACGCCTGGCGAAGCATGGGGCTGGACGAGAACTCAGGAATCCAGGGGGCCTTCCGCAACAAGATCCATCGCCTGCACGAACTGTCCGGAAACTACAACGTCGACCGTCTGTACAGCACTCTTCTCCAGGTTCGCCGTAACGAGAAGGATCTCGCTCTGCGCACGGAGCCGAAGTATCGGGAGCGGGTTCGCAAGCTTGTCGCGGAATTCCGCCAACGCGTCGAGACCTCCGATCTCAAGCCCGCCGTCAGGGAGCAATTGCTCGCCGAACTGGTCGTCTATGCGAGAACCTTCGAGCCCTATGCCGACACCGTGCTCAGGACGGGTAACGCCGACGGCGGCCGAGGGCCTTTTCGCGATGCGGCGCAGCGCATCGAGGCGCTTCTCGATGCCTATCATGTCCCCAACCTCGAGACCAACGTGCTGACGCTCCGGCGCCGGGAAAAGGACTTCCTGGTGCGCGGCGACGAATCCTACGCGCAGATGGTCGTCGAGACCGCCAGGAAAGTGCGCGCCCAGATCGCCGAGTCAACGATTTCCGAAACCGACAAGGCGCTCCTTACCAGCCTGCTACGCGACTATCAGAGGAGTTTCCTGGTCCTCGTGTCGCGGCGCGCCATCATCGTCGAGTTGACGCGGGAAATGGATGCGGCCGCCAACCGTGTCGTGCCGCTGATCCAGCAGAACGCCGACCAGGCAAACCAGTTGATGGCCGCGCGTGTCAGCGCGATCACCGAGTCCTCGCAGGCGAGCGTCCGGCGCGGCCTCGTCGTCCTGGCGTCGGCAATCGCGCTGTCGATCCTTTTCGCGCTGACGATCAGCGGACGCATCGTTCGCCCGGTCAGGCAGATGGCCGGGCTGCTCGACGACCTGGCGTACGGAACGCCGACGGGGCGCGTCCCGACCGTCGCCGGTGGACGCGACGAGATAAACGCCATGGGCGAATCGCTGAACGCGCTGATCGACCACCGGGCGAACTTCCTGGGCTGGTGGAAGGCGTCGATGGCGGAAGTCACGGCCCTGCGCGACCTGCGCGAGGCAGACACCGAAAAGGCCCGCGACGAAGCGAACAGCGACTTGCGCGCCGCCGAGATCGCCAAGATGCAGCAACTCAACACCATCCGAGGCCGCCTTTTGCAACATTCGGAACGGCTGCTGGAGATCTCCCGGCGGGCCCTCGCCGACTCCGGCAGGCTCGCCGAGGACGACGCGAAAGCCCTTGCGCACTCGGCGCAGGGGATCACCGTGCTGCTCGAAGCGCTGGCGACGGAAGCCACCTCGACTGAAGGCAACGGCGCCCCCGGCACGGGTGGGCGGGCTGGCGCCGCCTGAGCGGCGGCCACCTGACCGACAGGCATCGGCGGACCGACTGTCCCGCGACGGTGGCACCGCGAATGGCGGCAGCGGCATCGCCACCAACGGCACGCACTACCGAGTCGGCTTCACGCCGACGCTCAGGTGGATGTTCCGGCGCCCGGCGGAACGTTCGATGAGCCGGCAAGCTGCGCGCGCAGATCGATCCATTGCCCTTCGATCAGTCCCTCGATGGGCGTGAAGTTCGCCTTGTAGGCCATCTTCCGGCTGGCGCGGATCCAGTAACCCAGGTACAGGTAGGGCAGAGCGTTGGCGACGCACTGGGCAATCTGCCAGACGATGTTGTAAGTGCCGAGACTCGCCGGTTGGAGATCCGGGTCGTAGAAGGTATAGACCGACGACAGTCCGTCATCCAGCACATCGAGGATGCTGACCATGCGCAGCACTCCCCCTTCGGTAAACTCGACCAAGCGGGTATCGACACGACTCTGCAGCAGGAAATGCGCGTACTGGTCGTGACTGTCCTGGTCCATGCCACCACCGGCGTGTCTTGCCGCCTGGTAGCGCAGGTAAAGCTGGTAATGCTCGTCACGAAAGCGCAGTGGCAGTTCGCGCGCCACCAGGCCGGCGTGCATGCCGACACTGCGCCGCTGGCTGCGGTTCGCCTGAAACCGGCTGGCCGGAATGCGTACCGGCACGCACGCACGGCAGTCGTCGCACCTCGGCCGATAGGTGAACACCCCGCTGCGGCGAAAGCCGCTGCGCACGAGTTCGCCGTAGACTTCGGTGTTGATCAGGTGGCTGGGCGTCGCCACCTGCGAACGTGCCCGCTCGCCCGGCAGGTAACTGCACGCGTAGGGCGCCGTGGCATAGAATTGCAGCAGCGAAAAAGGCAGGTGCGAATCGTTGAGTCGCGACATTCGCTAGATCCACGCGTGGCTGGCGCCGTCGCTCGGCCATTTGCCCGGCTGCCAGGCGATGGCGACGAGCGCGCGTAGCCGGTCCATGAAAACAGCGCGCGGAATCTCTCGCGCGCCGAGCGAGGCGAGGTGCGGCGTGTTCATCTGGCAATCTATCATGCCGAAGCCCTCCTCTTCAAGGAAACGGGCGAGGTGCGCGGCAGCGACCTTGGAGGCATTGCTGACCAACGAGAACATGGACTCGCCGTAGAACATGCGACCGATGGCCAGCCCGTACAGACCGCCGACCAGTTTGCCGTCCAGCCAGGTTTCGACCGAATGCGCAAAGCCAAGTTCGAAAAGCTGCCAGTAGGCGTGCTGCATGTCACGCGTGATCCAGGTTCCCTGCTGGCCAAAGCGTGGCGTTTCGGCACAGGCCCGGATCACCGCCCGGAAGTCGCTGTCCAGCCTGGCCTCGAAGCGGCCCGAGCGCAGGCAGCGGCGCAGCGAGCGCGATATCCGGAACTCGCCCGGAAACAGGACCATGCGCGGGTCCGGACTCCACCAGAGGATGGGCTCGCCGCTCGAATACCAAGGAAATATGCCACGCTGATAGGCGTCGAGCAGACGCCGCGCCGACAGGTCGCCACCGGCACAGAGGAGACCGTTCGGTTCGACGAGCGCGGCGTCGAGCGGCGGAAACGGCTCCCTGCCTTCAAGCCACGGAATCATCGATGAAACTGGATCGTCTGCGCGCCGGCCTGGAAGACCAGAGTCGGCGTCTTGAAGGCAACCACGTGGTCCACATCGAGGCGAATGCCGATGCTCTCGCCGATCGCGTGATTGTGATGCGAGGGCACCAGGGAAAGCACTTCGACGCCACTGGCCAGGCGCAGCGTGTAGAGGATCTCGGCACCCCGGAAAGCCTTGTGCCGGACCTCCGCCAGCAGATCGCTGCGGTCGTCATGGATGATGTCGTCGGGGCGCAGCAGCACTTCGACGCCACAACCCTTACCGCAGGCATCGCAGCCCTGGCTGCACTCGAGCGGCAGGTGCGACGCGAGAACGCCCAGTTCGACGGCGACGTGGCTGTCGTCGAGCACCATTCCCGGCATGAAGACCCCCTGGCCGACGAAATCGGCGACGAAGCGGTTAACCGGCTGGTGATAGATGCGGTACGGCGTGTCCCACTGCTGGATGATTCCGTGCGCCATGACGCCAACCTGGTCGGCCATGGCGAAGGCTTCGTGCTGGTCATGCGTGACCAGCACGGCAGTGATGTTCCGGCTCTTGAGAATGTCGCGCACTTCGAGCGACAGGCGTTCGCGCAGGTCGACATCGAGATTGGAGAAAGGCTCGTCGAGCAGGATCAGTTGCGGATTCGGGGCCAGCGCGCGCGCCAGCGCGACACGCTGTTGCTGGCCGCCTGACAGTTCGTGCGGATACTTGCTGCCTTCGCCGACGAGCCCGACGGTGGCCAGCAATTCAGTTACCCGATCGCGCCGGGCCTCGGCGGTCAGCCCGGCGAGCCCGAAGCCGATGTTGGCGGCGACCGTCAGGTGGGGGAACAGCGCGTAGTCCTGAAAGACCATGCCGATCTGTCGCCGCTCGGGGGGCACGCGCTGGCCAGGCGTGCTGACCGTCGTCCCCTGCACACGAATCTCGCCGGCAGCAATGTCCTCGAACCCGGCAATGCAGCGTAGCAGCGTCGTCTTGCCGCAACCCGATGGTCCGAGCAGGCAGGCGATGCTGCCGGTTTCGACGGTCAGGCTGACGCCGTCCACAACGGTGTGCGAGCCGTAGCGCTGGACAATTCCCAGCAGTTCGAGGTGTGCCATCACAAGTTGGCCATCAGTTGTTGGCGGTCGAAACAAGCGATCTGGTTGGCGATCAGGTGACAATGCGCAGGCCGGACCTTACCGCTTGTCAATTATAATTCTCATTTAAGCGACAAACCATCCATGCTCCGCCCGCGCCTCAATCTCCTGCTCATCGTGTCCGCCACGGTCGCCGCCCTGGTCGGTCTGCCAGTGGCCAGCGTGCTGAGCAACGTCCTTGCCGGCGATACCGGCGCCACCTGGTCGCATTTGGCGGCGACCGTACTGCCGGACTACATCGGCAATACGCTGGCTCTCTGCCTGCTGGTCGGCCTGGGCGTCATGCTGGTCGGTGTGGCAACCGCCTGGCTGACGGCGATGCACGACTTCCCCGGCCGGCGAATCTTCGAGTGGGCACTCGTACTGCCGCTGGCCATGCCGGCCTATGTCCTAGCCTATGTGTACACCGATTTCCTGCAGTTTGTCGGCCCGCTGCAGACTTTCCTGCGCGAGTCCTTCGGCTGGAGCAAGGCGGATTACTGGTTCCCGGAGGTTCGCAGCCTCGGCGGGGCGGTAACCATGTTCGTCTTCGTCCTTTATCCCTACGTCTATCTGCTGACGCGTACAGCCTTCATCGAACGTGCCAGCGGCATGCTCGAAGCCTCGCGCACCCTTGGTCTCGGGCCCTGGCGCAGCTTCTTCCGGGTCTCGCTGCCACTCGCCAGGCCAGCCGTGGCGGCTGGCGTGACGCTGGCGCTGATGGAAACCCTCGCCGACTACGGCACAGTCTCCTACTTCGCGGTACAGACTTTCACGACCGGCATCTATCGCGCCTGGTTCTCGCTCGGCGACCGTATCGCGGCTGCGCAACTGGCGGCAGCGCTGCTCGGCTTCGTCATCCTCCTGCTGGCCATCGAGCATGCTTCGCGCGGCCGCTCGCGCTTTCACAACACCAGCGGGCGACGTCGGCCGCTGGCCGGCCAGCCCTTGCCGGGATGGCGCGGCTGGGTCGCCACGGCCGTCTGCACCCTGCCGCTGAGCATCGGCTTTCTGGTACCCGGCTACCTCCTGCTGCGCCTGGCGCTGGCCGAGCGTGACGGCCAGTTCACGACACATTTCGTGGCGCTCGCACGCAACAGCTTCGTCCTCGCCGGGCTGACCGCGATCATTGCGGTGACGCTGGCCGTCCTGCTCGCCTACGGCGCCCGCCTGTCCACCGGCTGGCTGGCGCCTTCGCTCAACCGCCTGGTCGGCCTCGGCTACGCAGTGCCCGGTTCGGTGATCGCCGTCGGCGTGCTGATTCCCGTGACGCGTCTCGACAACTGGCTGGCCGCGCAATGGCAAGTCTGGTTCGCGAGCAACCCCGGTCTGCTGATCACCGGCGGCATCGCGGCGCTGATCTACGCCTACCTGGTGCGTTTTCTGGCGGTTGCCCTGCAGTCGGTAGGCACCAGCCTGGCAAAGATCACGCCAAGCATGGATGACGCCGCGCGCAGTCTCGGACTCGGGCAAGTAACGACGCTGTGGCGGGTGCACCTGCCGATCCTGCGCGGCAGTCTGCTCACCGCGTGCCTGCTGGTCTTCGTCGATGTCATGAAGGAGCTGCCGGCAACGCTGGTGATGCGCCCTTTCGATTTCGACACGCTGGCGACACAGGCCTACACGCTCGCTTCCGACGAGCGCCTTGCCGAGGCGGCGAACGCATCGCTGGCAATTGTCGCCGTCGGCCTGCTGCCGCTGATCGCGCTGTCACGGCAGATCTCGCGCACGCGCCGCTAAGCTTGCCGTTCGCCGGCGACGCGCCCTGCCACGTGCGACTCAGCGAAAGCCGGCACGGTCGAAAATGATCTGTGCCTTGGCCCGGTACATTGCCAGCGAGCCGACTGGCATGCTGTCGGCCTTGAACTTGCCGAGTTCCGCGAGCGCCGGGTTGGCTACCTTGACACCTGCCACTACCGGCCATTCGTTGTTGCCGTCGGCAAAATAGCGCTGCGCCTCGTCGCTCGACAGGTACTCCAGGAATCTGACCGCCGCCTCGCGATGCGGCGCGTTCTTGAGGACTCCGCCGCCGGAAACGTTGATATGCGCGCCACTGCCCTGCTGGTCCGGCCAGACGACGCCGACCTTCTCCATCGTCTTCCGATCCTCCGCCTTGTCCGACCGCATCAAGCGCGCCAGATAGTAGGTATTCGAAAGGGCGACGGCGCACTCGCCGGCAGCAACAGCGCGAATCTGATCGGTGTCGCCGCCCTTCGGCGGACGCGCAAAGTTGGCCACCACGCCCTTCGCCCACTGCTCGGCCTTGGCCTCGCCCTGGTGGGCAATGATGGAAGCCATCAGCGACAGATTGTAGGGATGCGAACCCGACCGTGTGCAGACCTTGCCCTTCAGCCGCGGATCGGCCAGATCACTGTAGTTGCGGACTTCCTCGGGCTTGACGACACCCTTGGCATAGATGATGACGCGCGCGCGGGTGGAGAACGAAAACCAGTCGGTGGTGCGCAGATGCGCCGGGATGCGGGTATCGAGAATCTTCGACTGCACCGGCGAAAAGAGCCCCATCTCGTGCGCGGCCGCCAGGCGGGCAGCATCGACCGTCAGCAGGACATCTGCGGGGCTGTTGGCGCCTTCGTTGCGGATTCTCTCGAGCAGCTCGTCTTCCTTGCCTTCGAGCCTCTTGATCGCGATACCCGTCTGGCGGGTAAATCCGTCATACAGAGCCTCGTCGGTCTGGTAATGGCGGGCCGAGTAGAGATTGAGCAGTTTCTCCTGGGCCTGTGCACTGCCGAGAGAGGCAGCCGCCAAGGCCAGTGTGCACAACGAACGGGACCACTTCATGGTCGCTCCTCCAGTCATCAAGATAGGGAAAGGGTACAAGTACGGAATACGAGTACCCTGATTCTAGCAAGCGCTCCCAAGAATGTAAATGCGAATCGTTTTTAGTACAGGGCAAAAAAAACGACGCGTCGCGTCGTTTTCTCGGGGCGAGTCAGCCGCTCAGCGCGACAGGAGCCGGCGCGCGCCGTTGTAGCGCTGCAGCCAATAGCTCTGGCGCATGTCGTCGACGCGTACCTCGGCACCGGTACGCGGGGCATGCAGGAAGCGGTTGTCACCCAGGTAGATGCCGACGTGCGAAAAGGCGTGGCGCATGGTATTGAAGAACACCAGGTCGCCGGCCTTGAGTTCCTGCTGGTCGATCACGGCTCCGACCTCGCTCTGCTCCCGGGCAGTGCGCGGCAGCAGGATGCCGATAGCTTCCTTGAAAACCAGTTGCACGAAGCCGCTGCAGTCAAGACCGGTATCGGCACTGGTACCACCGAAGCGATAATTGATCCCGATCAATTCGAAGCCTTTGAGGATCAGATCCTGGGCGCTGGTGGTATAGCGCTCGAGGAGCGAAGGCTCGTCGACAGGCCTCTGCTGTTCGCTGGCGTGGACCACACCGGCACCCGAAAGAGCAATCAGGGCGGCACCCAAAAGTGAGGCAATGGAATGTTTGATGAGCATGGAACCGAAATTTATGTGAAAAATGTCACGCTGTAAACCCCCTGCACACCAGCGGTTGCTCCAGAAAGCAGTTCAAGGGCCTATTGCAAGCCCTTAACTTAACGTGTTTACCGGGAGAATTCCCGGCCGCGAAGCGAAGCAAATCTTTTGTGCACTGCACAGTGGATTGCTCTACGGAACACGGTATAGTCGCTGCCCAGGGTCTGCTGGCGATGGGCACGCGCCCGGCAGCCAGGGCGTGCCGCCTGCGCCGTGCGAAATTCTCGTGGCGTTTCTGTTTATAATCGACGCCCGTTCATGACGCGGACCCTGCCGTCCCGCTGCCCGGCCACCTCCTCACCCATCCACCGACCGCATGGAGCAAGCATGAGTCCCTTCAAGGCCTATCTGATCGACGAAAAGGAAGGTCTGACGCGCGGCGACTTTGTGAACATGGACGAGTCGCAACTCGACCCCGGCGAGGTGACCATCAAGGTCGCCTATTCGAGCGTCAATTTCAAGGATGCGCTGGCGGCCACCGGTGCCGGCCGCGTCATTCGTCGCCACCCTTGCGTCGGCGGTATCGACCTCTCGGGAATCGTCGAATCAAGCACCGATCCGCGTTACCGGGCAGGCGATCCGGTGATCGCCACCAGCTTCGACATCGGCGTCGCTCATCACGGTGGCTACGCCGAATACGCCAGAGTGCCGGCCGAGTGGGTCGTTCCCCTGCCCGCAGGACTATCGCTGTACGAAGCCATGGCGCTCGGTACGGCGGGGTTCACCGCCGCGCTTGGCGTCGTTCGCATGGAAGAGAATGGTCTCGCTCCTTCACGCGGCCCAGTGATCGTCACCGGTGCCACCGGCGGCGTCGGCAGCCTGGCGGTGGACATGCTCGCCGGCCGAGGCTACCAGGTGACCGCGCTGACGGGCAAGGAGGCCGAAACCGCTTACCTGAAAGGCCTCGGCGCAACGTCCGTCATGTTCCGCTCGGCACTCCAACTGTCGCGCATCCGCCCGCTCGACACGGCGCTCTGGGCCGGTGCGGTTGATAACCTGGGCGGCGATGTCCTCGCCTGGATCGTCAGCACGATGCAACAGGGCGGTACGATCGCCAGCATCGGCCTGGCGGCGAGTCCCGCGCTGAAGACCACGGTCATGCCCTTCATCCTGCGCGGCGCCTGCCTGCTCGGCATCGACTCCGGCTACATCAGCGAACCGTATCGCAGCGGCGTCTGGCAGCGTCTGGCCGGCGACCTGAGACCACGACATCTGCAGGACATGACGCGTTGCATCGCCTTCGACGAACTGCCCGGCATCTTCGACGAATACATCAAGGGTCGTGCGCACGGTCGCGTCGTCGTCGACCTCGGCCGCGCGTAAGCTTCCCAGCCTGACAGGGATCGACACGGGCAATGGACAACCCGACGCAACGGCCGCGCATCCTGATTGTCGACGAATCCCGGATGGTCCGCGCCACGCTGATCAAGCTGATCCGGAACCACTACAGCTTTCGTGAGGAGACCGACGGCGAATCCGGCTGGCAGGCGCTGGTGCTCGACCCCTCGATCCAGTTGGTGATCTGCTCATCGTCGCTGCCGATGCTCGACGGTGACGGTCTGCTCGCCCGGGTGCGCGGGTCGAGACTGGCGCGTATCCGTCAGATCCCGGTATTGATGATCAGCAGCGACAGCGAAGAGGCCAACGAGCAAGCGCGCGCGCTCGGCGCTACCGACTTCATCAGCCGGGGAATCGGTGCTACCGAACTGCTGGCGAGGATCGACTCGCTACGCCAGTTGGCGGAGGTTCAGAACGAGCTGCGCGAGAACCCCGCGCGGCATGCCGCGCATCCCGACACCGGGCTACCGACGCGGCAGTACGTCGACATCCAGGCCGCCCAGGCGATATCGCATGCGATCCGGCATGAAGGCCCGGTGAGCGCGCTGATCGTCGGCTTTGACCGTTTCGACGCGCTGCGCGAGGAGCACGGCGACGAACTGGCCAACGAGTTGCAGAAACGTCTGGCGAGCATGCTGGCCAAGAAGGTGCGCAAGGAAGACAGTCTCGGCCACTACGGCGGCAGCGAACTGGCGGTTGTTTCACCGGGCACGCCCTACCCGGCATGCGAGGCCTTTGCCAACCGGCTGCGCGAGGCGTTTGCGGTGGCCAACATCAGCGTACATGGACAGCGCCTCGATCTGTCGATCAGTATCGGCGCCGCCAACACCCCGGTCGACCGGGTAAGCTCCGCCTCGGCGTTGCTGGGCCTCGCTGCCGAGCGACTGCGGAGCGCCCAGCAGGCCGGCGGCAACCGCGTCGTCGCCTGTGTCGCCAGACCCGTGTCCGAGATACCGGTGCCCCGGCTCGGCCACGCCATCGATCTGATCCGGACTGGACATGAGCGTGCGGTGATCCCGCATCTCGTCCATCTCGGCAGGGAAGTACTGCCCTTTCTCGAGTTGCTGGAAAGGGAGTTGAAGTTGGGTCTGCCTTTGGCAGATATCCGAGAACGGATGCGCGACCGGGAGCAGGAGGTTCAAGACACTCGGCACGCATAGTTTCCACTGTTGCAGGTGGTTCACAATTTGGAAGAGGGAGTCTCATGACGACAATCCAAGAGTTTCACAAGAAATCAATCGAAAATCCGGACGCCTTCTGGGGTGAAGAAGCCAAACTGATCGACTGGCACAAGCCATTCACTCAGGTACTCGATTTTTCTCGTCCGCCGTTCGCCAAGTGGTTCGTCGGCGGCGAAACCAACATCTGCTACAACGCCGTCGACCGGCACGCTGAGAAGCGGCCGAACGACCGTGCAATGGTCTTCATCTCGACCGAGACCGACCAGGAGGTGGTGTACTCCTTCGCCGAGTTGAAGCAGGAAGTCATGCGCATGGCGGCGATCATGCAGAGCCTCGGCGTCGGCAAGGGCGACCGCGTCCTGATCTACATGCCGATGATCGCCGAAGCGATGTTCGCCATGCTCGCGTGCACACGCATCGGCGCCATTCACTCGGTCGTCTTCGGTGGATTTGCATCGGGCTCGCTGGCCACCCGTATCGACGATGCGACGCCGAAACTGGTCGTCTCGTCCGACGCCGGCATGCGCGCCGGCAAGGCGGTGCCCTACAAGGGCCTGCTCGACGAAGCCATTGAACTCGCCGAACACAAGCCGGCGAAGGTGCTGATGATCGATCGCGGCCTCGACAAGGACTTCACCAAGGTCGCCGGTCGCGACGTCGACTACGCGACGCTGCGCACCCAGTTCATGGACGCCGACGTGCCGGTCACCTGGCTGGAGTCGTCCGACCCTTCGTACATCCTCTACACCTCCGGGACTACCGGCAAGCCGAAGGGCGTGCAGCGCGACACCGGCGGCTATGCCGTCGCCCTGGCATCGACGCTGAAGTACATCTTCTGCGGCGGCGAAGGTGAAACCTTCTTCGCTACCTCCGACATCGGCTGGGTCGTCGGTCACTCGTACATCGTGTACGGGCCGCTGATCGGCGGCATGTGCACCATCATGTACGAAGGCACGCCGTTGCGCCCCGATCCGGGCATCTGGTGGCAGATCGTCGAGAAATACAAAGTCAACGTCATGTTCTCGGCGCCGACGGCGGCGCGCGTTCTCAAGAAGCACGACACGTCCTACATGCACAAGTACGACCTGTCGGCCCTCAAGCACCTCTTCCTCGCCGGCGAACCGCTCGACCAGCCGACGCACGAGTGGATCATGACCGAACTCGGCCGGCCGGTTTACGACAACTACTGGCAGACCGAGACCGGCTGGCCGATCCTCGGCCCGATGCCGGGCGTCGAAAAGACCGAAATCCGCTACGGAACGCCGAACTTCCCGGTTTACGGCTACAACCTCAAGATCTTCCGTGAAGACGGTACCGTCTGCGAGCCGGATGAAAAGGGTATCGTCGGTATCCTGCCGCCGCTGCCGCCGGGCTGCCTGACGACCGTCTGGGGCGACGACGCGCGCTTCGTGTCGACCTACTTCACGCTCTTCCGCGAGCCGCAGGTCTACTCCTCGTTCGACTGGGGAATCAAGGACAAGGACGGCTATCACTACATCCTCGGCCGTACCGACGACGTCATCAACGTTGCCGGACACCGCCTCGGTACACGTGAAATCGAAGAGGCCATCCAGGGTCATTCGGCGATCGCCGAAGTGGCCGTCGTTGGTGTTGCCGATCAACTCAAGGGCCAGATGCCGATGGCTTTCGCGGTGGTCAAGAACGCCGACAGCGTCGCCACGCCGGAACTGACCGCGGCGCTCGAGAAGGCCGTGATGAAGCAGGTCGACGACAGCCTCGGCGCGATCGCCCGCCCGAGCCGGGTCCACTTCGTCACCGTTCTGCCGAAGACCCGTTCCGGCAAACTCCTCCGGCGTTCGATCCAGGCGCTCGCCGAAGGCCGCGATCCGGGCGATCTGACGACGATCGAGGATCCCAAGGCCCTCGAGCAGTTGCAACGCGCTCTGGGCAGCGGCAAGGCCTGATCCGCACCCGACGCGCTCGCCGCGCCGACATCCGCCTGCCACCCGCGAGGGTGGCAGGTTTTTTTTCGTCGGCGCCTGGCGTGTCCGTGCTGTCCCGCTGTCTGGTCGCCGCGCTGACCCCACCTGACTTCTGCGCCGGCGCCAGCCCCGGTCTGCAGGCGCGGACGACGATACCTGCGACTTCGCGCACACCACCAGCCGCAGCGACGTCGAACTGGGCGCCCGCCTGTTCCGCCATCTGCTGAACCTGCCGCTCGCCTGCTTCCAGGCGCGCGGCGTCGGCGACACGGTCGCGCGCGTGCGCGGGCTGGGGAACATCCGTCAAGCAGCATCGGCCACAGCGGGGGGGCGAGGGATCGGCCGGTGACCGAGGCGGCAGCGTTTGGCCGGGAAATGCGCGCGGGTTGCTTACTCGATGGGTTGAAGCGGAGTCCGGCTCTTCCGCAACGGCGCGCAGCGACGATCAGGCCGGTGTGCTTGACCCAGGTCAAAACGGGTCGGCATGGGATGGTTCAGGCTCTCGCGACAGCGCCTCAACGGGGTAACGCACGCTTCGCGTAGCGGGTCCGTTGACGGGAAGGGACACCTTGACAGCAAGATCCCACGGTACGCTTGTGGGTGGACTTCGAAAGGAAAACGCGTGATGGGAAGACTTGACTTGAGGGGCGTCCGCGGGGCGCTCAGAGCACTTGCGGCAGCACTATCCGTTGCGACCGGCCTGGCTTGCGCGCAGCAAGACGCTACCTTACGGCTGGACAGTGACCCGCCACTGCCTCCGCCTACCGAAGCACAACTCGAACGTGGGCGCGAACTGCTTGGCAAGATCGTGCACGTGATCGAGCACGTGTCGCTGTATGACGCGAGCGCTGTGCTCGGCGTCTTCGGGTTCACCGATCTGGAAACCTTCTCCGCTCCCAAATATTTATGGGTAAGACCAAGACCACGAATCCCGCGACCGGGAGTCCGAGAGGAGTATCTGGGCAGTGGTCTGACTGATCTCGAGAGTTCGCCTTCGATTCGCGACGTTCGCATCCGCGCATCAGCCAGATTCTCCGGCGGTTTCAACACTCGCGACGCATGCGTGGCGATCGACGACGTTGAGCGTCAATTTGCCGCCGCCCCCGAGCGGCGGACCGGTCCATTTATCGTCAAGGATCGCTTTAGCACCCCACGCCGAGCACATGACATCGGCAACCTTTCCTTCAAGCCGCTGGCAACACCGTATGGCTTTGTCGGCCAAATTGGCTTCGGTTTTGATTACCAGGTGTGTGCGGTCGACTTCGGTTTCATCTATTTCCCAACCGAGCCTAGAGAGGTATTGCAATGAGCACGCTGGCGCTGACTCGATCCGACTTCAGTGATAAGTTCGCCAACATCCAGTCCTACATCACGCCGGCAGCGCTGGATCTGATCAATCGATCCGAAACGCTGAAAGAAGCGGTTCGTCGCTACCAGGATGACGACAAGACCGCGGATGCAGTCCTCGATACGTCGAAGGAGCCCAACGCGGCGACCCATCGGCCTCGAAGAGAGGGTAGTGGGAACGAAGACTTCATCACCGTCGGCAAAGACACCCTGGGCAACAGCATCGATCTCGTGCGCGTCCTCTCGCATGAACTCGGGCACCACGCCGTCGAAGGCATCGACGGCATCGTGACGAACGGACGGAATCTGGCCGCCGCCGGACGAAACTTCGACGCTCTGGTGGACTCGTGCCTGTTGAGCGAAGGTTACGCGGCGCTGGCGACCGCGCGCGTTGCCAAGGAACTCCTCGATAGAGGTCTCACCGGAGCCGATCAGTTCTAGATCAGCAAGTGGTGGGAGTCCGCAGCCTACTCGCGCTACGCCGCTGACACCGCTTCCCTCGCCTGGACAAGTGACGAGATGGATGCAGCACTGGCCCTTCTACTGGCCGAAATACAGAAAGGGCATTCCACCTCCAACACGCGGGAAAACGATCTTGAGTATTGCCGGAAGGAGGCAGCGGGGATTCTCCACGGGATCGGTCATCTGCGCCGGGACATCTCCCGTGAAGTCCACAGCGACTTCACCGCATCCAGCCACCTCCCCTCCTCCAACCTCGCCGCCCCCCGCCGCGACCCGCTCACCCTCGACCGCAACGGCAACGGCCTGATCGACTCCGGCCGCGAACTCTTCGGCGACGCGACGATCAACAGCGACGGCACACGCGCCGCCGACGGCTTCGCCGCCCTCGCCGACCTCGACAGCAACGCCGATGGCACCGTCAGCAGCCTCGACGCCCAGTTCGCCGACCTGCGCGTCTGGCGCGACCTCAACCAGGACGGCATCAGCCAGAGCGGCGAACTGTTCACACTCAACGCGCTCGGCATCGCCGCGATCAACGTCGCCAAGACCGCGAACAACCAGACGCTGACCAGCGGCAACCAGATCGCCGACCTCGGCACCTACACGCGCAGCGACGGCAGCGTCGGCACCAGCGGCACCGTCACCGACAAGCTCGCCGACATCAACCTCGCCGGCGACACCTTCCACCGCCAATTCACCGACACCCTCGACACCCGCGCCGTCGCCACCCTGCCCGACATGCACGGCAGTGGCGCCGTCCGCGACCTGCGCGAAGCGGCCAGCCTCTCCCCGGCACTCGCCGCCACCCTCCAGGGTCTCACCGGCGCCGGCGTCCAGACGCGCGCCTAACTCCTCGGCAGCCTCGACGCCCTGATCGACCAATGGGCCGCGAGCAGCGACTTCACCCCTCCCGCGTCGCCGCGCAGGCGAAAGGCTACACCCTGCACTACCGGCTTCCCGGCAGGGCAGACCACTTCGGATCGGGCGAACTCCTCTCCGCCGGCGAAGCCGCCGCCCTGCAGACCCGTCTCAAGCCCTACCTCGACGCCGTCAGCCTGAACATCGACGCGACCGGCATGCACGCTGACTTCAGCGCCCTCCAGAGTCGCCTCGCCGCCGAGTACCTCGCCAACAAGCCGCAGGCCTTCATCGATCGGTTCGAAGTCATCCAGTACGCCGGGCAGGGCTTGCGCACCATGGGCTGGAGCGGTGAACAGACCCTCGCCCAATGGATCGCCCAGGCCGAGGCTGATGGCGACTGGGCGACGATCCGCGCCGCCATGGGCTCGCACTTCACCGCGACGCCAGCGACGGGCAGCGACATCTCCCTGGGAACCAGCGCCGGCGAAAGCCTCGGTGGTCGAGGCGGCGACGACCACCTCCTCGGCGCTGGCGGCAAGGACAGCCTGTGGGGTTCCGACGGCGACGACGTTCTCGACGGCGGCGACGACGACGTCGAACTGCGGCGCTACGGCGACAATCTGCACGTGATTCTCAAGCGCGCCGACGGCAGTGATCCGTTAATCCACTCTACCGGCAATACCACCGAGCGCATCGTCGTCGAGGGGTATTTCACCGGTAGCAAGATCAACCGCATCGACTTTGCCGACGGCAGCGTCTGGACTCAGGCGGCGATCGAAGCGCGCTTCATCCACTATGGCCTGGCCGGCAACGATAGGCTCTCGGTCGCCAGCGCCCTCGGCGGCGACGACTCGCTTCTTGGCGGCGCCGGCAACGACACGCTCAAGGCGATGGCCGTCGAGCCGCAGATGACGCGCCGCTGCGAGAATCAGCAGGCGGCCTACGTCAGCGCCGGCTTCCGTACCGCGACGCGGGGGACGCTGGCGCACGAGCCAGGGCATTACGACAGGGCGCATCGGCTGCCGCAGGGAGTTGCGCGGTGAACCGGCCGGTGGCGAGAGCGGCGGCGTCTGACCCCGAGAGGCGCGGGCTGTTTACCCGTTGGGCTGGAGGGGAGTCGGGACTTCCCACAACGGCGGCCGGCGACGAAAACGACGAGGTGCTTGACCCAACTCAAAACCGATTGCTATGGGATGGTTTAGCCTCCCGCGACGGAGCCTCAACGGGGTGGGGCAGCTTACGGGTAGGCGGTCCGCTGACGAAACGGATGTGTTGATCGCAGACCCCACTGTGCGAACTTGTGGGTAGAGAGAGAAGGGGCAATAGGTGATTGCGGAACCTGATAGCGGTTGTACCGATCTCGCGGCCGCTTCGACACCATCGGATGGTGGCGCCAAACGTCATGGGGCCAAACGGAGCGAGGAAACACTGCCATTCTCGTGGCACGCTGCGACGGGATCGTCCGGCGGGCTATGTACCCCACTCCGTGGGCTGCGGCGCTGGGCGGTCTACGCGCTTGCAGTGACCGCCCTGTCGCTGGCCACCGGCTTGGCGGGCGCGCAGCAGGAGCCGCCCTCACCCCCGAACACCCTACCGCCGCTGCCGCCGCCCACCGCCGCCCAACTCGAACGTGGGCGCGAACTGCTCGACAAGATCGCCTACGTCGCCGCCAAGGTGCCGCTGACCGATGCCGCTGCAGTGCTCGCGGTCTTCGGCTTTACTGATCTGCACACCAGGGAGTATCCCACTTATACCGGCGTGCAACCCAAGGGGCAGGACGGGGGCGGTTCGCAGCCCAAGGACCTGGTTGGAACCGGGTTGGCTGACATCGAAGTTCGGCCACGGATACGGTGGCCGACCGGCAGGACGGGGGCCTTATTCGATGGGCGTCTTTCCCTGTGTTACGTCCCGCCCTATTCTGGATTCTTTGTCCCGAGCTATTTCGGGGTGAGACAAGCCGAAAGTCCCACGCTGTCGCCGGGAGGACTGGCTCCGGCGACAGGGTGGGACAAGGGGCCTATCGGGA
>Ga0209793_1000844_pt1 | contig 25440 bp, 21 predicted proteins | sample EBPBio122009_DNA_FD_185863 | JGI IMG/M metagenome (GOLD analysis project Ga0209793, IMG submission 185863) | Wastewater treatment Type I Accumulibacter community from EBPR Bioreactor in Madison, WI, USA - Reactor 1_2/2/2009_ DNA (SPAdes) (version 2) | ecosystem: Engineered > Bioreactor > EBPR >... | reverse complement strand
ATGGCTACCTGGACTAGGCCCCATGCCACCTGAACAGGCCCGCCGGCGACACCCATCCGTCGTCGCCGACGGGCAAAGCCGGACAGCCGGCACGTGCGGGCTGGACAGGAGCGGGTGCGGCGGGTTTTATGGAGCCGCAAAACAGGAGGGCCGCGCGTCCATGAACATAACCCTGCGGCAACTCAGGGCTTTCATCGCGGTGGCCGAACTCGGCCAGTTCAATCTCGCCGCACGAAACCTCCACCTCACCCAGTCGGCGGTCAGCATTCTCATTCGCGACCTGGAATCGGAGATCGGCGTGCGCCTCTTCGATCGCCACACGCGCATGGTCTCGCTCACCCTCGTCGGCCAGGAATTCCTGCCGCAGGCCCGCAAGATCCTGAAGGACCTGGAGCTTGCCGTCGGCGACGTGCGCGACAACGCCTCGCTGAAGCGCGGCCAGGTGACCATCGCCGCCGCCATCGTGCTGGCGGCGACCATCGTGCCGCCGGTCATCGCGCGGTTCCTGCGCATGTATCCGGAAATCTCCGTCAATATCCGCGACATGCCGGAAGAACAGATCAGCCCGGCGCTCAAGCGCAACGAGGTGGATATCGCCCTTGGCACGCTCTCGGAGGACGACCCGGAAATCACCGGAACCTCATTGATGCGCGACAAGCTGATGCTCGTCTGCCGGGAGGATCACAAGTTCGCCAAGCGCAAGTCCGTACGCTGGGCCGAACTGAAGGACGAGAAGCTCATCACGCTCGCCGCCTCCAACCCGCTGCGCAACATCGTCGACCACAACCTCATCCGCGTCGTGCCGAACTTCAAGCCGAAATACGAGGTGCGCTTCTCCACCACCGCGATCAGCATGATCGGCGCCGGCATGGGCGTCGCCGTGCTGCCGGAAAATTCCAGCCTGCTCGCCTCCGACGTCACGGTCACCACGGTCGATCTCATCGACCCGCCCGTCATGCGCGACGTCTCGCTCCTCCAGCGTCGCCACCACAGCCTTTCCCCGGCCGCCGAGCACCTGAAGAACGTCTTCATCGCCTGGGCCGCCGACCATCCACGCGGCTAGTTCAGACCTTGAGGAACAGCAGCGCCCGAAGGATTTCGGAAAAATTCCTGTGCTCGAAGGCGACGGCGCGGGGGCCGTGAGCCTTTGCGCCGGGATACCAGGCCGCGCGGTAGGCTTCGGTCGGGGTGCAGAACTCGATAACCACCTCGTAGTGGTCGGCCGTCGCAGGCAACGCCTTGGAGAAATCGCCCGACAGCGCGACCGTCACGCCTTCGCGGATCAGGCGGCGCGCGCGGGTGGGCGCGATGGAGTTCGAGGCCTTGCCGCGGCCATCGAGCGTTTCCACCGTCGCAAGGCCCGGCACCATGGCCTCGGCCTCCACACACATGCCGACATCGCCGGAGAGGAACACAGAGGGCACGCCGTAGCCGGCGGCGCAGAGCGCGTTGAAGGTGAATTCGGAGGCGACCTCGCCATTCAGAAGCAGCCGCGAGATGCGCAGGTTCGAGGTATGGGCGAGCGGGTTGACCTCCGTGCCGGCCTTGGAATGGTAGCCGGTATAGATCGCCGCTGCGAAGCTCTCGTCGATGCCGTACATCATCTCGTCGGGATGGCCGGACCAGCCGCGCACGATGCGCGTATAGTCGGGCAGCCGGTCGAGGATAAGGTTGCGGCCGCTCTCGTGGGCGTCCTTGATCACCACTTCCGTAGCACCGGCGGCGCGCGCGCCCTCGCAGGCGGCAACCACTTCGGCGGTCATCAGGGCGCGGAATTCGGCCCAGTCAGGATGGGTGCGCTCGGCCTCGTTCCAGTGGGCGATGCCGGCGGTGCCTTCGATATCGGCGGAAATGAAGACTTTCATGGAAGCGGGTTCTCCTTCAGCCAGGCGGCGAGCGAGGGATAGATGCGGCCGCTGCGGGCCGGGGTGGCGGGGGCCATGCAGAGCGCGCTCAGCACCGCCTCCTGCGTCGCCTCGGCGGCCGCGCGGAAGGCGATGTCGATATGGTCGTCGGCAAGCCGCTGCTGCGGGGCGAAAGCCTCCACGGGATCGTGCTCGACGGGATCGGCGGTGGTGAAGCAGAGAACGATATCGCCGCTGCCATGACCCCAGAAAGCGCCGAGCCGGGCAAGGCCCGCGCCGCCGCGCCGGGCGACGCGCTGGAGCTGGCGGTCGGAAAGCGGCAGGTCCGTCGCGAGAATGACGATGACGGAGCCGCGCTCGGGGCTGGAGGGCGCGCGCGGATCGGGCCGGCGGCCATCCGGCAGCACGAGATCGCCCGTCCCGCCGAAATTGGCGAGCACCAGCGCGCCGAGCGTGAAGTCGCGCTTGCCGACATGCATCAGCCGCGAGGCCGTGCCGATGCCGGCCTTGAAGCCGAAGGCCGTCATGCCGGAACCCGCGCCGACAGCGCCCTGCTCCACCGGCCCACCCTTTGCCGCATCGAGCGCCGCTTCCGCATCGGCGGGCGTCACCGCCAGCGCCTGGATATCGTTGATGCTGCCATCGTTGCACTCGAAGACCAGCGCATTGACCGTCGAGGTCTTGCGGCCGATGGCGGGGTTGGCGGCAATGGCGCGGCGGACCAGCGCCTCGGTGCAGGCCGCCACGCCGAAGGTGTTGGTAAGCAGGATCGGCGTTTCGATCGTGCCGAGTTCGGCCACCTGCATCAGCCCCGCCGACTTACCGAAGCCGTTGACGACCTCCACCGCCGCCCGCGGCTTCAGGCGGAAGAGATCGCCCGGATGGGGCACGACCGCCGTTACGCCGGTGAAAAGCCCCTCGCCGCGCAGCGAGCGATGGCCGACGGAGACGCCGGCGACATCGGTGATGGCGTTGCCCGGCCCCGGCCGCAGCCGGCCCTCCGGCATCAGTCCCCATTCGCGCGCCGTCTTCATATGCGTTCCCCAATCCTGCAACACGTTCCTAGACCGGAATGCGCGGCGCTTCCAGACGGAAGCCCCGGCATCCGCCCGCGCTGGGCAGGATCACGCGCAGCGTGCATAGTCGATGCCACGCGCCAGCCAGCAGCCGAGCGTGAGGCCGGCAATGGCGCCCGCCTCGTCGCGAACGGCCTTGAGGGTCCAGTCGCCGGGTGCCGGCGCATCCATGGAACGGCGGGTGACGACGAGCCAGAGATCCGGCCCGATGGGCTGGACGATCTCCGGCCGTCCCTTGCCGAGAAAGCCTTCCGCCGTGAGATAGATGCCGCCATCCCGGCATTCGATGACGATATCCGCCTCCAGCTCCGCCGAGCGGTAGCGGCCCGCGATCCCGGTATCGGCGACGGACGGAGCGGCGGGGACGGGCGTCAGCCGTTCGGCGTAGTTTTCCGAGGGGCGGCGCATCACGATATCGTCGCCTTCGCGATCCACCGTGACGGCGGTGGAGGCTAGGCCACCCTCGGCCGTCTCCGAAAGGGCTTCCGGCGAGGTGCCGAAGCAGAGGGTCGCAGCGTCGTAGCCGGACTCCAGCCGCGCCAGCAGGCCGGTCTCGGCGCTGATCCACTGCCCCGTCCAGCGCTGCCGAAGCGGCCGCGACACCGGATGCGGCAGGCCGAGCACCGTGCGCAGGATGCGCTGGGCCGCGCCATAGGCATCGCCATGATGGTTGAACATGACGACCACCGATAGCCGCGCCTCGGTGGAGACGGCGCGATAGGCGCGGAAGCCGCGCAGCGCGCCGCCATGGGCGGTGAAGGCGAAATCGCCGAGGCGCGAATGCTGCAGGCCGAAACCGTAGGCCGCGGGCGCGCCGTCGCGGAAGGCCTGCGGCTCGGCGATGCGCCGGTAGAGGCTTTCCGGATCGTCCCGCGTCGCGTCGATCCAGCTTTCATAGGCGAGCATATCGTCCAGCGAGGCGGAAATGCCGGCGTCGCCCCGCCAGTAGATGCCATTCTCCGCCGGCAGGTAGCCGGCCGCGTCATTGCCCTCGTAGCCGGTCACGCCGTCTTCCGGGTGGCGCGTATCGGCCGTCAGCACCGCGCCCGCCATGCCGGCCGGCTGCCAGATATGGCGCGCATAGAGCGTTTCCAGCGTCTCGCCCGAGGCCTCTTCCACAAGGTTCGCGACGAGGCGGAAATTGCCGTTGCTGTAGGAATAGCGGGCGCCGGGCGCAAAGTGCCCCGTTCGAGTGCGGGCAAAGACCTTGGCCGCATCCTCGCGCGAAAATTCCTGCTCGGCCTTCGCGCCGTGCAGCACGGTCAGCGCCCAGTAATCGCGCAAGCCCGACTGGTTGTTGCAGAGGTCGCGCACCTTCGGCAGCGGCCCCTCGAAACTCGGCAGATGCCTCGCAAGGCGCGCGTCCAGCGTCTCGGGCGTCCCGCAGGCAGCCAGCATGGCCGCGCAGGTGAACTGCTTGGAGATGGAACAGATCGGCAGGCGCGTTGCGGCCGTCATCGGCTGGGCATTGTCGAGATTGGCGAAACCCCAGGTGCGACGCGCGACGATACGCCCCTCGCTCACCACACCTACCACGCCGCCCGGCCCCGGGAACCGCATGGCAAGCGCATCCATCTCCGCTTCGAGCCGCTCGCCGTCGATCATGTCCCGCCTGCCTTCCAAATCCGTTGCGATTCGCGTGGCGGATATTGGTCAAAGGCCGGCGGCAAGGCAACGCTTCGGGTTCAGCTCCGCTCGATATCGCGGCGCAGTACGATGGAGGTCGTCAGGTCCTCCACATTGTCCATGGTCGAGACCTCGTTGCGCAATTCGTTGAGCGCATTGATCGAGCCGACTTCGACTTCCACCACGAGGTCGAGCTGGCCGCTGACAGAGGAAACCTTGCGCACGGCGGAAAAGCCGGCGAGCCGGTCGAGCACGCCGAGGGAGGGCGTGCGCTTCAGCGTCACCAGCAGGAAGGCCTGGATCTGGCCGTCGTCGAGCTGGCCGATATCGGCACGGTAGCCGCGGATGATGCCGGCCTTTTCCAGCCGGTTGACGCGCTCGGTGGTGGCGCTGCGCGACAGGCCGATCCGCCCGGCGAGCGACTTCATGGGAATGCGCGCTTCCCGCGAGAGAATGCTGAGGATCGTCCGGTCGATCTCATCCGTATCCTGCATAAGCTCTCCTGATAAGCCGCCGACAAGATGACGGTTATTATAAACAGAGTGCCGGCACAACCGGCATAATGCCGGATGCGCCGAACCGGCGTCCATGCAACTCTTTCGCCCATCAAGAGGATTGCCATGACCGACCTGCTGACGACGACCCCCGACTTCTCCCTCGACGCCGCCGCCGCGCTGCTATCCGAGCATTACGGCCTTGCCGGAAAGCTCTCGCCGCTCGCCAGCGAGCGCGACCAGAATTTCAAGGTGGAGACGGCGGCCGGCACCTTCATCCTGAAGATCGTCAATGCAGGCGAGCCGGAAGTCGAGAGCGATTTCCAGACCGCGCTGCTCGCCCATATCGGCGCCCATGCCGGCGACCTGCCGGTACCGCATATCCGCCCGACGCTTGCCGGCGAGAGCCTTGCCCGCACCACGGGCGAAAACGGCGCAAGCCACCGCATCCGCCTCGTCAGCTGGGTTGACGGCCAGCCGCTCGCCGAGACGGGCCGCAGCGATGCCGCGCTCGAATCCCTCGGCCGCATGCTCGGCCGGTTCGATACCGCGCTGAAGGGTTTCATGCATCCGGGCGCACTGCGCGATCTCGACTGGGACATCCGCAAGGCCGGCCGCTCCGCCGGACGCCTGAGCCATGTCGCGGACGCCGAGGACCGCGCCCTGCTGGAGCGCTTCCTCAAGCGCTTCTCCGCCCTTGAGCCGCGCCTTGCCACCCTGCGCTCCGCCGTCCTGCACAACGACGCCAACGACTGGAACGTGCTGGTCGACGCGGCGAACCACGACCGCATTTCCGGCCTCATCGATTTCGGCGATGCGCTCTATTCGCCGCTGATCGCGGAAGTCGCCATCGCGGCCGCCTATGCCGGTCTCGACCATGCGGACCCCATCGGCGCGGCCGCCGCCATCGCGCGCGGCTTCCATGCGGAATATCCGCTGCTCGCCGAGGAAATCGACCTCCTCTACGATCTCATCGCCATCCGGCTCGTCACCTCCGTGACGATCTCCGCCTCGCGCCGCTCCCATGCCGAGGACAACCCGTATCTCGCGATCAGCGAGCGCCCGGCCTGGACGCTGCTGCGCAAGCTCGACCGCATGAACCCGCGCTTCGCCACCGCCATCCTGCGCAAGGCCTGCGGCTTCGAGGCCGCGCCCGGCGCGCGCGCCGTCGCGGACTGGATCGCCGCCAACCGCAAGTCGCTGGCCCCGCTGCTCGCACGCCCCGCCGCGAGCTACCCCGCCGCGCTCGTGCCCTACGGCGATCCGGCCCATCCGATGACCGTCGCCTCCGCCGCCGAGCGGCCGGACGAGGCGCAGGCCCTCTGGGAGGCCCATGCAAGCGAAAACGGCGTCGAACTCGGCATCGGCCCCTGGGGCGAGGAACGCACGGTCTATGCGGGCGAAATGTTCGTCTCGCGCTTCATCGCGGAGACGCGCCGCACGCACCATCTCGGCCTCGACCTCTTCATGGCCGCCGGCACGAAGCTCTTCACGCCCCTCGCCGCCACGGTCGTCAGCGTCGAGATCGAGCAAGACCCGCTCGGCTACGGCTGCCTGATCGCGCTGCGTCACGAACCCGAGGGCTGCCCGGCCTTCACCTCGCTCTGGGGCCATCTCGGCCATGAGGCGATGGGCCGCCTGAAGGCTGGCGACCGGCTGGAAGCCGGCGCACTGGTCGGCGAGATGGGCGCGCCTTCGGAAAACGGTGGCTGGGCGCCGCATCTCCATCTCCAGCTTTCCACCGATACGAACCTTTCCGCGACCGAAATCCTCGGCGTCGGCGAGCCGCGCTATCTCGATGTCTGGGCGGAACTCTTCCCCGACGCCAGCACCTTCGGCGGCATCGCGCGGGAATTCTATGCGCGGCAGGGCCGTTCGCATGAGGAGATCGTCCGGCTGCGACGCGAACTGCTGCTGCCGAACCTTTCCATCTCCTACGACAAGCCGATCAAGTTCGTGCGCGGCGAAGGCGTCTGGCTGATCGACGACGGCGGCCGGGCCTATCTCGACTGCTTCAACAATGTCTGCCACATCGGCCACGCCCATCCGGCCGTGGTGGAGGCAATGGCCAGGCAGGCCGCGACGCTCAACACCAATACCCGCTACCTGCACGACAACATCGTCGCCTATGCCGAACGCCTGACGGCGACGCTGCCGAAGGAGCTGACGGTCGCCGGCTTCGTCAATACCGGCTCGGAGGCCAACAGCCTGGCGCTGCGCATGATGCGCGCCCATACCGGCCGCGAGAACGCCATCACGCTCGACTGGTCCTATCACGGCACGACGCAGGAGCTGATCGACATCAGCCCCTACAAGTTCCGCCGCAAGGGCGGCAAGGGGCCGAAGCCCCATGTCCATGTGGCGACCGTGCCGGACAGCTACCGCGCCCCGGCCGGCTGGCCGCTCGAAGAGCACGGCAGGCGCTTCGCCGAAAGCGTCGCGGAACTGATCGCCGCCATGCAGGCCAGGGGCGAAGGCCCCGGCTTCTTCATCGCCGAATCCATCCCCAGCGTCGCCGGCCAGGTCTTCCTGCCGGAAGGCTATCTCAAGGAAGTCTACCGGCTGGTGCGCGAGGCGGGCGGCGTCTGCATCGCGGACGAGGTGCAGGTCGGCTTCGGCCGCGTCGGCAGCCACTGGTGGGCCTTCGAGACGCAGGGCGTGGTGCCCGACATCGTCACCATGGGCAAGCCCATCGGCGACGGCCATCCGATGGGCGCGGTCGTGACGACCCGCGAAGTCACCGACAGCTTCAACAACGGCATGGAATATTTCAACACCTTCGGCGGCAACCCGGTCTCCTGCGCCATCGGCCTTGCCGTGCTCGACGTGATCGAGGGGCAGGACCTGCGCGGCAATGCGCTCGCCATGGGCAACTACCTGATGGACGCCTTCCGCGACATGCAGAAGCGCTACGAGGTGATCGGCGACGTGCGCGGCCTCGGCCTCTTCCTCGGCATCGAGCTGGTGACGGACCGCCGGAGCAAGACGCCCGCGACGGATTTCGCCCGCGCCGTCTCCAACGGCGCGCGCCGCCGCGGCGTGCTGATGGGCACCGAAGGCCCGCATGACAACGTGCTGAAGATGCGCCCGCCGATGATCTTCTCCAGGCGCGACGCCGACCACCTGATCGCCGTGCTGGAAGAAACCTTCGCCGACGTCGAGAAGACGCTGGGCTAAGGCCAGACCAAACAAGACCCGAATGCCATCAGCCGGGGGATGCCCTCCCCCGGCGGGAATGACGCATGCCAAGAACCAACCGAGGAGGAGAACCCATGAAACTGAGACTTCTTGCCATGACCGCCGCCATGCTGGCGGCCGGAACCACCGCGCAGGCCGCCGGCACGCTCGACATCATCAAGGAACGCGGCGAAGTGCGCTGCGGCGTCAGCCAGGGTGTGCTCGGCTTCTCCGCGCCGGACAAGAACGGCGCCTGGAGCGGCTTCGACGTCGACTTCTGCCGCGCCATCGCCGCCGCGACGCTCGGCAACCCGGACAAGGTGGCCTATGTGCCGCTCTCCACGAAGGACCGTTTCACGGCGCTGCAGTCCGGTGAAGTGGACCTGCTGTCGCGCCAGACGACGTGGACGCTCTCGCGCGACACCGACCTCGGCATGAGCTTCGTCGGCACGATCTACTATGACGGCCAGGCCTTCATGATCAACAAGGAGCTTGGCGTGAAGAGCGTCAAGGAGATCTCGGGCGCTTCCGTCTGCACGGAGACGGGCACGACGACCGAGCAGAACATGGCCGACTATTTCAGCGCCAACAAGATTGAGTACCAGGTCATCGCCTTCGAGAAGCCGGACCAGACGGTGCAGGCTTTCAACACCGGCCGCTGCGACGTCTATTCCACCGACGCCTCCGCGCTCTACGCCCAGCGCCTGACGCTGAACGACCCGGAGCGCTTCGTCGTGCTGCCGGAAGTCATCTCCAAGGAACCGCTCGGCCCGGCCGTGCGCCAGGGTGACGACCAGTGGTTCAAGGTCGTGCGCTGGACGCTCTTCGCGCTGATCGAGGCGGAAGAGATGGGCATCACCAAGGAGAACGCCGCCTCGCTGCTCGAAACCGGCACCGTCGCGCAGAAGCGCTTCCTCGGCATCGACAACGAAGCCGGCAAGACGATGGGCCTCGATCCCAAATGGGCCTACCAGGCGGTTTCCGCCGTCGGCAATTACGGCGAGGTCTTCGAGCGCCATCTCGGCAAGGACAGCCCGCTAAAGATCGACCGCGGCCTCAACCGCCTGTGGAGCGACGGCGGCCTGATGTACGCCCCGCCGCTGCGCTGAGCGGCCTATCCGCAGACCGAAACGCCGCGGCATTCCCTGCCGCGGCGTTTTCCGTTTCAAAAAGCTTTCGCGCCCCCCTGCGCCCGGCGATAAATCACCTATATAGAGCGGGCAAAGCCAGCAGCCGGCCGCTCGCGCCGCCTCCAGCAACAAGGATCGATTTCATGACCGAGAAGTCCCCCGCCGACAACTTCCCCGCCGGTTACGAACTGCCGAAAGTCTGGACCTGGGAAAAGGGCAATGGCGGCGCGTTCGCCAATATCAACCGCCCCATCGCCGGCGCGACCCATGACAAGGAACGCCCGGTCGGCAAGCATCCGCTGCAACTCTATTCGCTCGCCACGCCGAACGGCCAGAAGGTGACGATCATGCTGGAGGAGTTGCTGGCCGCCGGCCATACGGGCGCGGAATACGATGCCTGGCTCATCCGCATCGGGGAAGGTGACCAGTTCGGTTCCGGCTTCGTCGAGGTCAACCCGAACTCCAAGATCCCCGCGCTGATGGACCATGCGCCCAAAGGCGGCGGCGCGCCGGTGCGCGTCTTCGAATCCGCCTCCATCCTGCTCTATCTTGCCGAGAAGTTCGGCGCCTTCCTGCCGGCCGATCTGCGCGCCCGCACGGAAACTTTCAACTGGCTGTTCTGGCAGATGGGCTCGGCTCCGTTCCTCGGCGGCGGCTTCGGCCATTTCTACGCCTATGCGCCGATGCGCATCAAATACGCCATCGACCGCTATGCGATGGAGGTGAAGCGCCAGCTCGACGTGCTCGACCGGCATCTCGCCGACAACCGCTACATGGCCGGCGCGGACTACACCATCGCCGACATGGCGATCTGGCCGTGGTACGGCAGCCTTGCCCAGAACAAGCAGTATGGCGATGCCGGCGCGTTTCTCGAGGTCGAGAGCTACAAGCATGTCCAGCGCTGGACGGCCGAGATCGCCGCACGCCCCGCGGTCCAGCGCGGCCGCATGGTCAACCGGATGACGGGCGATCCCTCCGAGCAGCTTCGCGAGCGCCATGACGCCTCGGACTTCGACACGAAGACCGAGGACAAGATCGGCCAGGCCGCGGAATAACAGGAGAAGACCATGGCAAACCTGCCCGACATGACCAAGCACCGGGGCTTTCCATCCGGCATGCCGGGCACGGGGGTCCAGTTCACCATCCGCCGCGCCAATCCGCGCGGGGTGACGCCGATCAAGGCGCTGCCCCGCCGCGCCCGCCCCGGCACGGCCGAACACCGTATCGACGCAGCGTTCCTGCATGCCCTCTGGCACCATTTCGGCGACGAACCCTTCGAACGCGGCAATCTCGACGCCGCGCGCCTCAACCTGCTGTTCGGCCGCGAAGTCGTGGCGGCGGACAAGGACTTCGATCCGCTCTCCTACGAGGCCATGCTCGTCATCGACGAGCGGGTCGCCCGCCAGAGTTTTCCGGAATCCTTCGAGGACGTCTTCGAGGTCTAGCCGTCAGGCGGGCGCGAGCCGCGCCCCGCCCTTGCGGTAGAAGGCCGGATCGGGAATCGGGATCGCGGCCATCAGGTTGCGGGTATAGTCGTCCGCCGGGTTCTCGAAGACCTGGCGGCGCGTGCCCATCTCGACGATGCGTCCGCCGCGCATGACGGCGACATGGTGCGACATCTTCTCGATGACGGCCATGTCGTGCGAGATGAAGAGATAGGCAAGGCCCATCTGCTCCTGCAGTTCCAGCATCAGATCGAGCACGCGGGCGCGCACCGACACGTCGAGCGCGGCGACGCTTTCGTCGGCGACGATCAGCTTCGGCTCCAGCGCGAGCGCCCGGGCGATGCAGATGCGCTGGCGCTGGCCGCCGGAGAATTCGTGCGGATAGCGCGAGCCGGCATCGACAGGCATGCCGACGCGGGTCAGGAGCGCCGCCACGCGGTCGCGCCGCTCGGAGGCGTTGCCGACATCGTGGATGACCAGCGGCTCGGCAATCGCCGCGCCCACCGTCATGCGCGGGTCGAGCGAGGCATAGGGGTCCTGGAAGATCATCTGTGCGATACGGCGCACCGGGCGCATGGCGGCGGGCTTGAGGCCGCCCGTCTCGCGCCCGTCGATGGCGACGCTACCCTCGAAGGGAATGAGGTTCAGCACGGCTTTGCCGGTGGTGGACTTGCCCGAGCCGCTTTCGCCGACGAGGCCGAGCGTCTCGCCCGCCTTGATGGAGAAGGAGATGCCGCTGACCGTGGCCGGCGCATGGCTCTTGCGCCCCAGCCAGCCGGAGCGTGCGCCATAGGTGACGCTGAGATCGCTGACGGCCAGCACGGGCTTGTCCGCTGCCGGCGCCGCGGCGACGGCCGTCAGGCGCGGCGGCCCGTCCGTGCCGGCATGGGCGCCAAGCCGCGGCACCGCGGCGAGAAGCTGGCGGGTATAGGGTTCGGCCGGCCGCTCGAAGATATCGAGCGCATCGCCAGCCTCGACGATCCGGCCCTGCTGCATGATCGCCACCCGATCCGCCATCTCCGCGACCACGCCCATGTCGTGGGTGATCATCAGGATGGAGGTGGAGAATTCGCTTCTGAGTTCGCGCATCAGCGTCAGGATCTGCGCCTGCACGGTGACGTCGAGGGCCGTCGTCGGCTCGTCGGCGATCAGCACCTTGGGCCGGCAGGAGAGCGCCATGGCAATCATCACGCGCTGGCGCATGCCGCCGGAAAGCTCGTGCGGATATTGCTTCAGCCGCCGCGCGGCCTCGCTCATATGCACGGCGTCGAGCATGTCGCGGGCGATGGCCTCCGCCCCTTCGGGAATATCCTCGCGGTGTTCGCGGATCGCCTCGACCATCTGGTCGCCGATGGTCATGACCGGGTTCAGCGAGGTCATCGGCTCCTGGAAGATCATCGCGACCTCCCCGCCCCTGATCCTGCGCAGCGCCTTGTGCGGGATGCCGAGGATGTTGCGATCCTCCAGCCGGATCTCGCCCGAGGCGACCTTGAGCGAGGCCTTGGGCAGAAGCCCCATGATGGCGAGCGATGTCACCGACTTGCCGGACCCCGATTCCCCCGCAAGGCAGAGCGTTTCGCCTGCCGCAAGATCGAAGCTCACCCCGTCGAGGATGCGCTTCAGCCCTTCGGGCGTGCGCGCATCGACGGAGAGGTTGCGGACGGAAAGAACCGGGGCGGCTTGCTGGCGTGTCACGCGAAGACGATCCTCGGGAAGTAGAAGGAGACCACCCAGTTGGGCATGTCGACGATCTCGCTGATCCTGAGATCGCCGCAGACCGAGCAGAGCATGTAGGCATCGACCGGGCTGTAGCCGTGCTCGGCGACGAGTAGGTCGATCATGCGCATGAGCGCCTCGCGCGCGCCCGTCATCAGGTCCGGGCCGATGCCCGTCGTCACCTCGTAGCCCGCGCCGTCGAGATGGCGCGTCACGGGTTCGGTGGTGGTGAAGCGCGGCGTCTGGAGGTTCGCGCCCTTCACGAGGTCGAGCGTCAGTTCGACATTCATCTGGCTCTCGATGGCCGTGCCGCAGACCTCGCCGTCGCCCTGGGCGGCATGGGTATCCCCGACGGAGAACAGCGCGCCCTCCACCTCGACCGGCAGGTAGAGCGTGACGCCCGCCGTCAGGTCGCGGATATCCATGTTGCCGCCGACGCGGCGCGGCGGCACGACGGAATGCAGGCCCGGCTCGGCCGGCGCCACGCCGATGGTGCCGGTGAAGGGCTTCAGCGGCACGCGGCCGCCGGGGCCGAAGGCGGACGGCGCCATCGACTGCGTGTCATAGGACCAGACATGCAGCGCCGGGTCCTTGAACTGGTCGGCGAGCAGGCCGAAGCCGGGAATATTGGCCGTCCAGCCATGGCCGGAGGGATGGAACTTGCGGATCGTCACCTTCAGCGCATCGCCCGGCTCAGCGCCCTCGACATAGACCGGGCCGGAGACCGGGTTCACCTTGCCGAAATCGAGCGCCGCGAGCGTTTCGAGCGTCGCATCCCGGCCGATCTGGCCGCCGGAGGAATCGAGGCATTCGAAAAGGATGGTCTCGCCGGGCTTTGCGGTCAGAGCCGGCGGAAAATCGCGGTTCCAGCCGAAATTATGCTGCGCGCGATGGATGGTATGGGTGCAGGCGACGCACATGGAATGCCTCCCGGTCGTTTGTGTTCTTGAAGGCCCTCCCCGCGCGAAGCGGGGAGGGTTTTTCCCGACGGATCAGGGCTTTACGAAGATCGCGTCGTAATTGATGACGCGCGTCGGATCGATATAGATGTTGTCCGGGCCGCCCATGCGCGCCGACTTGGCGACGACGCGGCGCTCGTTGATGACCGGCACCCAGGGCGCATCCGCCATGATGTCGGTGAAGATCTTGCCCCAGGCGGCCTGGCGCTCGGCGGCCTTGGCCGGGTCGGACATGGCGTCCGCCTCGCCCGCGCGCTTGTCGATCGCCTCGTTGCAGTACCAGGACCAGTTCCAGCCGCCGGCGACCGCGCCCGAGCAGCCGAGGATCGGGCCGTAGAAGTTCGACGGATCCGGGAAGTCGGCAATCCAGGCCATGCCGCCGGACCAGATCATCGGCGCCTCGCCTTCCGTGCCGCCGGCCGCGATCACGTTGCCCTGCGCCAATGCACGCACCTCGGCCTTGATGCCGATGGCGGCGAGATCCTGCTGGATCGCCTGGGCGATGCGCGGCTGCGGATCGGTGTTGGTGGAGTAGAGCACCGTTTCGAAACCGTCCGGATGGCCGGCGTCGGCGAGCAGCGCCTTGGCCTTCTCCACGTCGAAGGGATAGCCGGTGAAGCTCTTGTCATGGCCCGGCATCAACGGCGGCAGGATCTGGTTGGCGGGCGTCGCACGGCCGTTCAGGATGCGCGAGATGCGCTCCTTGTTGATCGCCATGTTGACGGCCTGGCGCACCTTCACGTCGTCGAAGGGCTTCACCTTGGTGTTGAGCGTGATGTAGCCGGTGTGGAGCTGGTCGCCATCGACGATCATCGCCGCACCTTCCGGCGAGTTCTTGATCTCGAGGAACTTTGCCGGCGGAATGCCGTCGCCGGCGATATCGACCTCGCCCTTCTGCAGACGCAGCAGCGCGACGAGCGGCTCCTGGCCGACCTCGATCGTCACCTTGTCGACATGCGGCACGTCCTTGACGAAGTAATCGGGGTTACGCTCGAAGACGAGCTTCTGGCCGATGGTCCAGTCCTTCAGCACCAGCGGGCCGGAACCGACCGGCTTCTTGCCGAAATCGCCCGCCGCCGCCTCGACGGCTTCCTTCGGCACGACGGAGGCGAAGTTGATCGCCAGCACGTGCAGGAAGGTCGCATCGGGACGCGAGAGGTGGAAGACAACGGTGGAATCGTCAGGCGTCTCGATGCCTTCCAGAACCTCGGTCTTGCCGCCCGAAAGATCGTCGAAGCCCTTGATCGCGCCGAAGAAGCCGGCGCCCGGTCCCTGCGTCTTCGGATTGATGGCGCGCTCGATGGAGTATTTCACGTCGGAGGCGACGATCTCGCGGCCGTTGGTGAACTTCACGCCCTTGCGCAGCTTGAACGTATAGGTGAGGCCGTCAGGCGCGACGTCGAAGCTTTCGGCCAGTGACGGCACGAGGTTGGCTGTACCCGGCTCGTAGTCCATCAGGCGCGAGAACAGGCTCTTGATCATCGACCAGTTGACCCAGTCGTAGCCGATATGCGGGTCGAGCGTGGTGATGTCGTCCTTGTAGGTGACGACGATCTCGCCGCCCTGGGCGGGCGCTTCCGCCTGGGCGGAAAGCGGCGAGAAGGCGAGGACGGCGGCGGCCGCCGTGGACAGTAACCATCGATTGAACATTCTTGGTTCCCCTTTTGGTTTCAATGCGAACGGATGCGCGGATCGATCATCGGCGCGATGAGATCGGCGATGAGATTGCCGATGATGATGGCGAAGGCGGAGGTGAGCGTGACGCCCATGATGATGGGAATGTCGACCTGCTGGATCGCCTGCCAGGCAAGCTGGCCGATGCCCGGCCAGCCATAGACCGCCTCGACCACCACGACGCCGCCCATGAACTGGCCGATATCGATGCCGATCATCGCGACGAGCGGCAGGATGGCGTTGGGCAGCGCGTGGCGCAGCACGACCCGCCGGCCGGAGAGGCCCTTGGCGCGCGCGGTGCGGATGAAATCCTGGTTGAGCACGTCGATCATCGCCGAGCGCGCCATGCGCGCATACCAGCCCGCCCCGAGGATGCCGAGCGTCATGGCCGGCAGCACCACATGGGCCAATGTGCCGTAGCCGCTCATCGGGAACCAGCCGAGCGTCGCGGCGAAGACGTAGAGCAGCAGCAGCGCCACCACGAATTGCGGCGCGGAAACGCCGACGAAGGCCGAAGCCATGACGAAACGGTCAATCGCGCCGCCGCGGTTCAGCGCGGCGATGATGCCGAAGGTGAGGCCGAGCAGCACTTCCACGGTGATGCCGGCCGCCATCAGCGTCAGTGTCGCCGGCAGGCGGGCGGCGATCAGCGTGATGACTTCCGTCTTCTGCGCATAGGAGCGGCCGAGATCGCCCTGCACGAGATTGCCGAGATAATGGAGGAACTGGGTGAGAAGCGGCTGGTCGAGGCCGAGTTCGCGGCGGATGTTCTCCACCGTCTGCGCCGTCGCACTGCGGCCGGCAAGCATGCGCGCGGGATCGGCCGGTAGCGCATAGAGCAGCACGAAGGTGATGGCCGCGACGCCGAGAAGGATGAGGCAGGACTGGACGAGGCGCTTTGCGAGAAGACGTGCCATCAGCCACGGCCCCGCTGGGTCGGGTCGAGGATGTCGCGCAGCGCGTCGCCCACGAGGTTGAAGGCGAGCGCCGTCAGGAGGATCACCGCGCCGGGGAAGAAGACCAGCCAGGGGGCGGCCTGGAAATAGCTCTGGCTCTCGAAGATGATGTTGCCCCAGGAGGGTTCCGGCGGCTGTACGCCGATGCCGAGGAAGGAGAGCGTCGCCTCGAGAAGCACGGTCGTCGCGATGCCGAGCGTGCCCCAGACGATGGCCGTCGGCACGAGATGCGGCAGCACATGCAGGAAGACGATGCGGGCATTGCTCGCGCCGAGCGCCCGCTGCGCCATGATGAAGTCGCGCTCCACCAGCCCGCGCGTCTCAGTATAGACGATGCGCGCCACCTGCACCCAGTTCACGAGCGCGATGACCATGGCGACGATCCACAGGCTCGGCTTGAGGATGGCGGCGAGCACGATGGCGAGCAGCAACGCCGGGAAGGCCATCATGAGATCGGTGAAGCGCATGAGGGTTCCGCCGACCCAGCCGCGCATGTAACCGGCCGTCACGCCGACGAAGAGGCCGATGGTGACGGCGGTGCCATTCGCGACGAGGCCGATGATCAGCGAAGTGCGCGCGCCATAGAGCAGGCGGGAGAGCAGGTCCCGGCCGAGCGTATCCGTGCCGAGCAGGAACTGCTCGCCCGGCGGCATGGGTGCGCCCTCGAGCGTCAACCCGTCGAACATCTGGTTGTCGGGCGCAAACGGCGCGAGCCACGGCGCGGCTATGGCCGCGACGACCACGGAAAGCACGATGAGAAGACCGAAAACCGCAGCGGGCTGGCGGCAAAGTTCCTTCAGTACCCGCATCAACCGACCTCGCGCAGGGTTTCGGAGCCGCCGAGGAAGAAGGCGGCAAGCTGTTCGATAGGCATGCGGCGGCGCATGGCGCAGTCGCGAAGAATGGCATAGGCGCGCTCGTCGTCGATGTGACGCTCGGCCTTGAGACGGGCGACGGCGGCGAAGACCAGCGGGCGCAGTTTCAGCCGCTCTTCGAGATGAGCGATGCGGCGGCTCGCTTCGGCGCGCTCGGCATGGATGGAGACGGCGAGCACCAGCGCCGGATAGACCGCCGAGGCGGCGACGGGCTTGGGTATGATCGCCCCCGCCCCGTGGCGCAGCGCAAAGGAGATGCGACCCGGCGCTTCCGAGCCGAGCAGCGCCACCACCGGGCATGCAGGCAGCGCGTCGGAAAAGGGCAGCAGCTCGTCCCAGCCGCGGTCGGCGTCGATCAGCACGAGATCGGGCACATCCATGCCGGCAAGCGGCGTCCACTGGATCGTCACGGCCATGCCGAGCAGGCCGAGCTGGCGGCGCAGGCGATCCGTGTTGCCGTCCTCCTCGCTGAGGACAGTGACGCGCCAGCCGGTAAAATTCGGGGTCCTCGTCGTCATGACACGACCCTCAGGCGCGGGGCCGGCCGTGCCGGCGCGCCGGTGAGGTAGGGATCGGCAGCGAGCGCCGGAGCGCTCGCGATGACGTCGAAGCCGCGCCGGTCGTTGATGCGGCCGAGCAGGAAGGGCAGCGCCGCATGGTTGGTCGCCGCGTCCACCCGCATGTTGCCGAAGAGTGAGGGCCAGTCGCGGGCGAGAACCTCGGCGCGCACGCTGTCCGGCGCATCGGAACCCGCCGCCTCGATGGCGCGGATGCACAGGCTGACGGCGGTATAGGCGGCGGCAAACAGGCTGGAGACGATGCGCTCCCCGCCGTTCCAGGCGGCAAGCCGCGCCTTGAAGGCCCGGTTATCGGGCGTGTCGAGCGTATCGAAATAGGAGGCCGCGCAAAGCTGGCCGACGGCCGCGCCCGCGCCGATATCGCCGAGTTCGCATTCCTGCAGGTCGCAGCTCGCGACGGGGCAGTTTTCCGGCAGGAAGGCGGGATCGCGCGCGCCGAGTTCGCGCATGGCGGCAAGGAAAGCGTAGCTCGACGGGCCGACAAGGTTGTTCAGCACGAAGCTCGGCCGCTTCTCCTCGATATCGGCGACGATGCGCTCGACGGCGGTTTCCTCCAGCGGCAGATAGCGCTCGCCGAGCACCGTGCCGCCGGCATTGTGGATCAGTTCGCGCGCCAGCCGGTTCATCTCCCAGCCCCAGACATAGTTCGCGCCGACGAGATAGGGCCGCGCGCCATGACGCGGCAGGAGATAGTCGAAGAGCGGGATCAGGTGCTGGTTGGGGCAGCCGCCGATATAGATGACGTTCTCGTTCGCCTCGAAGCCTTCGTAGGGGCACATATACCAGAGCAGGCCGTCATGCTTCTCGACGAGCGGGATGACCTCCTTGCGCGCCGAGGACGTGATGGTGCCGACGATGTGGCGGCAGCCATGGTCGCGGATGAGGCCGCGCGCGCCCTCCAGATAGGCGGCAAGGTCCGCGCGCGGATCGAAGAAGACCGGCTCGACGCGCACGCCGCCCTGCGCGCGATATTCGTGAAAGGCGAATTCGGCGCCCGCATGCGCATCCCGCCCCATCGCCCCATAGGGACCGGTGGTCGAATAGAGGATGCCGATCTTCACGCTATCTTGCATCAGCCACCAAAACAGAAAGCCCACAGCGACGGTCCCGGAAGCCGGGTCGCTGTGGGCGCTATTGCCCTTCGACAAACGAGGTCATGTGAGAAACGGCGGACCGGCAAGGCCCGCAATTAAGGCGATTGAAATACGCCGATCACAGGTTTGTCAAGAAGCGCGCCGCGCCGAATTCGATGCCTGCGCCATCTTCCGTATCCCCCGCCCTCGGCCTATCGTGCGGTGAAACGATTCCCGACACGCTTTCGCCGTGCTCGCGCGCGAGTGTGCCCTGCTCCCGGATCGGGACGAGACTGATTTGGAAGGACTGACCATGGATGTGATTTTTACTCCGGAACTGACGATCTGCGGGATCGAGGAGCTGCCGGCGCAGCGCGAGCGGAAGGTCACCCATGTCCTCTCCCTGCTCGATCCCGAGCTTCCCGAGCTGGAGGCCTTCGCCTCCTATGGCGCGCACCACCGCACGACGCTGCGCTTCCACGACATCATCACCGATGCGCCGAACCGGGTGATGCCCCGGCCGGATCATGTCGAGGCGATCCTGAATTTCGGCACGGACCTGCGCGCGCGGCAGGAGACCGTCGGGCCGGGCCACCTGCTGGTGCATTGCCACATGGGCATTTCCCGCTCGACCGCCGCCATGCTGACGCTGATGGCGCAGGCGAACCCCGATGAGGCCGCCGAAGATCTCTTCACCCGCCTCGTCGGCATCCGCCCGCAGGCCTGGCCGAATTCGCAGATGATCGGCTTTGCCGATGAGCAACTGGGCCGCAAGGGCGAACTGACCGCCGCGCTCGGCCGCCACTACGGCCGCCAGATCAGGAATCGCCCGCAATATACCGAATGGATGAGCGCCCTCGGCCGCCAGGCCGAGCTGGATATGGCCGTTCTCGATTGAGCCTTGCACCTTCCGGCGGCTCACCCCGCCGGAAGACCGTCCATCCGCCGCTGCCGCGCCTCGCCGGCCTCGCCGGCCTCGCGGACGATCTCTGCAATGCGGGCGAACTGCGCCGCCAGCGGGTTGGTCCTGCGCCAGACCATGCCGATGGTGCGCGTCGGGCGTGGCTCCGCCAGCCGGGATATGCAGACCGCCGAGGAGCGCGTCTCCATGTCGACCGCCATCTGCGGGATGAGCGTCACGCCGATGCCCGCGCCGACCATCTGCACCAGCGTCGACAGCGAGCTTCCCTCCATCAGGTCCCGTGTCGCCGCCGCGCCGATATTGCAGACGGACAGCGCCTGGTCACGAAAGCAATGGCCCTCCTCCAGCAGCAGCAGGCGCATCTCGTGCAGCCGGTCGGAGGCGGGCACGGGGCGGCCGGCATCCTCCAGCGGCCGCACCAGCACGAATTCCTCCGTGAACAGCGGAACCTCCTCCAGCGCCGGCTCGGAAACCGGCAGCGCGACGATGGCAAGGTCCAGTTTCGCCTCCGCCAGATCCTCGATCAGCCTTTGCGTGACCGCCTCGCGCGGACGCGGATCGAGGCCCGGGAAGAGCCGCGTCAGCGAGGTGATGATATCGGGCAGGAGATAGGGCGCGACCGTCGGTATGATGCCGAGGCGCAGGCGTCCGGCGAGCGGGCCGTGCGCGGCGCGGCCGAGCGCTTCCAGCTCGTCGACGGCGCGCAGGATCGCACGGGTGCGCTCGGCGAATTCCTCGCCGAGGCCGGTCAGCCGGATGCTGCGCCCGCCGCGCTCCACCAGCGGCGCGCCGACCAGTTCCTCCAGCTCGCGGATCTGCAGCGACAGCGCCGGCTGGGAGATGGCGCAGCTTTCCGCCGCGCGGCCGAAATGGCCGATACGGGCCAGCGCCTCGAAATAGCGCAAGTGTTTCATCGTCAGGCCGATCATAAGCGTAGCATATCGCTGCCTTAAGGTTTTACAATTGGAATTTATGGATCGGCTTTGCTACTCATGGGGCAATCGGAAGCGTTCCGCCGGCACGCCGCCCCTTGGCGCATGCCCGGAAGGCGCTCCCGGTATCCGTAGCTTGAAGAAAAATCCGTTGGAGGACCAAATGGATACGAAGACGACCCCGACCGGCAAGTGTCCGGTGATGCATGGCGGCGCCACCGCGCTCGGCAACTCCGTCACGGAATGGTGGCCCAACGCGCTCAACCTCGACATCCTGCACCAGCACGACAGCAAGACCGATCCGCTGGGCAAGGGCTTCAACTATCGCGAAGAACTCAAGAAGCTGGACGTGGAAGCCCTGAAGGCGGACCTGCGCGCCCTGATGACCGACAGCCAGGACTGGTGGCCGGCCGACTGGGGCAGCTATGTCGGCATGATGGCGCGCGTCACCTGGCACGCCGCCGGCTCCTACCGCGCCGCTGACGGCCGCGGCGGCGCAGGCACGGGCAACCAGCGCTTTGCCCCGCTCAATTCCTGGCCGGACAACGTCAACACCGACAAGGGCCGCCGCCTGCTCTGGCCGATCAAGAAGAAATACGGCAACAAGATCTCCTGGGCCGACCTGATCGCGCTTGCCGGCACCATCGCCTATGACGTCGCGGGCCTGAAGACCTTCGGCTTCGCTTTCGGCCGCGAGGACATCTGGGCGCCGGAAAAGGACGTCTACTGGGGTAACGAGAAGCAGTGGCTCGCCCCGAGCGACGGCCGCTACGGCGACGTCTCCAAGCCCGCCACGCTGGAAAACCCGCTCGCCGCCGTGCAGATGGGCCTCATCTACGTCAACCCGGAAGGCGTCAACGGCAAGTCCGACCCGATGGCGACGGCCGCGCAGATGCGCGAGACCTTCGCCCGCATGGGCATGGACGACGAGGAAACCGTGGCGCTCACCGCCGGCGGCCACACCATCGGCAAGTCGCACGGCAACGGCAAGGCGAGCAATCTCAGCGCCGACCCGGAAACCGCCGGCCCCGAATTCCAGGGCCTCGGCTGGATGAACACCCATGGCCGCGGCATCGGCCGTGACACCGTCGTCTCGGGCATCGAGGGCGCATGGACCTCCGAGCCGACGAAGTGGGACAACGGCTTCTTCGAAATGCTCTTCAAGCATGAGTGGACGCTGACGCACAGCCCCGCCGGCGCATCGCAGTGGGCGCCGATCACCATTGCCGAGGAAGACAAGCCGGTCGACGTCGAAGACGCCTCGATCCGCACGATCCCGATGATGACGGATGCCGACATGGCGCTGAAGGTGGACCCGGTCTACCGCGAAATCTCGCAGCGCTTCATGAACGACTTCGCCGCCTTCTCGGATGCCTTCGCCCGCGCCTGGTTCAAGCTGACCCACCGCGACATGGGGCCGAAGTCCCGCTATGTCGGCCCGGACGTTCCGGCCGAAGACCTCGTCTGGCAGGACCCGATCCCGGCCGGCCGCAAGGACTACGACATCGGCGGCGTCAAGGCGAAGATCGCCGCCTCCGGCCTCTCGGTCGCCGACCTCGTCACGACTGCCTGGGATAGCGCCCGCACCTATCGCGGTTCGGACTATCGTGGCGGCGCCAACGGTGCGCGCATCCGCCTTTCTCCCCAGAAGGACTGGGAAGGCAACGAGCCGGCGCGCCTTGCCCGCGTCCTCTCCGTCCTTGAGCCGATCGCGGCCGCATCGGGCGCAAGCCTTGCCGACGTCATCGTGCTTGCCGGCAACTGGGGTGTCGAGCAGGCGGCCAAGGCCGCCGGCTTCGACATCGAGGTGCCCTTCGCGCCGGGCCGTGGCGATGCCACCGCCGCGCAGACCGATGCGGACAGCTTCGCTCCTCTCGAGCCGCTGGCCGACGGTTTCCGCAACTGGCAGAAGAAGGACTATGTGGTCAGCGCCGAGGAGCTGCTGCTCGACCGCGCCCAGCTCATGGGCCTGACCGCGCCGGAAATGACGGCACTGGTCGGCGGCATGCGTGTCATCGGCACCAACCATGCCGGCACCACGCACGGCATCTTCACGGACAGGGCCGGCGCGCTGACGACGGACTTCTTCACCACGCTCACCGACATGTGCTACTCGTGGATCCCGACCGGCAGCAACCTGTACGAGATCCGCGACCGCAAGACCGGCGCGACGAAGTACACGGCGACCCGCGTCGACCTCGTCTTCGGCTCCAACTCGGTGCTGCGCGCCTATGCGGAAGTCTACGCCCAGGACGACAGCAAGGAAAAGTTCGTCAAGGACTTCGTTGCCGCCTGGACCAAGGTGATGAACGCCGACCGCTTCGACCTTTCGGCATAACGACAGCGAACAGACCGTTCCCCGAGGCTTCCTCCGGGGAACGGTCAATCAATCGGGCGGCTCACCCCCTGCCTTCATCCTCGGGCTTGTCCCGAGCATGACTGACGAGAGGGGGTCGGTCGTTTCATGGCCTTGAAAACACGCGCCCGACGCTCCGATCTCCTCTAGCCGCCGCTTTTCTCCAGCAAGGCCGCATTCGTGCAGCCGGTCGCGCGGAACGCCTGCAGCCGGTGCCCGCCGACGCCGAGCGCGTCGAGATCGACGGCGAGGCGCTCAAGCGCGGCCGCGTCGAGCAATGCGTCATGGACCGTCGTGCGGATATCCGTTGCCACGCCGCTTGCGAGCACATGCAGCAGGCTTTCCCTCGCCTTGGCCCCGCTGCCGGCAACGGCGGTGATCCCCTCGTATTCGTCGAAGGCGGCCTTGACGTCGAAGCCGATCCAGTCGACCAGCGGCAGCACCTCGGCGAGCCGGCCCGGATAGGGACCGGCCGTGTGCAGGCCGATGCGCAAGCCCAGCGCCTGCACGGCGCGCATCGCCTCCGGCAAGGCCGCCTGCAGGGTCGGCTCACCACCGGAGAACACCACCCCGTCGAGCAGGCCGCGCCGGCTTTCGAGAAACGCCAGGACATCCGGCCACGCGATATCCACCTCGGCATTCGGCGGAATGAGATGCGGGTTGTGGCAATAGCCGCAGGCCCACGGGCAGCCCTGGCAGAAGACGGTCGCCACGAGTTCTCCCGGCCAGTCGCAGGTGGACAGCCGGGAGAGCCCGCCGACGCGCAGCTCAGCGGAGCGCGGCACGCGCTTCACTGAAGAACCGGCGTTCCCTGTGCTCGCCCTTCTTGCCGAGATTGAAGGAGGAGACCGGGCGATGATAGCCCATCACGCGGGTCCACACCTCGCAGGGCTGGCGCTCGTCGTCGCTGAGCGTGATCGCGATTTCGGTTTCGGTGCAATCGGACATGGTCGTTTCCTCTCGGTTCAGTTCGCGGCGGCGCGCCGCTTGGCTGCGAGCCGTTCGGCGTCGCATTTCGGGCAGAAGGCGTGCTCGCCTTCGAGATAGCCATGCGTCGGGCATATCGAGAATGTCGGCGTGACGGTGATATACGGCAGGTGGAACCGGGTCAGCGCGCGCTGCACGAGCTTCTTGCAGGCCGCGCCGGAGGACAGGCGCGAACCCATGTAGAGATGCAGCACCGTGCCGCCGGTATATTTGCGCTGCAGGTCGTCCTGCCGCTCCAGCGCCTCGAACGGATCGTCGGTGAAGCCGACCGGAAGCTGGCTGGAATTGGTGTAATAGGGGTTCTCGTCGGTGCCGGCCTGAAGGATGCCGGGATAGCGCTTGCGGTCCTCCTTGGCGAAGCGGTACGTCGTGCCCTCCGCCGGCGTCGCCTCCAGATTGAACAGGTTGCCGGTCGCCTCCTGGAATTCCCGGATACGCAGGCGCACGTGATCGAGCAGGCGCACCGCGAAGGCGTGGCCCCAGGGCGTCGTGATATTCTCGCAATCGGCGGTGAAGTTGCGGATCATCTCGTTGACGCCGTTGACGCCGAGCGTGGCGAAATGGTTGCCGAGCGTACCGAGATAGCGCTTGCTGTAGGGGAACAGCCCGTCGTCCATGTAGCGCTGCACCACCTTGCGCTTCAGTTCGAGGCTGTCGCGGCCGATCTCCAGCAGCGCGTCGAGGCGGCGGAAGAGACCGGCCTCGTCGCCGCGATGCAGATAGCCGAGCCGCGCGCAATTGACGGTGACGACGCCGATCGAGCCGGTCTGCTCGGCGCTGCCGAACAGGCCGTTGCCGCGCTTGAGGAGTTCGGTGAGGTCGAGCTGCAGCCGGCAGCACATCGAGCGGATCATGTTCGGCTTCAGCTCGGAATTGATGAAGTTCTGGAAATACGGCAGGCCGTATTTCGCCGTCATCTCGAAAAGCCGGTCGGCGTTCTCGCTGTCCCAGGGGAAATCCGGGGCGATATTGTAGGTTGGGATCGGGAAGGTGAAGACGCGCCCCATGGCGTCGCCCTTGGTCATGACCTCCATATAGGCGCGGTTGATCATGTCCATTTCGGGCTGGAGATCGCCATAGGTGAAATCCATCACCTCGTCGCCGATGACCGGGACTTCGTCGCGCAGGTCCTCCGGGCACGTCCAGTCGAAGGTCAGGTTGGTGAAGGGCGTCTGCGTGCCCCAGCGCGAGGGGATGTTGAGATTGTAGATCAGCTCCTGCATGGATTGCAGCACCGCGCCATAGGTAAGCCCATCCTTGCGGATGAACGGCGCCATATAGGTGTCGAAGGAGCTGAAGGCCTGCGCGCCCGCCCATTCGTTCTGCAGCGTGCCGAGGAAGTTGACGATCTGGCCGACGGCGCTCGACAGGTGCTTCGGCGGCCCGGCCTCCACCTTGCCCGGCACGCCGTTCAGCCCCTCCGTCAGCAGCATGCGCAGCGACCAGCCGGCGCAGTAGCCCGCCAGCATGTCGAGGTCGTGGATATGGATATCCCCCTCGCGGTGGGCATGGCCGACTTCCGGCGGGTAGACATGCGACAGCCAGTAATTGGCGACGACCTTGCCCGACAGGTTGAGGATCAGGCCGCCGAGCGAATAG
>Ga0209793_1000842_pt1 | contig 25451 bp, 16 predicted proteins | sample EBPBio122009_DNA_FD_185863 | JGI IMG/M metagenome (GOLD analysis project Ga0209793, IMG submission 185863) | Wastewater treatment Type I Accumulibacter community from EBPR Bioreactor in Madison, WI, USA - Reactor 1_2/2/2009_ DNA (SPAdes) (version 2) | ecosystem: Engineered > Bioreactor > EBPR >... | reverse complement strand
CGGAGGCGGGACTGAACGGCCGCGCGCTGAACTATCCGCGTGGCAAGGTGCTGGGCGGCTGCTCGTCGATCAACGGCATGATCTACATGCGCGGGCAGGCGGCCGATTATGACGGCTGGCGTCAGGCCGGCAATGCCGGCTGGGGCTGGGATGACGTTCTGCCCTATTTCGTGAAGTCGGAGGACAATTACCGCGGAAAATCCGCCATGCACGGTGCCGGCGGTGAATGGCGCGTCGAGCGCCAGCGCCTTTCCTGGCCCATTCTCGATGCCTTCCGCGACGGGGCGGAAGAACTCGGCATTGCCAAGACCGACGATTTCAACGACGGCGACAACGAGGGGTCCGGCTATTTCGAGGTGAACCAGCGCGGCGGCCTGCGCTGGAATACGACGAAGGCTTTCCTGCGCCCCGCGATGAAGCGCGGGAACCTGCGCGTGCTGACCGGTGCGGAGACGGAGCGGCTGGAATTCGACGGCAAGGTCGTGACCGGCGTTCGCTTCCTGCTCAATGGCCGGCTCTGCGCTGCGCGGGCGTCGCGCGAGGTGGTGCTTTCGGCCGGTGCGATCAACTCGCCAAAAATCCTGGAACTGTCCGGTATTGGCCGGCCTGACCTGCTCTCCGGCCTCGGCATCCCTGTTCATCACGACTTGCCGGGCGTCGGCGAGAACCTGCAGGACCACCTCCAGATCCGCACGGTGTTCCGCATCGAGGGTGCGCGCACGCTCAACCAGCTTTACCACAACCTCCTCAGCCGCGCCGGCATGGGGCTGCAATATGCGATCAGCCGTTCCGGCCCGCTCTCGATGGCGCCAAGCCAGCTCGGCATCTTTGCAAAGAGCGATCCGGCCGTCGCGACGGCCGATCTCGAATATCACGTCCAGCCGCTCAGCACCGACCGGCTCGGCGAGCCGCTGCATCGCTATCCGGCCGTTACGGTCTCCGTCTGCAATTTGCGGCCCGAAAGCCGCGGCACGGTGCATGTGACGGCGCGGGACACGATGCTCCCGCCGGAAATCCGCCCCAACTACCTTTCGACGCCGGGTGACAGGTTGCTGGCCGCAAAGTCCATCCGTCATGCCCGCAGCCTGATGGAGACGAAGGCGATCTCGCGCTTTCGTCCGCAGGAAATGCTGCCGGGCATGGAATTCCAGAGCGACGATGAGCTTATCCGCCGGGCCGGCGATATCGCGACCACCATCTTCCACCCCGTCGGAACCTGCAGGATGGGCAGCGATCCGATGGCGGTGGTGGATGCGAAGCTGCGGGTGCATGGCCTCGACCGGCTCCGCGTCGTCGACGCCTCGATCATGCCGACCATCGTTTCCGGCAATACCAATTCGCCGGTGATTATGATCGCCGAGAAGGCGGCGGAGGCGATGCTGGAGAGGAACTAGGATCCGATCCGGTTGAGGAAGGCCAGTACCGCGTCATTGAAGAGCGTAGGCCTTTGCGGCGGCGCGAAATGGCTGGCGCCGGGTCGCGTGACGAGCGTGGCACGGGGAATGTTTGCGGCCAGATAGGCGGTGTGTTCCGACAGGATGGCGCAAAAACAACCGTGAGGCAGTCGTGAGTTTTGAGAGGTTGCGGAGCAATGCGGCATTTGCATAGCCGCATTGCACAATAAATATTTTCCATCTGGTCAAGAAATGGGCATAGTGCATGCAGCTGATGCACATGGCGGTTTTCCTCCCAGTGCCGCCGTATCGGCTGTTCCCCTCTGGAGGTTTTTGACCTTCACACTTCATGGGCCGCGGTTTCCGCAGGCCCATTTTTTTTGTTTCACGCTGCTACATGCCGTCTGAAATGACGCAGATAGGATGCAATCTCACGGTTGCATTAGCCTTTTCATTACGCTCTCGTGCTTCAATCTCCCGATACGCAGGCGTGGCCTCGGCAAGAACGGGCATGGTGAAACGGGTGCGGCCTTTGGATGGGACGACAACGATCGCTAGCGGAAAGACAGGCCGGCTTCGCGCCTGCGCCGCCCGTTTCCGGCACAGCCGGAGCCGTGCATGACGCGCCCTCCCAAGACAACGCTGCGCCTTATCGCGGTCGCCTGGCCCTTCGTCCTCATCGTCATCCTGCAGACGGCGCTGGCGACCTTCAGCCTGCAGGTCACCTCGTCGCTGCGGGCCTTCGTCACCGGCGAGAGCCTGTGGTCGAAGGGGCAGCACGACGCGCTCTACTATCTCAACCGCTATGCCGAGTCCGGCAACCGCTCCTTTGTCGACCGCTACCATCAGGCCATGGCGATCCCGATGGGCGACCGCGCGGCGCGGCTGGCGCTGGAAGCAAGCCCCGCGGACAATGCCGCCGCCTTCGAGGGCTTCCTGAAGGGCGGTAACCACCCCGACGACATTCCCAACGTCATCTGGCTCTTCCGCTATTTCCGCTGGCTGCCGATCATGGATGCCAGCATTCGCGACTGGCGCACGGCGGAAGGCGTGCTGATGCAATTGCTGCCGATCGGCGAGGGGATCGATGCGTCGCGCCATATCAGCGACGTCGACCGGCGCGACATCACGCGCCAGCTCGACGAGATAAACGCGCTGGTGACGCCGTTGACCAGGCGGTTCTCCGACCGTCTCGGCGAGGGCACGCGCCAGGTGCAGACGGTGCTCTTCGCCGCCAATCTTGCCATCGCGCTCCTCTTCATCGCGCTGACCGTCTGGCGGCTGAACAGCTTCCTTGCCCATCGCCGCAATATCGAGGAACAGCTTTCGCACAGTGCGAACCACGACGACCTCACGGGCCTGCCGAACCGGCGGCTCTTCGAGGAAAAACTGGCGGGCGTGCTCGACAATGCGGAGGCGCGTCATGCGCTGATGTTCATCGACCTCGACCAGTTCAAGGCGGTGAACGACAATGGCGGCCATGCGGCGGGGGACGCGCTGCTGCGCCGGGTCTCGCGCGACCTGAGCAACGCTATTCGCGGCTCGGATGTCCTTGCCCGGCTGGGCGGCGACGAATTCGGCATCGTCCTGCCGAACTGCCTGCCGGACGACGCGCTGCGAATAGCCATGCGGCTGCGCGAGATCACCGAGAGCATCGATTTCGTCTGGAGCGGGCATCGCTATTCGATCAGCGCCAGTATCGGCGTGGTCCATCTCGGCGGGCGCGGCTACACCCTGCAGGAAGCGCTGCGCGCCGCCGACATCGCCTGCTACATGGCCAAGGAGAAGGGACGCAACCGCGTGCATGTCTTCGAGACGAGCGATGCGGCGCAGAACCAGTTCACCGCGAACCTGAGCTGGGTGCAGCGCCTGCATCGGGCGCTGGAGGAGGATCGCTTCCAGCTCTTCTCGCAGGCGATTGCCGCCGCCGACGGGAGCGGGGAGGAGGGGGAGCACTGCGAGATCCTGCTGCGGCTGGAAGAGAACGGCAAGCTGCTTTCGCCCGGCGCCTTCATCCCCGCTGCCGAGCGCTACGGGTTGATGCCGTCGCTCGACCGCTGGGTGATCCGCAACGCGCTCGATCTCATCGGCCGGAACGCCGGCGCGGCCCCGGGCACCTATTCCATCAATCTCAGCGGCCTGACGCTGAAGGACGATACTTTCCTGCCGTTCTTCCGCGATGCCTTGCAGCGCAGCCGCGTGCCGGCGAGCGTGCTCTGCTTCGAGATCACCGAGACCAGCGCCATCGAGAATCTCGACGAGGCCATCGCCTTCATGAATGCGATGCGCGCCATGGGCTGCCGCTTCGCGCTCGACGATTTCGGGGTCGGCATGTCGTCGCTGACTTACCTGAAACGCCTGCCGGTCGACTATGTGAAGATCGACGGCAGCTTCGTGCGGGATATGCTGTCAGACAAGACGGACTGGATGACCGTCGAGATGATCAACCAGATATCGCATCTCGCCGGCCGCCGGACGATTGCGGAATTCGTCGAGAGCCCGGAGATCCTGGCGGCGCTGCGCACCATCGGCGTGGACTATGTGCAGGGTTACGCGATCGCGCGGCCCGCGCCTTTCGAGCCGGGACCGTCCGCTTCGGCAATCGAGCCGCGCCGCGCCAGTGTGGGCTGAGGTCAGGCTGGATCCGAGGCGCGCTCCAGCGCCTTCAGCATCGTTCGTTCGGCGAGGTTGAGGTAGGTCTCCATCTGCGCCGCGGCCTCGACGGGCCTGTTCTCCTCGACAAGCGACAGGATGGTAGCGTTCATGTCGACGAAGGGGGCGTGCAGGTGCTCCGGGTCGTTCAGCAGGCCGAAGCACAGGCGCAGTTCCGCCGATATGCGCGCGTAGAACTCGTTGAGCCGCGCGCTGTCGGACAGGTCGACCACGGCGGCATGGAAGACCATGTTGGCGCTGCCGACGCCGATCCAGTCGCCAGCATCGCGCGCGCGCTGTCCGTCGCCGACGGACTGGCGCATGATCCGGATGGCGGGGTGCTGCGGCCAGGCCTGGCGCAGCGCGCCGCATTCAAGCATGCGCCGCACCCGGTAGATATCGATGATCGAGGCCATGGAGGGCACGGCGACGAAAACGCCGCGATTGGCCTCATGGTGCAGGAGACCGTCCTTGGTGAGAAGGCGGAAGGCCTCGCGCAGGGAGTTGCGCGAGACGTCGAAGCGCTCGCTGAACGCGGCCTCGGAAAGGCGCTGGCCGGGGGAAAGCTCGCCCGAGATCAGCAGCGCGCGCATGCGCCGCGCCAGTCGATCCGCAAGCGGCAGGCCATCTGCGTCGTCGGTCATTCCGTTCTCCCTGTCCGGCTGTGGCCTTAGCATGAATGCGGGAACAAGGGAGGCGAAAAGTGCAGGAGATCTGCCACTTCACGAGAAGAGAATGGAAATATTGTTGAACAATATTGACATTTTTGTCCAGCAAAGCATGATTGCCTGCCTTTACAGGACTGCATAAGACGGAGGAAACCATGGTAGCGATCGATCTTAACAGCGATCTCGGTGAAAGCTACGGCGCCTGGCGCATGGGCGACGACGCGGCGATGCTCGCCGTCGTCTCCTCCGCCAATATCGCCTGCGGCTTCCATGCCGGCGACCCGGCGGGCATCTATCGCACGGTGAAGGCCGCCGCCGCGAACGGCGTCGTCGTCGGCGCCCATGTTTCCTATCCGGACCGTGTCGGCTTCGGCCGCCGCGACCTCGATGCGACGGCCGAAGAGTTGATCGCCGACGTCATCTACCAGATCGGCGCGATCAAGGGCATCGCCGCTGCGGCCGGAACCACGGTGCGCTACGTCAAGCCGCACGGCGCGCTCTACAACCGCATCGCCTATGATGCGAAACAGGGGCAGGCGGTCATTGATGGGATCAGGGCGGTCGATCCGGCGCTTGTCCTGATGGGCCTTGCCAATGCGCCGATCCTCGATCTGGCGCGCCGCTCCGGTCTTGCCGTCGTGGCGGAGGCCTTCGCCGACCGCGCCTATACGCCGAAGGGTGAACTTGTCTCCCGCCGTGAGGCCGGTTCCGTGCTGCATGATGAGAGGAAGATCGCCGACCGCATGGTGCAGCTTGCCCGTACGGGCACGCTCGAGGCCATCGACGGCAGCACGATCCGGGTCGAGGCCCAGTCGATCTGCGTGCATGGCGACAGCCCGGGCGCCGTTGCCATCGCGCAGGAGATCCGCGGCCGCTTCGAGGCTGAGGGCATTGTCATCCGCTCCTTCGCCGGCAAGGCATGAAGGCATGGCGCGCTTTCTTCCCGTCAGCCTGACCACGATCCTCGTCGAACTGGCCGATCTCGATGAAACGCTGGCGCTTTTCGCCGCGCTTCAGGCGGCCCCCATCGACGGCATCGAGGAAATGGTGCCGGCGGCACGCACGCTGATGATCCGCTTCCGCCCGGAACAGGTGACGCCGACGGCACTTGCGGCGCGGATCGCAACCTACGACCTGTCGGCGAAGATCGCGCCTTCGGAGCATCTGGTGGAGATCCCGGTGCGCTATGACGGTGAGGACCTGGCCGATGTGGCGGATCTGACGGGTCTTTCCGTGGACGAGGTCGTCCGCCGCCATACGCAAAGCGAGCTCACAGTCGCCTTCTGCGGTTTCGCGCCGGGCTTCGGCTATCTCGTCGGCGGCGATCCGGCGCTGCACGTGCCGCGCCGCAAAAGCCCGCGCACCCGCATTCCCGCCGGCTCCGTGGCGCTCGCCGGGGCCTTCAGCGGCGTCTACCCGCAGGCAAGCCCCGGCGGTTGGCAGATCATCGGCACCACGCCGGTGAAAATGTGGGATATCGACCGCGAGCCGGGCGCACTGTTCCAGCCCGGCTACCGCGTCCGCTTCTTCGACATGGCCAAGTCCGGCCGGACCGTCAGCCTGCCCGAACCGCTCCCCCGCCGTGAACGCGCTATCCTGCCGGATGCGCCTTGCTTCACGGTGCGCGCCGCGCCCATGCCCGCCCTCTTTCAGGATCGCGGCCGTTTCGGCCAGACGGGGCAGGGCGTCTCGGCATCCGGGGCGCTCGACCGCGCCGCGTTCAACGCCGCCAACCGCATCGTCGGCAACCTCGCCGGTACGCCCGGGCTCGAACTCACGCTTGGCGGCTTCTCCTTCGAAAGCACCGCCCGCGCCGTGATCGGTCTTGCCGGCGCGGCTACGACGGTCACGGTTCGAGATGCCCTCGGCCGCAGTCGGGATTTTCCAACCTATGCGCCTATCCCGCTGGAGCCTGGCGACGTCGTGACCGTGGGGCACCCGAGGAAAGGCATGCGTGCCTATCTCGCCGTGCGCGGCGGCTTCGATATCGCGCCCGTTCTCGGCAGCGCCGCAACCGACACGCTTGCCGTCGTCGGCCCGGAGCCGGTGGCGGCGGGAAGCGTGCTGGCCCTGAAGGGGGAGCGTGCGGGACTGACGAGCGTTTCCCTCGACGAGGCCCCGGCTTTCGGCCTGCCGTCCGCCGGCGATATCGTGACGCTCGACGTGGTGCTCGGCCCGCGGACGGACTGGTTCACACAAAAGGGCGTCGAAACCCTGACTGGCCAGCTCTGGCAGGTCACGCCGCAGTCGAACCGCGTGGGCATCCGTCTTGCCGGGGCGATGCCGCTGGAGCGCAAGGACAGCGCGGAACTGCCGAGCGAGGGCACGGCGACGGGTGCGATCCAGGTGCCGCACAGTGGCCAGCCGGTGCTCTTCCTTGCCGATCACCCGCTGACGGGCGGCTATCCCGTCATCGGTGCGGTCGCCGATCATCATCTGGACCTTGCCGGCCAGATCCCCGTCAATGCCAGCATCCGTTTTCGCCCGATCGGCCCCTTCGCCGAGATCGCCGCGCCGCAAAGCCGATAGGAGGAGCGCCATGAAGAAAGTCCTGATCGCCAATCGCGGTGAGATCGCCGTGCGCATCCTGCGCGCCTGCCGTGACCACGGTCTCCTGTCGGTCGCTGTCTATGCCGACCCGGATGCCGACGCGCTCTTCGTGCGCCTTGCCGACGAGGCCTATGGCCTCGATGGCGTGCGTCCGGCCGAGACCTATCTCGATATCGACAAGCTGATCGCCGTCGCGAAGCGTTCCGGCGCGGATGCGGTGCATCCCGGCTACGGCTTCCTCTCCGAGCGGGCGGAATTCGCAAGGGCCGTGCAGGATGCCGGACTCGTCTGGATCGGTCCCGATCCGCAGGTGATCGAGGCGCTGGGCGACAAGGTCGAGGCACGGCGCATCGCCGCCAGCGTCGGTGCACCGCTTGTCGCGGGCAGCGATGGCCCCGTCTCCTCCGCGGCCGAGGTGATCGCCTTCGCCGAACGCCACGGTCTGCCGGTCGCCATCAAGGCGGCGCATGGCGGCGGTGGGCGCGGCATCAAGGTGGCCTGGAAGATGGAGGAGGTCGCCGACCTCTACGAGTCGGCCGTGCGCGAGGCGACGGCCGCCTTCGGCCGCGGCGAATGTTTCCTCGAACGTTTCCTCGACCGGCCCCGCCATATCGAGGCGCAGGTCGTCGCCGACCGGCACGGCAACGTGCTGGTGCTCGGCACCCGCGACTGCTCGGCCCAGCGCCGCAACCAGAAGCTCATCGAGGAAGCTCCCGCGCCCTTCCTGACGCCGGAGCAGCGCGAGCGCATCCACGCGGCCGCCAAGGCGATCTGCGCCGCTGCCGGCTATTGCGGCGCGGGCACGGTGGAATTCCTTCTCGGCGCCGATGGCACGATCTCCTTCCTCGAGGTGAACACGCGCCTTCAGGTGGAGCATCCGGTGACGGAGGAGACGACGGGGATCGATCTCGTCATCGAGCAGTTCCGCATCGCCGAAGGCAAGCCCCTGAGCGTCACCGAGACGCCGCAGCCGCGCAGCCATTCCATCGAGTTCCGCATCAATGCCGAGGATTCCGGCCGCGGCTTTCTGCCGACCCCGGGGACGATCACCGCCTTCGACCCGCCGTCCGGCCCGGGCGTGCGCCTCGACAGCGGCGTCGTTACCGGCTCCACCATTCCCGGCGTCTTCGATTCGCTGATGGCGAAGCTCATCGTCACCGGCGCGACGCGCGAGGAGGCGCTGCGCCGCGCCCGCCGGGCATTGCGGGAATTCCGCATCGAAGGCGTGGCGACGGTGCTGCCGTTCCACCGCGCGGCCATCGACACGGAGGATTTCATCGGCACGGACGGCTTCAAGGTGCATACCCGCTGGATCGAGTCCGAATTCGCCGCCATGCCGGACGCCATGGCCCGGCCGGAGCCGGCAGCTGATCCGTCGTTGATCCGCACCCATATCCAGATCGACGGCAGGCGTGTGGCGCTCGCTGTGCCGAGCTTGCTCCTGGCCGGCCTCGGCGCCGTGGGGCAGGGCGGGGCGCCTGCGAAAGACAAGGCGGCCGACAACGGCATCGCCGCCCCGGTCTCCGGTACCTTGCAGGCCTTCAGTATTGCCGACGGCGCGACGGTCGCAGAGGGCGATCCGGTCGCTGTCATGGAGGCGATGAAGATGGAAACGCAGGTTCTCGCGCCGAAGGCCGGCCGCCTGCGCCTGCAGGCGAGGGAGGGCGACTATCTTCAGGCGGGCGATACGCTGATGGTATTCGAGGATTGACAGGAAGTCCTTTCGCGGTCGGGCGGTTTTACGCTTGCCGTCATTGTCATCCTGCGCTTTCGTCGATATCGCCATCCGGCTCGAAGCCCCGGCCTGGAAGGGCATTTCCAGGCCGGGGGCGAAGCGGTCGCTTTCCTGAAGGAGGCTGCGCTACATGGCGTGGCCGCCGATATAGCCGAGCGATGCGGCGGCCATCCATACGGCCATGGCGATCATCATCAGGTTCTCCGTCAGCGAGATGAAGCCGAGCGGAACGTTGCTCGCACCGCCGACGCAGGCGCATTTCAGTTCGCGGCGGTCGATATAGACGGCCTTGAAGACCGATGCCGCGCCGACCGTGCCGATGAAGAGGGCGACCGGAACCGACAGCCAGTTGAGTGCGCCCGCCACCATCAGCACCCCGGCAAGGCCTTCGGCATAGGGGTAGATGTAGCTATAGGGCACCCAGCGCTTGGCGAGCAGGTCGTAGTTGAGGAACATCGTGGCGAAGCTCTCGACATTCTGCAGCTTCAGCAGGGCGAGAACGACCATCGAGAAGGCGATGAACCATTCCGCCGCCCGCAGCGTGAAGGGCGTGCCGCTGACCGCGAAGCTCGTCGCCATGGCCATGAGCGCCGTCAGCGTGAAAAGCACGATGACCGGGCGATAGGTGGTCGCCGCCGGGTCCGCGACAGGCTTGCCGAGATAGCGGCGCAGGTCGTCGTAGCCGCCGATGCGCGCACCGTCGATGAAGACCTGCGGGGTGGTGGCGACGCCGTGCTGTGCCTTGAAGGCGTCGGTTTCCTCGCGGGTCGTCAGGTGGCGGTCGTCCACCGTATAGCCCGAGCGGCGCAGAAGGTCCTTTGCCTTGAGGCCGTAGGGGCAGGTGTGGTGCGGCGTTACCATGCGGTAGAGGATGGCCTTCCGGCCGGCGTTCTGAACTGTGTCCAACATCTCACGTCTCCTGTCTTGTGAAATCGTTGGCAGGACTATAAGTTCCGTACCATGGTACGGAGTCAACACCCTGAAGAGCTGACGATCGGAAAACTTGCCGCCGCCGCCAATGTCGGCGTCGAGACAGTGCGCTTCTACCAGCGCCGCGGGCTGCTCTCGACACCGAGGCGCATGGACGGCATCCGCCGCTACGGCGAGGCGGACGTCTCACGCCTCCACTTCATCCGGCAGGCGCAGACGGCGGGCTTCACGCTGGAGGAGATCCGCCAGCTTCTCGCGCTCGATTCGGGCGAGGACCGCGCCGCGGCGCGCGCGATGGCGACGAAGCGCCTTGCCGAACTCGATGCCCGCATGGAGGACCTGCAACGGGCAAGGGCATCGCTGCAGACGCTCGTTTCGGAGTGCGCGGTCGGCAAGAAGGGGCCATGCCCTATCCTGAAATCCTTCGAGGCTTCTTAACCGTCTGTTGGCCTAGTCTTGCAACTGGCATTTAGGAGTCTGGCGTTACGGTGCGGGCATGGCGGCAATCGCGCGCCGCGTTTGCATGGTGACGCCCATCGGCGGCCCGGCATCTGCAGGATGGGGAGAACGCGTTCGGAATGGATGCGCAGACCATATTCACGACGGCCTCCGTGATGGTGCTCGCCAACGGCGCCATCCTGACGGCCATGGGCCGGGAGCTGCCGGCGAGCCTGCGGGCCGCGGCCATCCACTGGTGCCTCGGCACGCTGTTGATCGCGTTCGGCTGCATCGTGTTCGCCTTCGGCGGACCGATGCCGCGTCCGCTGATGCTGTCGGCCGCCAATGCAGCCTTTGCCTTCGGCCTGACGGTCTACTGGATCGCGATCCGCCTGTTCCTGCGGCTGGAGATAAGGGCCCGGTTCTTCCTGCCTGCCGTGGTGGCTTCCGGCGCGGTGATCTGGTTCTCGGCCGTCATGCCCAGTTTTTCCGTCCGCATGCTCGTCGTCTCGGTCGTCTGGGCCGGCCTGATGCTGATGTGCGTGAGGGATCTTGTCGATCCGTCGCGCGGCAATTCCTCTCTTGCTCGCTCGATCCTCGGTGCGATGTTCGCCGTGGTCGGCCTCTACTCCGTTGCGCGCTGCGGTTTCTATCTCTTCGCCGCGCCGCCAGAGGACTTCGCCGTCGAGGCGGGCGGTCATTGGCTGAACGTGCTGTCCGCCCTTCTGATGACGCTGCTGCCGGTGGTCGGCACGACGGCCTTCCTGCTGATGTGCTCGGATCGCCTGCGGCGCGGGCTGGAGCGCGCGGCGGCGACGGACTACCTGACGGGCCTGCCCAACCGGCGCAGCCTCGCCAAGGCAGGGGCGGGCGCCTTCCTCGATGCGCGGGCCGGCGGTGTCGAATTCGCCGTCGCCGTCTTCGATGTCGACAAGTTCAAGGCGATCAACGACGGCTACGGGCACGATGCCGGCGACCGTGCGCTGATCCATGTCGCAAACCGGCTGAGCGGGCAACTGCGCCCCACGGATATCATCGCCCGCACGGGCGGGGAGGAATTCGTCGTGCTGCTTCGTGAGTTGGTGCCGGGGGATGCGCTTGCGATGGCCGAACGCATGCGCGCTGCCGTCGAGCGGAGCGATTTTTCCGTCGATGGACGCGAGGTCCGGCTGACCATCTCGGCGGGCCTTGCCGTCAGCAATGCCGGCGATGCGGACTATGACAGCGTGCTGCGCCGGGCGGACGATGCGCTCTATCGCGCCAAGGAAAACGGTCGCAACCGCGTGGTGATCGTGCGCGACGACGCTTCACCATCGGGTGAAGCGGCAGGCGGGCGGCTGACGATCAGCGATCCGCCCGCCATATCCGGCGAGGACTGGTCCCTGCCGGACGAAGGCCCGCAGGCCCGTCCTCTCGACGGTCAGATTTCGAGATAGGACGAAATCAGCGCGGCGATATCGGACTGCGGGTCGCTGGCGGCCGGGGGCTCCTCCGTCACGTTTTCCGTGTCGCCGGCGGCTGCGCCGCCGTCGGTTCCCGTCGGGCTGAAGGCGAAGCCGGTCACGCCCGGGCCGCGCGGCAGGGCCGCGATCTGCGATGAGGTCATGGCCGCAAGCTGGCTCGGCGTGAAGGCGTTCGCCTGCTCGTTGGTCAAGCCGGCGAGGGCGGCGGTGCCAAGGCCGCCGATGGCGTTCGGACTGAGCGCGAGGATATGCTCCACCGAGAAGGCGCCGAGATCGTCGGCGCCGAGCGCCGCTGCCTGGGTCGCCGTCAGCGCGCCGACCTGCCCGGTCGAGAGCGCGGCGACCTGCGAAACGCTCATGGCGCCCATCTGGCCGTAGGTGAGGGCGGCCAACTGGTCATTCGTCAGGGCCGCGACGCTCTCGGTCGGCAGGGCGCCGATGACGGACGACGAAAGGCCCTTGATGGCCGTCGCGCTCATGGCCGCAAGCTCGTCGGTGGAGATCGTCTGCATCTGTGCGGTCGTAAGGCCCGACGTGCCCGGCATGGTGAGGGCGGCGATCTGGGCGAGCGAGAAGGCTTCCACCTGCTCGGTCGAGAGTGCGGCGACCTGGGCGCTGCTGAGGCCAGCGATGGCGCCCGTTCCGAGGGCGGCGATCTCGGCCACCGTCAGCGTCGCGACATAGCTCGGCGGCAGGCCCTTGATGGCGGCCGGACCGATGGCCGCGAGCTTGTCCTTCGAGAAGGTGTCGAGCGCCTCGCTTGAGAACCCGCCGAGAGCGGCGGCGGTAAGCGCCGCGATCTGGCCGGTACCAAGGGCTTCCGCCTGCTCGAAGGTGAGACCCGCGGCCTGTGCGCCTGTAAGGCCGGCAAGGCCGCTTGCGCTGAGCGCGGCGATCTGGCGTGGCGTCAGGGCGGCGATGTCGGCGACGGCGAGCGCCGCGACCTGTTTAGAGGTGAGCGCGTTCACCTGCGCTGTCGAGAAGGATGCGATCTGGCCCGGCGCGAGCGCCGCGATCTGGCCCGTCGTCATGCCGCTGACGCCCGAAGGACTGAGCGCCTCAAGCTGTTCGGGCGAGAAGCCGGCAAGGATCGTTTCCGAAAGGCCGGGCATGGCGACCGAGCTGATGGCCGCGATGTCGGCGGTCGAGAACAGCGCGATGTCGCCCGTGTCGAAGGCCGCCATCTGGCGTGAGGTGAAGGCGCCGATCTGCGTTGCGGTCAAGGCTTCGACCTGATCGGCGTTGAGCGCCGTGATCTGCTCGCTCGACAGGCCGGAAATGCCGGCCGTGCTGAGGGCGGCGATCTGGGCTGTGGTCAGCGAGGCGATCATGCCAGTCGTCATGCCAGTCACGGCGCGCGATCCGATGGCCGCGATATCGGCGGTTGAGAACAGGGCGAGATCGTCAGCGCTGAGCGCCGCGATCTGCCGCGAAGACAGCGCGCCGACCTGCGCCGGCGTCAGGGCCTCGGCCTGCGCGGTGCTGAGGGCGGCGACCTGATCGGTGCCGAGCGCATGGACGCCGTCCGTGCTGAGCGCCGCGATCTGCCGGGGTGACAGCGCTGCAATGTCGTCGGTGCCGAGCGCCGCGATCTGTGCGGAGCCGAACGCGGCCATCTGGAGGGTCGTCAGGGCCTCGAACTGCGTGCTACTCAGCGCGTCGATCTGCGCGCCGGTGAGGCCGGCGGCATTGATCGCGGCGATCTGGCCCGGCGTGAAGGCGGCGATGGCCGCCGTCGGAAGCCCGGCGAGGGCGCGCGAGTTGATCGCGGCGATCTCGGAGGTGGTGAAGGTTTCGAGATTGTCGGCGCTCAGCGCCGCGATCTGTGCGGAATTGAGGGCGGCGATCTGTGTGCTGGTGAGCGCCTCGGCCTGCGCGGCCGTCAGGGCGCCGATCTGCGTGCCGGTGAGGCCGGAAACGCCGGCGGGGCCGAGCGCTGCGATCTGCGCCGGGGAAAGCGCCGCGATATCCTCCGTGCCGAGGGCCGCGACCTGCCGGGAGCCGAGGGCGGCGAGCTGCGTCGTCGTGAGTGCGCCGACCTGGGCGGAGGAAAGGGCTGCGACCTGATCGCTCGTCATGCCGCTAATACCGGCCGCGCCGAGGGCTGTGACCTGCGCGGTCGATAACGCGGCCAGCATGGCGGAGGACAGGCCCGGCACGGCGTCGGCGCTGATCGCGGCCATGTCGGCGGAGGAGAAGGTGGCGATCCTGCCCGCATCGAGGGCCGCGATCTGCCGCGAGCCGAGGGCCGCAACCTGCGTGGGTGTAAGGGCCTCGGCCTGGGCGCTGGTGAAGGCCGCGATCTGCTCGGGGGAGAGCGCGGCTATGGTGGCCGCATTGAGCGCGGCGACCTGCTCGGGCGAGAGCGTCGCGATATAGTCCGGCCCGAGGATGGCGATCTGGCGGGCATTGAGCGCGCGCATCTGCTCCGGCCGGAGGGAATCGATCTGTTCGCTGGTGAAGGCTGCGACCTGTCGCGGCTCGAGACCGTTGATGGCGGCGGTGCTCAGTGCTGCGACCTGCGCCGTCGAGAGGGAGGCGACCGTCGTCGTCGACAGGCCCGTGATGGCGTCCGCGCGAATGGCGGCGATCTCGCGCGGGGCGAAGGTGGCGATATCAGCGCTCGAGAACGCGGCGATCTGCGCGGCATTCAGAGCGCCGATCTGGGCGGTCGTGAGCGCTTCGGTCTGCGCGGTGCTGAGGGCCGCGATCTGGCTTGAGGTGAGACCGGTGATGCCGGTGCTGCTGAGTCTTGCGATCTGGGTGGTCGTGAGCGCGGCGATGGCGTCGCTCGACAGGCCCGAGATCGCGCCCGAGGTGATGGCGCTCATCTCGGGAAGGGAGAAGGTCGCCAGATCGTCCGGGCCGAGCGCGGCGATCTGGTCGGAGGTGAGGGCGGCGATCTGGCCGGCGTTGAGCGCTTCGGCCTGCGCGGTGCTGAGGGCCGCGATCTGCTGGGTGGTCATCGCGCCGACGGCGGCCGGGTTCAGGGCGGCGATCTGGGCCGTGGTGAGCGAGGCGATGACGGCCGGCGACAGGCCGCGGATGGCCTGCGAGGTGATCATCGCCATGTCCCGCGCGGTGAAGGTCGCGATGTCATCGGCGCCGAGTTCGGCGATCTGCTCGGATTTCAGTGCGCCGACCTGTACGCTGGTCAGCGCCTCGGCCTGGCTGGTGGTGAGCGTGGCAAGCTGCTGCGAGGTGAAGCCGGTGATGCTGCCGGCGTTCAGCGCGGCGATCTGCGCGGCCGTGAGCGCGGCGATCTTGTCCGTGCCGAAGGCGGGAATCTGGCCGGAGGTGAGCGCGCTCATCTGGCGGGCGGTGAGTGCGGCGACCTGGCTCGTGCCGAGGGCGGCGATCTGGCCGGAGGTGAGGCCGGCGATGCCGGATGCGCTGAGCGCGGCGATCTGCTGCGTTGTCAGCCCTGCGACGTCGCTCGCCTTGAGGGCTGCGACCTGCTTGGAGGAGAGAGCCGCAACCTGCTGCGTCGTCATGGCGGCGAGCTGGTCCGGGGTGAGGGCGCCGATCTGGTCGGTGCGCAGTCCGCCGACCGCCGACGGGCTGAGAGCACCGATCTGCGCGGGGGAAAGGGCCTTGAGGTCGTCGTCGAGCGCGGCGGCCTGCGTTGCCGTCAGGGCCTTGAGCTGGGCGGTGGAGAGCTGGCTGACCTGCAGCGAGCTCAGCGCTTCGATCTGCCCCGGTGTCAGCCCGGCGAAGGTGCCGGTGGCAAGGGCTGCGATCTGGTCGGAGGTGAGGGAAGCGAAGAGATGCGGCGAGAGGCCGGAAACCGCACCCTTGTTCAGCGCGGCGATCTGCGCGGTGGAAAGGGCGGGCATGTCGCGCGCCTCGAGGCCGGCGATCTGCGTGGAGGTGAGGGCGGCGATCTGCGCGGTGGTGAGGGCGGCGATCTGCGCCGTGGACAGTGCCTCGATCTGGTCGGCCGTCATGGCGGCCAGTGTGGCGCGGTTGAGCGCCGTGGTCTGGGTCGGCGACAGTCCGGCGAGTGCATCGCCGCTGATGCCCTTGACGGCCCGGTTGCCGATGGCGGCGACATCCGCCGTCGAGAAGGTCGCGAGGTCGGCCGCGCTGAGGGCGGCGAGCTGGGTGGAGGAAAGCGCCGAAACCTGCGCGGGCGTGAGCGCCTCGATCTGCGCCGTGGACAGCGCCTCGAGCTGGTCCGGCGTCAGGCCGCCGATGCCGGTCGCGCCGATGGCCGCGATCTGCGCCGTCGTCAGCGATGCAAGGAAGGCCGGATCCAGCGAGGCGATCTGCCGGGGCGTGAGGCTGCGGATCTGCGTGCTGGTGAAGGCGGCGATCTGGTCGGGCGAAAGTTCGGAAAGTGAAAGGCTGTCGAGGCCCGCCATCGCCTGGGTGCCGATCGCGGCGAGGTCGTCGGAGGAGAAGGTCGCGATGCCCTCCGGTCCGAGGGCGAGAAGCTGCCGTGCGTTCATCACGCGGACCTGGCTCGGCGTCAGCGCCTCGATCTGGTCGGTGCCGAGCACGTCTAGCTGGCCGGTGGAGAGGCCGGCGACCACGCTCGGGCTGAGCGCGGCGATCTGGTCGGGCGTCAGCGCTGCGATGACGGAGGTGGGCAGGCCCGCGACGGCCTTGCTGCTGAGGGCGGCGATATGCGCCGTCGAGAAGCCCGAGAGCGCATCGGAGTTCATGGCCGAAAGCTGCGCGGAGGTAAGCGCGGCGATCTGCTTGAGCGACAGCGCCTCGATCTGCTCCGGACTCATCGCGCGGATCTGCGCGGCGCCGAGGCCGGGGAGCGTGGCCGTGGCGATGGCGGCGATCTGCTCGGAGGAAAGTTCCGCGATGGCGTCGCTGCGCAGACCGACGATGGCCTTGGCGGTGAGGGCGGCGATATCGGCGGTGGAGAAGGTCGCGAGCGCCTCGCCCGACAGCGCGGCGAGATGCGCGGCGCTGAGGGCCTTGACCTGGGTTGGGGTGAAGGCTTCGACCTGTTCGGCGTCGAGCGCGGCGATCTGCGTGGATTTGAGGGCGGCGATCTGGGCGACGCCGAGGGCGAGGATCTGGTCGGTAGAGAGCGCGGCCATCGCGTCGGAGCCGAGGCCCGATAGCGCGGCGGTCTGGATCGCGGCGATATCCGCCTTGGAGAAACGCTTGAGCGCCTCGGGATCGATGGCGGCGATCTGCTTGGCGGTGAGCGCGCGCGTCTGGAGCGGCGTGAAGGCTTCGATCTGCTCCTCGCTCATCGACGCGATCTGCGCCGGGGTCAGTCCGGCTATCGCCCCGACGCTGAGCGCGGCGATCTGCGCCGTGGTCATCCCTGAGATCGCGTCTGTGGTAAGGCCCGAGAGCGCGTTGGCCGACAGCGCGGCGATCTTCGCGGGCGTCATCGCCGTGATGTCGTCCTCGTCGAATGCGCCGATCTGCTGGGCGGTGAAGCCCCTGAGCTGTATCTGTGAGAAGGCCTCGATCTGGGTAAGCGTCAGCGCGTCGATCTGCTCCGACGTCAGCCCCTTGACGGCGCTGCTGGAGAGCGCGGCGATCTGGCTGGTGGAAAGCAGTTCGATCGTGTCGGTGCTGAGGGCGGCGACCTGCCGTGCGTCGAGGGCGGCGATCTGCACGGTCCTCAGGGCGCCCGCCTGTTCGTCGGACAGTCCGGCGATGGCGGCGGTGCCTAGTCCCTTGAGGCCGGCGGTCGAAAGGGCGGCGATGCTGGCGCTGGAAAGCTCCGCGATGTCGTCGGTGCCGAAGGTGGCGACCTGTGCGGCGGTGAGGACGGCGATCTGCGCGGGCTTCAGGCTGGCGATCTGCTCGGGGCTGAGCGCGTTCATCTGCGCGACCGTCAGGCCGGGCAGCGCCTGCAGACTGAGCGCTCCGAGCTGTTCGACGGACAGGCCGGCGATCGTCTCCGTGCTTAGGCCGGGTATGGCCTTTGCAGAAAGCGCGGCGAGGTCGTCGAGCGAGAAGAGGGCGATATCGCCCGCGCTCATGGCAGCGAGCTGCGCGGCGGTGAGCGCCTTGGACTGTGCGGGTGTCAGGGCCTCGATCTGCCCGTCCTCAAGGGCGACGACCTGCCGCGGCAACAGGCCGGTGATCGCGCTGGTGCTGAGCGCGGCGATCTGCCCCGTCGAGAAGGCCATGACGGCCTCGTCGCTGAGCGCGGAAATCTGCGCGGGCTTGAGCAGCGCGACCTGGGCGGTGGTCAGCGCGCGGATCTGGTCCGAGGTGAGGCCGGCGACCTGCGAGGCGGTGAGGCCGGCAATGGCGAGCGGGCTCATCGCGGCGAACTGCTCGCTGGAAAAGGCCGCAAGCGCCTCGTTGCCAAGCCCCTGCACGCCCTTGTAGCTGATCGCCGCCATGTCCTCGGACGAGAAGGTCTGAAGGTCCTCGATGTCGAGGGCGGCAAGTTGGGCCGCGCTCAATGCCTGGACCTGCGAGGCCGTCAGCGCCTCGGCCTGAGAGGAGGAGAGCGTGTTGATCTGCTTGGTGGTCAGCGCGGCGATCTGCCCGGACGTCAGGCCCTCGATCTGGCCAGTCGTGTAACGGTTGAGTGCGCCGATCTGGTCGAGCGACAGGCCGACGATGGCGCTTTGCGTAATGGCGCGGAGCTGGCTGGCGCTGAGGATTTCGATGTCCTGTTCCTCCAGCGCGGCGATCTGCCGCGAGGAGAAGGCGCCGATCTGGCTCGAGGAAAGCGAGGCCACGTCTTCCGTCGACCAGGCCCTGATCGCATCCGTCGAGAGCTGCCGGATCTGGCTGGGGCTGAGCGTGGAAACGATCGACGTCATGGGCAAAGTCCTGCAAAAAACAAACGGATGAACACACAAATCCATAGTCTGGCAGCTTGCTCGATACAGGTGCGAGCTTGCCTGAGCCTGTAGGTGTGTTCCCGTCTGCGGACTTGCACGCGGGCCGTGTATTCAGCCCGTGAAGCCGGCGTCAGACGCCGCCGGCGACCATGGTGTAGATCTTTCGGGTGCGCTCGTGGATCGTCCATTCGCCGCGCCAGCCGTGCGGCAGCACGAACATCTCGCCCGCGCCGATATCCCGGCTCGTGCCGTCGCCGTTGTGTAGCGTCACGCGGCCGATGAGCAGGTGGCAGATCTCGGCGATCTTCGTGCGGTCGGCGGTGAAGCGGCCGGGCGTGCACTCCCAGATGCCGGTCTCCATCTTGCCGTCAGGGCTGGTCCACAGCACGGTCGCCGCCTCCTGCTGGTCGCCCTCGATGGAGGTGGGCTTGGGCGCGAAGGCGCCGATGTCGCGGCTGAGGAGATCGCCGAAATTCTCGACATGGATCATGGTTCTGTTTCCTGGATTTTTCAGTGGCCGGTGATGCTGTCGGCGATGGCCGCGAGCCTGGAGGTGTGCGGCAGGCCGGCGAACTCGCGCTCGTCGGCGATGCGGTAGAGCTGGTACATGGAATGGACGCCGAGCCAGCGGAACGGCTCCGGCTCCCATTTGCGCACCGTGCGGTTGACCCAGGGAAGGCGGGTCAGTTCGGTGTCGCGGCCGAGCACGAGATCGGTGAGCGTGCGGCCGGCGAGATTGGAGGAGGAGACGCCGAGGCCGACATAGCCGCCGGCCCAGCCGATGCCCGTCGCCCGGTCGAAGCCGGCCGTTGTGCACCAGTCGCGCGGAACGCCGAGCACGCCGCACCAGGCATGGTCGATCTTCAGCGACTTCGTCTGCGGCAGGAGGCGGGTGAGGATGGCGTGCAGCGCGTCGATGGTCGCCTGCTGCGTCTGGCCGTTGACGTCGGTCTTCGAGCCGAAGCGGTAGGGCACGCCGCGCCCGCCCATGGTGATGCGGCCCTCGCGGGTGCGCTGGGCGTAGCAATAGGCGTGCGCCGCATCGCCGAGCAGCTCATGGCCCTGCCAGCCGATCTCGTCCCAGAGCGCGGCGGGAAGCGGCTCGGTGACGATCTGCGCGCTGTTGAGCGGTAGCCAGGTGCGCTCCTCGCCGGGAAAGCCGGCCGTGAAGCCTTCCGTCGCGCGGATGATGACGGGCGCGCGAACGGTGCCGCGGTCGGTCGTGACGCGGCCCTTCTCGAAGCCCGTCACGGACGTGCCCTCGAAGATCGCGACGCCGAGGCTCTCCACCACGCGCGCAAGGCCGCGCACCAGCTTGGCCGGCTGCACGCGCGCGGTATCGCGTATGACGAAGGCGCCCTTGATATCGGCGATGCGGATGCGCTTCGCGGCGTCCTCGGCGGAAAGCATCTCGATGCGCTCGGCCGGCATCTGCCAGTCGAGATAGAACTGGTATTCCTCGCGGGCGCGGTCGAGCTGCGGCTGGTTGGTGGCGACGGTGATGTTGTCGGTGCGGACGATGTCGGCGTCGATGCCCTCGGCCTCGGTGACGCGGATCACCTCGTCCACCGTGCCGGCCATGGCGCGCTGCATGCCGACCACCGCCTCGCGGCTGGAGGATTTGAGGTATTTTTCCCGCGACCAGCCGAAGCCGCCCGAAAGCCAGCCGCCATTGCGCCCGGACGCGCCGAAGCCGGCGAATTCCCGCTCGACGACGACGATGTCGAGCGCCGGATTGGCCTTCTTCAGGTAATAGGCGGTCCAAAGGCCCGTATAGCCGGCGCCGATGATGCAGACATCGGCGTTACGGTCGCCGGGTAAGGGTGGCCGCTTCTGCGGAATGCCGCCGATATCGGCGTACCAGAAGGAGATGTTGCCGTTGGTCTTGACGTCCATGGGAGAGGCTTTCGGTTCAGGTCAGCGTCACGTCGGCGCTGGCGTCGTCGGGAAGAAGGGTGAGGTCGGCGGGCATGAAGGCGACGTCGACGGTCTCGCCGATGGAGAAATCGGGCGCGCCGAGTGGGCTGCGCACCACGGCGACGGTGCCGTCCCGCAGCCTGACCTCGTATTTCGAGCCGGAGCCGAGATAGATCGCCTCGGCGACGGCGCCCGTAAGCCGGTTCTCGCCGGCGACGGCGTCCGCGCCGGGCCGTTTCAGCGCCACGCGCTCCGGCCTGAGCAGGATGACCGGGCGGGCGTCGCCCGCAAGGCGGCCGTGGGCGAGGACCTTCCGGTCGCCGACGGTCATCACCGTATCGCTGCCGGCGGCTTCCGCCGTGCCGCGCAGAACGGTGGATTCGCCGATGAAGCGGCCGACGAAGAGTGTCGCCGGGTTGTCGTAAAGCTCGCGCCCGGTGCCGATCTGCTCGATGCGCCCGCCGTTGAAGACGGCGATGCGGTCGGACAGCACCAGCGCCTCCTCCTGGTCGTGGGTGACATAGACGAAGGTGGTGCCCAGTTCGCGATGAATGCGCTTGATCTCGAGCTGCAGCCATTCGCGCAGCTTCTTGTCGAGCGCGCCGAGCGGCTCGTCCATCAGCAGCAGCGGCGGATCGAAGACCAGGGCGCGGGCGAGCGCCACGCGCTGCTGCTGGCCGCCGGAAAGCTCGTTCGGGTAGCGATGGGCGAAATCGGCCATCTTCACCATGTCGAGTGCGCGCCTGACCCGCTTGTCGCGATCCTCGCCCTTGATGCCGCGCAGCGCCAGCGGATAGGCGACGTTCTTGCCGACGGTTATGTGCGGGAAGAGCGCATAGTGCTGGAAGACGACGCCGATATTGCGCTTGTGCGAGGGCAGGCCCGTTACGCTCTTGCCGCCGATTTCGAGCGTGCCCGAGCTGATGTCGGTGAAGCCGGCGATGAGGTTGAGCGTCGTTGTCTTGCCCGAGCCGGAGGGGCCGAGCAGCGTCATGAATTCGCCGGGGCGGATGTGCAGGTCGATATCATTCAGGGCCGTGAAGGCGCCGTAGCGCTTGGAGGCCTTGCGGATTTCGATGGCGGCGCCGGCGGAGCGTTGGGGAGCGTTCATTGTCAGGTCCTTCCGCGGCGCATGCCGAAGAGCAGGCCGGCGATGATGATGAGCGACGTTGCGAAGAACAGCAGCGTGCCGACGGCGGCGACGGTCGGGTCCGCGTCACGCGTGATCGACGTGTAGATCTGCACCGGCAGGGTCTTGAGATAGGGGCTGGTGATGAAGAGTGCGACGATGATCTCGTCGAAGGAGGTGATGAAGGCGAAGAGCGCGCCGGAGAGGACGCCCGGCAGGATCAGCGGCAGGGTGACCGTGCGGAACACCGTCAGCCGGTTTGCGCCGAGGCTGCCGGCCGCCGTTTCCAGCCGCCGGTCGAAGACCTCCAGGCTCGCCTGCACCGCGATCAGCACGAAGGGGATGGCGAGCATGGTATGGGCCAGAACGAAGCCCGTGACTGTGCCGACGAGATGCGTGTCGAGATAGACCGCGTAGATGCCGATGGCGAGCACCACGCCGGGAACCACCATGGGCGTGATGAGGAGGGCGCGCAGCAATCCGCCGGTGCGGGCGGCGGCGCGGGTGACGCCGAAGGCCGCAAGCGTGCCGACCGCCGTCGCCACCACGGCGACGATGAGCGCGATGAACAGCGAATTGGTGAAGCTCGTCGTCCAGTCCGGATTGGTGAGGAAGTTCTCGTACCATTGCCAGGAGAAGCCGTCCGGTGGGAAGGCGAGGGACTTGTTGCCGTTGAAGGACATCGGGATCACCACCAGCGTCGGGGCGAGCAGCAGCACGGCGACGAGAAGGCAGAAGAGACCGAGAAGGACGCGCGGGAAGGATGGCATGGCTCAGGCCTCCCTGCGCGCGGCGGAATGCTTCTGGCGCATCAGCGGGGCGGCCATGGCGAGCAGCACGAAGGTCGCGACCAGCAGCACCACGCCCATCGCTCCGCCGCGACCCCAGTTGAGCAGACTCAGGACCTGGTTCTGCACCAGCGAGGAGAGCATGGTCGAGCGCGGACCGCCGAGTAGGGCCGGCGTGATGTAGAAGCCGAGCGAGAGGATGAAGACGATGATGACGCCGGCATAGACGCCGGGCAGCGACAGCGGCACGTAGATCTGCAGGAAGGCGCGCCAGGGCTTTGCGCCGAGGCTGCGGGCGGCCTGGAGAAGGCGCGTGTCGATGCCCTTCATCACGGAATAGATCGGCAGGATCATGAAGGGCAGCAGCACCTGCGTCATGCCGATGACGACGCCGGGCAGTGTGCGGATGAGCTTGACCGGCGACAGGCCGAGACCGCGCAGCATGGAGTTGATGACGCCCGAATCCTGCAGCAGGATCACCCAGGCGAGGGTGCGCACCACGCCGCTCAGCCAGAAGGGCACGAGCACGCAAAGAATGAGCGCGAGCCGCATGTTCCGGCCGGCGATGGTCATGGCGTAGGCATAGGGGTAGGCGCAGACGAGGGAGGCGAGCGTCACCCAGCCGGCGACGATGAAGGTGCGCTGCAGCACCGTGCGGTTCACGGCGGACTGGAAGAACCAGACATAGTTGTCGATGCCGAGGGCCGGATCGGTGAAGGAGCGCCACACGACGATGGCGAGCGGATAGGCGAGCACGAGGAGGAGCACCGCCACGGCCGGCGCGGCGAGCCAGACCGCGCCGCGCGGGCGCAGCCGGGTGAGAAGGGCGGGTCGGTCGGGCATGGCGGTCAAGGTCGTCTCCCGTGGTTCGAAGCAGGCCCGGCTCAGCCGGGCCTGCGGGCCGTCAGAGGCTCAGTTGCCGGAGAGAAGCGCGTTCCACTTCTCGCTGGCGAGGTCGAAGTTCTTCACCCAGAACGGGATGTTCTGCTGGTAGCCCTGCGCGATGCGCTCCGGCGTGGAAGTGAGGAAGGCGGCCGTCGTCTCGTCGACCTTCGGCTTGGCGTCGAGGTTGATCGGCGTGTAGGAGGTCTTCTCGGTGAGGATCTCCTGCGAGCGCTGGCCGAGATAGGCGTTGAGCAGCGCATAGGCCGCATCCGGGTCCTTGACGCCGACCGGGATGGTCATCTGGTCCATCACGACCATCCAGTCCTGCCAGACAGGCGTGTAGGCGGCGCCGTTCTTCACGGCGGTCATGGCGCGGCCGGTCCACATCATGATCATGTCGGCCTCGCCGGATTCGGCGAGCTGCTGGGATTCGGCGCCGGTCTTCCAGTAGATCGTATCGGGACCGAGGTCGCGCAGCTTCTGAATGCCCTTCTCGATGTCGTCGGCCGTCATCGTCTTGGGATCGCCGCCCGTCGCCTTGAAGCCCTGCTCGATCAGCGCGCCGATCGGATCGCCGCTGCCGTCGATGGCGCGCGTACCGGGGAATTTCTCGACGTCGAGGAAGTCCTGCCAGTTCTTCGGCGGGTTATCCTTGTAGGTGTCGTTCTTGTACATCAGGACGACGCCGTAGTTCATCGCCGGAACCGAGCATTCGCCGACCTGGCCGGGCGGAATCTTCGAGACGTCGAGCTTGGAGAAGTCGAGCTTCTGGAACAGCGTGCCGCAATGGATGTAGGGCGGCAGGTCCGCGGTGTCGACCACGTCCCAGGTGACATTGCCGGCGTCGACCTGCGCCTTGAGCTTGGCGATCTCCGTCGGCCCGTCGTTGAGCAGCGTCACGCCGGATTTTTCTACGAATTCCTGAAGGGCGGCGGCCTGGCCGTCCTGGTAGATGCCGCCGTAGGAGACGAAGGTCAGCGTCTTGCCCTTGAGCGAGCCTTCCTTCACCGCGCCGGCAACCGGCTTTTCCTGTGCAAGCACCGGCAACGCCAGGGCGCACGTCATCGTCAGGGCGAAAGCCCCCGCAAATTTCCTCATTGCTGATACTCCCAGTAGCGCTCGCTTCCAGTTGTTCCCGCCGCGGCTACGAGCCGGGCCGTGGCAGGTATTGGTCGAGGTCGGCCGCCACGCTGGTGGGCGGGGCGATCATCCAGATCACTTCGGCCGGTTCCGTGCCGATGTTTTCGGTCTTGTGCGGAACCGAGCTTGGATATTCGATGCTGTCGCCGGCCGACAGCACATGGCGCTCGTCGCCGAGGGTCAGTTCCACCGTGCCGCGGACGACGAAGAAAAGCTCGTGCGAATCCCCGTGGCTGTAGGGCTGTTCGCCCGTCGAGCCGCCGGGGTCGAACTCGCCGATATAGACTTCCATGTCGCGGATCGGGCGGCGCGACAGCAGCATCTTGCGATAGCCCTCCGCCGGTGGCAGCGCCGGGCGCTCGGCCTTGCGCAGGACCCGGCCGACGGGCGGCTCGTCGTCGTCGAAAAGATCGGTGAGGCGGATGCCGAGCGCTTCGGCGATGCGCATCAGCGTGCTGGTGTTGACGCCGCTGAGGCCGCGTTCGAGCTGGCTGAGGAAACTCGCCGTCGTGCCCGTGGCATCGCCGAGCGCGCGAAGCGACATGCGGCGTGCGGTGCGGAAGGCTTTCACCTTCTCGCCGACGGCCCCCTGCCTTGCTGTCACGGCCACGAAATCGTCCATGGGTCACTCCTCACTTAACAACATATTAAGTGGCTGGCGGATTAGCAACCGCGAAATTGTGCGGGAACGACTTTTGTTTTGGCTTCTCATGATCGTTCTCGAAAAGCGTACGATATGCGCGAAAAATACTGCTTTTCGGAAGCGGTTCAATCGCGTTCTATCGCCGCCAAGAGGAGCGGGGGCATGAAGCGCCGCCGCGACCGACCGGAGGAAAAAATCATGAATGCCGAAGAAACAGTACACTACGACAAGGTTCGTGCGATCTACGCGATCCTGCAGGGAGAGCGCGAGGCGGATCTTCTCCTGAAGAACCTGAACATCCTGGATGTGCATGGCGAGACGGTCTACCAGGGGTCGA
>Ga0209793_1000840_pt1 | contig 25503 bp, 25 predicted proteins | sample EBPBio122009_DNA_FD_185863 | JGI IMG/M metagenome (GOLD analysis project Ga0209793, IMG submission 185863) | Wastewater treatment Type I Accumulibacter community from EBPR Bioreactor in Madison, WI, USA - Reactor 1_2/2/2009_ DNA (SPAdes) (version 2) | ecosystem: Engineered > Bioreactor > EBPR >... | reverse complement strand
GCACTCGAATCGCTGCCGAAACAGATGGACGAGGCGCAGGCGAAGATCGCCGGGCTCGAGGCGAAACTGGCTGACCCGGCGCTGTTTGCCAAAGACCCGGCCGGGTTCCAGAAGATCGCCGCCAACCTCGACCGGGAACGCAGTTCGCTCTCGGCCATGGAGGAGGAATGGCTGGAGCTGGAAATGCTGCGCGAGGAAATCGAGGGGTAGCCTTCCGCACATAACGCGACCGTAGTTTGTATTTTTGGATAAGGCTACTTAAGGTCGTGTTTCGCGAAGGGGGCGCGATGGTGCGGATACAACTGACTATCCTGGTCGTGGTGTGGTCGCAGTCCGCCGTAGCTGCTACGGTCGAGACTCAGGCGGGTGATCATCGGTCCAGCCGACCGCCGCAATTCGCCCAGGCCGCTCGAACCTGCAAGCAAGTGTCGTCCTGCCGGGAAGCGGTCGAGCTATGGTGCGGCGGTTATAGCCGCGCCGACGGCGACCATGACGGCATTCCGTGCGAGAACGTTTGCCGGTCCAAGGATGCGGTCGACAAGATTCGCGACGAGATCGGATGTTGACGCTTTGGATATCGAGTGATTTCAGCCTGCAGCGAAACGCTTGCGTGCCCGGCGGCGCACACTGCCTGCAACGTGCGCCGCAATTGCCAATTCGGTTTCGCTGACCGCCTGAAGCCCTGGCCGAGGGACACTTACCCCTTTTTGTTCTGGCGGTTCTTGACCAGATCGTCGACGACGGCTGGGTCGGCCAGCGTCGAGGTGTCGCCCAGCGCGCCGAAATCGTCTTCGGCGATTTTTCTCAGGATGCGGCGCATGATCTTGCCGGAGCGGGTCTTCGGCAGGCCCGGCGCGAACTGGATCTTGTCGGGTGAGGCGATGGCGCCGATTTCCTTGCGAACGAAGGAGATCAGGTCCTTGCGCAGATCCTCGTTGGGCTCGACGCCGGACATCAGGGTGACGTAGCAGTAGATGCCCTGGCCCTTGATGTCGTGCGGGTAGCCGACGACGGCGGCTTCCGACACCTTGTCGTGGGCGACCAGCGCCGACTCGACTTCCGCCGTGCCCATGCGGTGACCCGAAACGTTGATGACGTCGTCGACGCGGCCGGTGATCCAGTAATAGCCGTCATCGTCGCGGCGGCAGCCGTCGCCGGTGAAATACTTGCCCTTGTAGGTGGAGAAGTAGGTCTGGATGAAGCGCTCATGGTCGCCATAGACCGTGCGCATCTGGCCGGGCCAGGAATCGGTGATGCACAGATTGCCGTCGGCCGCGCCGTCCAGCACCTTGCCGTCATTGTCGACCAGCTGCGGCAGGATGCCGAAGAACGGCCGCGTGGCGGAGCCGGGTTTCAGCGCGGTGGCGCCGGGCAGCGGCGTGATCAGGATGCCGCCGGTCTCGGTCTGCCACCAGGTGTCGACGATCGGCACTTTGCGTTCGCCGACGACGTTGAAATACCATTCCCATGCCTCGGGATTGATCGGCTCGCCGACCGAACCCAGCACCCGCAGCGTCTTGCGCGAGGTCTTCTTCACCGGCCCGTCGCCGGAACCCATCAGCGCGCGGATGGCGGTCGGGGCGGTGTAGAAGATATTGACCTTGTGCTTGTCGACGACTTCCCAGAAGCGCGACTGCGACGGGTAGTTGGGAACGCCCTCGAACATCAGCGTGGTGGCGCCGTTGGCCAGCGGTCCGTAGACGATATAGGAGTGGCCGGTGACCCAGCCGACGTCGGCGGTGCACCAGTAGATGTCCCCGTCATGGTAGTCGAAGACATATTGGTGGGTCATCGACGCATAGACGAGATAGCCGCCTGTGGTGTGCAGCACGCCCTTCGGCTTGCCGGTCGAGCCGGAGGTGTAGAGGATGAACAGCGGGTCCTCCGCCTTCATCTTTTCGGGCGGGCATTTTGCGTCCACCGTCGTCATCTCGTCGTGGTACCAGAGGTCGCGGCCCGGGGCCCAGCCGATCTTGCCGCCGGTGCGGCGCACCACCAGCACGTTCTTGACCATGACATACTGCTTGGCGGCGAGATCGATCGCCTTGTCGGTGTTGTCCTTCAGCGGAACCGTCTTGCCGCCGCGCAGGCCCTCGTCGGAGGTGATGACGAAGGTGGATTCGCAGTCGACGATGCGGCCGGCCAGGGCGTCGGGCGAGAAACCGCCGAAGACGATCGAATGGATGGCGCCGATACGGGCGCAGGCCAGCATGGCGTAGGCGGCCTCGGGGATCATCGGCATGTAGATGGTGACGCGGTCGCCCTTCTTGACGCCGTGCTTCTTCATCACATTGGCGAGGCGGCAGACATGGTCATGCAGCTCGTTGTAGGTGATCTTCTTGTCGTCGTAGGGGTTGTCGCCCTCCCAGATAATCGCGACCTGGTCGCCGCGCTTCTTCAGATGGCGGTCGATGCAGTTGTGCGAAACGTTGGTCAGTCCGTCCTCGAACCACTTGATCGCCACCTTGCCCTTGAAGGAGGTATTCTTGACCTTGGTGTAGGGCTTGAACCAGTCGATGCGCTTGCCGTGCTTGCCCCAGAATTTCTCAGGATCGGCCACCGAGTCGGCATACCATTTCAGATAGGTGTCGTTGTCGATCAGCGCCCGCTTCTTCCAGGCCGCCTGAACCTTGTGGACTTGCACTTCCGACATCTCGGTTTCCCTCCCCCAACTGCGATCGCGTAAAATTGTGGCTGTCGGCTTCTTTAATAGCAGGCGGACGCAGCGCACAATATTCGACATTCGGTTTGGGTGGCCCGATGTCGCACGAGACCAAAGTCGTGGTCGGGCCCCTCAATCGAACATTAACCATACAGGCGCAGCATTTTGTCGGGAGGACAAACCGGATGCGGAGTCCAACGCCATGCGCGACCACGCCGAATTCGAACTGATGCTCAGAGGCTACGGCCTGACCACGGCCGAGATCCTCTACCACATGCCCGACCACCCGCATCTGCTGCAGACCTTCATCTGGCAGGACTACGACATCGCGCCGAAGTTCCCGGTGATGGCCAGGTTCATCGACTACTGGCGCGAGAAGCTGGACGGCGCGCTGCACTCGATCCGCTACACCCATCGCAAGCTGGTGGCGGCCAATGAGTGGCGCAAGGTCGACGGCGAGATCCTGCTGCAATAGAGCGCCGCGCCTACCGGTGGCCGAAGATCGCCGAACCGACCCTGACGCTGGTCGCGCCGAACATGATCGCGACCTCGAAATCCGACGACATGCCCATCGACAGTCTTGCGACGCCCGCCTCGCGGGCCAGCTTCGCCAGCAGCGCGAAATGCGGGCCGGGGTTTTCGTCGGCGGGCGGAATGCACATCAGCCCTTCGATTGCCAGGCCGTGCGCGTCGCGGCAGCGGTTGACGAAGACGACCGCCTCGCGCGGGTCGATGCCGGCCTTCTGCTCTTCCAGCCCGGTGTTGACCTGGACGTAGAGTCTTGGCGCGCGGCTCTGCCGGGCGATCTCCTTCGCCAGTTCGGCGGCGATCTTTTCGCGGTCGACGGTCTCGATCACATCGAACAAGGCGACGGCTTCCTTCGCCTTGTTGGACTGCAGCGGGCCGATCAGGTGCAGTTCGAGGCCGGGGAACTCGCTTTCCAGGGCCGGCCACTTGGCCTGCGCCTCCTGGACGCGGTTTTCGCCGAAGACGCGCTGGCCGGCCTCGATCACCGGGCGAATCGCATCGGCGTCGAAGGTCTTGGATACCGCGACCAATTGCGTCGATCCGGGTGGTCGGTGAGCCTCTTTCTCGGCGCGGGCAATCGCCGCAAGAACCTGATTGAGATTGTCGACCGAAGCTGTCATGGCGCACGTCCAGCGGTTGACGGGTCAGACAAAGCGTGATGAAGGTCCGCCCGAACCCGAACATCCCGTCTTTTATGTGATTTCCCGGTCATGGCAACCGAACGATACAACCACCGCACCGCTGAGCCGAAATGGCGTGAAGCGTGGGACAGCGCCGCGCTCTTCGAAACGAAGAACGACGACCCGCGCCCGAAATACTACGTTCTCGAGATGTTCCCCTATCCGTCGGGGCGCATCCATATGGGTCATGTGCGCAACTACACGATGGGCGACGTGGTGGCGCGCTGGCGCCGCGCCATGGGCTACAACGTGCTGCATCCGATGGGATGGGACGCGTTCGGCCTGCCGGCGGAGAACGCCGCGCGCGACAACAAGGTCAACCCGCGCGACTGGACCTACAAGAACATCGAGACGATGAAGGGCCAGTTGAAGACCATGGGCCTGTCGCTCGACTGGTCGCGCGAGATCGCCACCTGCGACCCGTCCTATTACAGGCACCAGCAGAAGCTGTTCCTCGACTTCTGGAAGACCGGACTGGTGGAGCGCCGCTCGGCCAAGGTCAACTGGGACCCGGTCGACATGACGGTGCTGGCCAATGAACAGGTGATCGACGGGCGCGGCTGGCGTTCCGGCGCGCCGGTAGAACAGCGCGACCTGACGCAGTGGTTCTTCAAGATCACGTCGATGAGCCAGGACCTGCTCGACGGTCTCGACACGCTCGACCGCTGGCCCGACAAGGTCAAGCTGATGCAGGCCAACTGGATCGGCCGTTCCGAGGGCGCGCTGCTGCGCTGGGCGCTCGATACGGTGACCGCGCCGGCCGGCGAGACCGAACTGGAAGTCTACACGACGCGGCCCGACACGATCTTCGGCGCTTCGTTCATGGCGATTGCTCCCGACCATCCGCTGGCGAAGAAGGCGGCCAGGAACAATCCCGAACTGGCCGCCTTCATCGACGACGTCAAGCATGGCGGCGCCTCGGCGGCCGAGATCGAGACGGCGGAAAAGCGCGGCTTCGACACCGGCGTCAGGGTGACGCATCCGTTCGACCGCAGTTGGACGCTGCCGGTCTATGTCGCCAATTTCGTGCTGATGGACTACGGCACCGGCGCGATCTTCGGTTGTCCGTCGGGCGACCAGCGCGACCTCGACTTCGCCAACAAGTACGGCCTGCCGGTGATCCCGGTGGTGATGCCGGCGGATGGCGACGCCGCGACCTTTGCGATCACCGACGAGGCCTATGTCGACGACGGCGTGATGATCAATTCGCGCTTCCTCGACGGGATGACGCCGAAAGAGGCGTTCGAGGCCGTCGCCGAGCGGCTGGCCGCCGATACGATCGACGGCCGTCCCATTGCCGAACGCAAGGTGCAGTTCCGGCTGCGCGACTGGCTGATCTCGCGCCAGCGCTACTGGGGCTGCCCGATCCCGGCGATCCATTGCGACGCCTGCGGCACGGTGCCGGTTCCGGCAAAAGACCTGCCGGTCGAACTGCCGTCGGACGTGTCGTTCGACAGGCCGGGCAATCCGCTCGACCATCATCCGACGTGGAAACATGTCGACTGTCCACAATGCGGCAAGCCGGCGGTTCGCGACACCGACACGATGGACACCTTCGTCGATTCGTCCTGGTATTTCGCCCGCTTCACCGATCCGTGGAATGTGGCCGCGCCGACGACCTTGCCGGTGGTCGACGGGCCGAAGGGCTGGCTACCGGTCAACCAGTATATCGGCGGCATCGAGCATGCGATCCTGCACCTGCTCTATTCGCGCTTCTATACCCGGGCGATGAAGCTGACCGGCCATGTCAATGTGGTGGAGGAGCCGTTCGAGGGCCTGTTCACGCAAGGCATGGTGGTGCACGAGACCTATCGCGGCACTGACGGCTGGGTGACGCCAGCCGAGGTGACGATCGCGGATGTCGACGGCAAGCGGAGCGCGACGCTGACGGCAAACGGCACACCGGTCGAGATCGGCTCGATCGAAAAGATGTCGAAGTCGAAGAAGAATGTCGTCGACCCCGACGACATCATCGAGACCTACGGCGCCGACACGGCGCGCTGGTTCATGCTGTCGGATTCGCCGCCTGAGCGCGACGTGATCTGGACGGAGGCAGGCGTCGAGGGCGCCAGCCGCTTTGTCCAGCGCGTCTGGCGTCTGGTGTCTGAGGCCGCGCCTGCGCTCGCCGGCGCTGCGCCCGCTGCGTCTGTCGAAGGCCGCGCCGGCGAACTGTCGAAGGTCGCCCACAAGACGCTGAAGGCCGTCGGCGAGGAAATCGAGCGCCTCGGCTTCAACAAGGCGGTCGCGCGTCTCTACGAACTGACCAATGCGATGCAGACGCCGCTGGCCGACATCGCCGCCGGCAAGGCCGACGCGGCGACGATCTCCGCGGCGCGCCAGGCGGTCGAGTTCCTGGTGGTGATGATCGCGCCGATGACGCCGCATCTGGCGGAAGAATGCTGGGCGCAGATCGGAGGCACTGGATTCGTCGCCGAGCAGCCATGGCCGGCGTTCGACGCCGCGCTGGTTGTCGACAATCAGGTGACCTACCCGATCCAGATCAACGGCAAGAAGCGGGCGGATTTGACAATCGCACGCGATGCGGACCAAGTTGCCGTCGAACAGGCGGCGCTCGCGCTCGAGGCCGTTCAAAAAGCCCTTGACGGCAAACAGCCGCGCAAGGTGATCGTGGTGCCGCAGAGGATCGTCAATGTCGTTGTCTGAACGGTCGATTGTCCGCACACTGACCGGCGCTGCGCTGGTCCTGTCGCTGGCGTTGGCGGCGGGCTGCACGGTTCGGCCGCTCTACAGCGACGCGGCGCTGCAGACCGGCTCGCTCGCCGGCGGCGAAACAATGAAGTCGGCGCTGGCTTCGGTTGCGGTGAAAGCGCCGACCAACCGCGTCGAACTGGAAGTGCGCAACCACCTGATCTTCCTGCTCGGCGGCGACGGCGGCACGCCGGCGACGCCGAAATACATGGTCGAGCAGTCGGTCAGTTCGGTGACGACGGGGGCCGCGATCGTCCAGCAGACAGTCGACAGCGAGCCGACGGCGCGACAGGTCACCGTCCGCTCGGTCTACACGCTCAAGGCGATCGACACCGGCAACATCATCGGCAAGGGTGATCTGTCGATCAGTTCGTCCTTCGACGTGCCGCGTCAGGAGTTTGCCGTCCTGCGCGCCGAGCGCGACGCGCAGAACCGCGCCGCGCGCGAAGTCGCCGAACTGCTGCGCCATTCGATCGCGCAGGATCTCAGCCGCCAGACGAATTGATTAGCCGAACCGGACGTCCAGTCCGGGCAGGTCGAAGCCGGAGATCCGCGTCGACCAGGTCTGGCCGGACGAGATCGGATAGGCGCGCGTCATCGTGCCTGTCGATACAAGCTCGCCGACTGTAAGCGGCCTGCTCGACGGCTCGGCGGCGATTGCGCCGGCGGCGAACGCCAGCGCGTGGACCGGACCGTCGAGAACATTGACGCCCGAGCCTGCTTCGACGAATTCGCCATTGCATCGCAGTTCAATCGTTAGCGCCGCCAGCCGCTCGGCGAGACCGCGGCGCCGGTGCGGCGCGATGGCGAGGCGAGGGCCGACAATCAGAAGGCCGTGCAGCGCGCCGTCCGCGGTGCAGTCGGGCGCAGCGAATTTCCAGTCGTCGAACAGGGTCTGCACGATCTCAAATCCGTGCGCGACCCAGCCAATCGCCGCCTCTGCATCGGCCAGCGTTGCGTCGCGGCCGAGATCGCGGTCCAGCCCGATGACAATTTCAGGTTCAAGACGCGGCTGGGAGAGCGAATTGATCGCGACCGGACCGGCGACGTCCGCATCGCGCAGGGTCGTGTCATAGACCGTGCCCCAGATTGGCGCGTAGACGCCATACTCGGCCCAGATATTGCGATTGGTGAAGCCGATCTTGCGGCCGACCGGCGTTTCGCCGGCGGCGATGCGCTGCTGTTCCAGTTCGGCCGCAACCCGGTAGCCGTCGGGCAGCGAAAATTCCGGCCAGCGCGCCGTGAACGGCCCGATACGCCGCAGATCGCGCCGCGCCAGCCGGATTTCATCCGCCAGCGCGGCCGCGTCAAACGTCATGCGCTCAGCCGATCTTCTGTCCGGTCTTGGCCCAGTCGTCCAGGAACGCTTTCAGGCCGGCGTCGGTCAGTGGATGCTTGACCAGGGCGCGCAGCGTCGCCGGCGGCGCGGTGATGACGTCGGCGCCGATCATGGCGGCCTGCTTGACGTGGTTGACCGTGCGCACCGACGCCGCCAGGATTTCGGTCGGGAAATCGTAATTGTCGTAGATGGTGCGGATTTCGGCGATCAGCTCCATGCCGTCCGAGCCGATGTCGTCGATGCGGCCGATGAACGGCGAAATGAAGGTCGCGCCGGCCTTGGCCGCCAGCAGCGCCTGGTTGGCCGAGAAGCACAGCGTGACGTTGACCTGACGGCCGAAATCATTGCGCAGCACGCGGCAGGCCCTCAGCCCGTCCAGCGTCAGCGGCACCTTGATGCAGACGTTCTTGGCGATCTTCATCAGCACTTCGGCTTCCTTGATCATCTGCGGGAATTCGGTGGCGACGACCTCGGCCGACACCGGGCCCTCGACGATGTCGCAGATCTGCCTGGTCACCTCGACGATCGAGCCGCCGGATTTCAGGATCAGCGAAGGGTTGGTGGTGACGCCGTCGACCAGGCCGAGCGCGTTCAGCTCCTTGATCTCCTTGACGTCGGCTGTGTCGACAAAAAACTTCATGGCCATTCTCCGTGCAGTTCGATGCGACCGCCGCGGCGCGGCGGACGGTCCGGTTTTGCCTTGATCTAAACCAAGATCGGGGCAAGGTCACGTTCGATGACAACAGATTCGCGAAGCAGACGCACGGTGGCGGTGCTGGTGCCGATGCCGGCCGAGCGGCCCTACACCTATAGCGTGCCGGACGGCATGACGGTCGAGCCCGGATCGATCGTGCAGGCGCCGCTTGGACCGCGCCAGGTGGCGGGCGTGGTCTGGGATGCCGACCCCGGCCAGGTCGACGCCAGAAAACTCAGGCCGATCAGCCATGTGTTCGACTGTCCGCCGCTGTCGCACGACATGCGCCGCTTCATCGACTGGGTGGCGGACTACACGCTGACCCCGCCGGGCCTGGCGGCGCGGATGGCGCTGCGCGCGCCCGAGGCGTTCGATCCGGAACCGTGGATCGAGGGATTGAAAAAGACCGACGCGGGACCTGACCGGATGACCGAGGCGCGCAAGCGGGTGCTCGAGTTGACGGCCGACGGCCTGGCCTGGACAAAATCCGGTCTCGCACACGCCGCGGGCGTCACCGCGTCCGTCGTCGACGGACTGACCAAACAGGGCGTCTTCGAACATACGCTGATCCCGCCGCGACCGGTGGTGGCGCGGCCCGACCCGGCCTATGCGCCGCCGGCGCTGAGCGACAGCCAGGCAGACGCGGCGGCGACCTTGCGGGCGGCGGTCGACAAGGGCGATTTCTCGGTGACGCTGCTCGACGGGGTCACCGGATCGGGCAAGACGGAAGTCTATTTCGAGGCGGTGGCGGCGGCGATCGAAGCGGGCAGGCAGGCGCTGATACTGATCCCCGAGATCGCGCTGACGCAGGCGTTTCTCGAACGCTTCCAGGACCGGTTCGGGGCCAAGCCGGCGCAGTGGCACTCCGACCTGCCGCCGAAAATGCGCGAACGGGTGTGGCGGCAGGTTGCCGAAGGCCAGGTGCGCGTGGTGGCCGGGGCGCGCTCGGCGCTGTTCCTGCCGTTCAACGAACTCGGCCTGATCGTCGTCGACGAGGAACATGACCCCGCCTACAAGCAGGAGGACCGGGTCTATTACAACGCCCGCGACATGGCGGTGGTGCGCGGCAATATCGGCCGCTTTCCCGTCGTGCTGGCGTCGGCGACGCCGTCGGTCGAGAGCCGGGTCAATGCGGAACAGGGACGCTATGCGCGCGTCGACCTGCCGGCGCGGTTCTCCGACGCCGCGCTGCCCGATCTCGCGGCCATCGACATGCGGCGCACGCCGCCGGCGCGGGGAAAATTCCTGTCGTCGCCGCTGATCGAGGCGGTCCGGAGCAACCTCGAAAAGGGCGAGCAGTCGCTGCTGTTCCTCAACCGGCGCGGCTACGCGCCGCTGACCCTGTGCCGGGTGTGCGGCCACCGCTTCCAGTGTCCGCAATGTTCGAGCTGGCTGGTGGAACACCGCTTCCGCGGCCAGTTGATGTGCCATCATTGCGGCCATAGCGAAAAGCGGCCGGCCGCCTGCCCGGAATGCGGCACGCTGGATCATCTGGCGGCCTGCGGGCCCGGCGTCGAGCGCATCGCCGAGGAGGTGGTCGCGGAGTTTCCCGATGCGCGCACCATCGTGCTGTCGTCGGACCTGATCGGCGGGGTCAGGCGGCTCAGGCTCGAACTCGAGGCCGTGGCCAAGGGCGAGGCCGACATCGTCATCGGCACCCAGCTGGTGGCCAAGGGGCACAATTTCCCCAACATGACGCTGGTCGGCGTCGTCGACGCGGATCTGGGGCTGGCCAATGGCGACCCGCGCGCCGCCGAGCGCACCTATCAATTGCTGAGCCAGGTGACGGGGCGCGCCGGGCGCACCGGCAAGGCGAGCCGCGGCCTGTTGCAGACCTACCAGCCGGAGCATCCGGTGATGCAGGCGATCGTCTCGGGCGACGGCGAGAGTTTTTACCGGCGCGAGATCGCCGAACGCGAAAGGGCGCATCTGCCGCCGTTCGGGCGGCTGGCCGGCATCATCGTCAGCGGGCCGACGCGCGGCGAGGCCGAAAGCCACGCCAGGGCGCTGCGCCGCGCCGCGCCGGCCTCCGCCGACATCCACGTGCTGGGGCCGGCCGAAGCGCCGCTGGCGCTGGTGGGCGGGCGGCACCGGTTCCGGCTGCTGGTGCAGGGCGAGCGGCGCACGCCGGTACAGCAATATATCCGCGACATGCTGGCCGCCGCGCCCAGGCCGCGGGGCATGGTGCGGGTCGCGGTCGACATCGACCCGCAGAGCTTTCTTTGACCATAAAACAGTCTCAGGGCCGACGAGGATTGCAACGGCAATTGCGCGGCGAACCGCTCGCTGTCTCTGGCGCGCCGCGCTCGGTTCTGCCAGAACTGACGCAAAGGCTGATTTGGGGGGCTCTTGATGGAACTGGCGTTTGCGTGGCCGACCACGACGGGCGAATGGTACGCTTGGTCATCCGCCGTCGCGACGGTGCTGTTTGGCCTGCTGCTGATGTTTGCGCCGCGCATCGCCTTCCGGCTGCTGCGGCTGACCACGACCGAGGCGCATCCGGAGGCGATCGGCCAGGGGCGGGCGACGATGTCGGGATTTTATCTCGGCCTTGGCCTGTGCTGCATCCTGCTCGCCCAGCCGATGCTCTACATTGCGCTCGGCGTCTGCTGGGCCTTCACGGTGTTCGGGCGCATCGTCTCGATGCTGTCCGACCAGGGCAACACGCCCTACAACTGGGTCGCGCTGGTGCTGGAAGCGGCGCTTGCGGCGCTGCCTCTGGCGTATGGGCTGGGCATCGTCGCCTGAGATTGCCGTGCACAGGCGCCCAACCTGCGACAAATCTGCTGCAAATCCCCTACTTGCGCCGTGTTGCGACTCCGGGGAGCCTATGCTAGACGGCAATCGAATTTTCGCCGGGGGATACGGCTTGGTTGTGTCCCCGGGATAAAAAATCAACGAGCTCAAAGATTTAGCCAGAGCAACCAGCTCCTGCCGACAATTTTTGCGCTCCACAGGCAGAGAAAAGACGTTCAGTGGCAAAGTCAGGCTCGACGATATCCGGCGTTGCAGACCGTTATGCCGGTTCGCTTTACGAACTCGCCGTTGAGGCCAAGCAGCTCCAGGCCGTTGAAAAAGACTTCGTCGCGATCGAAAAAATGATTGCGTCCAGCCCTGATCTCTCCCGCCTGATCGAAAGCCCGGTGTTCTCCTCCGACGAGCAGCTGCGCGCCATTTCGGCCGTCGCCGACAAGGCCGGCATCAAGGGCCTGACCGGAAATTTCCTGCGCGTCGTGGCGCAGAACCGCCGCCTGTTCGCTGTTCCCGCGATCATCGACGCCTTCCGCCGCAAGGCGGCCGAGGGGCGCGGCGAAGTTGCGGCCGATGTGATTTCGGCCCATGCGCTTTCGGCTGCCCAGCAGACGGAACTGAAGACCGCCCTCAAGGGCGTTGCCGGCAAGGACGTCGCCATCAACCTGACGGTGGACCCCTCGCTTCTCGGCGGCCTCGTGGTGAAGATCGGCTCGCGCCAGATCGACACGTCGCTGCGCACCAAACTCAATTCGCTCAAGCTCGCACTTAAAGAGGTCGGCTGATGGACATCCGCGCCGCGGAAATTTCCGCAATTCTCAAGGACCAGATCAAGAATTTCGGCCAGGAGGCCGAAGTCTCCGAGGTCGGTCAGGTTCTCTCGGTCGGCGACGGCATCGCCCGCGTCTACGGTCTGGACAATGTCCAGGCCGGTGAAATGGTCGAGTTCCCCGGCGGCATCCGCGGCATGGCGCTGAACCTCGAAACCGACAATGTCGGCGTCGTCATTTTCGGTAACGACCGCGACATCAAGGAAGGCGACACCGTCAAGCGCACCGGCGCGATCGTCGACGTGCCGGTCGGCCCGGGCCTGCTCGGCCGCGTCGTCGACGCGCTCGGCAATCCGATCGACGGCAAGGGCCCGATCAAGGCGAGCGAGCGCCGCCGCGTCGACGTCAAGGCGCCCGGCATCATTCCGCGCAAGTCGGTGCACGAGCCGATGTCGACCGGCCTCAAGGCCATCGACGCGCTGATCCCGATCGGCCGCGGCCAGCGCGAGCTGATCATCGGCGACCGCCAGACCGGCAAGACCGCCATCATTCTCGACACCTTCCTGAACCAGAAGCCGCTGAACCAGGGCACCGACGAGAGCGCCAAGCTCTACTGCGTCTATGTCGCCGTCGGCCAGAAGCGTTCGACCGTCGCGCAGCTGGTGAAGGTGCTCGAAGAGCGCGGCGCGCTCGAATATTCGATCATCATCGCCGCCACCGCGTCCGATCCGGCCCCGATGCAGTTCCTGGCTCCGTTCGCCGGCTGCGCCATGGGCGAATGGTTCCGCGACAACAAGCAGCACGCCGTCATCGCCTATGACGATCTGTCCAAGCAGGCCGTCGCCTACCGCCAGATGTCGCTGCTGCTGCGCCGCCCGCCGGGCCGCGAAGCCTATCCGGGCGACGTGTTCTTCCTGCATTCGCGGCTGCTGGAGCGCGCCGCCAAGCTGAACGACGACAATGGCAACGGCTCGCTGACGGCGCTGCCGGTCATCGAAACCCAGGCCAATGACGTGTCGGCCTATATTCCGACCAACGTGATCTCGATCACCGACGGCCAGATCTTCCTCGAGACCAACCTGTTCTTCCAGGGCATCCGTCCGGCCGTCAACGTCGGTCTGTCGGTGTCGCGCGTCGGTTCGTCGGCGCAGGTCAAGGCGATGAAGCAGGTCGCCGGCTCGATCAAGGGCGAGCTCGCCCAGTATCGCGAAATGGCCGCCTTCGCCCAGTTCGGCTCCGACCTCGACGCGGCGACGCAGCGCCTGCTCAATCGTGGCGCGCGCCTGACCGAGCTGCTGAAGCAGCCGCAGTTCTCGCCGCTGAAGACCGAGGAAGAGGTCGTCGTGATCTTCTCGGGCGTCAACGGCTATCTCGACAAGCTGTCGCTCAACCAGGTCGGCAAGTTCGAGCAGGGCCTGCTCAACTACTTCCGCACCGAGGGCAAGGACGTGCTCGACGCGATCCGCAAGGACAAGCAGATCACCGACGGCACCCGCGAGAAGCTCAAGGCAGGCATCGACGCCTTCGCCAAGACCTTCGCCTAAGTCGTCGAGATCGAAACCGGGACAGGCGCATGCCTTCGCTAAAAGACCTCAGAAACCGCATCGCCTCGGTCAAGGCGACGCAGAAGATCACCAAGGCGATGCAGATGGTCGCCGCGGCGAAGCTGCGCCGCGCGCAGGAAGCCGCGGAGGCCGCGCGCCCCTATTCGCAGCGCATGGCTTCGGTGCTGGCCAATATCGCAGGCGCGGTGACAGGCGGGTCGGACGCCCCGGCGCTGATGACCGGCACCGGCCGAGACGACGTGCACCTGCTGGTCGTATCGAGCTCGGAACGCGGCCTTTGCGGCGGTTTCAACTCGCAGATCGCGCGTTTTGCCCGCGACCACATCCGCCGGCTGCAGCGCGAAGGCAAGACTGTGAAGATCGTCACAGTCGGCAAGAAGGGCTACGACATCCTGCGCCGCGATTTTGCGGCGCTGATCATCGACCGCATCGAACTGCGCGACGCCAAGCAGGTCGGCTTCGTTCACGCCGACATGATCGCCAAGAAGGTGATGGCGTTGTTCAACCAGGGCGGCTTCGACGTCTGCACGCTGTTCTACTCGGAATTCAAGTCGGTGATCTCGCAGGTGCCCACGGCGCTGCAGCTGATCCCGGCGGCGGCTCCGACCGCCGACGAGGGCGCAGCTTCCGCATCCGACGGCGCCGTCTATGAATACGAGCCGGAGCCCGGCGAAATCCTGACCGACCTGATCCCGCGCAACATCAAGGTGCAGATTTTCCGCGCCCTGCTGGAAAACGCCGCGGGCGAAATGGGCGCCAAGATGACGGCGATGGACAACGCCACGCGCAATGCGGGCGACATGATCAATCGTCTGACGATCACCTATAACCGTCAGCGTCAGGCGAACATCACCAAGGAACTGATCGAGATCATTTCGGGCGCCGAGGCGCTCTAGGCCGGGCCGCTGTCACAGCGCGCCGGTAACGAAACAAAGAGGAAAGGTCATCACGATGGCTAAAGCAGCAGCTCCGAAGACGCCCGCCAAGGCAGCCGCCAAATCTCCCGCGGCGAAGGAAGCCGCCAAGATTGTGCGCGAAAGCAAGCCCGGCAAGGTCGAGACCCGCGGCGCGACCGCAAACGTCAATCTCTCCAGGGGCGCGCGCGGCAAGGTCGCCCAGGTCATCGGCGCCGTCGTTGACGTGTCCTTCGAGGGCGCGCTGCCGGCGATCCTGAACGCGCTCGAGACCGACAATGGCGGCAACCGCCTGGTTCTGGAAGTGGCGCAGCATCTGGGCGAAAACACCGTTCGCACCATCGCCATGGACTCCACCGAAGGCCTCGTCCGCGGCCAGCCGGTGGCCGATACCGGCCTGCCGATCGAAGTGCCGGTGGGCGACGAGACGCTCGGCCGCATCATGAACGTCATCGGCGAGCCGGTCGACGAAGCCGGCCCGGTCAAGACCAAGGCGCGCCGTCCGATCCACGCCGACGCCCCGGCCTATGTCGAACAGTCGACCGAAGCCCAGATCCTTGTCACCGGCATCAAGGTCGTCGACCTGCTGGCGCCCTACGCTCGCGGCGGCAAGATCGGCCTGTTCGGCGGCGCCGGCGTCGGCAAGACCGTTCTCATCCAGGAACTGATCAACAACGTCGCCAAGGCGCACGGCGGTTATTCGGTGTTCGCCGGCGTCGGCGAGCGCACCCGCGAAGGCAACGACCTCTATCATGAAATGATCGAGTCGGGCGTCAACAAGGACCCGCACGAGAACAAGGGTTCGACCGCCGGCTCCAAGTGCGCGCTGGTGTTTGGCCAGATGAACGAGCCGCCGGGCGCGCGCGCCCGCGTCGCGCTCACCGGCCTGACCATCGCCGAGCATTTCCGCGATCAGGGCCAGGACGTGCTGTTCTTCGTCGACAACATCTTCCGCTTCACACAGGCCGGCTCGGAAGTGTCCGCGCTGCTCGGCCGCATCCCGTCGGCGGTGGGTTACCAGCCGACGCTGGCGACCGACATGGGCGCGATGCAGGAACGCATCACCACCACCACCAAGGGTTCGATCACCTCGGTGCAGGCGATCTACGTGCCCGCCGACGATCTGACCGACCCGGCGCCGGCCACCTCGTTCGCCCACCTTGACGCCACGACCGTTCTGTCGCGCGCCATCTCGGAAAAGGGCATCTATCCGGCGGTGGACCCGCTCGATTCGACCTCGCGTATGCTCGACCCTCAGATCGTCGGCGAAGAGCACTACCAGGTCGCCCGCCAGGTGCAGCAGACGCTGCAACGCTATAAGTCGCTGCAGGACATCATCGCCATCCTGGGCATGGACGAACTGTCGGAAGACGACAAGCTGACGGTGGCGCGCGCCCGCAAGATCGAGCGCTTCCTGTCGCAGCCTTTCTTCGTCGCCGAAGTGTTCACCGGCGCACCGGGCCAGTTGGTTCCGCTCGAAGACACGATCCGCTCGTTCAAGGGTCTGGTCGAAGGCGAATACGATCACCTGCCGGAAGCCGCGTTCTACATGGTCGGCTCGATCGAAATGGCGATCGAGAAGGCCCAGAAGCTGGCGGCCGAGGCGGCCTGATACGGCCTGTCAATGGTCAATCGTGAACGGTGTATGGAGGGTGAGTTTGGAAATGTGAGCTTGGCGAGTGTGTCTTTGACCATTTACCATCCACCATTCTCCATTCACTGATTGTCTGATGGCCGGATACAAATTCGATCTCGTTTCGCCTGAGCGACTGCTGATCTCGCAAGAGGTCGAGTCGATCGTCATTCCCGGCGCCGAAGGCGAAATGACGGTAATGGCGAACCACGCGCCGGTGATGGCGACGGTGAAGCCCGGCGTCGTGACCGTGAAGCCGGTCTCGGGCGCGGAGCAGAAGTTCGTCGTGTTCGGCGGTTTCGCCGACATCTTGCCGGACGTCTGCACGCTGCTGGCCGAAGCCGCGCTGCCGCTCGGCGACGTCAGTAAGGACGAGCTCGACCGCCGCATCCAGGCGGCGAAGTCGGAATTGGCCGAGGCGACGGGCGACGACGACAAGACCAAGCTCGAATCGTTCCTCAACCACCTGACGGCGATCCACGACGACATCCGCTAAGCGGTTTTGCCGCTGTCGCGACATGTTATCAGGCCGGGCTTTGCCCGGCCTTTTTCATGGTCCGATGGGCGGAATGCGCCCGATGGTGAAGAAGCCCAGCCTGACCTCGCCTTTGGATATGGTCACCGGAACCGTCGGGTTGTCGCCCATCAGCGAGACCAGTTTTTCGGCCTGCTGCAGACGCGGGGCAAGGTCGGGCAGCGCTGCCGAGATGAGACGGACAATCGCCGGCGGATTATTGAGTTTGACCGTCAGGTCGGCGTCGATCAGCCCGTCCTGGTCGATCGCGGCCTTGCCGGTCACGGCGATGCTGCCGTCCGGCGCGACAATCGACAGATCCCGCAATTCGCCGCTGGCGCCGCGCAGGGAGCGGTCGGGCGACAGAAGCAGCGCCACGCCGTTGAGCACGGTGGCGTCGATCGCCGCGGCGACCGGCGGCAGGCTGGCCAGCGCGGCGACGGTGACGCCGTTCATCCGGCCGGCGAGGTCGACATCGGCGGCGCGGGGACGAAAGTGCACGATGGCGTCGCTGGCGGCGGCAAGCTGCTGACCATCCGGATCGGCGACGGTCACCGATCCGGATTGCGCCGAGAGGATCGACGGCAAGGGCTTCGCAAGGTGGGTCGAGAAGCGGATGTCGGACCAGTTGACGTGGACTGATCCGCCAGGCGCGGCAAGATCGCCGGTCAGATGGTCGAGCTCGCCGACAATTTTGGTCGGCTGGTAGATCTGGGCGGCGCTGCGCAAGCCGGTTCCCGAAAGCGCCAGCCCAAGCCTCGGGTCGGCGAATGCGACGCCGTCGCAGAAAAGCCCGAGCCGGAACGGATAGCCTTTGGCCTGGGCATTGGCGCAATCGGCTTCCTGCCCGCGCGATCGCAGTGTGTCGAGAAACCTTGCCGTCTCGGTCTCGACCTTGCCGGCCGCCCAGAACCAGCCGCCGGTATAGGCGGCGATGGCCGCGACGATGCCGATGGCGAGCCAGGCGAAGCGGCGGGAGCCATTCGGTTGCGGTCGTTGCTCGCCCTCTTCGCTTGACGTCATATTCGATGATTCCTAGAGCAAGTGATCGGGACAGCGTGAATGGCGATATGAGCGAATTTTGGGTGTTTGGCTACGGTTCGTTGATGTGGCGTCCCGGATTTGCGCATGTCGAGACGCAGATGGCGCGACTGTCGGGATATCGCCGGTCGCTGTGCGTGCGCTCCTTCGTGCATCGCGGCACCGAACAGCGGCCGGGCCTGGTGCTCGGGCTCGACCGGGGCGGATCGTGCCTGGGTCTGGCGTTTCGCGTGCCCGACGACCTGAAGGGCGAAGTCATCGCCTATCTGCGCGAGCGCGAACTGGTCACCCATGTCTATCAGGAGAAGATCCTGGCGATCCGGCTGGCGAACGGCCAGCGCGCCGCGGCGCTGACCTATGTGGTCGACCGGCGGCATGTGCAATATGCCGGCGATCTCGATGTCGAGACCGCGGTTGCGCAGATCAGCGGCGCGTCGGGCATGTCGGGCCGTAACGAGGAATATGTCCTGAACACGCTCGACCACCTGCGCGGCATCGGTATCCGCGACAGCCTGCTCGAGGCGGTGGGCGAACGATTGCGCGCTACGCCTTGACGACCGGATGGCCGAGTTCGGCCAGCCGCTTCACCGCCGTCGGCGGCAGCGCCGGCGGGTTTGGCCCGGTCGCAGCCTCGATCAGGATATCGTCGCAGGCCTTTTCGGTCTCGCGCTGAAGCCGGGCGTGAAACTCTTCCTTCGGCAGACCCGCCGGAATGGGCGGCAAAAAGCGCGCCCTGATCGTGCCGGGGTAGCGCAGGAACTTGCGGCGCGGCCAGTAGAGACCGGCCTGGTGGGCGACCGGCACGACCGGCAGGTTCAGCCCGTCATAGAGTTCGACGATGCCCCATTTGTAGTTGGGCGTGTCACCGGGGGCGCGGCGGGTGCCTTCGGGATAGATGATCAGCTGGCGCGGATTGCGCGCCATTTCAGCGTTCGTCGCCTTGATCACCGCCTTCAGCGCCTGGCTGCGCTTGCCGCGGTCGACCGGGATCATCCGCATCTTCATGATGTACCAGCCGAAGAACGGGATCCAGGTCAGTTCGCGCTTGAGAATGTAGAGCGGGTCCTTCAGATAGGGGAAGAAGGCGATGGTATCCCAGAAAGACTGGTGCTTTGGCGCCAGGATGAACGGGCCGTCGGGCAGGTTCTCCATGCCGGATATGTCGGCGTCGGTTCCCGCCAGCACCTTCTGCAGCCACAGGCTCGAGTGCGACCAGAATTTCGGCACGAACCAGGCGAGACGGCGCGAGGCCAGGAAATAGTATGGCGTCCACACGATCATCTGGACGATCAGGCTCAGATAGAACGCGACGTTGAACAGGACGGAACGGATGGCGAGCATGAGGAGCTATAGCCTTCGGGAAAACAGTTCTGGGTTGGTTACACCAGCGCGCGCGCCGGGCAAAGCGGTAACCAGCGGCTAAAGCGCGACGCGCTTTAGGGGCTCGCCTTGACCACCAGCGGGCCGCTGTCGTCGCCCGAACCGGGAAGCACGCCGCGCGCCATCGCCGCCAGATATTTGGTGTACTCGGTGAACAGCACCCGGATCGCCTGCGGCTTGGTCATCCAGGTGCCGCCGTCGAGACGGCTATTGACCACAGGATAGGCCTGCAGCCTGGCGTCGCCGAGCAGCCGGTGCATTTCCAGCAGCGTCCTTGGAATGTGATAGTTGTTGGTCACGAGGATGACGCTGTCGTAGCCGTGCTCGCGCACCCACTTGGCGCTTTCGGCGGCATTGCCGATCGTGTCCAGCGCCTCGTAGTCGACATCGACGCAGCAGTTGAACATGCCGCGGTCGCCATTGGTGGCGACGCGCAGATCCTCCAGCCGGGCAGTGCGGTTGACGCCGCTGATCAGCAGCCGCTTGCCCTTGCCCGATTTCAGCAGGTCGACCGCGGTGTCGACACGCGCCTGACCGCCGGTCAGCACGATGATGCCGTCGGCAGGCTCGACCTGTTCGGGCGTCGACAGCGCGCCGACATAGGTCGAAAACCCGACAAAGCCCACGCCGAAGGCGACCACGCCGAGCGCCAGCCCCGCCGCGACACAGCGTGCAACGCGCCAGTGGCTGTTTTGCGCGCAAACCCCGCAGGGAAGGTTCGGATCACCGGTCATCACGACGAAAATGTAGGGCGTCCAGGATGATTCGAACAGGATCCAGATCAAACCGGCTCATGATTCTCGGCCCGGCATCTCGATATCGTGCAGATAGGCAATGACGGTCAGGTGCGACGTCAGGGCGGTCAGCGCGGCGACGGCGACGATGACGATGGCGATGCCGACATAGCCGGACAGGCCGATGGTGAAATCGCCAAACAGGGCGATCGCCTGATCGGCCTGGGGGGTGGCGAGGTTGCGCGACGTCCACCAGCCGAGCGTCAGGAAGATCAGCACGGCGAGTGCGCCGCCGCCGGTCGCGCCCTTGATGCCGGTGCGCAGGAAATGCCGTCGGAATTCGCGCGCGATATAAGATGAATCGGCGCCGACAAAATGCAGCACCTCGATGATCTGGCCGTTGCCCACCATCGCGCCGCGCGTGGCGAAGATGACCGTCAGAACGGTGGCGGTCAGCATCAGCGCCAGGGCGACGAGGCCGATGATGACGGTCGTGCGTCCCATCGAGACGAGGCGGTCGACCCAGGTGCGGTGGTCGTCCAGTGAAGCGCCCTTGATCTCGGCGGCCAGCATCGACCGCATCGCCGCAAAGTCGGGCGGCGCGTTCTCGTCGATGGTGACGATGACCAGCCGGGGCACCGGCAATTCCTTCAGGTCGATGCCTTCGCCGAGCCAGGGCGACAGCAGTCTCGCGGTCGCCTCGGCATCGACGATCTTCGCCTCGCGGACGCCGGCGAAGCCGGACGCGACGCGCTGGGCGCTGGCGAGCGCCGCCTCCATGTCGACGCCGTCGATCGGTTTGATCTGGATCGTCGCCTCGCGCGAGATCTGGCTTTGCCACACCGACGCCGAATCGCGGATCAGCGCCACGGTGCCAAGCGTCAGGCAGGACAGGAAGCTCATGATCGCGATCACGAGCACGAGCGCGTTGCCCGACACGGTTTGCGACGGCACGATCGGCTGCTGCGGCCGCTGGGCGACCTCGCGCCTCGGCGGCGCGGTGGTCTGGATTTCGGCCGCGTCAGTCATAGACCTCGAGCCTGGAATTGGAGAGGATCATGCGGCGCGCGTCGACCTGTTCCATCAGGCCGAGGTCATGGGTGGCGATGACCACGGCAGTTCCAAGTTTGTTCAGTTCGATGAACAGCCGCAGCAGCCGGCGCGCCAAAGGCGGATCGACATTGCCGGTCGGCTCGTCGGCCAGCAGGATCTCTGGTTGCTCGATCAGGGCGCGGGCGATCGCCGCGCGCTGTTTTTCGCCGCCCGACAGGACTGGCGGCAGCACATGCATGCGGTCGCCCAGGCCTACCCATTTCAGCAGTTCGACCACGTCGGAGCGGTAGCTGGCCTCCTCGCGGCCGCGCACCCGCAAGGGCAGGGCGACGTTCTCATAGGTGGTCATGTGGTCGAGCAGGCGGAAATCCTGGAACACCACGCCGATGCGGCGGCGAATGGCCGGCAGGTCGCGCGGCGCCAGCCGGGCCCGGTCGCGCCCGAAGGCGGTGATCAGGCCGCGCGTCGGCTTGAGCGACAAGAACAGCAGTCGCAGCAGCGTGGTCTTGCCGGCGCCTGACGGACCGGACAGGAACTGAAACGAGCGCGGCGGGATGTCGAACGAGATATCGCTGAGGATCTCCGGACCCATGCCATATCGCAAGCCGACATTTTCAAAGCGAATCAAGCTTCCGGTCCCGATGCGTCTCGACGGTTTCTCGTGGCGGACCTTTCGGTCGCCAAGGTTAATGAGCGGTTAAGTTCGCGGCCGGCTCGGCCAAATCGTTGCAATTCGTTAACCATTTGCCCCTACGCCTCACACCACGGTCGGAACCGCGAATCAAGGAACGGACGGACGTAATGTCTGACCCGAATAGCATCACGCCGCTCTCCGGCGAAATCATGTCTGGATCGCCCGGACCGAGGAACGGACACGGGCCGCAAGGCGACGTCGTCGACGCCGAGTTCACCACCATCGCGCGCGCCGCAGCCGGACAGGCCGGGGCAGGTCATGTGTCCGAGGCGGCCAAGACGCAACCGGTGGCGGGTCTCGACATTCTGGCGAAATCGTCCGCGGCCCAGGCGCGGCAGCGGTCCGGCGTCGGATTCTGGGCGTGCGGGCTGCTTGCGGCGGCCGCGTCGTTCTGGATGGCCGGCGGCCATTCGCTGGCGCGCAACATCGCTACCGCATGGGGCGACGGAGACAGCCGGGTTCAGGTCGCCTCGGTGCGATCGCAGGTGCTGCGCTCGGCGCAGGGCGCGCATCTGGTGATCGACGGCAAGCTCGAAAACCGGGCGGCGACCGCGGCGAAGGCGCCAGATATCGACATCGAGGTGGCCGCGGTGGGCGGCGGCGTGACGCGTTACCGCCTGGGCAATGGCGGGGCGCTGATCGAACCCCGCGGCGAACGAAATTTCTCGAGCCGGCTGACGGCGCCCGAAAAGGGCGTAAGGTCGGTATCGGTCACGGTTGCAGGGGGCGGATGATGCCGGTGGTGCGGGGCAAGGACATCGAGGTTCTCTACAGCGCGTCGACGATTGCGCGGCGCAATCTCGAACTCGCCAAGGAGATCGCGGCGCGCGACTACCACGACCTGCTGGTGATATCGGTGCTGAAAGGCTCGTTCATTTTCGCCGCCGACCTGATCCGCGCGATGCACGATGTCGGCCTGTCGCCGGAAGTCGAGTTCATCTTCATCTCCAGCTATGGCGCCGGCACCACCAGCGGCGAGGTGCGGGTGCTGCGCGACATCGACAACGCCGTGTCGGGGCGCGACGTGCTCCTGATCGATGATATCCTGGAGTCGGGCAAGACGCTCGCCTTCACCCGCAACCTGATGCTGGAACGCGGCGCGCGAAGCTGCTCGATCGTGGCGCTGCTGGACAAGCGGATGCGCCGCCAACTGGCCATCGACGCCGACTATGTCGGTTTCGAATGCCCCGACCATTTCGTGGTGGGCTATGGCATGGATGCAGCGCATGCGTTCCGCGAACTACCGTTTGTCGGCATCGTCAAGGGAGACGCCTGATGGCGAAACTTCTGATCGTCGAGGACGATGAATCGGTGCGGGTGCTGGCCGCTCGAGCACTGGAGCGCGCCGGCCATACGATCGAAGTCGCATGCGACGGCGAGGAGGGACTGATGCGCATCGTCGACGCCGGCGGCCAGTTCGACCTCGTGGTGTCCGACATCCGGATGCCGGCGATGGACGGCATCGAGATGGCCAAGAACGCCGCGGCGCGCTTTCCGGGACTGAAGATCATGCTGGTGACCGGCTATGCCGACCAGCGTGAGCGCGCCGATGAACTGAACGGCGTTGTGATCGACGTGCTGATGAAGCCGTTCACGCTGAGCTCGATCCGCGAGACCGTGGAACGCAATCTGGCCGCGTAAGCCCCGCCCTTGCCGGCGACGCCGCTGCGGCGTCGCCTGACTGATTTCGGGAAAAACAGGCCTGGACGAACCCTGTGCACAACGGGATGCAGTCAGGCGAGCTTGCCGCGATAGCCGCGGCCTACCGCATGTCGAGCAGGCGCTCGAGATAGTCGCGCTCGATCTCGGGGCTGAGCGCATTGCCGAGGCGGCGGCGGATGGCGTCGAGGATTTCGCGCGCGCGCTGCACGTCGATCTCGTCGGGCACCTTGACCGTGTCGCCGAAGTCCGGGCCGGTGGTGGCGCGCGGGCGGCCGAGCGGATCGCGGTCGGCGTTCTGCTGGCGTCCGCCTTCCTCGCCGCCGCTCTGTTCGCCCTGAGCCTGCTGCATCTGTTGCATCATGTCCTGGGCGCCCTTGCGCAGCGCCTCCAGCGCCCGGCCCTGTTCGCCGACAGCCTCCTCGCCCTGCGCGTCGCCGAGCGCCCGGCCGGCTTCGCCCATCGCTTCGCCCGCTTCGCCGAAACCTTCGCCCGGCTGGATGCCCAAACCCTCGAGGCCTTTCATCAATGCCTCGAGATCGCCGCGCAGCTGGCCCTGGCCCTGCTGCATGCCGCGCAGCGCGTCGGCAAGCTCCTGTTCCGACATGCCCTGGCCGCTGCGGCCCTGCTGGCCGTCGCCCTGCTGGTCCTGCTGGTCCTGCTGTTCGCCTTCGCCGGGCTGTTGCTCGCGGCTCTGGCCGCGCTGCATCTGGTCGAGACGGTGGGTGTCGTTCATCATCTGCTGCTGGCGGCGCATCAAGTCGCCGAGCTTGTCCATCTGCTGGCGCATCTGGCTCTGCTGGCCCTGAGCCTGCTGCTGGCGGCGTCCGGCCTGCAGGTTGTTCATCATCTCCTGCAATTGCGACAGCAATTCCTGGGCCTTGTCGCGCGAGCCGGACTTGGCGAGTTCCTCGATCTGGTTGAGCATGCGGTCGATGTCGCTCTGGCGCAGTTCGCGGCCATCTTGCCGCGGCATCTGCTGCGCCATGTTCGGGTCGCGCTCAGCGCGTTCGGCGAATTCGCGCAGATAGTCCTGCATCGCCTGGCGCAGCTCGGCCATCAGCTTGTCGATCTCCTGGTCGCTGGCGCCGTTTTCCAGCGCGTTCTTCAACGCTTCCTGGGCCTGGCGCAGCCGGCGCTCGGCGGCGGACAGGTCGCCGTCCTCGATCGACAGCGCGATCTGCCAGAGATATTTGACGACGCCACGCAGATCCTCGTCGGTGGTCGCCAGCTTGAGGCGGGTGCGCGCGCTCGACAGCGCCAGCCAGTGCGCCGGAACGGTGATGGTGTCCTCCGGACGCAGCATGACGCCGTCCATCAGGTCGAGCACGCGCGCCTTGCGGTTGGCGTCGAGCGCCAGGATGCGGCGCTGTTCGATGACGGCGCGGGCGAGCGGGTTGGAAAAGGGCCGCTCGGGCATGCGAAAGGTCTTGCTGTCGCTTCGGGCCGTCTGTCCGGCCGCGTCCGTCGCCGACAGCGTGGCGCGCACTTCGACGCCGGCCCAGACATGTTCGGTCAGGTCGCGCGAGGTTCTGGCGGCGCCGTCCTTGGCGGTGCGCCGCGGCAGCGACAGCGGCATGTCCGGCTTGTCGAACAGCGGCCTCGCGTCAGGCCCCTGCGGCTCGACCAGTTCGAATTCCGCTTTCGCCGAGGCCGGTCCGTAGTCGTCCTTGATCGAATAGGCGAGTTCGAGCGTACCGTTGACGGCTCGCCTGGGTTCGCCAAGGAAAGCGATTGTCGGCGCCGTGTCGGGAATGACGTGGAAGGCCCATCGCATCAGCGGCGCGCCCCCGGTCGACAGCGTCAGCGCGCCGTCGCTGTCCAGCAGGTCGGCGAAGTTGAGAACGCCGGCACTGTGCTGCGCCGCCGACTGGCCGGCCTTGTCGGGTTCGATCGGGCGCGGCTCGCCCGAAATCCCGGCAAACGCCAATGTCTCGCCGCCGTCGCCGCCGGTGACGCGCAGCGTCACGTTCGAGCCCTGCGGCACGTCGAAGACGCTGGTGTCGCGGTTGGCGTCGGCGGTCAGGAAGATCGGCGCGCGGCCGGTATAGGCGGGCGGCGTCACCCAGGCGTCGACTCGGGGCGGAACCGGTGGCGCGGCGGGGCGGCCGTTGATCGCGTCGGACAGTTCGCCGCCGAGCGGGCCGTAGGAAAAGCCGAACGCGGTGACCAGCAGCAAGGCG
>Ga0209793_1000839_pt1 | contig 25575 bp, 18 predicted proteins | sample EBPBio122009_DNA_FD_185863 | JGI IMG/M metagenome (GOLD analysis project Ga0209793, IMG submission 185863) | Wastewater treatment Type I Accumulibacter community from EBPR Bioreactor in Madison, WI, USA - Reactor 1_2/2/2009_ DNA (SPAdes) (version 2) | ecosystem: Engineered > Bioreactor > EBPR >... | reverse complement strand
TCAACGTGCCCGTCTATGCCTCGCCGTTCACGGCCGGCATGCTGGAGGCCAAGCGCGACTACGAGCGCAGCCGCGTCAATATCCCCGTGACGATCTTCAAGCAGGGCGACCGCATCAATGTCGGCCCCTTCGAGATCGAGGCCATCGGCGTCAACCACTCCATTCCCGAGCCGATGTCGCTGGCGATCAAGACGCCGCTCGGCACGGTCATCCATACGGGCGACTGGAAGATCGACCTCGATCCCTCGCTCGGCCCGCTGACGGACGAAGCGCGTTTCCGCAAGCTCGGCGACGAGGGCGTTCTGGCGCTGATCTGCGACAGCACCAACGCGGTGCGCGACGGCATCTCGCCGTCCGAGCATGAGGTCTCCGAGAGCCTGACGAAGATCATCGAGGCGGCCGAGGGCAGGGTGGGTATCACCACCTTCTCTTCGAATGTCGGCCGCATTCGCTCCATCGCGCAGGCCGCCGAGGCCGCCGGTCGCGAAGTGCTGCTGCTCGGCAGCTCCATGAAGCGCGTGACGGACGTGGCGCGCGATATCGGCCTCATGGAAGGTCTGAAGCCCTTCATCGCCGAGGACGAGTTCGGCTATATCCCGCGCGACAAGGTCGTCGTCATCCTCACCGGCAGCCAGGGCGAGCCGCGCGCCGCGCTGGCGAAAATCGCCCGCGACGAGATGCGCAACGTCGCCTTTACCGACGGCGACACGATCATCTTCTCCTCGCGCGCCATTCCCGGCAACGAGAAGGCCATCAACGACATCAAGAACGGTCTGATCGAGCAGGGCATCAACATCATCACCGATGCCGAGGCGCTTGTGCATGTCTCCGGCCATCCGCGCCGGCATGAGTTGCAGCAGATGTACGGCTGGGTGCGCCCGAAGATGGTCGTGCCGGTGCATGGCGAGGCCGCGCACCTGACGGCCCATGCCGAGCTTGCCGAACAGTCCGGCATCGGCGAAGTGCCGCGCGTGCGCAACGGCGATGTGCTGAAGCTTGCGCCCGGTGCGCCCGAGGTCGTCGACCACGCGCCCTTCGGCCGCATCTTCAAGGACGGCAACCTCATCGGCGACTACGAGGAGATGGGGATCGGCGACCGCCGCAAGCTCGCCTTCGTCGGCCATGTCGCAGTCAGTGTCCTGCTCGACAGCCGCTATGATTTCCAGGGTGACCCGGAGGTCGAGCCTTTCGGTCTGCCGCAGTTCGACGACGAGGGCGAGGACATGGGCGACACGCTCTATGACGCCGTGCTCGGTGCGGTCGAAAGCATTCCGCGCGCCCGCCGCAAGGACCTTGAGATGGTGCGCGAGGCCGTGCGCCGCGCGGTGCGCTCCACGGCGAACGAGATCTGGGGCAAGAAGCCGGTCGTCACGGTGTTCCTGACCAAGGTGTGATGCGGGGCGGTCAAGCTGCTCCTCAGCCTGCTGGCAGCGTCTCCCCGCAAGCGGGGGGAAGGCGGTTGCAACATTTCAGCCGCAGCTTGCGGGATACCGGCTCGAGGCAGCGAGGTGAGCGGCCGTGCGCAAGCTTGGGATTCGGGGGTGCGACGGCACGCCACCCTTACGCCATTTGAATTTCCAGGGCAGACGGCGTAAAAGGCCGCCTGTCGCACGAGGACCGTCCATGCAGCTCTTTTCCTACTTCGCCGTTTATTTCATCGTCTGGTGGATGACGCTCTTTGCGATCCTTCCTCTGGGGCTGAAGACGCAGGCGGAGGCCGAGGAGGTTGTGCCCGGCACGGTCGAGAGCGCCCCGGCGCGCTTTCGCGGCGGCCGCGTGGTGCTGCTGACGACCATCGTATCCGCCGTTATCTACGGCGCCTGGTATATCCTGTCGGTGCGTTTCGGCCTCGGCATCGACGCCATCCCGCAGATCATGCCGAACTTCAAGTAGCACGCCGCAAAGGTTAACCACGGCATGCCGCCCCGGGTAATTCATTCCGGGGGCTTCGGACTGTACTGGAAAAGTCTTCCTTTCCCATTCGTCGGCGCTCGCCCCATCGGGCAGGCCCACGCGGCGTTTTCGGCAGGTCTCTTCGCCAGGTCCGGCTTCCCATGCGCGGGGTAATGCCGCCGCGCCGCCGGGCTGCGCGACCTTGCCGCATGGACACGCTGTCAAGAGTTGCTAAATGGAAGGGGCTTTGATCGAAAGGCAAAAAAAAAACAAGGCGTAGAGCCTTGTTTTACAGGTATCGCGTGATCTTTATCCGTTGTGCGGTGGCAGCGTCTGCGCGCGCCAAAGATCTGATCCTCCCAAGACTTGACCGCGAAATTGGCTGGAATTTGTACTTCCTGCCTGTTTTGTGGCCTGAAACTAGCCCAAAGCTTGGGCGTTGTCATCCGCTTTTTTTGCATTTTTGCTACAGTGGAATAAAGTTTTTCGATTGACAACCATTGCGCAATTTTCGTTATTGGCGGCCCTGTTTTTCCGCCATCCTCGGCGAAACCGCCCAAGAGCGGTGGACAGTGCTTCCCACCACGACGCCCGCTCGGCCTGCCGGGTTTCCTTCCTCCGGCGAAGCGTTTATGAACGCGTGAAAATCAACGTCATTTTGCCCGATTCCCGAAATAGGGCGGATCAGTCACACCGGAAACCGATATGCGCCTTTCCCGCTTCTTCCTGCCCATCCTCAAGGAAAACCCCAAGGAAGCCGAGATCGTCTCCCACCGGCTCATGCTGCGTGCGGGCATGGTCAAGCAGCAGTCCCAGGGCATCTATACCTGGCTGCCGCTCGGCAAGCGCGTTCTCGACAAGGTGAACGCCATCATCCGCGAGGAGCAGAACCGCTCCGGCGCCGTCGAGCTGCTGATGCCGACGTTGCAGTCTGCCGAGCTCTGGCAGGAAAGCGGTCGCTATGACGCCTATGGCAAGGAAATGCTGCGCATCAAGGACCGCCAGGAGCGTCCGATGCTCTACGGCCCGACCAACGAAGAGATGATCACCGACGTCTTCCGTTCGTTCGTGAAGTCCTACAAGGACCTGCCGCTCAACCTCTACCATATCCAGCTCAAGTTCCGCGACGAGATCCGTCCGCGCTTCGGCACCATGCGCTCGCGCGAGTTCCTGATGAAGGACGCCTATTCCTTCGACCTCAACCGCGAAGGCGCCGTGCATGCCTATAACCGCATGTTCGCGGCCTATCTGCGCACCTTCTCGCGCATGGGCCTGCGCGCTATTCCGATGCGCGCCGATACCGGCCCGATCGGTGGCGATCTCAGCCACGAATTCATCATCCTCGCCGATACCGGCGAGTCGGAAGTCTTCTGCCACAAGGACTTCCTGAATTTTGACATTCCCGGCGTGGACACCAACTTCGACGACGTCGCGGGCCTGCGCGCCATCTTCGACAAGTGGACCTCGCGCTACGCTGCGACCTCCGAAATGCACGACGCGCCGGCCTTCGAGGCGATCCCGGAAGGCGAGCGCCTTTCGGCCCGCGGCATCGAGGTCGGCCACATCTTCTATTTCGGCACGAAATATTCTGAAGCCATGGGCGCCAAGGTTCAGGGTCCCGACGGCAAGGAGCATACTGTGCATATGGGTTCCTACGGCATCGGCCCGACGCGCCTCGTGCCCGCGATCATCGAAGCCTCGCATGACGAGAACGGCATCATCTGGCCGAAGGCCGTCGCACCGTTCGAAGCCATCGTCATCAACATGAAGTCGGGCGACGAAGCCTGCGACGCGGCTTGCGAAAAGATCTACGGCGCGCTGCTGAACGCCGGCGTCGACGTGCTCTACGACGACAAGGACGAGCGCGCAGGCGCCAAGTTCGCCACCGCCGACCTCATCGGCGCGCCGGTACAGGTCATTGCCGGCCCGCGCGGCGTCGCCAGCGGCGAGGTCGAGATCAAGGATCGCAAGACCGGCGAACGCGAGACGCTGACCATCGAGGCGGCCATCAACCGCCTGACGTCCGGCAACTGATGCGAAGCCGGCGGTAACGGGAGGAAACATGGCTGACGCAGCGAGCGGTGCATCTGCAACCGAGGCTCAGGCCTTCAAGAAAAGCCGCCCGTTCTCCGCCTTCGAGCGGATGGTCGCCTGGCGCTACCTGCGCTCGCGGCGCAAGGAAGCCTTCATCTCGGTCATCGCCGGCTTCTCCTTCATCGGCATCATGCTGGGTGTGGCGACCCTCATCATCGTCATGGCCGTCATGAACGGCTTCCGCACCGAGCTGATCTCGCGCATCCTCGGCATCAACGGCCATATGATCATCCAGCCGATCGATACGCCGCTGAACGACTACGCCAAGCTCGCCGAGCGCCTTTCAGCCGTCCCGGGCGTCACCATGGCGATCCCGCTTGTCGAGGGGCAGACGCTGGCGCAGGGCACGGTCGGCGGCGGTTCCGGCGCGCTGGTGCGCGGCATCCGGGCCGACGACCTCGCCAAGATGAAGGCCGTCTCCGATCATATCAAGGAAGGCGATCTCGTCGGTTTCGCCACCGGCGGCGTCGCCATCGGCTCGCGCATGGCGGAAGCCCTCGGCCTCAGCGCCGGCGGCCAGATCACGCTCGTCGCGCCGGAAGGCGATGTGACGCCGCTCGGCGTGAACCCGCGCGTGAAGACCTATACGGTCTCGGCCGTCTTCGAGATCGGCATGTCGGAATACGACGCCTCGATCATCTACATGCCGCTGGAGGAAGCGCAGCTCTACTTCAACTCCGAAGGCGTCGTGCAGTCGATAGAGCTGTTCGTCTCCCATCCTGACGCCGTGGACGAGCTTCGACAGCCCATCGAGGCGGCGGCCGAGCGGCAGATCTTCATCACCGACTGGCGCCAGCGCAACCAGACCTTCTTCTCGGCCCTCCAGGTCGAGCGCAACGTCATGTTCATGATCCTGACGCTGATCGTGCTCGTCGCCGCGCTCAACATCATTTCCGGCCTCATCATGCTGGTGAAAGACAAGGGCAGCGATATCGCGATCCTGCGCACCATGGGCGCGACATCGGGCGCGATCATGCGCATCTTCTTCATGACGGGCGCGGCCATCGGCACGGTCGGCACCTTCGCCGGCGTCCTGCTCGGCGTTCTCGTCTGCCTTAATGTCGAATCGATCCGCCAGTTCTTCTCGTGGATTTCCGGCACGACGCTGTTCAATCCGGAACTCTATTTCCTCAGCCAGCTTCCGGCCGACATGAATTTCGGCGAGACGGTCTCGGTCGTCGTCATGGCGCTGGCGCTGTCGTTCCTCGCGACGATCTTCCCCGCCTGGCGCGCCTCCAAGCTCGACCCCGTCCAGGCCCTCCGGTACGAATAGGAAAGAACGCATGGCTGCGCGCGTCGCTTTGGAACTGAAGGGCATCGAACGGCACTACGGCCAGGGCGAGACCGTGCTGTCGATCCTGAAGGGAGCCGACTTCGTCCTGAAAAGCGGCGAGACCGTCGCGCTCGTCGCGCCTTCGGGCACCGGCAAGTCGACGTTGCTGCATGTCGCGGGCCTGCTTGAGAAGCCCGATAGCGGCGAGGTTCTCGTCAACGGCCATTCCTGCGCCGACCTCTCTGATGACCAGCGCACTGCGATTCGCCGCAGCGAGATCGGCTTCGTCTACCAGTTCCACCATCTCCTGCCGGAATTCACCGCGCTGGAGAACATCATGATGCCGCAACTGATCGGCGGTCTCTCCAAGGGCGAGGCGCGCGAGCGCGCCGCCCAGTTGCTCGACTATATGCGCATCGGTCACCGCGCCGATCATCGCCCGTCGGAGCTTTCCGGCGGCGAGCAGCAGCGTGTCGCCATCGCCCGCGCCGTCGCCAATGCGCCGCTGGTGCTGCTTGCCGACGAGCCGACAGGCAACCTCGATCCGGAAACCGCCGGCTACGTCTTCGAGGCGCTGGAAGCGCTTGCCCGCCAGTCCGGCCTTGCCTCGCTCATCGCCACGCACAACCACGAGCTTGCCGGTCTCATGGACCGCCGCGTGACCATCGAGGATGGCTTCGTGCGCGAGCTCGCCTGAGTCTCGCGCACGTCTCGTCCGGTCATTCGTCCAGTCCGCAGATCGAGCGGGCGATCCCGTCCTTCCAGTCCCTGAGCAGCACGAACTGCGCCTTGCCGGCGACAGGGCCTCCATGCGTCTTGCCCTTGCCGGTCAGCACGTTGAGGTCGCATTCGCTGCCGCCGTTCGGATCGAGTGTGTCGTAGGACGAATAGGTATAGCCGGCGACGATGAAGTCGAAATTGCGATAGGCGACGGTCAGCGACTGCCGCCAGCGGTCGCGGCCCACCGCGTCGTTCTTTGTGGTGATCGTGAAGGAGCCGTTGGCGAGTGCCGTCAGTTCAGGCTCCTGCCCGTACATGGTGAGATTGCCCCAGACGGAATTCGGTGCGGCAAGCGCCAGCGTCAGGCGATTTTCTTCCGGCTTGGCGAGATAGACATAGACCCCGTTGTCCTCGTCGCTGCCGTCGCCCGGCGTCGCCACCACGGCAAGATCCGGCGTGCCGTCCTTGTTCCAGTCGCCGCTCGCCATGGCGATGATCCGGTCGGCCGGAAAGTCTTCGGCGGCGGCCATTGCGGGCAGCGCGGCCGAAAGCAGAAGGGCGGCAATCCAAGGCTTCATTTCGTGTCCTCCATTTGATCGGGGCGACCTTATTGCGGCGACAAGCGCCGGTCCAGAGGGGCTGGGGAAAGCTGTTGACATTGAAACAAAAAGAGAACAAAATAAAAACATAAAAGGAAAGGGAGCCACAATGACCGATTTTCTTCGTGATCTTGCAGCATTCACCTCCATGCTCATGTTCGTCGCCAGCTTCTCCGTCATCCTCTTCGGGATGTAACGTCTCCCTGAACAATCGTGTATCCGCAATGCATCCCGTGCGTGGAAAGCGGGTGCAACGGGCAAAGCCCTCTGGACGAGCCGGGTCCGAATCCGTTTAAGCTTCCTGCCTTGACCGGAAGGAAGATGAGATGGCGGACGCAGCGCAGACGACAGAGGGCGGGATGATCGCGGAAGCGCCGGAATTCGTGCATCTGCGCGTGCATTCGGCCTTCTCGCTGCTCGAAGGCGCCTTGCCGATCAAGAAGATCATCGGCAAGGCCATATCCGACCAGCAGCCGGCCATCGCCATCACCGACACGAACAACCTGTTTGCGGCGCTCGAATTTTCGCAGAAGGCGGTCGGGGACGGTATCCAGCCGCTGATCGGCTGCCAGCTTTCGATCGACATGGAGGACGAAGGCGAGGGCGGCGAGCGGCGCGGGCCGCAGGCGCAGCTCGCCAAGCTGCCGTCCATCGTTCTCCTCGCCGCAACCGACGCGGGTTACACGCGTCTCGTCGATCTTGTCAGCCGTGCTTATCTCGGTGGAGAGAGCGGGCAGGCGATCCGCATCGCCTATAGCTGGCTGGTGGAAGAGGGGGCGGAGGGGCTGATCGCGCTGACGGGCGCGCTCGGCGGCCCGGTCGACATGGCCTTTCTCGCCGGCCAGCCTGCCGTTGGCAAGGCGCGGCTGGAGGCGTTGAAGCGGATCTTCGGCGACCGGCTCTATATCGAGCTGCAGCGCCATGGCCGCTATGACCGGCAGCATGAGCGACGCATGGTCGAGCTTGCCTATGCCGAGGACGTGCCGTTGGTCGCCACCAACGAGCCGTTCTTCCCGGCGCCCGACGACTACGACGCGCACGACGCGCTGATGGCGGTGGCGCATAACGCCATGGTGTCGGACGACAACCGTTTCCGCCTGTCGCCGGACCACTATCTCAAGAGCCGCAAGGACATGGCAAAACTCTTTGCCGACCTGCCGGAGGCGCTTGAGAACACGGTGGAAATCGCAAGGCGCTGCTCCTTCGTCCTGAAGACGCGCGGCCCCATCCTGCCGCGCTTCACCGGCGCGACGGACGATGCGGAGGAAGCCGAGCGCGCGGAGGCGGCGGAATTGCGCCGGCAGTCCGTCGAAGGTCTTGAAAGCCGCATGGCGCTGCTCGGGCTGACACCCGGCTATACCGAGCAGGACTATCGCGAGAGGCTGGATTTCGAACTCTCCGTCATCGAGCGCATGAAGTTCCCCGGCTACTTCCTCATCGTTGCCGACTTCATCAAATGGGCGAAGCAGCACAATATTCCCGTCGGGCCGGGCCGCGGTTCGGGTGCGGGTTCGCTCGTCGCCTATGCGCTCACCATCACCGACGTCGATCCGCTGCGCTTCTCGCTGCTCTTTGAACGCTTCCTCAACCCGGAACGCGTCTCGATGCCCGACTTCGACATCGACTTCTGCCAGGATCGCCGCGAAGAGGTGATCCGCTACGTGCAGCAGAAATACGGCCGTGAGCAGGTGGCGCAGATCATCACCTTCGGTTCGCTGCAGGCCCGCGCGGCGCTGCGCGACGTCGGTCGCGTTCTCGAAATGCCCTATGGCCAGGTCGACAAGATCTGCAAGCTCGTGCCGAACAACCCGGCCAACCCGACGCCGCTCTACAAGGCCATCGAGGAAGAGCCGAAGCTGCAGGAGGAGGCGGAGAAGGAGCCGGTCGTCGCGCGCCTGCTCGATATCGCCCAGAAGATCGAGGGCCTCTACCGCCACGCCTCCACCCACGCCGCCGGCATCGTGATCGGCGACCGGCCGCTCTCCAAGCTGGTGCCGATGTACCGCGATCCGCGCTCGGACATGCCGGTCACCCAGTTCAACATGAAATGGGTCGAGCAGGCCGGCCTTGTGAAGTTCGACTTCCTCGGCCTCAAGACGCTGACCGTCTTGAAGACGGCGGTCGATTTCATCCGCAAGCGCAACATCGAGGTCAATCTCGAAAGCCTGCCGCTCGACGACCAGCTCACCTACGAGATGCTCTCGCGCGGCGAGACGGTAGGCGTGTTCCAGGTGGAAAGCGCGGGCATGCGCAAGGCGCTGATCGGCATGCGGCCCGACTGCATCGAGGACATCATCGCGCTGGTGGCGCTATACCGCCCCGGCCCGATGGAGAACATCCCGGTCTACAACGCCCGCAAGCACGGCGAGGAGGAGATCGAGTCGATCCACCCGATGATCGACCATCTGCTCAAGGAGACGCAGGGCGTTATCGTCTATCAGGAACAGGTGATGCAGATCGCCCAGGTCCTCTCCGGCTACTCGCTCGGCGAGGCCGACCTTCTGCGCCGCGCCATGGGCAAGAAGATCAAGGAGGAGATGGACAAGCAGCGCGCCCGCTTCGTCGACGGGGCGGTGAAGAACGGCGTGTCGAAGCCGCAGTCCGACCTGATCTTCGACCTGCTCGCCAAGTTCGCCAACTACGGCTTCAACAAGTCGCACGCCGCCGCCTACGCCATCGTCTCCTACCAGACGGCCTATCTGAAGGCGCATTACCCGGTCGAGTTCCTCGCCGCGTCGATGACCTACGATATGTCCAACACGGACAAGCTGAACGACTTCCGGCAGGATGCCGGCCGCCTCGGCATCGAGGTCATCCCGCCGTCGGTACAGACGTCCTTTGCTCATTTCGAGACGGGCGAGAGCCGCATCTACTACGCGCTCGCCGCCATCAAGGGTGTGGGCGAGGCGGCCGTGCAGCATATCGTGCAGGTGCGCGGCGACGCGCCCTTCAAGAGCCTCGAAGACTTCTGCGTGCGCATCGATCCGAAATTCGTCAACCGCCGTGTTTTCGAAAGCCTCATCGTTGCCGGCGCCTTCGATTGCTTCGGCCATGATCGCGCGGCCATGATCGCCGGCCTCGACCGTCTGCTCGGCGCCGCTCAGCGCGCGCAGGAGAACAAGACGAGCGGGCAGGGCGATATCTTCGGCATGGGCGCGGCGACGGGGCCGGAGGTCATCACGCTGCCCGCCTACACGCCCTGGCTCGCTTCGGAGAAGCTGCACCGCGAGTTCCAGGTGCTCGGCTTCTACCTCTCGGCCCACCCGCTCGACACCTATGCCCCCATCCTCGCCAAGATGCGCGTGCAGACTTTCGGCGATTTCTCCGCCGCGGTGAAGCGCGGTGCGACCGCCGGCCGCCTTGCCGGCACGGTGACGTCCAAGCAGGAGCGCAAGACGCGCACCGGCAACAAGATGGGCATCGTCGCCTTCTCCGATTCCTCCGGCCAGTTCGAGGCGGTGCTGTTCTCCGAAATGCTGAACCAGTACCGCGACCTGCTGGAACCCGGAAAATCGCTTGTCATGACCGTGCAGGCGGAAGAGCGCCCGGAAGGCATTGGCCTGCGCATCCAGACGCTCCGCTCGCTGGAGGAGGAATCGCTCCATACCCAGAAGGCGCTGCGCGTCTATGTCCGCGACAGCGGCCCCTTGCGCTCGGTTGCCGCCCATCTCAACACCAAGGGCGACGGCCTCGTTTCCTTCATCGTCATCAAGGACAGCGGCCAGCGCGAGATCGAGGTGGAGCTGACGGAACGCTTCCGCATCTCCCCTGAAATCGCAGCCGCCATGCGCTCGACGCCGGGCGTGCTGGATGTGGAGCTTGTGTGAGGAGGGCCCTGACGCCTTGCGTGCCAGGGGATGACGTTTAGCTCGGTGGCGTTACCGTGGATGCTCCGTGCCTCTCAGGACAGGGCGCGGCGGAGAAAGTCGTTCAGGCGTTCCACGGCCGGGCTGGCCGATCGCGGGTTGCGCAGGATGCTGATTTCCAGCTCGTCCAGACGCGGTAATCCCTCGTTGGCTCCGATGATCCGCAAGGAAGGCGGCACGCTGCACAGCGCGAGGCCCGCGATGGCAAGACCGGCCTGCACGACCGCGACAAGACCCAGCAGGCTCGCGCTCGAATAGGTGCAGCGGTAGGCGCGGTCGCCTTCCGCAAGGGCCTTCAGGATGTTGATGCGTGCGGTGCAACCAGGTTCGAAGAGTGCGACGGGAAGCGGCTCGATGTCCCAGGCGATATGGGATGGCGATGCGACCCAGACGAAGGGCTCCCGCCGCAAGACCTCGACGGGCTGCTCCGCGAGACGGGTAACGATGGCAAGGTCTATGCGCCCGTCTTCTACCGCCTTCGTCAGCGCGGTCGAGGGCTCGCACACAAGCTCCACCGTGACCCGCGGATGCTCCGCCGCAAACTGGGCCAGCGCTGGCGGGAGCAGGAAGGCCGCGTAGTCATCGGGAACGCCAAGGCGCACGCAGCCGCTCTCCTCCGGCCGTGTGACACTTGCCCATGCCTCATCCGACAGCTTCAGGAGCCGCCGGGCGTGGACCAGAAAATCCGAGCCGGCCGCGTTGGGCGTGACGGCCTTGGGGCCACGGATCAGGAGCTGCTTGCCGACGGCCTGTTCCAATCGTTGCATCTGCATGCTCACGGCAGACTGACTGCGCCCGATCCGCGGAGCGGCATTGGAAAAGCTGCCCGTTTCGACGACGGCAACAAAGGTTCGCAGCAGATCGATATCCAAGGGGTTCGTCATGGTGTTATCAGTATAACGAATAACGTTCTCCAAATCTATTCGTTTGATTGAATTTCGCCGGACGGCGATAAGTCCTCTCAACCTGTTTTGAGAGGTCAGCATGGAAAAGACACGCGACACCAGTCTCCCCGCCGCAAAGCTCGTGGCCGCGATGGTGATCGTCGGCACGGTCGGGGCATTCGCGGTCGAGGCCGGGCTTGTTCCGGTGACGACGGTTTTCTGGAGATGCGCCTTCGGCGCCGTCTTTCTTGGTGCATGGTGCCTGATACGCGGCTATTTGCCGGACAAGAACCTCTCGCCGGCCCGGCTGGCGCTTGCCGCGCTCGGCGGCGTTTGCATGGTCTTGAGCTGGACCGCGTTCTTCGCCGGATTTGCGATGACGTCGATCGCCACGACGACGATCGTCTATCATATTCAACCCTTCTTCGTGGTCCTGATCGGCGTGCTGTTCCTCAAGGAGCGTATTACGCTCGACCAGATCGTCTGGATGGTCGGCGCTTTCATCGGTGTCGTTCTCGCAAGCGGCCTTGTCGTTTCCTCTGGCGCGGTCGACCCAACGTGGGTGGCCGGGATTGCGCTGACGCTTGCCGCGGCGCTGCTCTATGCAATCGCGACCATTCTTGCGAAGGGCCTCGGGCAGCAGCGCCCGGAGGTGACGGCCTTGTGCCAGACCGTCGTCGGCACCATCCTGCTGGCGCCATTTGCCGATCTCTTCCGTTCCGTCCCCGCAACGTCGTGGGGATGGCTTCTCGGCATCGGCATCCTGCACACCGGCATTGCCTATGTGCTGATGTATTCAGCCTATCCGAAGCTGTCGACGCCGGTTATCGGCGTGCTGACCTTCATCTATCCGCTGGTCGCGATTCTGATCGACTGGATCATCTATGGCCACCCGCTCGGGATCGCGCAGGCGCTCGGCATGGTGCTGATCGCTCTCGGAACGCTCGGTGTGCGGCTTGGCTGGCGCTTTCCGGTCGGCCGGACCGCGCCAGTCTGAAGGCACTCCCGGTCAGTTCACCACCGTGATTGAGGACTTCTTCTTTTTCTTCTTCTTGCCCTGCACGACGGAGGCATCCGCCTTCTGCACCTTGCGGGTCACGGTGATGAAATCCGTGCCGTCGCCGGTTTCCGGGCCGAGGCCCGTATCGGAGATGGAGAGGGAGGCGCCTTCGCCCATCAGGCCGGAAATGCGGCTGCGCATGTCCTGCGGGATATCCAGGCGGTCGAGCGTCTTCGTCAGGGCGTCGGGCGCGCTCGCGTCGGCCTCGGTGGTGATGCCGAGGCGCTTCAGGGTCGCGGGCGAAAGCTGGTTGTCCATGCTCACGCCATACCATTCGGCCTTGCCCTTGTCGGCATCGACTTCACGGGCGAGCAGGAAGTGGGTGCCGAGCGCGATCTCCGGGTTGCGGATGGTGATCGGTTCCTCGACCAGCGGCTTGAATTTCTGGCGCACGAGGATCTGGCCGTTCGGCGGCGTGCCCTTGCCGGCCTTGGCATAGACGGCGGCGAGAAGTTCGGGCGTCACCATGCCATCTTCCTTCAGGCCCTCGGCGAGCTGGAAGGCGCGGATCGCGATCACGGTCTGCTTGCCGTGGCGACCGTCCGGCACGCCGGCATCGTAGCCGAGTGAGGTCAGCAGCGTCTGCAGGTCGATCATCATTTCGCGCTCGCCGCGACGGGTGATGAGGATGCGGATCGGGTCCTGCTCGGTCTTCTCCACGACGGGTGTCAGAACCTCCGGCTTCGGCTCGGTCATCGCCACCTCGACGCTCTTGCCGCCGGTCTCGATCAGCGTCGGCCGCAGGCCGGCATCGGCGAGCAGCGGCGTATCCGGCACCACGATGGAGGGCTTGAAGAGCAGCTCGTGCACGATGCGCTGCGGCGCCGTCTCGCTGTCGGTGATCAGCACATGGCCGCCGCGCCGCGTGACGGAGAACAGCGTTTTCGCGAAATCGTTCGGCAGACGCACGCAGCCATGCGAGGCCGGGTAGGAGGGCACGCTGTTGGAGGCGTGCAGCGCGATGCCGGACCAGGTGAGCCGCTGCATGAACGGCATCGGCGCGCTGTCATAGATGTTGGAGAAATGCGTGCGCTTCTTTTCGAGGATCGAGAAGATGCCGGTCGGCGTCGAATGCCCGGCCTTGCCAGTGGAAACGCGCGAGGTGGCGACCACAACGCCGCCATCGTAGATCTTCAGTTCCTGCAGGTCCTTCGACACCATGATCTGGAGCGGACCTTCGAGCGTTCCGCCGAGCGCGGTCGCGCAGCTCAGCATCAGGCCCAACATGCTCATGCCAGTGGCGAGGCGAAACTTCATGTTACCCATCCGTACGCAATACAAACCGGCTGGGAGGCTAGTGCATCTCGCTTAAGGAAGGCTTGATGCCCCCCGGCGATCCCTCTGTCCGCGCCGTCCCGATGCAGTGAAGAACGCTGACCCGCCGGGATTTATTCGCCGGGATCGCCGATTTTGCCTGACGTCTTCACGGTCAATTTTCCGTGAAAGCGCTCGGGGCCGGATTTGCCGAATGTATAGCCGGTCTCCACGCTCGCCTTGCCGAACTTGTCGCGCAGCGTGTTCATCGCGGCTTCCGCCGCGGCGCGGCGCGTGGCGGCGGGATCGACGAGATCGGGCGGGTCGGCACGGCCGGGATCGGTAAGGTCGGTGACGCCGATGCCGATCAGCCGGAATTTCGTGCCGTCCGTCTCCTTGCGCAGCAGTTCCATGCCGGTCCGGAAGATCCTGTCGGCCAGCATGGTGGGGTCTTCGAGCTTGCGGTTGCGCGTGCGGCCCTTGAAGTCGGCGGTCTTCAGCTTGAGGACGACCGTATGGCCGGCGATGCCGGATTTGCGCAGGCGCACGGCCACCTTCTCGCTCAGCCGCCGCAGATGCGCGACAAGCTCGTCGTGGCTGGAAATATCGTCGAAGAAGGTGGTCTCGGCCGAAACGCTCTTGGCCGGATCGTTCGGGTGCACCTCGCGGTCGTCCTGCCCGCGCGAGAGGTTGAAGAGCCGCTTGCCCATGATGCCGTAGCGGCGCATCAGGTCGGTTTCCTCCATGGTCTGGAGCTGGCCGACGGTGCGGATGCCGTCGCGCTCCAGCGTCTCGGCAAAGGCCTTGCCGACGCCCCAGATGAGGCGCACCGGCTTTTCCCGCAGGAAATCCAGCGCCTCGGCTTCGCCGATGACGGAAAAGCCGCGCGGCTTGTTGAGGTCGGAGGCGACCTTGGCGAGGAACTTGCAGTAGGAAAGGCCGACGGAGATGGTGATGCCCACCTCCTTCTCCACCCGCTGCACGAAGCGCGCCAGCACGCGGGCAGGGGGATCGTGGTGCAGCCTCTCGGTGCCTTTCAATTCGAGGAAGGCCTCGTCGATGGAGATCGGCTGCACCAGCGGTGTCAGGTCCTGCATCATCGCGCGCACCTGCCGCCCGACCGCGACGTATTTCTCCATGTTCGGCTTGATGACGACGGCGTTCGGGCAGGCCTCCAGCGCCTTGAACATTGGCATGGCCGAGCGCACGCCATGGATGCGCGCGACATAGCAGGCGGTGGAGACGACCCCGCGCTTGCCGCCGCCGATGATGACCGGCTTGTCGGCAAGCGTTGGATCGTCGCGTTTCTCGATCGCCGCGTAGAAAGCGTCGCAGTCGATATGGGCGAGCGTCAGGCCGTAGAGTTCGTCGTGGTAGAGGAGGCGGGGGCTGCCGCAGGCGCGACAACGGCGCAGCCCGGCGGGCTGCCCAGAGAGGCAGTCTCGGCAGAAGCCCGGAAAACGCGTGTCGGCGGTGCTCATGGTGTGGAACAAATATTGAACATCGCGACATTAAGGCTTAAATTCGCGAGTCTCAATAGCCGCCGGGGCCGAATGCATGACCGTACACAGGCCTGCCGCTCAGAAATCGCCTCCGTCGTTCGGTCCGGAAAAGACCGCATGGGCATGCACGACCGCCTCCGGCCTGATGCCCGTCGCCTCGCTGAAGGCGAGCAGCGTCGGCTCGTGGCTCATCAGGAAATCGACGAGGCCGGCGAGGAACCCGGGGTCGTTCATGGCGTTGCGAACTTCGGAAGGCATCACGCCGGTCAGCGCGAGGAAACGCGACAGAAGCTCAGGCTCACCCGCAAGCCAGCCGAGGATGGCGACAGCGGTTACTTCCGCGTTCTGCGCCGCGGTTGTATCTTTTTGGCTTTTCATCGGTTTTCCTCGGGAAATTTACCTTTTAATCAACCAAGTGACGCTAACGTGGCAGCGGTCAGGCTGGGTGATTTCGGCTTTGCCGCAACTTATCCATCTCCAGGCAGGTTGCAAGGCCGGTCAGAGGAACAGGGACGCACGATGCCCAAGCAGGTCATGATTGTCGAGGACAACGAGCTGAACATGAAGCTCTTCCGGGACCTCATCGAGGCATCCGGCTACACGACCATCCAGACCCGGAATGGCATGGAAGCCCTTGATCTTGCGCGCAAACACCGCCCGGACCTCATTCTCATGGACATCCAGCTTCCCGAGGTCTCGGGCCTCGAGGTGACCAAGTGGCTGAAGGAAGACGACGAGCTTCACGTCATCCCCGTGATCGCCGTGACGGCCTTCGCCATGAAGGGAGACGAGGAGCGAATCCGGCAGGGCGGCTGCGAGGCCTATGTCTCCAAGCCGATCTCCGTTCCGAAGTTCATCGAGACGATCAAGACCTATCTCGGCGACGCATGAGGCGGATATGACAGCACGCATTCTCGTCGTCGACGACGTTCCGGCCAATGTGAAACTTCTCGAGGCCCGGCTGCTGGCCGAATATTTCGACGTGCTGACAGCCGAGAACGGCTACGAAGCGCTGTCGCTCTGCGAGCGCACCCAGGTCGACCTCATCCTGCTCGACATCATGATGCCGGGCATCGACGGATTTGAGGTCTGCGAGCGGCTGAAGGCCAATCCGCGCACCGCCCATATTCCCGTCGTCATGGTCACGGCGCTCGACCAGCCGTCCGATCGCGTGCGCGGCCTCAAGGCCGGCGCCGACGATTTCCTCACCAAGCCCGTCAACGACCTGCAGCTCATGTCGCGCGTCAAGAGCCTGGTGCGCCTCAAGACGCTGACGGACGAGCTGCGCATGCGCGCGATGACCGCGCGCGCCATCTCGATGGAGGAGGGGCTGGATACCGATCTCGGCAACGAGCCGGGCGACATCCTGCTCGTCGACGGCCGCGCCAGCTCGCAGGAGCGCATCGCCCGGGCGCTGAAGCCGATCGCCGACGTCACCTGCATGTCCGATCCGCAGGCGGCCTTGTTCCAGGCGGCCGAGAGCAACTACGAGCTTGTCATCGTCAATGCGAATTTCGACGACTACGATCCGCTGCGGCTCTGCTCGCAGCTCCGCTCGCTGGAGCGCACGCGCTTCCTGCCTATCCTGCTGATCGCCGAGCAGGGCGACGACGACGTGGTCGTGCGCGCCCTCGATCTCGGCGTGACGGACTATCTGATGCGCCCGATCGATCCGAACGAGCTGATCGCCCGCAGTCTCACCCAGATCCGCCGCAAGCGCTGCAACGACCGCCTGCGCACGAGCGTGCGCCATACAATCGAGCTTGCCGTCACCGACGGCCTGACGGGCCTGCACAATCGTCGCTATCTGGACAGTCACCTGAAGCTGCTGATCGACCGGGCGATAGCGCGAGGCCGGCCGATGTCGGTCTGCATCACGGATATCGACCGCTTCAAGCTCGTCAACGATACCTATGGTCACGATGCGGGCGATGCCGTGCTCCGTGAATTCGCCAACCGTGTCCGCTCCACCGTGCGCGGCGCGGACCTTGCCTGCCGCTATGGCGGGGAGGAGTTCGTGCTGGTGATGCCCGATACGTCCGCCGAGATGGCGGCGGGTGTCGCCGAGCGCCTGCGCTCCATCGTCGAGCGGGAGCCGTTCCGCATTCCCGGCACCGATGCCTTCCTGCCGATCACCGCTTCACTCGGCATCGCGTCCGTCCTGCCGGAAGACGACAGCCCGGAGGCGTTGCTGAAGCGCGCCGATGCTGCCCTCTACGAGGCCAAGCGCTCAGGCCGGAACCGGGTCGTGGCCGCCGCCGCCTGAGCCATTACGGGACCACCCGGCTCCCGTTTGTCCACAGGCATTGAAGAGACGTTGCGCGCTCGTCTGCAATTTCAGGCACTTATCGCGCGGACACGCGCGAGGCGGACTGGTGGCGCAGTGCGACTGCATACATATGCTGCGGCGGATTTCGGCAATAAATCGCATGATTTACTTTTGATGAGACTTATCAAGGGCTTGCTTTTGTGCAATCTGACCGTGTGGCGGCCGGGACCTTCATGGAGGTTGTGAGGCCCTACCGTCATGGTTGCCGGCAAGGGCGCGCTGTATTGTTGTTTTCCATAACGGAATTGCCGCCGGATGAGACAGTTGCAACTTCGGCGGTTAACTATGAGACAAGGACGCGCTGCCTGAATATTAAGAATTCGTTGATTTTTTTTCTTTTTCGCGCGATGCTCGTTTTGTGGGCGGCAGATAAAGCCGCACAACCGGTTACCCCATGATGCTAGGTCCGCCGCATCTCCTGGGTCGTGGGGTCGGTCGGTCAGCCATGACAAAAGCGGAATCCTCGTGCCGTCGTCATGCCTGACCGACCCCCATTTCAACGCCGCTCCCGATCAGGGGGCGGCGTTTTTGATTCGGGCGGTTGCAATTCGGAGAGGGGCGGCAGCCGGGAGCGCGGCAAAAGAAAAGGCGCCGGACGTTTCCGTCCAGCGCCTTTGCGAACCTCGTAAGGCTCCCAAGATTACTTGATCTTGGTTTCCTTGAATTCGACGTGCTTCTTGACGACCGGATCGTACTTCGTCTTGGTCATCTTGTCCGTCATCGTGCGGCTGTTCTTCGTCGTTACGTAGAAGAAACCGGTGTCGGCCGTCGACAGCAGCTTGATCTTGATGGTGGTAGCCTTGGCCATGGTCGTCCTGCCTTTATGAAAAACGAAGCCGCGGACAGCCAGTCTGCTCCACGGCTTAAATCTGGGCGGAAACTACAAATCGCGCCCGAAAAGTCAACCCCGTTTCGGCCGGAAAACCATCCGCCCGAGAGAAAGTACGAGGTAAAAGCCGAAGAAGGCGACGATGGCCCAGGCAAAACCGTCATTGCCGGAGACATCCATGGCCGCGCCGATCACCTGGGGGCCGACCACGGTGCCGACCGCGTAGCAGAAGATGAAGGCGGCATTGGCGGCCGCAAGGTCCGCGCCGACGAGTCGCGAGCCGAGATGGCTGAGGCCGACCGTATAGAGGCCGGCGACGCATCCGCCCCAGGCCAGCAGCATGCCGGCCATCAGCAGCCAGTTATGCGAGATGAGCGGCAGGGAGAGCGAACCGATGAGGCCGATGGCCGCCATGATGGTGAGCAGGCTCCTGCGGTCACGCATACGGTCGGAGAGCAGGCCGAGCGGGATCTGGAAGGCCATGCTGCCGACGCTCATCACGGTGAGCAGCAGCGCCGCCTGCGCCTCGGAGAAGCCGGCGCGGGTGGCATAGATCGGCAGGAAGGAAAGCCCGCCCACCTGGACGGCGCCGAAGATGAAGACGGCCGCCGTCGCCGTCGGCACGAGCAGGATGTAGCGCATGAAATGCAGCTCGGGCTTCTCGTTGATGATCGGGCTTTCGCCGCGGGCGATGAAGATGGGCAGCGCGGCGAGAAGGATGATGACAGCGCCCACCGTGAAGGGCAGCGCGCCCTCGCTGCCGATCAGCGAGAAGAGCAGCGGGCCGGTGGCAAAGCCGAGCGCCAGCACGGTCGCGTAGATGCCGAGCACCAGCCCGCGCCGGCTCGGCGGGGCGGCGGCGTTGATCCAGAATTCGGAGAGGATGAAGAGCATCGTCGTCGCGCCGTGGAAGACGATGCGGAGCGGGAACCAGAGCCAGAAATTCTCGATGTAGTAGAAGCCGAGACCGCTGACGGCCGCCATCAGGACGGCGCCGATCATGGTGGTTGAAGTGCCCCATTCATGGGCGAGGCGCGTGGTGAAGGGGGCGGCGATCATGGCGGCGATCCCCGCCATGGCGGAGTTGATGCCGATGAGCGTGGAGGAGATGCCGCGCTTCTCCATGATGAGGGACAGGAGCGGGAGGCCGAGGCCCATGGCGATGCCGACGGCGGAAATGGCGGCGATGGCTGCAATGAGTGACCGCCAGTGAATATGCTCCACCGGGCCGGAGGTTCCCGATTGCGGCTGCGTCATATGCTGTCGATCCTCAAAGAAGGTCCCGCAGAAAGCGCCCGCGCTGGGTGTGGTACAGCGGCGCGGCCCTTCCGAAGGGGAGAGACTTGTCTTCCTGAAGGCTTTTTTGAAGCTCTTCAAGGATCAATACGGTTATGTCGGGCATCTCGATGCCCGCGGGATCAAAAATATCCACCCAGCGCACGTCTTCCAGCTCGTGGCTGGCGGCCGCGCCTGTCGGGTCGATGCCGGCCTCGTCGGCAAAAAGCGTAAAGAAGCGTGTGTCGAAGCGGCGGACCATGCCGGCAGGCGTGATGGCGCGGGCAAGGAAGCGCAGGCGCGAGAGATCGGGCCGGAAGGGCAGCGCGGATCCCGCCGAATCGATGAGCGGCGCGCCCACGGCGATGCCGGCCTCCTCATAAAGCTCGCGCAACGCCGCGACGCCGAGCGCGCGCAGCCGCGAATCGGGACAGCGCGTGCCCGTCTTCAGCGCCAGCCGTTCGCGAGCGTGCGGATTGAGCGGATTGGCGACCGGAATGCGGCGGTCCTCCGCATCGCGCCGACCGCCCGGGAAGACGTAGACATTCGGCATGAAGACATGCCTGTTGCTGCGCCGGCCCATGAGCACGCGAATACCGCTCCCCGACCGGTCGAGGAGCAGGATGGAGGCGGCATCGACGGGCCGGACGGTGGTCATGCCTGCCGGTCGCCGTAGGCGGCAGGCTCTTCCGTCTCCTCGGGCGCGGCGCCGAAGCCGTGCATCTTCAATGCCCATTGCAGGCCGATCGCACCGCCCTTGACCGGTTGCAGCAGAAGCAGCGACAGGATGAGAGTGATCGGCACCCAGATCGCAAGATGCTGCCAGGTGGTCAGCGGCCAGATGAGGTCCGTCCCCATGTAGCCGCCGACGACGATGTGGCCGACGATGGTGATGACGAGATAGGGCGGCAGGTCGTCGGCGCGCTGGTGGGTATAGTCCTCGCCGCAGGCCGCGCAATGATCCACCGGCTTGACATAGGCGCGGAAGAGGCGGCCGGTGCCGCAGGCCGGGCAGCGGCTCAGCAGGCCCCGCTTGATGGAGCGTCCGACGGGGCGTTCCTGGGAAGGGGCATCCGGCGCGCCGCCGAAATGCATCGTGCCGCCGGTCGTCTCATTCGCCTGCATATCCATGTCCTTCCTGCCTGTGCGCCGGCTCCAGCCTAGCGTCTCCCGCGCGGCGGGCGCGTGCCCGGCTGGCGCTTCGGCGCGCTGCTCCCGCGCCGGCCCGACTTGTGGAAGGAGCGCACCGCCGTCGGCATCTTGCGCCCCTCGCTGATCATGTCGAACCGGAGCGAGCCGGCAAGCGGAACCGCTTCCGCCAGCTTCACGCGCACCTCGTCGCCGAGACGGTAGCCAAGCCCGGTCTTCTCGCCTGAAAGCGCCTGATGGGCCTCGTCGTAGATATAATAGTCGCGTCCGAGCATGGATATAGGCACGAAACCGTCGGCGCCATATTCCGGCAGAGTGACAAAAAGTCCCGCCTTGGTGACGCCGGAAACGCGCCCGTCGAACTCCTCGCCGATACGGCCGGCGAGGTGATGGGCGATCAGCCGGTCCACCGTGTCGCGCTCGGCCGCCATGGCGCGGCGTTCGAAGGTGGAGATCTCGGCAGCGATGTCGTCGAGCACCGCTTCCTCGTCCGGCGTGATGCCCCCTTCGCCAAGCCCGAGCGAACCGACCAGCGCCCGGTGCACGATCAGGTCCGCATAGCGGCGGATCGGTGAGGTGAAATGGGCGTATTTCATGAGGTTCAGGCCGAAATGGCCGATATTCTCCGGGCTGTAGATCGCCTGGCTCTGCGAGCGCAGTACCATCTCGCTCACCATCTGCTCGAACGGCTTGTCCTTGGCCTTGGCGAGGATGCCGTTGAAGTGGTTGGAGCGCATGTTGCCGCCCTTGGCGAGCGAGATGTCGAGTGTCTGGAGGAACTCGCGTAGCACCTCCTGCTTGGCAAGCGAGGGGGCGTCGTGCACGCGGTAGACGAGCGCCTGCTTCTTCTTCTCCAGTGTCTCGGCGGCCGCGACGTTGGCCTGGATCATCATTTCCTCGATGAGCTTGTGCGCATCGAGCCGCGGCGGCACGAAGACCCGGTCCACGGTGCCGTCTTCCTTCAGCAGGATCTTGCGCTCCGGCATGTCGAGTTCGAGCGGCTGGCGACGGTTTCGGCCGACCGTCATGATGCGGTAGGCCTGCCAGAGCGGCTTCAGGATCGTCTCGAGGATCGGACCTGTCTTGTCGTCCGGCGCGCCGTCGATGGCGGCCTGCGCCTGCTGGTAGGAGAGCTTGGCCGCGCTCTTCATCATGATGCGGTGGAAGGTGTGGCTGGCCTTGCGGCCCTCGTGCGAGAAGACCATGCGCACGGCGAGCGCCGGGCGGTCGACGCCTTCCTTCAGCGAGCAGAGGTCGTTGGAGATGCGCTCCGGCAGCATGGGTACCACGCGGTCGGGGAAATAGACCGAGTTGCCGCGCCTGAGCGCCTCGCGGTCGAGCGCCGATTTCGGGCGGACATAATAGCTGACATCGGCGATGGCGACGGTGACGATCACGCCGCCCGGATTGTCGGGCGAGGTGTCCGGCTCGGCGAAGACCGCGTCGTCGTGGTCCTTGGCGTCGGCCGGGTCGATGGTGATGAGCGGCAGGCTCCGCCAGTCCTCGCGATGCGACATGGTGGCGGGGCCGGCGGACTCCGCCTCGCGGATGACCGCATCGGGGAAGATATAGGGAATGCCGTGGGCATGGATGGCGATCATCGAGATCGCCTTTTCCGAGGCGACGGAGCCGATCACGCCCTTGACCTGCGCGCGCGGCAGGCCGTAGCGGCCCATGCGCACGACATCGATCTCCACGAGGTCGCCGTCCGTGGCGCCCGCCGTGGATTCCGCGTCCACTTCCATTTCCTCGCTGCGCCGGTCGATGGGCATGATGCGCCCGCCGCCGCCCGCCATGGAGCGGAAGACGCCCATGCCGGAATTCTTCTTCTTGTCGAGAACCTTGATGACGCGGCCCGTATAGGCCGGCCCGCCGCGTTCCTTCGCCGGGAAAATCTTTGCGAGCACCCGGTCGCCGAGACCGGCCACCGGGGCCTTGTCCTTGCGCGGGCCGCCCGACTGGCGGATCAGTACGGCGGGGGCGACGCCCGCGTCGTCGAGCCATTCGGCCGGGCGGCCGATCAGCTCGCCATCGACGTCGCGCGTGGTGATGTCGAGCACGGTTACGGGGGGAAGCGCGCCGGGCCGCACCAGCGACTTTCGGCGCTTTTCCAGAAGCCCGTCTTCCTCGAAGGATTTCAGCAGCGCCTTCAATTCGACGCGCGCCTCGCCCTTCAGGCCGAAGGCCTTGGCGATCTCGCGCTTGGAGGCCTGTTCCGGGTTCTCGGCGATGAAACGTAGCAGCACGTCGCGCGGCGGGACGGCGCCATGGATGATCGGGGTATCGTTGGCAGGCGGCAGGTCACGGCCCGCGCGGCCGGGCCGCCTTTCTTGTCCTGCCCGGCTGCGTGGTTCCTTCGTCATGGCCTCAAGCCTTCTTTGCCTTGGCTGCTGTCTTGGGCTTGGCCGCAGCCTTCGCCTTCGGCTTCGCCGTCTTGGTCTCGTCGGACTTGGTCTTTTCGGTCTTGGCCTTGGTTGTCTTCGCCTTGGCCGGGGCCTTCGCCTTGCCCTTGGCAGGCGTCTTGCCCGCCTTCTCGGCGATCAGCACCAGCGCCTCTTCCAGCGTGACGCTATCGGCGGCCTTGCTCTTCGGCAGGGTGGCGTTGACCTTGCCCCAGTTGACATAGGGACCGTATTTGCCGTCGCGAACGGTGATCGCGCCGCCATCGGGGTGATCGCCGAGCGTCTTCAGCGCGGCCGGCGCGGCGCGTCCGCGGCCCGGACCCTTCGACTGCTTGTCGGCGATCACCGTCACGGCGCGGTTGAGGCCGATGGAGAACACGTCCTCGACGGTCTCCAGGTTCGCATAGCTGCCGTCATGCAACAGGAACGGCCCGTAGCGACCGAGGCCCGCCGAGATCATCTTGCCCGTCTCGGGATGCTGGCCGATGTCGCGCGGCAGCGAGAGCAGGGCAAGCGCCTTCTCGTGGTCGATACTCGCCGGCGCCCAGCCCTTCGGCAGGCTGGCGCGCTTGGCCTCCTTGCCGTCGCCGCGCTGCACGTAAGGCCCGAAGCGGCCGGAGCGCAGCGTGATGCCCTCGCCGGTATGCGGATCCTTGCCGAGGTTCTGCGGCTCGTTGGAAGCCGCAGCCTCCGCATCCGAGCCGCCATCGGCGGAAAGCTGGCGCGTGTAGTTGCATTCCGGATAGTTCGAGCAGCCGACGAAGGCGCCGAACTTGCCGAGCTTCAGCGAGAGCTTGCCGGTGCCGCACACCTGGCAGATGCGCGGATCGCTGCCGTCCTCGCGCTTGGGGAAGACGAGCGGGGCGAGTTCCTCGTTCAGCGCGTCGAGAACGTTGGTGACGCGCAGTTCCTTGGTGTCCTCGATCTGGGCGAAGAAGTCCTTCCAGAAGTCGCGGAGAACCTGCTTCCAGTCGAGTTCGCCGGCCGAGATCTTGTCGAGCTTCTCTTCGAGATCGGCCGTGAAGTCGTACTCGACATAGCGGGTGAAGAAGCTTTCGAGGAAGGCCGTGACGAGACGACCCTTGGCTTCCGGGATCAGCTTGCGCTTGTCGATGATGATATATTCGCGGTCGCGCAGCGTCGCCAGCGTCGCGGCATAGGTCGACGGGCGGCCGATACCCAGCTCTTCCATCTTCTTGATGAGCGAGGCTTCGGAATAGCGCGGCGGCGGCTCGGTGAAGTGCTGCGTGGCATTGATCTTCTGCTTGGCGACCGCCTCATTGGCGTTGATCTCGGGCAGGCGGCCGTCCTCGTCACCGTCGTCCGACTGCTCGCCGTCTTCCTTCTGGTCCGTATAGGCGGCGATGAAGCCGTCGAAGCGGATGACGGAGCCGGTGGCGCGCAGGCCTGCCTTGCGCCCGCCATTGTCCGCCTCGATCTCGACGGTGGTGCGCTCGATCTCGGCCGAGGCCATCTGGCTGGCGATGCCGCGCTTCCAGACGAGGTCGTAGAGGCGGAGCTGGTCGGGGTCGAGATAGCGGCGCACCTGGTCCGGCGTGCGATCGAAGGAGGTCGGCCGGATAGCCTCGTGGGCTTCCTGGGCGTTCTTGGCCTTGGTGGAATAGAAGCGGGGCTTTTCCGGCACGTAGCGCGCGCCGAACTGCTCGCCGACGGCCCGGCGGGCCGCGTCGATCGCCTCGGGAGCCATCTGCACACCGTCGGTACGCATATAGGTGATGAGACCGACCGTCTCGCCGCCGATGTCGATGCCCTCATAGAGCCGCTGCGCAACCTGCATGGTGCGCGAGGCCGAGAAGCCGAGCTTGGAGGAGGCGGCCTGCTGGAGCGTGGAGGTGGTGAAGGGCGGCGCGGGATTGCGCTTCGTGGGCTTGGCCTCGACGCTTTCGACCCGGTAGGCCGCGCCGTCGAGCAGCGTCTTGAGGCGGTTCGCCTCCTCGCCATTGCCGATGGACTTCGCCTGCAGGCGCTTGCCCTCGGCCGAGACGAGGCGCGCCTCGAACTCATCGCCGCGCGGCGTCTTCAGGAGGGCGGAGAGGTTCCAGTATTCTTCAGAGACGAAACGCTCGATCTCGGACTCGCGATCGCAGACAAGGCGCAGAGCGACGGACTGCACGCGGCCGGCCGAGCGCGCGCCCGGAAGCTTGCGCCACAGGACGGGCGACAGGTTGAAGCCGACGAGATAGTCGAGCGCGCGGCGGGCAAGATAGGCATCCACCAGCGCGATGTCGATATCGCGCGGATTGCGCATGGCGTCGAGTACGGCCGATTTGGTGATGGCGTTGAAGACGACGCGCTGGACCGGCTTGTCGCCGATGACCCGCTTCTTCTTGAGCACGTCCAGAACGTGCCAGGAAATGGCTTCACCCTCGCGATCCGGGTCGGTTGCGAGAATGAGGCCGTCGGAGGATTTTACCGCGTCGGCGAT